>Ga0182024_10005496_pt1 | contig 28435 bp, 18 predicted proteins | sample P32metaG_FD_120480 | JGI IMG/M metagenome (GOLD analysis project Ga0182024, IMG submission 120480) | Permafrost microbial communities from Stordalen Mire, Sweden - P3-2 metaG (Illumina Assembly) | ecosystem: Environmental > Terrestrial > Soil > Wetlands > Permafrost | place: Sweden: Stordalen...
CACTGCCGTCATCCGCGTGACCCTTCACCAAGGGATGCCCTCGATGGCTCAACTTAAATGGCAGAAACCCGCAGATGGCTCAGACACGCTGGCAATGGCTCAGATTCATTGGCAGAGGACAGCGCTCCCGCAAAGACCGTCGTTTCTCCCGGAATTCCCCAGCTTCCTGTTTCCCCTGTTCATTACCCCTTTCCTGCCTTCTCTTCGTTTTCCTGCCGCTCCCTGACTTCCTGATCTTGTGCTCCCTGTTTGTCACCATGATCCATAGCCGTGCAGACCATTGCATTACTAATGATCATGGTCAGTCAAGATCGGTACAGGAGGGGCTTATGGCCGTCGTCGTCACCGCCGCGAGCGGCTACGACCTCGGCTATGTCTGGCGAGGCCAGGGGCAGCCTGAGCCAGAGAAGAGCGCTGGCGGCTACTACCTGCACGCCGCCGGGGCGGGGGAGGCACCGGGGCGCTGGTTCGGGCCAGGTGCCGAGACACTCGGCCTGGCCACCGGGCAAGTGGTGGAGCGCGGCCCGTATGGCGCGGTGTACCAGCAGATCGACCCGCGGTCAGGTGAGAAGCTCGGCCGGGCGCGCGGTCACTACGTGACCTATGAGGCGCATCTCGCCCGGCTGACGTCCGCCGAGCCGCATGCCACGGCGGAGCGGATGCTGGAGCTGGAGCGTGAGGCGCACCGGCTGACCAGGGAACCTGCGCCGTACACCGACGTGACGGTCAGCTTCAGCAAGAGCATCAGCGTGCTGCACGCGTCAATCAGGGAGAACGCTCGCCGTGGCCGCCAGGCCGGAGACGACGCTGCCGGGGCGTACTGGGACGGCCGCGAGGCGGCCTTCCAGGATGTCCTCCAGGCGGCGAACCGGGCTGCGCTGGAGCACGCCCAGCGGTGGGCCGGGGTGACGCGGACCGGCTATCACGGGTCGAGGGTGAACGGGCAGGAGACGGGCCGGTTCGAGCTGGCGGGGGTGATCGTGTCGTCGTGGCTGCAGGGCACGAGCCGCGATGGCGACCCGCAGGATCATGTACACAATCAGTTCGCCCGCCTGGTGCAGACCGTGAGTGACGGGAAATGGCGGGCACTGGACACTGTCTCCCTAAGGGCTCAGCTTCCGGCCATGCAGGCGATAGCGGCGGCCCATGCGGAATGTGGGCTGGCGCGTGAATTCGGCGTGGCGTGGGTTGCGCGCGCGGATGGCGCGGGAAATGAGATCCGCGGTGTCACGAAGGCGCAGATGGACGCGTATTCCTCACGTGCGGAGGCGATCCGGGAGGCGACTCCGGCGGCGGTGGCGTCGTGGACGGCGCGGTACGGCCGGGCGCCGAGCCAGCGCGAGTTGCTGCATATCCAGCAGGTGGTCACGCTGGGCACGCGCGCGCGAAAGGAAGATGGTGAGATTGACTGGGCTGCCTGCGCGGCGCGGTGGGATGCCACGCTCGGCGGGCAGCTGGCGTCTGTCGCGCCCGCCGTCTCCTGCCTGCGTGGCCCCGGCAGCAAACCGCCCGCCGTGGAGCGCCGCAGTTCGCAGCCGTCGCCGCAGGTGCTGGCCCGCGCCGTGCGCACGGCACTGGCGGTGGTGCAGACGAAGCAGTCCACCTGGACGAAGGCCGATCTGCTCAAGCAGCTCGGGCTGGCCATGCCGCCCGAGGCCAGGTCGGCGGACCCGCCGGCGGCGGTCGCGCTGCTGCAGTCGCTGGCGGATCGTGCGCTGGCCGGGGAGTTCGAGCAGGTCGTGTGCCTGGAGGCGCCGACGTGGCCGCCGGTGCCGGATTGCCTGCGCCGGGACCTGGATGGACGCTCGGTATACGCCCGGCCCGGAACCCAGCGTTACTCCACTCGGGTCCAGCTGTCGGTCGAGGAGCAGCTCCTCGCGCAGGCGCAGCGGCAGGGCGCGCCGTGCCTGGATCGCGACGTCGCCGCGCAGTATCTCGGCGCGGACGCGGACGTCCTGGACGCGCAGCTGATGGCCCGCGCGCAGGAAGCGCGCGCAAACTCTCAGGTCACTGGGTCGGGGCTGCGGATGGATCAGGGCGCCGCGCTGCACCATGTACTGACCTCGCGCCGCGTTGCGGAGGTTCTCGTCGGCCCGGCCGGCAGCGGTAAGACACGGGTGCTGGCCGAGGCCGCCCAGGCCTGGACCCGCTCAGGCACCGGCCCGGTCATCGGGCTGGCGACGGCGCAGGGCGCCTGCAACGTCCTCGCGGCCGCCGGGGTGGAGGTGGCGGAGAACTCCTCGGTGTTCCTGGGGCATCTGCCGGGCAGGCGCGGGGCGCGGGGTATCCGGGACCTCGCGCCCGGGACGCTGATCGTGATCGATGAGGCCAGCATGATGTCCGTCCGCGACCTGGCCGACATCATCGGCCAGGCCGCTGCCAGCGGTTGCAAGGTGATCGTCGCCGGCGACCCCGAGCAGCTCACCGCCGTAGAAGGCGGCGGCGGCATGATACTGCTGGCCCGGCATCTCGGTCACGTCCAGCTCGCCGAGGCGGTCCGCTTCACCGCGCAGTGGGAGCAGCAGGCGTCGCTGCGGCTGCGCGCCGGGGATCTCTCCGCCCTGGACGCCTACGACGGTAACGGCCGGATCCGCGGCGGGGAACCCGACCAGATCATGGACGAGGCCCGCAAGATGTACGTCGCGCATTACCTGGCCGGCACCGACGTGGAGCTGATCGCCTGGGAACGCGACCGCTGCCGGGAGATGTCCCGCCGGATCCGCGACGACCTGATCCACCTCGGCCACGTCCAGCCCGTCCGCGAGGTAACCCTCGCGGACGGCGCGAGAGCATCAGCAGGCGACCTGATCATCTGCCGCGACAACGACCACAACCTCGAGGCTGGGGAGGCAGGCAGGACCCTCGCCAACGGCGACGTCCTGCGGATCGACGCCATCCGCCGCAACGGCAGCATCACCGTCCGTAGGGCCATCGACCGCGACCCGGCGACCGGGCAGCGGCGCTGGACCCGGCGGGCGTTCGCTTACCGCGGCTACGGCACGGCGGATCTCGGCTACGCGGTCACCGGCCACGTCGCCCAGGGCCGGACCGTCACCATCGGCCTCCCGCTGGTCACCGGCGGGGAGTCGCGGCAGTGGCTGTACTCAGCCATGACCCGCGGCGCACAGGCCAACATCGCGCACGTCTTCACCCACCCGGCCACGCTGCCCGACCCCGAGTCCGGCACCCGGCCGGCACCCGAGCTGACCCGCCACGAACGGCTGCAGCGCGAACGAGGCGGACTCCCTCCCGAGGCAGCGGAGCCCGCGCACCGGCCGGACCCGCGCGAGCCAGTAGCCGTCCTGGCGGACGTCTTGGCACGCGACGGCAGCCAGATATCCGCGACCGAGACCCAGCAGCGCAACCTCGCCGACGCCGACCACCTGGCCACCCTCAACGCCCAATGGCAGGATCAGACAGCACACCTGCACACCGGGCGGTACCGGCAAGTCATCCAGGCCGCACTACCGCCGGGGTATGAGTCAGAGAAACTTGACTCTCCCCAGGCGACCTGGCTGTGGCGGACGATGCGCGCTGCCGAAGCCGCCGGACTGGACATCGCCGCGGTCGCGGACCGCGCGATCGGCGACCGGCCCCTGACAGGTGCCCGGGACGTGGCCAGCATCATCGATGCCCGCATCCGCCGTGAGACCGGGCCGATAGTGCCCCAGGCGCCGCGGCCATGGTCTGAGCAGGTCCCGACCGTTGGCGACCCGGACCTGCAGCGTTATCTCATCGAGCTTGCCCGCGCGATGGACGAGCGGAAGGCCCGCATCGGCGAGTTCGCCGCCGAGCACGCCCCGCCCTGGGCAGTGAGCACACTTGGGCCCGTACCCGGCGAGCCGCTGGGGCGCCTCGACTGGGAACAGCGAGCCGCTGACATCGGCGCCTACCGCGAACTTTACGACTGGAATCATGACACCGAGCCCGTCGGCCCCGAGCCCACAGGTGACACCCCCGACAAGCGCGCCGCCTGGCACGCGGCGTCCGGCGCGATGAACCACACCGACAACGACCGGCTGCGCGCGCTGCCCGATGGCTCGCTGTGGCATATGCGGGACACCTACCGGGCCGAGACTCAATGGGCTCCCCCGCACGTCGGCGCCGAGCTCCGCCAGGTCCGCATCGCCGCCCAGGACCAGGCCGTGGCCGCCGCCCGCGCGGACGCCGAGGCGGCAGTGGCCAGGAAACAAGGAGAGCGCGAGCGCGCCGGGCGGCACGAGCTGCTGGCCGGGTCCGCCCGCGCGGCAGAGCAGTTTTACCGGCAACGCGCGGGAATCGACGCTGCGCTGATGGAAGACCGCCGGGAATGGGAGCGCCTCACCGAGGGCTCCCGGCACCTGGCCGTCGCCGCCGACAGCGATCTACGGCGCCGCCACCCGGGCCAGCACCTCCCGCCGCTGCGCTCCGCCGAGCCGCAACCGCCGCAGGACGAGCTTCCTCCGGTGCCTGCCGACTGTGCCGAGACGGCCAGGTGGATCACCAGGACAGCGGAGCAGCGGCCAGCGTTCAGGACGCGGGCCGAGGAACGGCAGGGCGTCATGGTGCCCAGCGAAGACCCGGACTATGAACCCGAATGCGAAGCCTGGCCATCGCGGCCGACTCGTGATCGCGAGGCGATCCTGCAGCCGCCCAAACCCGAGCTGCTGCCTTCCCTCAGAGTGATCGAGCGGGTCGCAGACCACGAGGCCGCCCGATAGTGACGGCACCGGGGCTCATACTCGAAACCAGCGGAAAAAGAAAGCGAGGTGACGTCATGGCAAAGACCGCGGCAAGCCTGGTGCAGCTCGGACGCGCGCAGATCACGCTGTGCCCCGAGTGCAAGGGCACGCCTGGTCTCGACTGCCCCGAGTGCGACGGAACCGGCAAGATCCTTTACCGGGCATGCCCGCGCTGTGGCGATATCGCATGGGACTACGTCAACGACCGGCGGGAGATGGCCTGCCGCATCAGCTGCGGCTACCGATGGACCGCTGATGATCCCGGCTGGCTGATCCAGCGACTTCCCGACCGGGACTGAGCGCGGAGACGGCCGGTCGGGCGCTCATCGCGACGTTGCCACGAGACAATCTGCCAGGCTAGATCCTCGTCATGCCCCAACTCTGGAACACCGTCGCGAACTACACACCCGGCTCCGGGAAGCAGCCACAGGCGTTTCGGGCTTCTCGTCGTCAGCCGATTCGGCTCGCGATCAAGGGCGACTTGAGGTCAGCTGCGGGCGCTCAAGACACGCTCCGCGAGGCGTCCAAGGTTCCTGACGATAACGCCGCAGCTGATGTGATCGAGCGAGCAGCTGCGCTCTTCTCAAGCGATCTGCGCGCCGATTATGACTGGCTCAGGGCGAGACGGCTTGCGCGCTCGCTGCCGATGCCGTGCCTGACCAGGTAACAACACACAACTGGTACGTCGAGGAGCTGAACCGGTGACGGATGCGGCTCCAGCGGAGGATGGGCCGCTCCGAATCGACTCGGTGAACGCTCAATAAGTTTGACGTCGCGCCTCGACTATTAGCGCCTATCTTGCCCGGGGTAAATTCAACGATGATGCCCTCACGAATTGGACGGCCATCCAACACCTCTCAGTCCAGACGCGAAGCGCGTCAGCCACCGGTGGGTGGGGCAGGCTCATGACGCCGGACCAAGCGATGTCCCCGAAGTTCCCAGCCTGCATTTCGCAGCCGCTCATTCCATCCATCCCGCGTACCTATTGTTGACGCATCTGAAAGAAGCCCACAGCGCTCTTCCTGTGCCGTAAGGCGAGCGAATTTTTCTCGTCCCGGGTAGTCGCAACCGACGAAGGTCTCTTTGCGGTGGAGGATAGGTGGATTGGCCGAGTCACGGAAATTTCGATATGTCACGTCCAAGCGAGCGAGTCGGCTCACGACAACGGTGGCCAAAGCAGGGTGCGGATCGCGGTCGAACTCAGGGTACGAGAGATAGGACACCTGGGACTTGATCCGATGCAACTTGATCATGTTGGCGTCGGCCACAGTTCCCGCCAAGACACGCCCGCAGCCCTCGTAAACCCTGATTACAGGCGAAACGCGCCCAACCTCGCCAACGTGCAGATAGAGCGCCTCAGGTGTGAGCTTGCCGACCGGACATTCCTTGAACGCCGCATTGCGGGCTTCAAGATCGCCAGCAGCGACCAAGAGCAAGTCGGCTTGATCGCGGGCTGCCCGGTAGCTCCCGAAGAAGTCTCGAGCGTCGTGCTGCAGGTCCGCAGGAAGGTCGCTGAACCGAGGGCGACGACCGAAGGCCGACAGCGCGACGTATAGGAGAAAGTCCTCTCGCCGACGTGTAGCGAACTCGTTCCAGCGACTGGAGCCAGTGGCGCGACCAACGAGCGAGAATGCCCGGCGTACTCCGCCAAGAGCCGCGTAGTTGTCCACCTCCTTCGGCAGCTCGCCTGGGTGCGGGAGGCGCCCGCGTTCCTCGAGAAAGTTCATGAGCGGCTGCAGCATCTCCTGATGATCGATGAATCGACGACTACGCACTCCACGAGCGCAGTCCCCGACCTCTACGTCGCCCCAGTTCTCGGCGCCTGTGACGCGTCGTACGACAAGGAACGCCGAACGCACCGAGCCGAAGAGCTCGGACAAGGGTGCGCTCTCGGCGAGCTCGAGGGGAGATGGAAGCCGACGATGTCGGGTCACGAACTGCTGCAGGGGATCGAGAAGGGGCCGGTGTTGCTCGAATAGAAGATCCGAGACCCGAAGGCCTGCAGGCGTGTCCTTGCGACCGCGCTCTGCGAGCAGGTGCTCGCTATCCGAGCGCTCCCTAAAGACATAGAAGATGCCAGGCGCCGCAGCCACCGATGAGCTTCCCAGCGTCGCATCGATCCAAGCCCGCAGCTCATCCTGGCTATAGAAGCGCTGAAACGTGCCCTTCGTCGTCAGCAAGCCGTCTCCGACGCTCAGACCGGTGAGAGCCGCTCGCTCCCATTGCAGGCGTGCGGCGACGACGAGGGTCCTGCGGGCCAGCGCCCAGGCGGACCGAAGAACCTGGGAACGTTCGGCTTCGTCCTCGATGACATTCACGACATAGCCGAGGTTCACGACGTCGGCCGGGGCTCGCGACTCGTCTGGGGCGAAGACCGGGTCCCACCCGCCAGCTTCGATCCCGAGATGCCGCAGGTGACGGAGGTCGCCGCCGCGCCCGCAGCCGTAGTCGAAGACGGTAGTGCCTGGCCGGATCACGCCGTCCGACAAGGCGATCGCCACAGGGCGCGACGCGAGATTCCTAGCCATCGCGGTGCGTCCTCGTGCTGTCAGCGCCTCACGGCTCAACGCGAGAACCCTGTCCACGTGTTCATCTTCCCGTACTTTTGTGAGGCGCGCCCACCAGTCCAACGCGCACGGTCATCGCGACTCGTCCCAGGAACATGTGTTTGTCAGATCCAAGCTGTAGGACAGGTGTTACACGGGAACAGATCAGCATCGCTGCCGGGTCATGGAAGGATGCGGTTCGATGAAGGACGTTGACAGCAAGCTCAGCGATGCTGATGAGATCCCCGATGCCGGGGCCGTCCGTGTGGCGCGGGTTCAAGCAGCGAACTTCTACATCTGCTTGAGCGATCAGGCGGTCCTCACCTCCGGTATGGCTGATCAGGTCGAGCGTTACCCCTGGTGCTCCTCCAGGGGGACGGATCCGGCTCGGACTGCAGCGAGAAGCACGCGGAAGAAGCATTGTGAGCGCACCTAGCCCGCCGCCCATTTACCTGGACTACCACGCGACAACTCCCGTTGACCCGCGCGTCGCCGCCGTCGTGCTGCGGGCGATGACCACCGACTTCGGCAATGCGAACAGCGCGGAGCACGTCTACGGCGAGGTGGCAGCCGAGCTTGTCCGCGAGGCGCGCTGCCACGTAGCCACGTTGGTCCGTACTGATCCGGAAGCTGTGAACTTCACGTCGGGATCGAGCGAGAGCATCCGCCTCGCGGTGGCGGACGCCATCTCGAGATGCTCTGACCCCCCCTTGCGGGTGGCGGTGACCAAAGTCGAGCACCGAGCTGTCCTTGACACCGTCGCCGCCCACGAAGCGCGGGGTGAGGTCACTGTTCGCTGGGTGCCGGTGGACTGCCGGGCTAGATTGGACCTTGCGGCACTGGAGGCAGCCTGCAGTGAAGGCGTTGATCTGGTCTGTGTCATGGCCGCTAACAACGAAGTAGGGACTCTATATCCCGTCGAGGAGGTCGGACGAATCGCCAGCCGCGCTGGGGCCCGCACCCTTGTCGATGCGACCCAAGCGGCAGGTCACGTTCCGATCGAAGCGGCCGCATGGCGCATCACCTACCTGACGCTGAGCGCGCACAAGATCTACGGGCCGAAGGGCGTCGGCGCCCTGATCGCGCCTTCCGAGCTTGACCTGCGGCCGTTGCACCATCGTGTGCCTGGCGTCGGCGACGGGACGCCGAATGTCCCGGGGATTGTGGGGCTCGGAGAAGCGTGTCGGCTGCGCAGCATTGAGTTCAGCGTCGACGAATCCCGCATGGCCATCCAGCGCGATCGGCTTGAGGCACTCTTGCTGGCGGGTGTCGATGGTCTGGTTGTCAACGGCGACTGCGAGCATCGGCTTAGCAACAATCTGCACGTCGCTATCCCTGGGGTACCGAACAATGCAGTCATCGCGCGGTTGCGCCGCCACGTTGCGCTGTCAAGCGGCGCGGCCTGCTCGTCTGGTGCCGAAGCACCCTCCCATGTGCTCCAGGCAATGGGCCTCTCGAAGGAGGTCCAGGAAGCCGCTCTGCGGATCGGCACCGGCAAATTCACGACCGACGAGGAAGTCGAGCGCGCAGCGGAGCAGATCACCAACACGGTCGCTGTTATCCGCGATGTTCTACAAGGAGCCTCGGTATGAGTCGGCGCGCGAGTCATCGTAAGCGTGACTGGTCATGAGGTTTTCCGGACACGAAAGCTTCGCCTGCAGGTTTGCATGGTTGCCTAAAGCGTACCGCGAGATCGTTGATGATCCAGCTGCGTTCGTGGACGAGGAACGTGCCATGGTACGCCTAGGCGTCGGCAAGAACATGGTTCGATCGATTCGGTTTTGGGTCGAGGTCATGGGGGTGGCCACGGCAGAACCCAATAAGACTCTTTTGCCTACCTCCTTTGGGCGGGCGGTCTTTGCAGAGGATGGATTCGACCCGTTTCTCGAGGACGTGCGAACGCTCTGGCTGCTTCATTGGAACGTCGCCACGCGCGCCGACCCTCTCTTTGCGTGGCACTTTCTCCTATACAGCTGGCCCTTCGGCGAACTAACGCGAAGCGAAGCCCTCGCTGCATTGATTCGCGAAGCACGGCGGTTTAGCGCACCCCACTCGGAGGTCACGCTGGGCATCCACCTGGACGTCTTCCTCCACACGTACATACCAACGCGGGCAGCCAGGGGTAGTTTGGAACAGTCGCTGGACAGTCCATTGTCCGAGCTGGAGCTGTTCCAGCAGCTAGGCGACCGCCGAGCCTATGATTCCGGGCGCCGGGAGCCAGTCTACGCCTTCCGTCGGGAGGCAAAGCCTGAAGTCACGACAGCACTCTTCGAGTATTGCTTGGACGATTACTGGCGGCAGCACCGAGCAGGCGAAGCGACATTGGCATATCGTGATGTTGCGACCGCGCCACGCAGTATCGGTCAGGTGTTCAAGCTGCCGGAGGACGACGTCCGCTGCCGCCTGGACACTTACACGTTGACCGGCTCACTAGTGCCGTTTACGTACCAGCCTTCCGCAGTGCAGGGTTTAGTATTCCGTCGCGACAATGGCATACACGACTTCTTGGCCGCCGTGTATGCAGAGGAACTCAATGGTGAGTGAATCGAATGCGCCAACATGCGCTCTGCGACATACCTCGGCCGCGACCACGGCCGTCCCTACGATACCGCGGATCGCGGACGTGCTTCGGGTACCTGAGCGCTACCTCCGGTCTGTACACTTGGAACGCGACTTCGACGACGTCGCTTCTCTGCGTGACTACGTCGTCACTCCGGCCATGGTGTCGGTCTTCTCGCGCATTCTCGAGGGCTTGCGACCGTGGTCTGGTCACCGCGCATGGCGCATAACCGGGGACTACGGGACGGGGAAATCTTCGTTTGCGCTCGCTCTTGCCCACCTGCTGCGCGATTCTGAGGCAATCCCTCTCGCTGAAGTACGTCGGGCGATTGAACGAGAGCTCACGGAGTACGACCTTGATCTGGAGACAATTCGACTGGCGCCAGTCCTCGTCACAGGTGCTCGGGAATCGCTGGTGCCCAGCATTGCCCGGGCACTGGGCCAAACCCTCGACAGGCTGCGGTCCCGCGCGCGGCCGAGCAAGGGACTTGAACTGTTGCGGAGCCGCGCCGCTGCCGTTGCCAACGCGGGAGACGCCCCACAATTGCTCGAGCTGCTGGATGGCGTCAGTAGCTACGTCACCCGTCGCGGCAGCTCCGGCGTGCTTCTGGTGCTCGACGAGCTAGGCAAGTTCCTCGAGTACGCCTCTCTCTATCCAGAACGCGAGGACGTGTATGTACTCCAGTGTCTCGCCGAAGCAGCTGCCCGGAGCGGCGACCGCCCCCTCGTCGTCGTGGGACTCCTCCACCAGGGCTTTCACTCCTACGCCGAGCCGCTGCCGTCGACTGCCCGCCTCGAGTGGGAAAAGGTCGCTGGCCGGTACGAGGAGATCACGTTCGACCAGCCGCTGGCGCACGTGGCGGCGCTCGTATCTGGTGCCCTGAACATCGATCGCTATCGGATGCCGGAGGACGTCGTGGCAGCGGCCCCGGTCGTGCGCTTCGCGACCTCTTCCACCGGTTGGTACGGGACGTCAGCCGACTACCCCGAGCCGCTGGCTTTGTACCCGATCCACCCGACAGTGTTGCCAGTACTGGTGCGTTTCTTCGCTCGGTTCGGGCAACATGAACGCTCGCTGTTCAGTTTTCTCCTGTCTTCGGAACCGTTCGGACTGCAAGCCTTCGCCGACCGCCCGCCAACTCCCAACAACTGGTATCGCCTTCCCGATTTCTATGACTACGTCCGTGCGGTCTTCGGGCACAGGTTGGCCGGTGCGAGCTACAGCAGCCAATGGCTGCGCATGGCTGGAACCCTTGACCGGGCGGCATCGAGCGATATGCAGGCGCTCGAGTTGCAAATCCTAAAGGCCATTGCCCTGCTGAATGTGCTTGACGCGGAGCATCTGATCGCGACTGACGTGTTGCTGTCGGCAGCCCTCTTGGATCGCAGTTCGTCCAATACGGTGCTAAAAGCCGCGGTTTCGCTGAAGCGTCGTGGTCTTTTGTTTGATCGTGGCGCAGCCGGCGGCTACTGCTTGTGGCCGAGCACGAGTGTGAGTCTGGAGTCGGCGTTCGGGCTCGCGCTCCGTACTATCGGCCCGGTCGACCGAGCCGCAGCGCAGCTGGCACCATATCTGGACGAGAACCCCGTTGTGGCGCGGCGCCACTACATCGAGACCGGCACCCTGCGGCATTTCGAGCTTCGTCACGCTGAGCCGTCAGCGCTCGCGGAGGTCATCGCCCGACCCACCGAGGCCGACGGTTTGGTCGTCGTCGCTCTTTGTCAGTCGACGCAACAGCGACAGCAGGCGCTCGGCATGGCCCTGGACCCCGCAGTCGTCTCTCGGGATGACGTCCTCCTAGCGGTCCCGCCTACCCTCAAAGGCATCGCTGGAGAACTCCAGGACGCGCGTTGCTGGCAGTGGATTGCTGAAAACATCCCAGAACTAGCGCACGACACCTACGCGGCGACCGAGGTGTCCCGGCAGCTTGCCGTCGCGCGCCGCGCCCTCGCGCGCAAGCTTGCAGGACTGTTCGGCCTTAGGGGGACGAACAGCGATGTCGAGCTGTGGCGGGCCGGTCAGCGACTTGAGGTGCCGAGGCGAGGTGGTTTCTCTGCAGCGCTGTCTCACATCTGTGACGAGCTTTACCACCAGGCGCCCCACATCTCGAATGAGTTGCTCAACAGGCGCAACTTGAGCAGCGCCGCGGCAGCTGCGCGGCAGCGTCTGATCGAACGCATCCTCTCCACTGCCGACCAGCCCTACCTCGGTATCTCGCCCGATAAGTCGCCACCGGAGAAGTCGATGTATCTGTCTGTGCTGAGCGCTGGCAACGTGCACCGCAAAGAGGCAGATCGATTCGTGCTTACAGAGCCCCCTCAGGGTGATGATCCATTGCGGCTGCGGCCTGCGCTCGCACGGATGGTGGCGCTGCTCGAGGAACTGGACGGCCACAGGGTGCCGGTGCCGAGGCTCTTCGGCGTGATACAGGCTCGGCCGTACGGGGTCCGGGCAGGACCGGCGCCGCTTCTGTTGGCAATCGTGGCCGCCGCCCATGCGCATGAGATCGCCGTGTACGAGAACGGGACCTTTCTCCCAAGATTCGGCGCCGCGGACTTTCTACGCTTGATTAAACAGCCAGCACTCTTTGAGTTCCAGCTATACCGCATCACGGGTGTCCGCACTAAGGTCTTCGCCCAACTGCTGCAGGTCTTTGCCGGAGACTGGCCTGCCTCGCGGCGACCCGAGATGCTAGACGTGGTGCGACCGCTAAGTATATTCGCCGCGAGCCTACCGGAATATACACGCCGGACCAGCGATGTCTCCGACCCAGCAAGAAGCGTCCGCGAGGTGTTGCTGGCGGCGCGAGAACCCGCCAACATGCTGTTTCGCGACCTCCCGCAAGCGTGCGGCCTAGAACCATTCCTGCCAGACGGTCGGGCAGACCCGGATCGTGCACAGCTATTCGTCGCTACATTGAGGGTCGCAATGGACGAGCTTCGTGCCGCTTATCCGCGCCTCTTGGAGCGCATCCGCCAGCGCGTGACTTGTTGTCTGACCGATGCGGTGACCCCCCCGGATCGCGCCGATTTGGCTACTCGAGCCGCGCAGGTGGCACTGGTAGCACGAGAGCCACGGCTCGTTGCCTTTGCTCGCTCGCTCGCTGACACCGCCCTGTCCAATGACGCGTGGGCCGAGAGAATCGGCAGCTTTGTGATCGCGAAGCCGCCCTCTTACTGGACCGCAATGGACGACATACGCGCAGGTGATGAGATCGATCTGTTGGGCGGGATGTTTTGCCGCCTGGAAATCACGGCTTTCGGGGACGGCTCGGGCGTACCCGATCTGACGGCTGTGCGGATCGCCGTGACTGCGGCCGACGGCAACGAGGCTGCGCGCGTGGTCCGATTCGGAGCAAACGACGAACGGGCCGTGGACATTATTGTCGAGCGCCTGGAAGCCGCTCTAGGGGCCACCGAGCGCAGCGAACTCCGCCTCGCCGCAATCGCCCGCTTGCTCACGAGCAGCATGCCGCCGGAACCTGCGATTAGTTGAATGGAGCACCACTTTGAGCGGGAGATATTTCACGCCAAGCACCCCGGGTCCGGGCTGCGGTACGTTTAGGGAGAGCAAGGATGACTGACGAAGTCCGCCACATCTTGAGCCTGTCGGGTGGCAAGGACAGCGCCGCGCTTGCCATCTACATGCGTGACCGCGTCCGGCCGATGGAGTACATCTTCCACGATACTGACAAAGAACTCCCGGAGACCCTCGATTACCTCGCACGGTTGGAGGCCGTACTCGGCCAGCCGATCATCACGACCTCCACTAAGGACAACTTCGATCATTGGCTGACTGTCTTCGGGGGCATGTTGCCCTCGAACCATCGGCGGTGGTGCACACGCCAACTCAAGCTAGAACCCTTTGAGCGCTACGTAGGCGACGATCCAGTAATCAACTATGTAGCACTTCGAGCTGACGAGAACCGTATCGGATACATCAGCACGAAGCCGAACATCCAGACCGTGTACCCCTTCCAGGAGGACGGGCTCGTCCGTGCAGACGTGATAGGCATCCTGGAGGAGTCTGGCTTGGGCCTCCCGCAGTACATGGCCTGGGGCCGTACTCGATCGGGTTGCTACTTCTGCTTCTATCAGCAGAAGATCGAATGGGTACGTCTCAAGGAGATCCATCCGGAACTCTTCGCGCAGGCTAAGGCCTATGAAGAGCAGAGCGTCCTTCACGGCGAAGCCTTCTATTGGAATCGTCGCGAGTCACTCGCACAACTGGAGCGTCCCGAGCGTATGGCCGAGATCAAAGCCAACTGGGACGCAACGCAGGCTCGTCAACGCGCCCAACGAAAGAGCCTACCCCTCGTAGAGACCCTCGGTGGTCTCGTCGCGGACGATGAACCGGGAGAGTCGGAAGGGTGCCTGATTTGTTCAATCTAGCAGGCGAAGGGAATCGGAAACGAACATCGCGGGGTCAAGTCAATGACTGATTTCGGGCCTGATCCCGTCAAGTGGATTCGCTTCCTCCGCCAGTACGGACCGATTCCGCAGAACGAGAATATGTACGACGAGTTCATTCGTCGTTCAGCTCGACGGGCTGGAGTAAAGCCAATCTACTTCGATCACCCCGCGAGCGCCGACGTGCTCGAATCAATCACAGGATCATCGCCTGTCTCGGTAGTTCTTACCGGGACGGCGGGCGACGGCAAGACTCACCTGTGCCGACAAGTCTGGGAGGCTGTGTCAGGAGACACGGTAGCTTGGCAGTCACCGGAGCCATATTTGTGTACCGCACTTCCTGGCTCGCGCGACGGAAACCCCAACCGAGACGAGCGCGGACCCTTGCTCCACGTTGTGCGTGACCTGAGCGCATGGGTGCCACAGCGTGGGGCTAGCTGGGACCCTGCCAAAGAGGAACTTCTGAGGCGCTTCAGCCTCTCGCTCTTTCCAGCTAAAAGAAGCAATCCGGCTGACATATTTCTTATTGCCGGAAATGATGGGCAATTGATGGAAACATGGCGACGGCTGGGGCGCTCTGAAGAGGTCGACCGTACCCATGATCTTTTTGAGACCTTGCTTGTCGAAGACACCCAAAATCGCGAAGGCATCAGTTTGCGCTTCTTCAACCTAAGCCGTCATAGGTCTTCGGAGCTCTTAGAACATACACTCGACGCGTTCCTAGGCCACAGCGCCTGGGACGCGTGCCGCGCGCTAAATGCTGGGCAAGGCGAGTTCTATGGTCCAGAGTGTCCAATCCGCCACAATCGCAACCTTCTTGAGACACCGTTGGTGCGGGAACGGCTGAAGGACCTATTGGCTCTTTGTGACCACAACGGAGTGCATCTGCCGATCCGGCAGATCCTACTGCTACTGGTCAACGCCGTCCTTGGCCATCCTGACGCCAAGGATGGCCTGATGACGGCTACTGACGTGCCAACGTTCCTCCGAGCGGGAACCACAGCTAAGGCGAGCCTCTACAATAACATCTTCGGGGGTAATCTCCGCGAGACGCGGCGAGAATCGATACTCGTATTTGACGCCCTCGACCGTCTCGGCATTGGACATGAAACTTCGAATCGTATCGATAACATCCTCATCTTCGGCGACACGGATGAGGCACTGCGCACTTACTTTGAGCGCTATATGAGAGCAGACGTCTTCTATGGAGCGAATGCCAGCTACCGAGCTGCGCAGCGAGACTACGTCGAAGGTTCCGACGAGAACTCCGAACGCAACGCTGCTTTCCTGCGGATGCTAGTAGCTCAGCGCCGTGGGCTCTTCTTCAAGATAACGAATAGTGAGGCGGACGAGATGCGCCTCTGGGATCTCACAGTCTTTCAGTATGCGGGCGAGTATCTGGAACGGGTAGTGGCCGCGCTCAACGACGGCCGACGCATCGAGCGCCCCATACTTTCTCGCCTCGTTCGCGGACTAAATCGCATCTTCACCGGGATGCTGGTGTCCGATGATCGTGATCTGCTATTGGCCACCAGCCTGGCTCTTTCTCAAGGTCGCGTGAACCGCCTGCTGGAAGAGCGAATTTCGGTCGAGCCGCGGCTAGGCGAGCGTGTGGACATCGTGATGCGCCAAGGTGACCGCTTGCCGGCGCTAGAGGTAGCCCTCAGCACGCAAATCCATCGCATCATGCCGCTTCATCTGACGCGCTACGAGTTCCTGAGCCGCGTCGCCGAGGGTGCCCTGCCGAGCAGCTTCTCAAAGGAGTGCTACGAAGATATACTCGCTTTCAAAGGGCAGTTGCTATCCGCCTTGAATAAGCGCCGCGAACTAGCCGGCGAAGGGCCAGCCGAGCGCAATGTACTCGCATTTCGTCTGCTTGAGTTGGACGATGCAGGCCGCGCTACCGTACGTGATCTAGAACTTCGGGAGGCCTGAGTCTCATGGTGAACACGGCCGATTCGATCGACACTGCCGCCGCAATAGATATGCCTGATAGGCCAACGGCAGAGGTCATATCGGATGCAGTCCGCATTCCTCTATCGCCGGGAGTTTGGCCAGGTGTCTTGAATGGTCTCCCCTTCACCGCCCCTGGCGCGGGACCACATCCCAACCGCGACCACTTGATCGATCTCTGGCTCGACGAACAGATCTGGGGACACCGCCTCTGGGACGCCCAGAGCCCGTGGCTTATCTTCCTAGAGTTCCTAAACGTCGCCGAGGCCTGTCAGCGACAGAGTCGGCTCCTGGTCGACGAGGTTCCGTACCCTCTTAGGTACCGGCCTCGCCAGCGCATGTTTTTGCGCAACATTCTCTTCAACAGTGACGATGTGGGGAGGATTGGTGACGAATACGGCGATAGCCGCCGGGCGTGGGATGCCTGGTTGGCACGCATCCAGGACACTGCGGTGGGTGTGCCACAAAGAGATTTCGGTTATCTTAAGACACGTTTCCACTCGTATCATGACTTCGTCGAGGCAGTGCGCCTTCTGCGTGGTGCCGCCGTCGAGCGACAAAGCAACAAGCGCTGGTCGTCGCGTTTTATTTTCCCCTTCGGCGCACATGCGCTGTATATCGACCTCAATACGACTAAGGGCCAGCCAAGTCGTGAGTACATTAACTTTGGTCGGAGCGGTGAACTCCTGTATCTGATGCTGGCGCGCTCTTCCGCGCGGGATGCGCTCGCTCCATATATCCGCGATATGGTCAGCGGAACCAATAGATGGGAAGGGTTGGTGGCCTCACTCCAACCTGACGGCGATGACGATCAGGAGCGTGAGAACAAGAGCTGCTACCTGCCTTACCTACGACACCCGGTATTCGAGGGCTTGGGCCGCGATTGGCTGGCAATGTTTCGCTTGGAGCTGCCTTCGTTTGACGTCTACCCTCACTTGGTAACCCTCGGAGCGCTCCACCTGATTCGCTACCACCTCTCGGTCGCGTCGACGTGGGCTGACGGCGATGGCCTGCCGAACATAGTCTGTGAGATTGTCGCTCCGAGAAAGACGCTTGTTCGAGAGGTTTCGCTTCGGAACTATGGCCAGAACGAGGCTCTATCTAGCAATGCAGTCGAGTGCTTCGTTGACCGGATCAGAGGGTCAGATGCTTGGAAGCAGGCGGAGTCGTCCGGGGCTTTTGTACATAGCCGGGAGGTTCTGCAGGAGGCTGTCTGGTGGGGAAAGCGCTACGAGGGACCCAACGATCCAGACGCACTGCTGACGGAACTTAAGCGCGCAGCACTGAAGGGACACCAGCAACACCTGGCTCAGGTTCATCGTACCTACGGGCGGGAAATTGGGCTCGTATCACGCCGCGGCACCACTCGATTGCGCTATGCGCCTACTGACCAGCTCCTCAAAACGCTCCTGTTTGCTACCGTCAAACGTCGGATGGAGTTCGGCGAGTTTCTGGACAGCCTCTTCAACAATTACCGTCTGGTGATCGGCGCGCGTGAGGCTGAACGTGTGCTCCCGACGGATGAATTTGACTTCAGGGCCTTCCAGGCGAACGCTCGCCGCCTCGAACAGCGGCTGGACAGCCTGGGTCTGCTGCGCCGACTGTCTGATGCCTGCGCATACGTGGAGAACCCTTATGGGAGGGCTGACGCGTGACGACAGCGTTGCCCGGCACGTCGGGTGAGATCGCCGGATCGTCTCGGGGCGAGGTGACATCAGCGGCGGTCGCTGAGTCGGCAGTGACACGCGCGGACCTAATAGGTCTAGTTGCTGTCCTCTACCTACGGGACCGGCTGACCAATCACGACAAGGAGATTGCCGCGACGAGCCGCCTGGTTTCCGACGCGGGGGGCAACGCGGGCGACGCAGGACGGGGAGACGAAGTCGCGTCGGGTGGTGGCGGCACGGCGCGATTTATCATCGACTGCCTCTCCAGTTCTCAGACCGCGGCGATAGCGCGCGCGATACTTGCGGATCCCGAGCTATCGGCCGATGTGGACATCAAACTGCCGACTCGCCTAGTCGGCGGCCTTGGATTGCCGATGGAGGTACTGACAGAAGAGCGCGCCACCTACCTGCGCAATGCGCCGTGCTCGAAGCCAGCGCTCATCCTGGCAAACACAGGCGACGACGAGGACCAGTCCCTCCAGGAACTCACGCGAATCGGTGCGCCCGATCTTCTGGCGGAGGTCGCTCTATGGGTACAAATCGCCAGTGGAGATTTGGCCGTCACGGAGGAGGAGCAGCGGTGGTGGGCACAGGCTCTGCGCGGTTTGGGGAACCTGCACGTTGTGTCGTTGGACCTCTTTGCCGAGTACGTGCTGAGAATGCGCGCGCTCATAGACGGGGAGGGGCTTACCGTTCCCGATGCCCTTGATGCAGCGTTGCCCAGTCTCGGATGGCCGAAAAACTCAGGGGAGTTTAGCCGCATCGCGCCACGTGTGCGTGGCCAAGCTGCCAAATGGCGCACCCAATTCGCAACTGTCCATGCGAAGCGGGCGTGCTTCTTGGGCAAGCAGGCACCGTCCGGAACCGTGCTAACAGGAGATGAACTAAAAACGGCGTTCGAGCGAGTCAAAAATGATATTCCTGAGAAGTGCCACCAGGCTGTGGGTGACTTTATCGTCGCACCTGGCGGCTGGACTGAAGCCTCTGCCGCGCTTGCGGAATGCGATTGGGAGGATATCAAGCCGCTTTTCGATGGGCTCAGACGCAAGAGATTTGATCTCGGCAAGGAGACAATTGGGTTCTACGGTGAGCGCAACCCGGACTTGCTGACGGACGCTGATCGCCAGTATCTCGAACGGCTAGGCGACCGCCGCACCACCGCTGCTGCGCTCGACGATGACCGCGACTTCTATGAGGCGCACCGCGATGAAATCCGCGAAGACCGTAAGCTCAAGTCAGCATGGGACCGATTTATATTTGGCACTCTCAAAGAGACTTATGACTTCCTAACCGGGCTGGCTGCTTGCTTGGAAAGCTTCAGCTGGGAAACTGCTAGCACACAGCGGACGCTGACGATCGCCTGCGAGCGGCGCTTCCCGCGCGACTTTCGAGACCTGAATGTCGACGCTGGTCAGTACTTCGCACGACGGTACAGGGGGGTTAAAGAACTGTTCGGCGGAAAAGTCGACTGGGATGTGGGTCAACTCTTCGACTTCCCCCGCCACGTCGAATCGTGGAAGGGCCAGAGGCAGGCGCTTAATCGCTCAGAAGCCAAGGCAGCATTGCAGCTCAAGTTCACCGTCACTCTCAGCGAGACAGTCCACAACGACATCGAGCGGTCCGCAGTACAGTTCATCTGGAGGTACAACCCTCGGTGGGTAGCCAGCGAACTGGTGAACGACTGGGGTCGGCTGATCGCCCGCCCGCTCGTGCTGTGCCGAGCTGACCGGGAGCCGACGAGCAGCAAGGGCGCAGCGCAGAGCGTCGACCTCTGGAACGTGCGCACGCTTATGGCCGCGCATGGCCAAGACCGAGGTTCGCTGGTGGGTGTCATCCGATCGTCGAACGATCTTGCTCGACTCTGGCGCACCAACCTTCGCCAGGCACGAGAGAGGACTCTGATTGGCGAGAGGGCGGTCCAGCGCCTGGGCGATCTGTTTGATGCGTTCGCGCAAAGCTACACGCTCGCTATCCAGGGATTCGCTTCGGATGGCTTGAGTTCACCTGAAATGGAGCGGCAGGTAACGGCCTACGGCGAACTGCTCGATGCCGTCTGTGGCGAAGCCACAACCGACCGAGCACGCCAACAGTTGCTGCGCCCGCTCCTAGAACTAGGCACAGTGGCCGTCCAGGGTGGTCGCCCGACGGCCATCGTCCCTCCCTGGCATCCGCTGCGGATCGCGGCCATGGGGCGCAAGGCTCGCCGTGTCGCCGATCTCCTGCGCTACCTCCTAGCGACCCCGCAGGTGGAATTTGGCGATCCACGTCTATTTTTCCGCGAGCTACGCGAAGAGCTTGCGCACCCCCACTACCCAGAGGTGGCACTTGGCTGGCAGGGAGAGCAGCCAGAACTTCTCGCGCTAACTGATACCGCGGGGGATTACACGCTTCACGAGTCGCCGTTCGCCGTCGATGCTGGCGCCGACGACACGAACGAGAATCCTGTCGAGGGCGCGGGCCGCGTGACCGAACTCGTCCGTCGCTACCTCGCTCTTCACCCGCACGAGAAAGCCAACCTTTCGGTTGTGCTCTACAATTGTGACTCCTCGCGCCTGCCGTTGGCCACCGTCGACAAGCTCGCGGCGCTGGATCAGGACGAGGAAGACGTTCGCTGCCACGTTGTCCTACGGCACCGAGACGCGAAACAGCTGTCATGGCTCTACGAGCAGATAGTCGATGCCTCCGACGCCGACGGCGACGCTTACGTAGCTAGCGAAACCACCCGCGACTTCATGGCCCGGCTGCGCATTGGGATCTCCGCAGACCAAGCGCCACCACCTGATCCGCGGGACGGCTGCCCTAACGACATCGTCTTCTCTCAGGATGTAATCGCGCGCCATGCGCGCCTTGAGTGGTATCCCGAGGACGCACGCCCGGCCGATCCCGAGACACTCAACCCGGCCCAGTGGTCGCGGCGGCGGCCCGTCGCTGCCGGCGACATGAAGTCCGTCGTATACCTCACTTGCCCTGTGCAGCGCGCCGAGGGTTGGAAATACCTTGCAGCTATCGCTTCCTTCTTCCGACCTGACTGGGATCGCAACGCACAAGCCAAGCTCCTGCCGACACGACAACTCGACTTCGGCGACGCTACGACGGCGAGGATTTTCGAGGAAACGCACAATTTGGCAACATGGGTGACCAATTATGATGAGCTGCTCGACCGCCGCCAGCTTCTCGAGCAAGGGGTGCGGATCATCCGTTACAAGCAGATCTCCACCCAGGGCCGCAACCTTATTATCTCCTCCCGGGCCCCAACTGGGCTGCTGCGGTCCATGGTTGTGAGCCGGCTACGCGATCTGCACCTCGGCCTATCTCACACCGAGCTGGAGAGATTGGCGGACCGCTTCATTAACGACGCCAATGACGTTTCGGGTGACATCGTGCTGCGCGCGGCTCAGCGTGGTAGGAGCGCGAGCGAGCTTATGGGACTTGTGCTCAGCCGATACCTCGTCCGCCATGAATTGGGATGGGATCAAGACATAGGATGGTATTTCCTCGACGACTACGCGGGCTGGCTGGGCCAACAGGAGCAACAGATTGCCGACCTGCTGGCCCTGAGCCCTAGGACAGCGCCCGACGGTTCAATGATATTGCTTGCGACCTTGACCGAGGCGAAATACATCGACGCCACGAACCTTGCGACCAAGCGTAAGGAGTCACACAAGCAACTGCGGGACACTTTGCGGCGCATGGCAGGGGGGGTGATGGGGACACCCGCTCGCCTCGATCGCGACGTGTGGCTGGCTCGCCTCTCCGATCTACTCGTGGACGGGATGGTTGTCCCCGCAGGCGCGACGCTTGATCTCTCTGACTGGCGGCGTGCGCTCCGGGAAGGACGGTGTGCTATCGAACTGCGAGGGTATTCCCACATTTTCGTGTCTGCCCCCGTGGACACTGCCGACTGCTCTGCCCGCGCGCGTCTGCCTGAGGCCAACGACGCGCCCTTCGATGCGTTCCAGGAGATCTTCGGCCGCGACCGCGTGCGAGAACTAGTCCTTAGCTACCACCGCAGCGCCGATCCTGCGGATGTTCGTCGGCGGCTCGACGGTGACGATTGGGGGGACGGTGGCATGCCAGATGGACCCACGTCAACGCGGCCCTCTGGACCCGTGGGTGGAGGGCACGGTGGCATCGGCACTGAACGCGAGGACATCTCAGACCAGCCGCATTCCGGCACATCACCCGAAGCACCTTCTGTCATTGAGCCTGACGGTGGCCGACGAGGAATTGAGCCCCCGCTATCGAGCTTGCCGCAAGGAGACGCATCCGCACACTCCGTAGTCGATCCAGGGACCGTGGCTCATGGCCAGCCTCCACCCGAAATTCGGGATGCTTACGCCAACAACCGACGCTGGCCGTACCCAGACATCGCGAACTGGGTGGCGGCGGCTCCAGCCCGCGCCGACGAGAATGACCAAGATCGTGACTGGTTGCGGGAGGTTGAAGGTACCGCCAAGGAGGCGCTTCGCCAGTTCCAACTCCAGGCGAAACTCCTGCGGAGCGTACTGACACCAAACGCTGCGCTGTTGAAGTTTCGCGGTAGCGCCAACCTGACGGTCGATCAGGTTCTGCGTCGACGGTTGGAGTTCCTGACGACTTACGGCCTCAACCTGATCGGCGTGCAACCCGAGCCCGGCGTCGTATCCCTGTCCATTGCTCGGCCGAGCCGAGACGTCGTGTCGCTGCGGTCGTTGTGGCAGCGCTGGACCCTCGATGTGCAAGACAGCAACCAGAGCGCGCTGATTGGCGTCCGCGAGGACGACGGCGAACTTCTCGTGCTCTCACCCGACCAGCTTCACGCACCTCACACGCTGATCGCGGGCTCCACGGGTAGCGGCAAGTCGGTGTTGATGCAGAACATCATCCTCAGCATCGCCGCGACGAACCGCCCCGATCAAGCGCGCATTATCCTCGTCGATCCGAAGCAAGGGGTCGACTATTTCGCCTTCGAGAGTCTTCCACACCTCGAAGGCGGGATCATCGACCGGCAGGAAGATGCACTCACCCGGATTGGGATACTGGTTGAGGAGATGGATGCGCGATACCTCCGCATGCGTCGTGCGCGCGCCGCCAACCTGCGCCTTTACAACGAGAGTGCTGAGCCGGGCGATCGGCTGCCAGCGCTTTGGCTGATCCACGACGAGTTCGCGGAATGGATGCTCACGGAGGAGTACAAGCGAGAAGTGGCTGCTGCCGTTCAGCGGTTGGGGGTTAAGGCACGTGCGGCTGGAATCTACCTAGTGTTCGCTGCGCAGCGGCCCGATGTGAATGTGATGCCAATGCAGCTGCGCGCTAATCTAGGCAACCGACTGATCCTACGCGTTGACTCCGAGGGCACATCGGAGATCGCGCTGGGTGACAAGGGAGCCGAGCGCCTGTTGGGGAAGGGCCATTTGCTGGCAAAACTTGAGGGTGCGCCTTCCCTGGTTTACGCCCAGGTGCCTTATGCCACGCCCGACGAAATCGACGAACTCGTGGCGTTGATCGCGCATAACACTGGCGAGACTCTGCAATGACGGTGGCCGATAACACGGTGCCATGATCGGCGTCGCCGGGAGATGAGCGTCAGCACACCAGCCTCGCGGTTCACCAGACTGAATCGGTCCGGTGAACCGCGCCGGAGCCTCCGGGGCTCTGCACGGCCTGAACGAGAAGCCTTGTCGGATGGCATCACGCTTCGCGCCCTAAACTGCCACAAGTCGCTGAGGCCATGCACGCACTCTCAGTACACAGGGTTGGACAATGCGTGACCAATCGTACGGTCAGCTTCTTAGATTCCTCGTGTCGATACCTGGTCAATACTGACCCCCGTGGTGCCGGTTGGATCTTGACCCCCCTCGCGGTCAGAGTACGGGAATGATCATGATGGAAAAGTGGGCAGAGATCCGTCGGCTGCGCCTGTCGGAGAAGATGGCGATCAAGGCGATAGCCCGCAGGCTGGGCCTGGCGAGGAACACGGTACGTGCAGCGCTGGCGGCTGATTCGCCGCCGCGGTATGAGCGTGCTCCGGCCGGGTCGCGGTGCGATGCGTTCGAGCCGGCGATCCCGCATCATCGACGGTTTCAGCTACCGGATCCGTATCCGCGAGCAACGGACCGGGCGGCACGCGACTGCCGTACGCGGCGTACGCAACGCTGAAGCTCTCGCGGTGGCGGTGGCGGTGGCGGTGGCGCGGTCAAGCACACCGAGCTCGTCCCACCAGCAATCTGTGGATCATTCTCGAGGAGGGCTCAGCCGGCACGGCCAACCCACCGAGTTCCGCGACACGAAGATGCCCGCCAAGGCCACGACCCGGGAGCTAGAGACCCTGGCTAGGAGAGCAATGCTGTAGCTAGCTGCGCAACTGGGTGGCATCCTGGTAATAGATGACATTGTGGAAATCCAGCCGCGAGAGATCGGCAACGAGGAGTACGTGTCGCAATACGGGTCGCGGCAGACTGGCCAGCCCGTTTTCCGGGATTCGCCGCGGCCTGTGGATCGCGACGGGTTATCCGGGGTCTTTGGGAGGGTCACGGCCGCCGAGGCGCGGCGACCCGTCCGGCAGGCCGGGTCCCCGACTGAGGACGACGGAGTACGTCATGGCCAGGTCGGCGACCTGCGAGAACGGGGCTTCGTCGTGAGTCACACCCCATCGCAGCGGAACACCAGGCATGTCTCGATTCGTTATCCCGGCGTGTGGGACGAGAAGGTGACGGGTATGTTCAACGCGTGTTTCGGCGCCCCGCAGTGGTACGAGGAGCCGAAGGAAGGGGGCCAAGATGAGTGATCTTCTGTTTCCGGAGCAGGGAGCGCGTCCCTGGCTGCCCGCCGAGAACGTTACGACACTCACAATGCTCAACGAGTACAACATTCCGCTGGCTGGCCTGATCGAGCAGGGCGGGACGACTTACCTGTACGTGTGCCTGCTTGGCGAGCTGGAAGAGCTGAACATCTGGGCTTACGCTGGCTTGAGCCAGGCTGAGATCCACCGTCTCGCCTCCCTGCTCGATGACGAGCTAGCGGCTGCTATGGACCTGGCGCTGGTGGACCGAATGCTCGTGGTGGCATTTGCCAAGGATCACCAGCTTGTTGACTGGCTTCGCATTGACGCAGGCGTGGAAGGACCGCTGGCGCTGTCGAAGCGCTTCGTGGATCAGATGCGCCGGCGCCTGGAGACCACTCAGGAGGGCGTGGCGGAGCTGGAGAGACAACGGGAGCTGGCTAGTCTCTGATCACGTAACCGGCGAGCGCAACTCCCAGAATCTGGCCGAGGCCAACGCCCATCGGAAGGCGCGGCATTGACATAGCCCAACAGGCTCGACGCCGCGGCGGTTGGCAACAGCCGACCCAGCTGTTGGCATCCCGCTCAATCAACTCGAGTGCCCTGATCAGCGGTGAAACGCATCCAGCACCTGCATTCCACCCGATCTGCTCGGCCGTCGCCGGATCAGAGCAACTACAGCGGGACACGGGCAGATGGCATAAGACAAGACAGCGGCTGGCATCGATGCGGTACTGATCGATTGGCCAGACGCAGGAAGCCTGGAGGGTGCTAGCCGGCGAAGATTTTGTCCATCTTCTCGGCGCCTGTGGTGATCACCGGGCGGAGTTCGCGGCGGTAGATGACCTCGGTGGTGCGCGAACTCGAGTGCCCGACTAGGTGAGCTATCTCTTCGACCGACACGCCCGATTCCGACATCAGGCTGACGAACGATGTTCTCAGCTCTCGGGGTGTCCAGTCCTCGCCGATGCCGGCCGCTTTCGTGATCTTCTTAAATGTTCGGCGCACGTTACCCGCATCCAGCGGAGTCCCGACCGAGGTGCAGAACACCAGCCCGTGATCCCGCCAGGCGTCACCCGCGAACAGCCGCTGCTCAGCCTGCCGTGCCCAGTGCGTCCGTAGCGCCTCAACGGCACGCTCAGCCAACTGCAGCGTTCGCCGCGACTTGCTGGTCTTCGTGTCGCCATGCGATCGCACCGACCGCCACACCGCCACGTGCGGCGGCACCGGCGGGTCAGCGTCCGGATCCCCGTCGAGATCAAGGTGATCCCACGTAATGGCCCTGGCTTCCTCAGTACGGACTCCGGCGAGCAAGCACAGCACGACATAGGCGCCAAGCCGCGAGTCCTCGGCGGCCTCCAGCAGCGCCGCGGCCTGGTCCAACGTGAGCGACTTGGATGGGCGCCCGGCCTGTCCCTTCGGCGGCCGCACCAGCGACACGACGTTGCGCCGGACATGATCGTTGGCCTCCGCATGCCGGATCACCCGCTCCAGCGCGTTGTGGGTGATCACGACAGTCCGGCTGGAGCGCGTCTCCGCGATCTCCGCCAACACCCGGCGCACGTCGCGCGTCGCCAGCTGCCGCACCTGGATCCGCCCGAGGCTGGCCACCACCGGCTGCAGGACATGCCGGTTCATCGTCACAGTATTCTCCGAGCGGCCGTCCAGACCCTCCCGTAGCCAGTCCGCTACGGCCTGCCGGACGGTGTAGCGGCCGTCCGCGGCCGGGAGCCCGACGTCAAGGTCGCCGTGCAGCTCCTTCAGCTTGTCCTTGACACCCTGCTTGGTCTGGCCGGACACCTTACGGCGAATCCGCTTGCCCTCAGCGTCATAGCCAGCCGACACCGCGCCACGCCATCTCCCCGCACACCCCTTGTGATGCCGCGCATCGCGGCAATCGCTTAAGTGATCGAAGTAGATTGCGTCCTCGCCAAACCCGCGTCTGCTCATAATCGGGAGCGTAACACTTGGCTCCCACAATGGCTCCCGAGTGATCTTGGGACCAGCGCGATGTACCTCTGACCTGTGGAGCTACGGAGACTCGAACTCCGGACCTCTTGCATGCCATCAGCAGGCAACCCATCCACCACAGTCCATCACCGCAGGTCACCGTCCCGCGGCGTGCACTCCAGTCCGCCTAAGTCCGGGCAGGTTGCGGTACTTCTGTGCTGTACTCCCCCGGCGGTCCGCAAGAGTCCAGAAACGTTGCGGGACTCCCATCGTGACACCGGCGATCGCCTGCAGCCTGAGGTCATTTCCACGTAATGATCTTCCTCTTCTGGCCCTTTGAGGGCCGGGTCTCCTTCCCTGCTCAGCCCGGTGGCTTTCAGCAAGATAATTGAAACACGGCGAGTTCGCTGCGGAGCCCGTCCTGATCCTCGCTCCGGCCCTCCGCAACGCGAGGATCCGCCGACCGAACCGGCGCGGCTTCGGCTCATGCGATACCGAGAGAGGTAACGTCATGAGCCCTGCCAGCGAGGAGTCGGAACTGGAGAGACCAGCCGACGCGCCGCTCGCTGAGGCCCTGGCCGTCGACATGCCCGAATTCCTGGTGACCTAGGAACACCGGCGGTTCTGCGAGTTCGAAGCCCATCGCCGTGTCTGGCCCACTCCGGCATCACCGACCCGGCCGAGCTTCGGGCGTACGACGGGTGGACCCTGCACCAGCTTCGTCATGCCACGCTTGCCCACGAAGCCGAAGGTGGCACCAACACCCCAAACCTGTTCGCCCGCTCCCGCCACGCCTCCGTGCGGTTCCTGGAGCGATACGCCCGGCCTCGATGCGTCGCCGACGTCGTCGTCCGCCGGAGCCCAGCCGCGCGCCGCAAGAACTGAGCGGCTAGCGATCGGCCGTCCTCCGGGCACACCCGGTCAGGCGAAGCTGGCTTTTAGGATCAGCCGGTGAGCTGCCACGGCGGCATTAATGCCGACCGCACCTGCAGCTCACCGATGATAAAAGCCGCCTTCGCAGAGGCGGGAGACGCTGGTGGCTTTGTCAACCTGAATTGGCCCCACTGTTCTCCTGTGATCTGGCCCCGCCCCTGGGTGCGGCAGGCCGGGGAGTTCTTCTTTGATCTGGCCCCACCCGGCGGGCTGCGCTGAGGGGGGATCCGAAACGCTGCTGGGCCGCTTGCCGGGTGGTGCCCAGGGTGGCGCCGATGGCCTGCCATGAGTGGCCGTGCTGGCGGGCCCGGTGTGCCGCGGCGGCGAGTTCTGCCTCCGCGTCGCGCAGGCGTGCCTGTGCCGTGGCGACCCAGTGCAGCAGGCCGGCGGGCGGGGCCGGGGGCAGCGGCGTGGCCGGCTCGCCCTTGCCGAGGCTGGACCGGCGGGCGTCGCAGGAGGCGCACAGCGCCACGTCGCCCCGGCGGAGGACCGCGATTACCTCGCAGCAGGGACGGGCGGCCGGGTCGGTGGCGTAGTGGCAGTGAAGCACGGCCGGCATGTCAATCATTCCTTGACACCTGGGCGGCGGGGCGATGACGGGTCCGGTAGCGGATCCGGACGCGGGCTGGTCAGAAGCTGCCGCGCCCCTGGTCGCGGCCCGGGGCGCCTGTGCCGTGGCCGGGGGTGGCCAGGGGGATGCCCGGGATTGCCTGGCGTTCGGCCCGGCAGAGCAGGCTGATCACTTCGCCGAGGGCGTCGATGAGTCCGGGGAGGGTGTAGGGGCTGGCGGACTCCTGCAGCCAGGCCCGGGCCGGGCTGGTGGCCTGCGGGCGGGTGCCGTCGAGGTAGATGTGGTCCAGGACGGCGTGGACGTCCAGGAGCATGAGCATGATGTCGCGGGCGTGCCCGGCGTCGAGGGTGACCTGAGCGGCCTGG
>Ga0182024_10005497_pt1 | contig 28428 bp, 19 predicted proteins | sample P32metaG_FD_120480 | JGI IMG/M metagenome (GOLD analysis project Ga0182024, IMG submission 120480) | Permafrost microbial communities from Stordalen Mire, Sweden - P3-2 metaG (Illumina Assembly) | ecosystem: Environmental > Terrestrial > Soil > Wetlands > Permafrost | place: Sweden: Stordalen...
ACTCCCACTGCTCGTCCGTCAACAGCTTCTGCCGCTTCTTCATGACAGAAGCTCATCAGCTAACCCGCCTCATCCGTAAGTGCCTGACGTGAGGCCGAACCTATTTATGAAATACGCTCTAGTATTCGGGAGTCTGTAAGTTGTTGAAAGGTTGGTAGCGCTACCGGGAATCGAACCCGGGTTTGAAGATTGAGAATCTTCCGTCCTAACCCCTAGACGATAGCGCCACTCGGGTGGATGCGACGAAATCCGATTATAACAAAAGCTTGTCCTACCCCATTGGGTGCCGGGTGCGCGGTTTATTGAAACCTGGGTCGTCCGCAAACTATTGTAAGGCTTATAGTTGTGCTTCTGGCTCATGCGCCGAAACGAACCGCCTTGACAAAAGCAGATTGCAGAGCGATACTCGTCTAGGCGAATAAAAAGCGAATATACATATACAAACTTCGCCTGGGCTGCTCCTCTGCCCTCAACGTTCCCTGACAATTGCGAGAAAAGTATGTCTGCCTCTCCGGTTTTTTCATCGGCGGCCATGGGCCGCCCTTTTATTTTTTCTTTGCCGTCTTCTTTGCCGTCTTCTCCGCCGTCTTCTCCGCACTTGATCACTGGGAAGACAACAAAGAAGACTGCGGAGATTTTGGCCCAGGTGGGTGCAGTCTCCAAGCTGGCCGCGGTTGTTCCCGCTTCGCGCCTCGATATCCCCGCGCCAGAAATGGCATCGAGTGGGATTCCGCAACTGGACTTGCTGACCGGCGGCCTGGCTCGCGGATGCCTCACGGAAATCTGCGGCACGGCGTCATCGGGAAGAACCAGCATATTACTTTTCGCGCTGGCCCGGGCCACTCAGCGGGGAGAAGTTTGTGCGCTGGTGGATGCAAGCGATGCCTTCGATCCGGCATCAGCGGCAGCAGCGGGCATGGAGATGAGCCGTCTGCTGTGGGTGCGATGCGGAGAAAAATATCCATCGCACAAACGCCTTCCGGCGGCGCTAGCCGGCGGCGCAAAAAAGGGCAATTCATATCAGATGCCTTCCAGCGATTTATGTCGGAGTTTACCGCCAGACAATTCGTATCGGAGTTTACCTCCAGACGATTTGTATCAAGGTATGCCTTCAGGCATACGGCAGATCGCCGAAAAACAATTCGGCTTTAGCCGCTGGGAGTCGCAACTCGGACAAATGCTGAAAGTCACCGACCTGTTGGTGCAGAGCAATGGTTTCGGAATGATTGCTCTCGATCTCGGCGACGTTCCGGCGCGAAGCGCGCGCCGAATTCCGTTGGCCTCGTGGTTCCGCTTTCGACGCGCGGTGGAGCATACGCCGACAGCGCTGCTGGTTTTGGAACAGCAGCCGATTGCAGGAAGTTGCTCGTCGTTGCTGGTGAGGGTGTCATCTGTCAGCTCTCAGCTATCACGAAAGCGGCCGCGTCTTGCGGAACTGCCGCATTCGGGACTGCCGCATTCGGGACTGTCGCATTCGGAATTGTTAGACCAATTCGAAATCACCATCGAGTTGTTGCACTCGCGATTGGAAAGAAAGTTGGAACGCAGGCCGGTGCAATCGACAGCAAGTTTCAAGAGTCGAGCCGCATGGGCAGGATAGTCATTTAAGCTCTCAGGTTTGACTCGAGTCCTTGAACGAACGATTTTCCTGAGACCTGACACCTGCGACCTGACATCTGGTTTTATGTTTGCCTGCATCTTCATCCCCGATTTTTCCGTACAAGCGATCCTTCGCTTTGAACCCGAGTTGCGCGCCTGCCCGGTCGCGGTGCTCAGTGGACGACCTCCGCTGGAGAAGGTTATGGCACTCAACGAAAGAGCGCGGCAAACGGGCGTGGAGGTAGGCTCAACCAGATCGCAACTCGAAGCATGGGAGAACCTGGTGCTGCGCGTGCGCTCGGAGGCGCAGGAGACGTCGGCCCACGCCGCGCTGCTCGATTGCGCACAATCATTTTCTCCGGAGGTAGAAGACACGTCGCCCGGCACCGTGCTTCTGAATCTTGCCGGGCTTGAGCCGTTGCTTGGTCCGGTGGCGAAAATTGCGCGTGATTTAGCACAACACGTCTCTCAGATGGGGCTGGAAGCGAACCTTGCCGTGGCGGCGAATCCCGATGCTGCTTTGCTCGCGGCCCGCGGTTTTTCCGGCATAACTTTAATTCCCGAAGGCCGCGAAGCCGAGCAACTGGGAGATCTGGCAGTGGATGTGTTGCTGGAAAGTTTTTCTTCCAGCTCTTCTTCCGACGGGAAGGAAGCCGCACGCTGGGTGGAAATCTTCGATCGCTGGGGCATTCGCAAGTTGCGGGCGTTGGCAGCTCTTCCCGAAGTTCCGGTCAGCGAGCGCCTGGGGCAGCAAGGTATCTACCTGCAAAAGCTGGCGCGGGGAGCGGCATTGCGCAACTTGCTGGTACTGGAACCGCGGCTGATTTTTGACGAGAGTGTGGAACTGGAATATCCCATCGTGTTGCTGGAACCATTGGCATTCCTGCTGAACCGCATGCTGGAGCAAGTGTGTGCACGCTTGCGAGCGCGAGCGCTGGCGGTGCAGGAGTTGCGTCTGGATCTGCAACTCGCGGTGACGCAGCCGCAGCCGGACGATTGCGCATCGTCTACACGGACTTCTACTCGCACGTTTACTCGGGCTTTTACCCGCACTCTGCGGCTGCCGACGTCCATGCTGGATGCGAAGGTGTTTCTTAAATTATTGCAGCTTGATTTGCAGGCGCATCCGCCGGGAGCGCCCATTGTGAAGATCCATTTGTCGGCCGATCCCGCGCGCCCGCGCGCCCTGCAGAGTGGTTTATTTCTGCCAGCTTTCCCTGAACCCGAGAAGCTGGAACTCACGCTGGCGCGCATCGCAGGAGTTGTCGGCGAGGGCAGAGTGGGGTCGGTGGAATTACTGGATACGCATCGCGAAGGCGCGTTCGCGGTACGGCACTTTGCGCCCACCGAGTCCGCGCCCACGGAGTCCAAAGCTAAATATAAAGCGAAGCAGGCTGGATATCGAAAGAAGGAAATGTCCATGTCAGAAAATGTCAGCGCATGCCCGATCGAGGAAAAGTTAGAGGACAATGCACAAGAGAAAATGGGCGCGGTAATTGCCCTGCGCTTGTTTCGTCCACCACTCGGCGCGAACGTTAGTTTGCTTGAAGCGAAGCCGGTGCGGTTGCGATGCCACGAACGCGAGGACATTGCCGGCGAAATCGTCTGGACCGCCGGCCCCTGGCGCTCTTGCGGCGATTGGTCGGAACAAGAAGGCTGGTCGCGCGAAGAGTGGGACATCGCTATGCCCGCCGAAACCGGACTCGTGTTGTATCGCCTGGTACAAGACAAGCTCAGTGGAAATTGGTTTGTAGAAGGAATGTATGACTAAAGGAAAAAAGTTCTCAGTTCTCAGTTCTCAGTTTATGAGAACTAACTGAGAGCTGATGGCTGATGTACGTTGAACTCCATTCCCGCTCCGCCTTTAGTTTCCTTGAAGGAGCCTCGCTTCCCGAGGAACTGATCGTGGTGTGCGCGCACCTGAGAATGCCGGCGATAGCATTGCTTGATCGGGATGGAGTGTACGGATCGCCACGCTTCCATCTCGCCGCGAAAAAAGCTGGCATCAAGGCGCATATTGGGACGGAGTTAACGTGCTCGCCGCTGAAGTCCCCATGTCTCGGTGGTGAATTCAGGCTTCCCTTGCTGGTTGCCTCGCGTGCCGGATATCAAAATCTCTGTCGCCTGATTACGAAAATGAAACTGCGCGTTGGGGGCAAAGAAGGAGCCTGCGCGTCAGGTCTGGATTTAATCGAGCACGCCGACGGCCTAATTTGTTTGACCGGTGGAGAGGAAGGACCACTGGCTACGGCGCTAATGCAAGGCGGACCGCAAGCGGCAATGCAATCGGTAAAGCGACTCGCAGAGATTTTTGGCCGAAACAATGTTTACGTGGAATTGCAGCGGCATTTTCATCGCCATGAAGAATATAGAAATCGGGTTGCAATGGAGATCGCGGAAGCTTTGCACCTGCCGCTGCTTGCGACCAATGGCGTGAACTATGCCCTGCCGCAGGAGCGCGAGTTGGCGGATGCATTCACCGCGCTGCGGCATCATCGCACGCTGGCCACAGCCGGACGCCTGCTGGCGCGCAATACGGAGTGTTATCTCAAGGCTCCCGCCGCCATGGGCGCGCTCTTTGCCGATGTTCCCGAGGCGATCACAAACACTCTCGAACTTTCCTCACGGCTTGTATTCACGCTGAACGATCTGGGATACGAGTTTCCGCGCTATCCCGTGCCGGAGGGAGAAAGCATGATGTCGTTTCTCCGGGAGCGCACACGGGAAGGATGGCAGAGCCGGTACGGGCGCGCCGATGCGGAGTTGAAGAAGCGGGCGCACCGGCAGATCGAGCGCGAGTTGAATTTAATCGACCATCTGAAACTCGCCGGATATTTTCTGATTGTCTGGGACCTGGTGCGTTTCTGCCGGGAACAGAAAATTTTAGTGCAGGGCCGAGGATCAGCCGCCAATAGCGCGGTTTGCTACTCGCTTGGTATCACGGCAGTGGACCCGATCGGCATGGAATTATTGTTTGAACGATTTCTTTCCGAAGAGCGGGGCGAGTGGCCGGACATCGATCTCGATTTACCCAGCGGCGACGAGCGCGAGCGCGTGATCCAGTATGTCTATCAGCGGTATGGGCAGCGCGGAGCGGCCATGACTGCCAACGTGATCACGTATCGCAATCGCATGGCGGCGCGCGAAATGGGCAAGGTGATGGGATTCGACCAGGAGACGCTGAAGCGAATTTCAGCGGCGGTGGCGACCTGGGAGTTTAAAGATGAAAACGACGCGCTCGATCGCCGTCTGCGCGATGCCGGACTCGATCTCAAGCATCCGCGTATCCGCAAATATTTCGAGCTGTGTCTTGCCGCGCAAGATCTGCCGCGGCATTTGGGGCAGCATTCGGGCGGCATGGTGATCTGCGAGGGTCGTCTGGATTCGGTTGTCCCGCTGGAACCCGCTTCCATGCCGGGCCGCGTGGTGGTGCAGTGGGATAAAGAAGACTGCGCGGACATGGGCATCGTCAAAGTCGATTTGCTGGGCCTCGGCATGATGGCGGCGCTGAAAGACTCTCTCGAACTGATTCGCGATCATTATCGCGAAGAAGTGGATCTGGCGCATCTTCCCGCGGACGATCCTGTCGTTTATTCGACGCTGCAAAAAGCCGACACGGTGGGAATGTTCCAAGTCGAGAGCCGGGCGCAGATGGCGTGCCTGCCGCGCTTGAAGCCGGTGCGCTTTTACGACATTGTCGTGCAGGTAGCCATCATACGGCCGGGGCCGATCGTGGGGAATATGGTGAATCCGTTTCTGAAGCGGCGGCAAGGCAGAGAGGCGGTCTCTTATCCGCATCCGTCGCTTGAAACCGTGCTGGGCCGAACGCTAGGCGTGCCGCTATTTCAAGAGCAATTACTGCGCATGGCCATGATCACCGCCAACTTTACCGGCGGCGAAGCGGAAGAGTTGCGCCGCGCCATGGGCTTCAAACGGTCGGAAGCGAGAATGAAAGTGATCGAGGAAAAGCTGCGCGCAGGCATGACGCGCAATGGAGTCCTCGGTGAGACACAGGAGCAGATCATCCAGTCGATAACTTCGTTTGCGCTTTATGGTTTTCCGGAGTCTCATGCCGCCAGCTTCGCGTTAATTGCATATGCCAGCGCTTATTTGAAATGCCATTATCTGGCAGCATTCACGGCCGCGCTGCTGAATAATCAGCCCATGGGTTTTTACCATCCCGCGACAATTGTGAAGGATGCGCAGCGGCATGGATTGAAAATGCTGCCCATGGATGTATCGAGGTCGGATTGGAAGTGCACGCTGGAGCCAGTTCTCAGTTCTCGGTTCTCAGTTCTCAGTGAAGGTAATGCAGGGATGGCGAGCGAAAATATTGCTGTGCGTCTGGGTTTGAAATATGCGCGCGGATTGCGTGAGCCGGCGGGACAGGCACTGGTTCGGGAGCGCAGCCAGGCGCCGTTTGCTTCCGTCCAGGATCTGGCTCGGCGCGTGCCCGAGTTGCGGAAGGATGAGTTGACGACGCTGGCGGAGATCGGCGCGCTGAACGCAGTGGCCGGTGGTCAGTGGCCAGTAGCCAGTGAAAGTCAAAACATTAAACTTCATCGGCGCGATGCTTTGTGGCAGGTGGAGCGTGCGGTGCGCTGGTCGGGCCCGTTGCTGGACGAGCTCCCGGAAATTGATGGGGAATCTCCGCTTGCGGCTATGACGCAGGAAGAGCGGCTGGTAGCGGATTTTCGCTCCACCGGGCTGACGGTCGGTCCGCATCCCATGCAGTACCGGCGGGCAGAGATGAAGAGGATGGGGATTTATAGCGCCCGCGATCTGCCGCACATTGCCAATGGGCGCCGATTGCGAATTGGCGGATGCGTGATCGCCCGGCAGCGTCCCGGGACGGCCAAGGGCATGATGTTCATGAGTATTGAGGATGAAACGGGAATTGCGAATGCGATCATTGCCCCCGATCTGCTGCAGAAGAATCGTGTGCTGTTGATTTCCGAGCGATTTTTGATGATCGAAGGAATTCTGCAGAATCAGGACAATGTAATCCACATCCGGGCGGAAAAAGTTTTACCGCTCAGGGTCACGCGGGCGGAGACGGTCTCGCACGACTTTCACTGAAACGGAACGGGGGGCATCCGATTTCGAAGACGTGCGGCATCGCTAAAGCGACGCCCCGATACGAATCCCCGGTGGCTAGGCAGTTGAGAGCTTCCTGGCATTGTGCCGCAGCGAACGGCCTTCCGACAAACTGTAGAGTTCTTCCGCGAGATTCTTGGCGTGATCGCCGATGCGCTCCAGCGCCTGGGCGGCAAGCAGGATGTCGAAATTCTTCTGCCCGCTTGGACTGTTGGGCTCCGCCAGATGTCTGTGGAACAAGGAATGGCACAACCGGTCAACTTCCGGATCGGACTGCAGAACGGTTTGCGCGTGCGAGACGTCCCTCTTGAGGAAACCCTGATGCACCTCTTCCAGCATTTCGCGAAGCAGAGAAGCCATCTCGATGAGCTGCCGGGAATCTGCCGCCGGTAATTTCTCGCGGCGCGATTGCAGGTGCATCACCGCACTGTAAGCGAGATCGCCGATCCGTTCGAGGTCGGTGATGAACTTCAGACACGCCAGCAGTTCACGCGCTTTGGCTTCGCCTACTCGCGTAATGGCTTCGGGCAGTTGCTCGTCTATTTTGCGCTCGATCTGGTCGAGTTCCTTCTCGCAATCCTTGATCGCGAGAAAAGCTAGGCGCGAACCGTCTGCCAGAAAGTCCCTGACGTTGAAGACGGCGTCGCGCGCGATCAAGCAGCCGCGAACTACGAGGGACGTCAGTTCATCTTCCGCGAAATCGTCGTTGCGGGCCTCGGCCGGACGCGGGCGAGCCGGCGTTGCCCGAGATCGCGTCGAGGTGCGCGTGGAGTTGGAACGGCGCTTCGCGCGTGGGGCCGAGGACAGTTGTTTTCGGATCATGCGTAGTCCGCGCAAATCGGGATCAGCTGCCAACTAAGAAGCTAGCATAGATTGGGAATGTGAAAGGAATGTAAATGAACCCAATTTTTCCGTAGAGACGCGGCTCGCCGCGTCTCCCGCCGCGGACTAAGGTGGCCCTGCCTACAACAGGCGATGCCAGTTACGTCGCTACTTTTTCCCGAGCGCTGCGGCCTGGCCGTCAATCCGCTTGGCGTCTTGCTCTCGTCCGAGTCCATGATAGGCTCGCGCAAGCAAGCGCAGGGCGGTGGCATTTCGCGGATCGCTTTTGGTGAACGCCTCCAGATCCGGCAAGGCGCCGGCGAAATCGGATTGCTGAATTTGCGCTTCGGCCAGTCCCAAGCGACCGTCGCTGCTGTTTGAATCTACCAGCAGCGCTGCCTCAAACTGGTCTTCCGCGTTCTTCGCATCTTTGAGTTGCAAGTAGACACGCCCCAATAACAGACGAGCGGACATCTGGCTGGGCGAGAGCTTCAAGCTCGATTCGAGCGCATCCCGCGCCCCGGGCCAATCGCCGGACTTCTCCGCCGCCTCGCCCAATTCGAACGCAGCCGTGGAGTCGTCCGGACGCAGTTCCGAAGCACGCCTCAGGTGAACGGCGGCTTTGGCAAAATCTCCGGCAGCGAGTTCAAGTTCACCGAGTTGACAGAGCGCGGTCGGCGAGCTCGGGTCGAGATGCAGCGCTTTTTCCAGAAACTGGCGCGCGTCATCAGATCGATTGTCGTCACTGGCGAGCATTGCGTTGTGCAGCAGGTTCTGCACTTCGACTTTGTCTTTGGGATCGGGCAAAGTCTCTCCGGTCTTGACCGAAGCACTCGGCGATGGGAGCTTGGCCTTCCACTTCGCCATTTCGGCCTGCATGCTTTGCGCCTTTGAGCTGTCGGTGGAATAGAGATTCTTCGACTCCTTCGGGTCGGCCTGCAGGTCGTAGAGTTCGGGCCGGGGAGCTTCGATCAACTTGCTGTTATCGGCGCGCAGAGCGCGCAGAGGAGCCCATCCCCAGCGGAGGGGGTAGTCGGTCTCGCCGAAGAGTTCGCGATTGGAAGGTGCACTCTTACTTTGTTCAATAAGAGGAAGCAGCGACTCTCCGTTCAATTCTGCCGGCGCGGATATGCCTGTCGCCTCAAGAATGGTTGGCAGGATGTCGGTCGTGCGGACTTGCGCATCGATGACGGCACCGTGATGAGCAGCTCTCGCGGTTTTCAGAATCAGCGGGATGTGGAGCGTCGAGTCGTAAAGAAACAGGCCGTGAGTTTCCTCGCCGTGCTCGCCCAGGCCCTCGCCGTGATCGCCGGTGACTACGATGATGGAGTTATCGTAGACTCCATTTCTCTTCAGGAAGGCAATCCAGCGGGCCACCGCCGAATCGGCATAGGCAATTTCGCCATCGTACAGATGGTCTTTATATTTCTCCGAAAACGGGGGCGGCGGCTCGTAGGGATCGTGCGGATCGTACAGGTGAACCCACACGAAGTGCGGTCCGGCGCGGTGTTTCTCGAACCAACTTTCGGCGTGCTCGACCACTTCCATTCCACGGCGTTCGACCCGTCCCCAGCGCGCCGTGTTCTTACCATCGGTAGTCTTGCCATCGGTTTTAGGAAAGTTATCGTAGAAATCGAAGCCGCGATCAAGCCCGGGAGCGAGCGTGTTGCTGTCGAGAATCACGGCTCCGATGAAGGCTGCGGTTTGGTAGCCGCGCTTCTTCAGCAACTCCGCCGCGGTCGCGTGCTGCGGCGAAAGAGGGACTCCAAAATCGGTGACGCCATGCACGCTGGGTAACAAGCCGGTCAGGATCGTAATGTGCGAGGTATTGGTAATCGGGCTATGAGTGAAGGCCTCGGTGAAGCGAACGCCATCGGCGGCGAGCGCATCGAGCGCAGGAGTTTCGACTTGCCTGTGTCCATAGCAGCCGACATGGTCGGCGCGGAGCGTATCGATGGTGATGAGGTAGACGTCGGGGGAGGAGTTTCTTGGGGCGGACGTATGGACCGAACTCTTAGCCGAAGACTGGCTCCTGGCCGCAGGGCCGAGTAAAGTTCCGAGCAGTGCGATCCCGACGATTGTCCGGACGCAGATGATCCCGAAAGAAATCGCAGGCCGTCGCATAACAAGCCAGCCTATCACAGGACTCCGGCGGGGTTGAGCCGCTGCCGGCGGCGTCCGCGTCTGCGTTCATACGACAACATGCGATAAACTGAACTCACCGATGGCGCGCAATTTTGGTCGATTGATTGTCATCCTGATAGGACTCGCCGCGCTTCCGCTGGCGGCGCAAACGACCGCGAAACCGGCGCTGAATGTGGTCCTGATCACGATTGACACGCTGCGCGCCGATCATGTCGGCTGCTACGGATACAAGCAGATCAAGACGCCCAACATCGATGGTTTAGCGGCGGATGGAGTGCGCTTTGAGCGGGCTTTTGCGGTCGTCCCGGTAACTTTGCCGTCGCACACCTCGATGCTGACGGGAACGTATCCCATGCTGAGCGGCATCCATGATTTCAGCGGCAACAAGCTTAGCTCGCTTCAGCCCACGCTGGCCTCGGTTCTCAAGCAGGCCGGATATCAGACGGGAGCGGTGATCGCTTCAGCCGTGCTGGACTCGCGCTTCGGACTGAATCAGGGTTTCGATTTTTACTACGACCACTTCGATTTCAACCGCCTGGACGAGGCGAATCTCGACGAGATGGAGCGGCCGGGTAATGTTGTGGCCGATGTGGCGCTGAACTGGCTGGCGAAGAATTCGCAGAAGAAGTTTTTTTTCTGGATGCATCTCTATGATCCACATTTTCCTTATCATCCGCCCGAGCCATACAATCGTGAATATGCGGCACAGCCCTACGACGGCGAGATTGCTTTTGCGGATGAACAGGTCGGACGGCTTCTCCGGTTCTTGAAAGAGAAGAGGATTTATCAGAACACCATGATAGTACTTTGCGGCGACCACGGCGAAAGCCTGGGAGAACACGGCGAAAAGACCCACGGCTTCTTCATCTACAACGCCACCATGCATGTGCCGCTGATCATACGATTGCCAGATCATCGAGTGCCAGATCATCGAGTGCCAGAGAATCGCTTGCCGGAGAATGCAGCGGCACGCACGGTGTCCGATCCGGTTTCGCTGGTCGATCTGATGCCCACGGTTCTGGGCGCGATCGGGGTGGAGGTTCCGCCGCAGGTGCAGGGACGCAGCTTGCTTCCCGAGCTTCGCGGCGATCGCGGCCGCCAAGTTCACGGCGAAGATCAGGTCGAGCGCGACCGCGTCCTCTATGGAGAGACCTACCTGCCGCGGATTCATTTCAACTGGAGTGAACTGCGGGGCTCGGAGAACACAAAGTATCATTTCATCGACGCGCCCCGGCCCGAGCTCTACGATCTGGCGAAGGATCCGGGCGAAGTGCACAACCTGTTCACCGAAAAAAAGGCGGTAGCCGAGGAGATGCGTGCCAAGCTCGCGGGCATGATCCGCGATTACAGCGCGGGCAAAGAATTAGCCGAAAAGACTGGTCTGGATCCGGCGCTCATGGAGCGATTGAAGGCTCTTGGGTACGCTGGGTTTTCCGGGGACAGCGATCCTACCATTAGCAGCCGCGACTTGCCGGATCCGAAAGACCGCGTTGTTACATATGAGCTGATTTCCGGCGCAATGGCCGACAGCCAGCATGGCCGCTATCAGGAGTCTATCGACAAATTGAAGATCGTCGTGAAAACCGAACCCAACTCGGTTCCCGCTCACTACCTGCAGGGGCTGAATTACTATCGCCTCAATATGTTCGCTGAGGCGGTGGACGAACTGCAAAGAACGGTTCAGCTTAGTCCCGATTACGCGCTTGCCTTTTTTAATCTCGGCATGGCACAGGCTCACGCCGGTCAGATGGACGCCGCCATTGGCACTCTGCAACGGACTCTGCAACTGGATGCCACGAACTTCGAAGCTGCTTTCAATCTCGGAGTGGCGTTCTTGCAGAAAAAGCAACTGGAACCGGCGGCTGCGGCGTTCTGGCAATCGGTTACGATTGATCCGGAATTCGCGCGCGGGCATCGGGCCCTGGGCGAGACCCTCCTCTACCAGGGCAAGCTTGAGGAAGCGATTACGGAATTGCGCCGTGCGGTGGAGTTGGCGCCGCAAGAACCCATCATGCATGAGTCGTTGGCGAAGGCGCTGGCCGCCAAGGGACTCACGGCGGAGGCAGACGAGGAGACGAGGCGCGCGCAGCAGTTGGCGCCGAAATAGACGCATGTTTGGCCGCTTCTCAGCTTGGTCCGCTCTTGTGTTTGCGGTTTTTACTGTCCTGGCTGGCGGGCGCGCAGTTTGCGGGCAGGTCCTTGCAAGCAAGCCCGTCTCCGAACCAACGAAAACGAAATCGCAGTCCGCACCCACCGTTAAACGGCCGAGCGTTATATTGATCACCATCGATACTTTGCGTGCCGACCATGTGGGCTGTTATGGAGCGCAGATGGTCAAGACTCCGACTCTCGATGCGCTCGCGCATGACGGCGTCGTCTTTGAACGGGCAATCTCGCAGGTTCCCCTGACGTGGCCATCGCACGCGGTGATCCTGACGGGCACCTACCCATTTCAGAACGGCGTGCAGGATTTCACCGGGCAGCCGCTGGGGCAGCAATTTCGCTCCGTCGCCCAGGCCTTTCAGCATGCGGGTTACGCCACCGGCGCGGTGGTCAGCGCCTTCGTTCTCGACCGGAGTTGGGGACTGGCGCGCGGTTTCGACTATTACGATGATGCGTTTTCCGCGGAAACCTTCGAAAAGAAGGATGCCGGCCTGGTGGACCGGCGCGCCGGGGAGAGTGTAGCGCACGCCATCGAGTGGTTGAAGAAAACTACGCGACGCCCATTTTTCCTCTGGCTGCATCTTTACGATCCGCACAGTCCGTACGATCCTCCGGAACCCTACCGCACCGAGTATCGTGACCACCTCTATGATGGAGAGATTGCCTACGCCGACCACGAACTCGGCAACCTGATCTCCTGGCTCAGGCAAAACCATCTTTATGATTCTTCGCTGATCGTCGCGCTCAGCGATCACGGCGAGTCTCTCGGGGAACACGGCGAAGACGAGCACGGATTCTTCGTGTACAACGCCGCAGTGCATGTTCCGCTGATCGTGAAACCGCCCGCCGGAAGCGGCATTGCGGCTAGCCGGCAACGCGAGCCCGTGGAAACCACCGCCGTGGCCCCGACCCTTCTGCAACTGGCCGGCTTGCGAACTTCGTCTGATCCGATACACGCACAATTCCAGTCGCATGCTTTGTTGGAGACGAAGCCGGGCACGAATCAGGCTACACAAGAACCGGCGTATAGCGAGACTTTCTATCCATTCAGTTCTTTCGGTTGGAGTCCGCTGCACGCCCTCGAGACTGAGCGCTTTCACTTTATCGAAGCGCCTACACCGGAGTTGTACGATCTCGAGACCGACCCGGGAGAAACCAGAAACATTGCCACCGAGCAGCCCGCAACAGTCGCGGTGCTTCGGGAGAAGATGCAGGCACTGCTTGCCCACAACCCTTTCGCTCGGCACGAAGCGGGTGCCGGAAATCTGAGTCCCGACGCGCAGGAAAAATTACGCGCTCTGGGCTACTTCGGATTTCGTGCCGCGGTCTCCCCCGAATCGCTAAAGCAGGGTCTCGCCGACCCAAAGGACAAGCTGTGGGAATTTAATTCGATCCTCAAAGCAGAGGACGCTTTTCAGCGCCACGAGGACGATCAGGCCGAAGCTCTTCTCACGGAGGTTCAGCAAAAAGACCCGCAAATCTACGTGATCCCCTTCCTGCTCGGCGAGTCGGCGTTGCGGCGGCAAAACTGGGAGCGGGCGGCCGAGCAACTGCAGCGCTGCCTCGCATTAAATCCGAACTTCGACAACGCCATGACAGGACTGGCTTGGGCACTGGCGAAAGTAGGCCGCATTGACGATGCGAAGAGCTGGCTACAGAAAGCGCTGCAGAGCAACCCGGAGAACTACCGGGCGTGGTATCAGGCGGGCTTGCTGGATGGGGGGAACGATCCAGCAGCGGCGCTGCCTTCTTACCGGAGAGCGATCGCCATCCAGCCAAACTTTTCTCCGGGTCAGCGCGAGATCGGGATGCTTCTTTTCCGCCAGAAGAACTATGCTGGTGCGTCGGTCCACCTGGAAAAAGCCATTGTGCTTGGCGTGGACGACGCGCGCATTCATAACTATCTGGGTATCTGTTACGCAAAGACGAACCGCATCGCGAGGGCGGTCCGAGAGCATCAACGGGCGATTGAAATCGATCCAAAATTGGCGGAGGCGCACTTGAACCTGGGGTTTGACTACGAGAAGCTTGGGAGGAATGCACCGTCGCAGGCGGAATACGATCGGGCGTGCCAGCTAAGTGAGCAAATGTGCCCATTGATCCGATCCCGGCAAAAATAACGGCGGAGACATCAGTCTGTGCAATCAATTTTTGGGGACGGGCTGGGGATTCACGCCGGCTTGCGTGGCCGGGGTTTCCAAACGCTGTAGCATTTGCCTTGCCTGGCTGCTGAACGGGCTGGAAGGAATCGCAGTCAAAAAGGCGTGGAGCTGATCCACTGCGTCGGCTTTTCTTCCTTCCTTTAAGAAGAGGTTGACCAGTTGCAGACGGGGCTGCGCCATAGCGTGATCTAGCTCGACGGCTTGCCGCAAAGCCGTTTCGGCTTCTGGCAGTTTGCCGGCGCGGATGTCCAGCGTGCCGAGCAGAAACTTGCCCATGGCCGAATCGGGCTGGCGTCGCAAGCCGTCGTTGAGAAAGTTTTGCGCGTCCGAAAGCTGGCCCGTCAGTATGCAAACGTTGGCGAGGTTGAAGTAGGCTTGACCGTCATTTTGGTTGGCTTTCAGCGCGGCTTCGAACTGGTTTTGGGCGGCTTCGAAGTTCTTCCGGCTGAGGTAGACGCTACCCAGGTTATTGTGAGCGGGATAAAAGTCCGGGGAATAGCTGAGCGCCTTGAGGTAGTGCTGGATCGCATCGTCTGCATTACCCTTGTGATCGGCCTCCACACCTTTTTCGAATTCCTTGAGGGTCTTCTTGGAAAATTGGCGGTTGTATTCGGCGGAATCGATGAGCGCCGGGTTGCTGCCCGCGACGCGCCCCGGCAAGGGATCTTTCTTGGCGTTAGTGCGCAGAACCAAGTTGACCTGCACGAAGTTCATAGGCGAGTTGGCCGGGTTGACGTCGACATTCACGCTGAAAAGCTCGTAAGCATCGTCATTCACCGTAACCTTGTAGGGATTACCAATCAGGTCGTAGAAGCCGAAGCGGCCCTGGCTGTCGGTGTAGGCGCTGGAAATTACGGAGCCGCGCGTTTCGAGCGAAACCAGCACTGGGTGGTCCGGGAAGTCGCCGCGGGATATCCTGATATCGCCGATGATTTTTCCGGCTCCGCTTGCTTGGGCATGGAGCCGGTTGGGGATGACGAGGGAGATCAGGAGTGCGGAGTAGGCGAGAAGCCGGAAGCCCGTGGCCATGACATCACTCGGGAAAAATCATAGCACGGCAAACCACAAGAACGGTGGCTCACGGCGCTGCGAGAGGAAAAAGGGCTTGTTCCCGAAGATCGGGTACAAGCCCTTGAAGCAGGCGCAGCTTTAGGGCTAGAAACTCAGCTTAAGGCCCATCTGCAAGTTGCGCGAATTGAGCGTTCCGCCGGCCTTTCCAAACAATGGATCGTCCAGGCTATTGTGTTGAGTGAACGGACTCCCGCTTGAGAGGAGGAAGTTGGCACGGTTGAAGATATTGAACGCTGCCGCCTCGAATTTGAGGTTGAGGCGTTCCGTGATTTTGAAGTTCTTGGCCAGCGTCATATCCGCGGCCCACTGTCCCGGTCCTGTGAAGGTGTTGCGTCCGAGGTTCCCCACACAGGCCAGGCAAGGCGCTGAGAGGGTTGGAAGGCCTGCGCCCGAGAAGCTGGCAGGCGCCGTTGCCGAGAAGAACGCAAACCCCCCGGGAGCCCAGCCGTTCTCCCAATTGGAGCGGCTGGGACTGAAGTGCTGAATACTGGTGTTCGGCCGATCTACACCGGGGAATTGACCATCCAGCGCCCACTCTCCGCCGACGTTAATGCAGTTTCCGCTAGTAACATCTGCAGACGTGCAGGGAACAGCCGGACTTGTTCCGGGCTCGATCAAGTTTGCCCCTGTAAGACGCGTGTAAGGCGACCAGTGCGGACCGCTCTGGAACGACCAGATGCCGTTCAGACTCCAACCACCGATTAATGCACCTTCCGCCCCGTGAAGGTTCTGACCGGGTAACTGATAAACATAATTAAACACCAGGCGATGCCGACTATCGAAAAGGGAGTTACCACGATCCAGCCCCGGGTTGTTGGTATCGGTGCTGTACCCGTCTCCGCCCGCCCCGCCTGCCGCCGAGGTGGCGGAGTCATGCCACGACGAACCATCATCGATGGAGTGGCTGTAAGTGTAGTTGACATTCGCCGTCATGCCATGGCTCATCTGCCTCTTGAGCGATAGCTGAAGAGAGTTATAGTTCGAGTTGACGGCATTTTGCCATTCGCGAAGGACGCCGTAGTTCGGATTCGGGAATCCACCCAAACCGGTTACGGTCTCGCCCAAATTGTTGGTCACTGCGGCTCCTGCCGGTAGGACGCCGCCAATCGTACGGTTGAGTTGCTGGGAGCGGAAGAGCCTGTGTCCGGCCGTGCCCACGTAGTTTGCCTCGATCACCGTTTTGGACGCGATCTCGCGTTGGATTCCGAAAAAGAAGTTGTAGAGGTAGGGATCCTTAATGCCTTGAGGTGGAACGATTCCAGTCAGGAGCGCTGCGTCGATATTGCTGGCAGCCCACCCGGAAAGGTTCCCGATGGATTGAGCGCCGACACCTTGGCCGGGATTCTGTCCACTCCCTGGGGCGCTCGACGTGTAGCCCGGCGCTTTTCCGGCGTTTGGCCCGCTCGGGCCATAGATGATCGTTCCCGGTATACCCTCGATAGGTCCGACGGCATTAAATGAGTAATACGGCAGGTTCCAACGGGAGTTCGAAAGGGGGTTGTACAGTGTGCCCTCGTAGGAGATGCCAAATCCGCCGCGCAGCGCGGTCTTGCCGTCGCCGAAAATGTCCCAGGCAAAACCTACCCGTGGACCGAAGTCGTGGAACTGATTGGGTCCGAGACTGGCGGCGCTGGCAAAGCCACCCGGCCCGCAAATCCCGGCGAGAGTCTGGGTGTCAGGGATTGCCGGATTGCACCCTGGGCTGCCGAGCGGCGCATTGGCAGTCGCGACCTCTCCGGCGATTCCCGGGATCGTGCTTGATGGCGGTCCAAATTTAAAGGTCGTCGCCAGACCGTCTTCTTCGGTGTGTCGCTTGTAGAAATCCCAGCGCAGACCGAGGTTCAGTGTTAAACGCTTGGTTGCCTTCCAGTCATCCTGCAAGTAAGCCCCGACCTCCCAATTCCTCCAGTGGCGTCGGTTGCTGGATAGTTCAGGATTGGGACTGGCATTCAGAGTCGAGTTAGTGCAGGGAACAGCAGTGCACAAATCAGGATTCACGCCCGCTGCCTGCCCGTCCGGTTGATCTGCCGCGAAGAAGAGCGGGTCGGCGAAATAGTAGTTCGGCCGCGCCACATTGAATATGCTGTTTTCCAGGTTGCGGCGTAACTCGCCTCCGACCTTGATGTTGTGGTTGCCGTGGCTGATCGACACCATGTCGCCGTAAGTGTACTCGTGATCTTTAAAGTACTGCGGATATCCGCTGTAGGAACCAAACCCGGTTACGCCATCTAGAAAGGTGACTTGGGGAACGCCCGGAAGATTGGGTGTGATCTGGGTGTTGTTCTGAGTGTATCCCAGCTTGAACTCGTTCAGGATCGTGGGAGAGAAGGTGTGCACCCAACTTAACTGTGCGTTCTGGAAGTAATCGTTGTTGGGATTGGTGAAGCCGCGCGTGCAGTTCGTATTGCAGTTCAGCCCGCCAAAGGCGTCGGTATTGTGGTCATAATTCATGGCCACAAACAGGCGATTGTTGCTGTTCCAGTTGTAGTCCACCCGGCCCATTCCCTCGTTGCCGTTGATCAAATTCCCCAGAACCTGGGCTTGGGCGCCGAAGACGGCCGTGCTGTTGTACAAGAAGGGCTTGGTGCGGTCGGCTGTGCCCGTGGCCCCGCTCAACGTGCAGCCGCTCTGAGACGCGTTCACGATGTCGGCAGCGGTGACTCCAAGAACAGGAATCAGCGCAGTGTTGGGCACGAATGTTCCAGCCGTCGGCCCCGGTAGACAGAGGTATTTGGTGAAGTCGGGATTCCCAGTTATCTTGTTAGCTGAGACAAACGAATTCAGAGTTGTGCCGTTCGGGGTTCCCACGATGGAGGGGGCGAAATTCTTATACAAGAGGGCGGCTACGGAGTTCGGGGCTCCATTTTCCACGGCGGTTCGGAAGTCTGGAGATTCCACCGTGATCGGCGAGGGGACACCTGTGGTTTTGAAGCGATCACCCTGATAGGCGCCGAAGACGAACAACTTATCCTTGATGATCGGTGCGCCAAACGTTCCGCCAAACTGGTTGAAGTGTAAGGGCGGTCTCGATGCTCCCTGCTGGTTCAAAAAGTAATTGTTGGCGTCCATGTCGCTGTTGCGCAGATATTCCCAGACGCTGCCATGGATGGCATTCGTACCTGACTTCGTAACCAGATTATTGACGCTGCCCGCGCTGCTTCCATACTGGGCGGACATGTTGAGCTGCAACTGCTGGAACTCTTCAACCGTGTCTTGAATCGGAGTGTTGTTTACACCGCCGCTGAGGTCCTTATTGGAGACGCCGTTGATGAGAAAGCCGTTGAAATCTTCGCGAACTCCGTTGACCACTGTTCCGTGCCCGGCTTCCATCATGGTTCCGTTTACATTGACCGCGCCGGGGGCCTGTTGCATCAGGTCATACACGTTGCGCCCGTTCAAAGGCAGGTTGGCGATCTCGGTTGAGCTTACCGTGGTAGCGAGTTTGGAGTCTTCCGTGTTGACGATGGCTGCTTCGGCCGTGACTTCGACTATTTCCGCAGTCTTGCCGATTTGCATCTTGACGTCCAGGTGCGAGATCGTGCCGGCGTTCGCGGTGACACCATTGTCGGCGTAGGTCTTGAAGCCCGCAGCCTCGACCGTAATCCTGTAACTTCCGGGCGGCAACTCCTTAACAACAAAATTGCCCGCGGAGTTGGTCGTGGCGAAAAGCTTGAGGTCGATCGCCGTATTGACAACCGTGACCTTGGCGTTCGCAATGGCGGCCCCGGTCTGATCGTTCACGGTCCCAGTAAACTGGCCGAACTGCACCTGCGCGAATGCGCTGAAGGTCAGAGCCAGCACGGCAAATACTGCGAGGCAAAACTGCAATCTTTTCATTTACCTACCCCTCCGAAACCGCGGCACGTGGTTTTGTTGAATCCTGAAAGACTTGCGAACGGCCTACAAACACTTACACATAGTGCTTTTGAGCTAGGAAGGCACTTCATTCACCAAACAACAGAGCATTGTTTTCAAATACTTATGATGGTGATAGCACCTATGTCTATGAGTAACTGAAGATCGAAACCAGGCGAACTACCGATTTCCGTAGATTTATCGGCCCCTCCAGTGACATTGTCGATCTGGTTTGTATCGAATCAATCTTCGACCAACCACTCGATGCGATGTTCAGTGACTGGCGGCCACAGGATTCCCTTCCGGCTTCATTGCCGGCTTCCGTTCAACGATGCCGCTTCCCTCCCTGACGACAAGCTCCTGGTCCGCCGCCTCCGACCCCATTTTGTCAACCTGCCCGCTGGGCCAGCGAATGACAATCGCGTCGATTCGTGTCGCAGAGCCCAATCCGAAATGTACGCGGGGATCGCTCGAACTCTCGAAACTGCTTCCGACGCGCACTTCCTGGAAGCGGGTTGATCCCTCAACCGTGATCTCAACCTTCGCCCCGAAGCCGTCGCGGTTCGATTTGCTGCCGATGGTTTTGATCCGCAGCCAGTGGCCGGGCGACGGAACTTCATTCCGCAGCAAGACGGGAGAAGCATCGAGGTTGGTGAACACCAGATCCTGACGGCCGCGATTCCAGAAATCGGCGGTCAAGGCGGCTCGTCCCACATACTTTTTCGCCAGCGCGCCGCCCGCCTTCGCCCCGACTTCTTCGAACTTCCCGTTATGTAAATTGTGGAACAGAAATGGCCGCTCGGCGTAGCCCACACCGAACGACTGTCCCTCGACCTGAGGGTCCACATGGCCATTGGCGATGAAAATATCGGGCCACCCATCGTTGTCGTAGTCGAGAAATTTCGCGCCAAAGCCGAGATACGGATTGCTGATGGTCCCAATCCCAGCCGCTCCGGCCAAGTCTGTGAACTCGCCGTTGTGATCGTTGTGATAGAGATTAATGTTGTCGTCGGAAAAATTGGTCTTCACAATGTCGGGCCAGCCATCGCGATCGTAGTCCGCCGAATCAACGCCCATGCCGGCCTGTTCGTGCCCGTCGGAACTGTACGCCACGCCGGCCTCGGCGCCGACTTCGGTAAATCCACCTTTACAATTGTTGTGGTAGAGCAGGCTTGGCGAAGAGTCGTTGGCTACATAAAGATCGAGGCAGCCGTCTTTGTCGTAATCCAGCCACAAGACGCCGAGGCCGTAGTAGCTGTCTTTATCGATGCCGAGTTTCTCGGTCACGTCGGTAAAAGTGCCGTCGCCGTTGTTGTGGTACAGACGGTCGCGCGCGCCCTTCAATCCGCGCGGTCCGCAATTGACCGGGATGCCCCGATACTGGCAGAACTTGGTGCTGCCGAACTCCGGCAGGTTGTTAATATCGACATCGACATAGTTCGCGACATAGAGATCGAGGTTGCCATCGTTGTCATAGTCTCCGAACGCGGCGCTCGTCCCCCAATGATCGGCGTTGGCGACGCCGGCTTTCGCGGTGACATCGGTGAAGGTTCCGTCGTGGTTGTTATGGTAGAGCGCCGAACCGTGGAAGCCCGTGATATAGACGTCTTCCCATCCGTCGTTGTCGAAGTCGCCAATGGCTACGCCATAGCCCCAGCCGCAAAAATTGAGGCCCGACTTCGCCGACACATCGGTAAACGTGCCGTCATGATTATTGTGGTAAAGGCGCGGCGGATGGCACTTGCCCGCACGGTAGTCGGCAAGCGTCGAACCATCGACCAACAGAATGTCCATCCATCCGTCGTTGTCATAGTCGAACGCGGCCGCACCGCCGCACTGGGTTTCAACGATGTAGAGCTTCTCCAGGCTGCCGCACGTCAGGCGGAAGTCAATGCCGGCGGCGCGCGTCACGTCAACGAACAACTGGGGATTTGCCGCGGGAGTTCTTGCGCGCGGTTCTTGCGCGCTCGCCCCAGGCTTGGCCATCTGGCCCTTGTTACTCGGAGCAAGTCTCGGCGGCGCCGCCGTCTGCGCAGCGCCCCGCAAAATCCAAACACCATTAAGTGCCGTCAGCAGGATGACCGCCGCAACTGTGACGTGCAGGTTTCTCATCGCTGGATCACTATCATGATAGGGCCATCATTGGTTGGACTATCGTTGATCGCGTTATCATTGATCGCGCCCAGTGGCCATTCCTGCCGAAGCCGGTTGTTCCCTCTTCAGTTCCGCGAAACGTTGCCGCTCGCTTCGGGCTTCTTCGGCCTTGCCAAGCTTGTCCAGGACACGCGCCAGTTGATAGTGGGGGCTCGGGTCTTTCGGGTCCAGCTCCGCTGCCTTCCGCAGGGAAGTTTCGGCTTGAGCCGACTGCCCCGAGAGCGCCTGTGCCTTGCCCAAGCAGTACCAGACATCGGGATTCCGCGCGTCCAGTTCCGTGCCACGCTGCAGATAGGTCACGGCCGCATCATATTTTCCGGTCTCCAGCAGCGATCGTCCCAATTCATACGCCACTGCGGGACTCTCGCCCGACCGCCGCAACTCCTCTTTATATTCGCCGATGGCTTCGTCGTTGCGTCCCAGACTGAAGTAGGCGAATCCTAGATGGTAGTGTCCGAGCTTGATCGCAGGATCGAGCTTCAGAGCGGTTTTGAACTCGTCGATTGCCTGCATGCTGCGATTTGAATTCAGATACGCGCGCCCCAGCAGTACATGCGCGAGCGCGTTCGCGTTCGCGTTCAAACGACCGAGTTTGATCGACGCTTCGAGCGCGTCCGCAGCTGCCGGGTAATCCTGCTCGCTCAATAACACCAGCGCCAAGTCGAAATGCGTCGCGGAGTCTTTCGGGTCCAAGTCTCGCGCGCGCGTAAGCTGCTCCTGCGCCCGCTTGAGGTCGCCGGTTTTAAAGTAGGCGAGCCCCAGATGATGACGGAATTGCGCATCGTCCGGCCAACGCGAAACCGCTTGCTCACCGAGCATGACTGCGTCCCGCAACTGCCCTGAATCCAGGGCTTGCAACAACTGCTGTCGCGTTTGGGCTTGCGTCAGATTTTGCGTTTGCGCGGGCGCAGCGAGGCATAACAGGGGGACAATCAAAACCACACTGAGCACACGCCACCTCTTCGTCCTCGTCATCGCACCGTTTGTCATGGTGGCGTCTCTTATCGTATCGTCTGTGCGCAGCCACTCGCAACGCGCCTGTCAGACTGCTTCCCAGCGCGTCTCGGGAGCCCCCATGCACGCCGATGATTTTCTTCGGATGTTTACTTACGATCACTGGGCCAATCGCGAATGCCTCGCCTCGATGCGGGCATCTGGCCCAGTTTCCGCCGGCACAGTCGGACGCATGGCTCACATTCTTTCCGCGCAGAAGCTCTGGCTCGAACGGATCCTGAAACAACCGCAGAGCCTGCCGGTGTGGCCGACGTCGACGATTGGGGATTGCATGGCGCTTGCCGACGAGATGTCGGCAGCATGGCGAAATTATCTTATGCAACTCGCGACCTGCGTCCCGCCCGGTGCACTCGACGACAAGGTTGAGTACCGCAAGGGCGAACCCTGGTCCGGCCGTGTGGAAGACATATTGACGCACGTGCTTTTTCACTCGGCGTATCATCGCGGACAGATCGCTTTGCAGATGCGCGCCTCCGGCATGGAACCGGCTTACACCGATTTCATCCATGCGGTGCGCCAGGGTTTCGCGGAGTAGGGAAGGAAGTAGGGAGCAAGTAGGAACGATGGATCGTGGGCCGATATGGCGCGTCTGGCTCCCTTTGGTCGGGGGCCTGTGGGCGGTTGGTTGGATATTCCTTTATGGACGAGGGCCGCACGGCCCGGTGCGGTGGATCGGGTTGCTGTTAGCTTTGATCGGCCTCGCGGGCGTGATTCTCTCCCGCTACACGCTCGGCCGCTCCTTCTCCATCGTTCCGAAAGCGACAGCGCTCGTCACCAGCGGCATCTATTCGCGGCTCCGCAATCCGATTTACGTTTCTGGAGAGATTTTTCTGACGGGCATGATGCTCATCCTGGGGCGGCCGGAGTTGCTGGTTGTTCTGCTTGGCCTGATTCCCGTGCAAGTTATGCGCGCACGCCGCGAAGCTGCAGTATTGGAAGAAAGGTTCGGCGACGCCTATCGCGAATACCGCAAGCGTACCTGGTTCTGAGGAGCAGGTCGCAGGTGACAGGTGACAGGTGACAGGTCTCAGGAAAGACAACCCCTGTCCGAGATCTAAGGCCTGCCCCCTGTCACCTGCGACCTGTCACCTGCCACCTGCCTCTCGCTGCTATCATTTCTGCAATGAAATCAGCATCGGCCAAACTCCTCCCACCGCTCCTCTACTTTTTTCTGATGACCGGCCTTCAGGCTGCCCAGGAACCCAAACTCAGCCCGCTCCCGGCCCCGGTTTCAAATAATGCGGTCGCCATTTCGCATGACGAAGGCGGAGCCAGAATTTTTTCCTTCATGGGCATCGGTGCGAAGAAAACCTGGGACGCAATCACCACCAGCGCCTACGAACTCGATCCGGACAACGGCCAGTGGACAGAAAAGCGTCCCGTACCGGGCGTGGCCGGGCGTCTGGCGGCCTCGGCGGTGGCGTTGCACGACCAGGTCTTCATCTTGGGAGGCTACGTCGTCGACGCGCAGGGCGGAGAGACGACCGTGTCGGACCTGAATGTCTTCGTCCCGGTTGAAAACCGCTATTATCGCGGCAAAGATATCCCCGTGCCGGTTGACGACGCGGTTGTCGGCCTCTATCGCGACCGTTACATTTTTCTCATCGGCGGATGGTCATCGTCGGCCGAAGGTGGAAAAGGCGGCGCAGTCCGCAACGTCCAGGTGTATGACACCGACAAGGATTCCTGGATGCAAGCCACGCCAATTCCCGGCACTCCGGTCTTCGGCCATGCGGGCGCCATCCTGGGCGACACCATCATTTACGTGGACGGCGCGCACAAGAATCCGTTTGGTATTAACCCCAAGTACGTCCCGTCCAGCGAATGCTGGATGGGTAAGCTTCCAAGTTCAAAGAAAGGCGACTTCACGAAAATTGAATGGATTAAGCTTAACCCGCACCCCGGCAATGCGCATTACCGGATCGCGGCCGGCGCGGGACCGCTGGAAAAACGAGGTGGCAGAATTTATTTCTCGGGCGGAAGCGACACACCTTATAACTACGACGGAATCGGTTACAACGGCCGGCCCGCCGAGCCCTCCCCAGTAACCTTTGCGTTTAACGTATATACCGAGCAATGGGAAACGATTGGCGAAAATACTCCCGATCCCACCATGGATCACCGCGGCCTGCTGGTGGCACATCGGGGCCTGATCTTGGCCGGAGGCATGGAAAAAGGCCAGCAGGTAACCGCCAAAGTTACGGTTGTAAAACTTGGCCGTGGGAAGTAACCTTATTAATGCGCTAATGGACACTTTTCACGGGATTTCCCGTGTCCGGCGCATGGTGTTTTACGTACACACCCAGGCCCCCAATTATCACGAAATGCGGTGATGCCAATCACGGCAGAGATTCTCCCCAAAGCATCGAATTACTTCAGCCGCAATTCTGCGGCGTCCTGTGTTTTTTAAAAACCCGTTCCCTACATAAATTTCGGAGGCAAGCCTATGAGTAAGGTCATGGAACCGCCCAAGACTAAGACCAATCCAGCGGCGGACTATACCAATCAAATTCTCAACCTCGTCAAAGCCAAAAACCCAGCCGAACCAGAATTCCACCAGGCCGTCCTGGAAGTGTTCGATTCCTTGAGGCCCGTGTTGGAACGCCATCCTGAATACCACGAAGCCAAAATCCTGGAACGTATTACGGAGCCTGAACGCGTCCTGATGTTCCGCGTCCCGTGGTTCGACGACCAGGGCAAAGCGCAGGTCAATCGCGGCTTCCGCATCGAGATGAACAGCGCCATCGGGCCTTATAAAGGAGGACTGCGCTTCCATCCCTCGGTGAATCTCGGCATTCTAAAATTCCTGGCGTTCGAACAAGTCTTCAAGAATTCGCTAACCACGCTCCCCATGGGCGGAGGCAAAGGCGGAAGCGATTTCGATCCCAAAGGCAAGAGCGACAACGAAGTGATGCGCTTCTGCCAAAGCTTCATGACCGAACTCTCCCGCCACATCGGCCCTGACACCGACGTTCCCGCCGGCGACATAGGCGTAGGCGGACGCGAAATCGGCTTCATGTTCGGCCAATACAAACGGCTGCGCAACGAATTCACGGGCGTTCTGACCGGCAAAGGGCTGGCCTGGGGAGGCTCGCTGATTCGTCCCGAAGCCACCGGCTACGGCTGCGTGTACTTCGCGCAGGAAATGCTGAAAACGAAGAAAGACAAGCTGGAAGGCAAAGTGTGTCTGGTCTCCGGAAGCGGCAACGTCTCGCAATACACCGTCGAGAAGCTGCTCGACCTGGGCGCGAAGCCAGTGACTTTGTCAGACTCGGACGGCGCCATCTACGACGCCGACGGCATCGACCGCGAGAAGCTCGCTTTTGTCATGGAGCTAAAGAACAACCGCCGCGGACGCATCCAGGAGTACACCGACGAATTCAAGAGCGCCATCTACAGCGCCACCGACAAGAAGCTCGACCACAACTGGCTCTGGAACATCAAGGCCGATTGCGCCTTCCCGAGCGCGACGCAGAACGAAATCAATGCAAAAGACGCGGCGAACCTGATAAAGAACGGCGTGAAGCTGGTCTGCGAGGGCGCGAACATGCCCAGCACCCTCGAAGCAACGAAACTGTTCCTCGAAGCCAAACTCCTCTATGGACCAGCCAAGGCCGCCAATGCCGGCGGCGTCGCCACCTCCGGCCTGGAAATGTCGCAGAACAGCATGCGTATCTCCTGGACCCGCGAAGAAGTCGACGATCGTTTGCACAACATCATGATTGCCATCCACAAGAATTGCTTCGACACGGCCGAGAAATACGGCACGCCCGGCAACCTGGTGAACGGCGCGAATATCGCAGGCTTTTTGAAGGTCGCGAACTCGATGCTGGATCAGGGGCTGGTTTAAGGATTCGTCGAAGTGACGATGAAGCGGGTGTCCCACCCTTGTTCCTGCGTTCTTCGCAGGGACAGGGTGGGGATTTTGACGTTTGACGCTCCTTGCAGACACGTGGCCTCTTGAGTGGAGCCGATGGACCCCTATGCCCCTCTCCATCTCAGACGCGCTTCAACCGCCCAAGCCGCCGCTGTTCAAAATCCTAAGTCATTCACGTAGAATTATTTATGGACGGACTGCGGGCTGCCGCGAAAACTGGCAATACGTTCACCCCGTCCGCCGCTTGCACTTCACGAAATCGGTACCCTGCCATGCCTGACAAACACCTCGACGCGGCTATAGCAAAAGTCAACCGGGTTGAAGCCACCGTTTGTCTTTCCTCAAAGGTCATCGTCATCACCGAAGACCAACTCGAACTGCGGATTCAGGACGGAATGCAAAAGCTGTCAGCACGCGATTCGTGGATTGCTCCTCTGAGCATCTTGCTTATGTGTCTGGTGACCTTGTCCACGGCAGACTTTAAGAATTTTTCTTGGATCGCGAGTGGCACCCTGAAGGGCTTATTCATAGCCGTTACGGCCGCGTCGGTTGTTTGGTTTCTCGTGTCATTGTTCCGGATCAAGAGCTTCGGCCGTGGCGAATTCATGGCATCGGTTAGAGCCGCCGGGAGCCCCTACAGCGCAGTCGTGGGGGGTACTACCGAGGAAAACGGCCTCAAGATGGCGGTCCTATCCCTGGTGCGTTGCAGTGCAGGCAGTGCGGCAAACTTCTGCCGGAGCCGATCCCGGGCCAGAGAACCCGTTGCCCCGTGTGCGGTACGGTGAGTTAGGGAGCAAATGATGATAGAAGGGCTTTGGACGGCAGTTTTCAGCAGCGGACCAATTGCTGGAGGGGGGTCATCTACCTCGCCGACGGGGAAGCCGTGGGCGGTGACAGCCAATACTTCTACATGGGGTCCTATAGCTTCGAACCGCAAATAAGCGCGCTGCGCGCCAGACTCCAGGTAACTGCGTTCATAAAAGGAGCCATTGCCGTTTTCGGTGCGCCGATTCCATCGTTCACACTGGAGGTGGTGGGAAGCGTCACGGGTAATATCGCCACTGCGACGGGGTCTGTCGTAGGGATGCCCGGCGTGAGGATGCAACTTCAGCTGGTTAAGCGATCTAACAGGGTCTTCACAGAGGGCGAATTCGAGGAGACGGTCAAACGAGTCGAAGACGAGACGAATATCACGTATGATGTTCGCCCGTTCGAGGATTTGCAACAGCAAGCTGTAGCTTGGTACTTGGGAAGTCTGATTTTTAAGTCGTCAGTAAGTTCGCTAAACACCACGAAGGCAGTGGCTCTACTGGTCGACACTCGATTTGTCAGTACTCCCCAGCTTGATGGGTTCCTCGAGAAATTGAAGGCAAGGGATCTGCGAATTGAGGTTCGCCTCTCTCCCATGACGGACGCCAAAGGATAGCCGGGTGCCAACTGGGGGCCAACTCTCCTGAGACACAACCGTACCAAAAGTAAGGAGAATATGCTAAAGTAAGGAATAGAGAAATCGCCATGCAAAAGCAAGCCAAACTCACTAGCAAAGGCCAAGTCACCGTCCCCATCGAAGTCCGCCGCCTCCTCGGCGTTCGCAAGGGAGACCGCCTGCTGTTCGAGAGCGACAGCAAAGGTGTGCATATCCGTCCCGTTCGCGGTCAAAGCGTGTTCGAAAAGTATCGCGGCATCGGCAACCACGGGATCCCATCCGGTAAGAAGGGCATCAATCGATGGCTGCGTGAGATGCGCGGCCACAACGACTGATGATGAGACTGAGAGATTGACCTGCCATGACAACCGCGATCGACACCAACATCATCGTCGCCTTGTGGGATGCGGACTCTGAGGTCGCCTTGGCCGCTCGCACCGCTCTTGACGCTGCGTTCAATCGTGGAAATCTCACCGTCGCTGCGCCCGTGTTCGCGGAATTGATCGCCGCGCCAGGCCGCACCGAAGGTTTCGTTGCCGCGTTTTTTGAAGACGCGGGAATAGCCATCGATTGGCATTTGAGTGAAGCGATCTGGCGAGCAGCGGGTCGAGCCTTTCAGGGATACGCAGAGCGTCGCCGAAAACATCGCGACTCGGGCGCTCGTCGAATTCTCGCCGATTTCCTGATTGGAGCCCATGCCGCGGCCCACGGCTATCGGCTCCTAACCACCGACGCTCGTCTCTATCGAGCAGCCTTCCCAACTCTGAAAATCGAGGCCATCTAAGCCCGCCTCTCGTTATTCATCACATCCAGCCAGTGAGCACCATTACAGACATCCCTCTCGCCATCACCGAAAATTGAAGATCTGATTGGCCAAGGGAGAAGTGCGTCCGTCTCCAGAGACGGACCTCGATGCCGAACGGAATCCGCCGTCAGTGATCTTTGACAACCCAGATAACACCAGATGCCCAGACCTGGTATCAACTCAACCCAAATTGGGATTTCGTCGCTAAGTCATTATTCCTGAAGAGTTTTTGGTTAAG
>Ga0182024_10005498_pt1 | contig 28420 bp, 27 predicted proteins | sample P32metaG_FD_120480 | JGI IMG/M metagenome (GOLD analysis project Ga0182024, IMG submission 120480) | Permafrost microbial communities from Stordalen Mire, Sweden - P3-2 metaG (Illumina Assembly) | ecosystem: Environmental > Terrestrial > Soil > Wetlands > Permafrost | place: Sweden: Stordalen...
TCATAGTTACACCTGTGCGGCGGCACGGCTAAAGCCGTGCCCTGATACAAAGCATCAGGGCGGTGACTCACGGAAACCCCGTGTTTCCTCAGGTACATCGTCTCTGAAATGTAGAAACTCCAGCGGCACGACTAAAGTCGTGCCCTGATACAAAACCTAGTTTTTCAGCAGCTGTGAACCCGTGCCCTTCGTCCGAAAGTCTCTTCCCCAGCCTCTTAGGGTCAGTGAAGGCTTCATGTGTTGTCCAATTTGGCCAACTGAAAGATCTAATTTGGACAGGTCTGAAGTTCAGCCCCCTAACGGCCCGACTAAAAATGCCTTAGCGGCATTCCGGGGCGCCGTTGCGGTACAGAGCATTACCCGGATACGCTACCGCCAGCTGATGCAGCAAATCACACCCTTCCGTGTTCTTCTTGTCACGCAGGGCAGCCACCGCCAGCAAAAGCTTGGCGAACGGCTTCAAGAGATTTCCATGTGCGGCGGTTTGCTCCAGCTCGCGAAGGCCCTGCTCCTTATCGGGGTCAATCCCTCCCAAGCTCAGCATCCACCGCACCGGGGCCGGCTTGATCCCGGTGAGGTAGTTTTCTACTCCAACCGCCAGCATGGCGTCGTACTCGTCCGGTTTTTGCTTCAGTAACTGTTGCGCAAGGATACGGCTCTGCTTCATGTAACGAAGCGCGGCAAAATCCTCCTTGTCAATCAACGCAACATAATCCGAGCGCAAACCTAATGCCAGGATCTTGGCAAAGAGTGCGTTGTTGTCCTCGGGATTTTGCTTAAGCGCTGCATCTGCCAGCTGGTCGCCGCGGCTTAGGGCGCCGTTGAACTCATCCCGAACCTTTGGATCAGGAGCCAATTTGGGCCGGCCTTCAAAGGTCTTGTCGTTGGTAAAGAGCTCGCTCTCGAGGATGCCGAGGCGGGCGAACTCGCCAAACAGATATCCGGCAGCTTGCGAGACCGGCCCGAGCGGATCGTTCGGGTGCAGCCGTTCCCAGGTGGAAAAATTTCGATGGGCCTGGTCAAATTCCAGGTTGTACATGCTTTGAAAGCCGCGCTCGATCTCCGTGGGAGCCGGAGCGTCGGCCATACATGGGACGCACGCTATCAGCAGGCACGTGGCCGCGAACCATTTGTGAGTTGCCTTCATACTTCCTTGTTCGACGGAATGCCGGGCTCGATAGTTACACCCGCCGTCATCGCTCGCTCCAGCGTACCCCGCTCCCAGCCGTCGCCGGTGCGGATAAGCTACGCAGCCAGCCGGCGAGATCCCGGTAGTCGGCGGCGATCTCCGAACCCGGCGCATAATCGATCACCGTCATTCCCTCGGCCAGGGCCTCGCTCACCAGGGAGCCTCGATGCAACACGAAGGGCAGCAGTCGATCACCCAGTTGCTGCTGGAGGATGGCACGCACGTCCCGGTGCAGCGGCAACGAGGCGTCGAACTGGTTTAACAGGTAGAGAGCCCTTTCCCCGCTGGCTGAGCCGGCATCCAACGCTTCGAGCGCTCCGAGGCAGGCCACCGAACTCATATCAGGAAGGATGGGTACCAGGAGTGTGGTTCGTAGCGAGAGCAAACGGCTCATCCACTTGCGGTTAGCTGTGGCCACGTCGACCACGATGCGGCTCGCCCCGTGGCCATCGCGCAGTAGATCCGCCAGCAACGCGTCCGGCTGATTGCCATCTCCCGGAGAGCCGTCCCCCTGAAGATTCAGCATCTGCACTGGCTCGTCGCAATCCTCTCCAAAAGCTCCGGGTGGGAAGAAAGTGCGAACTACCCCCGGCCTCAATTCGCGCGAGCCAAAGTAGAAGGGCAACAGTCCGCAGGCAGCCGTTTCGGCTAGCAGCACGTGCTCCCCGAGGGCGGAGAGAACACGCCCCAGGGTGGCGACCAGGCAGGTCTTTCCCACGCCGCCGGCGAGCGAGAACACGACGACGATGGGTGGCCGCGGTTCGAACGCTGGAAATGAAGACGGATCTACGGAGGCCTGCGCCGGGGCAAAGATGGAGCGCAATGCATGCCAACGTGTGGCGGCTCCCGGAGTGGTGGCTTGCGGCATCGGCTCGGGTTGCGGTCCCTGAGCTTCCATTTCAATCGTCTGGGCTTCAGTCGTCCGGACTACACTCGTTTGCACCTGGGGCGCCTCCTGAGCTTGGGAATCCTGAAGCTCGGGATCCTCGATTTTGACTTCCTGAAGCTGCACTTGCGGGAGCTCCTCTTTGGGTTGGCTCTGAAACTCCGCCACAGGTACAGCAGGGCTCGGCCATTCCAGGGGTTCACGAACAACCCCGAGGTGGAGCTGCTGCCGCACTTGCTTTCGCGACGCAGAAAAGTCCCAGTACCTGGTCCATTCAATGCGCGCACGGGAGTAGAGAGTGGCGATATCCTCCGGCGTCTCTGTCATTCTTTCCGCAGCTCCAGTTCCCTAACATACCTCGAAATTTCATTGTGGTACTTTGGAATCAAGTAGAAGTTGAGCTCGTAGCTCAGTCGGTAGAGCAACGCACTTTTAATGCGTGGGTCGTGGGTTCGATTCCCACCGAGCTCACCACGTCTCGGAGCTACCGAGTACCTGGTTGGCGGGGGTAGCCCCAGGTGCCTCATTCGACGCTCCTTACCGGTGCCATACCATGCCCGCCAGTCCGCCTGACACCCTTTCTCTGAGCTCCACGAAGGTCACTTTGCTGCACGATCAATGCACAATTAGGTGGCATCATGAGACTCCCGCCGTGCTGCCGTCCCTGACCGGGTTGGATCGCGCGGTGACGGAGCAACACCTGGCCAATTTCGAGCTTTGGCACGCGGAGGATACGGCCCGCACGCCTCAAGCCAGCGACCACGACATAGCCCGGACCAAGCGCTTCATCGATGGCGCCAACCAGCGGCGCAATGATCTCACCGAGCAGTGCGATGTGCTGCTGCTCGAGTTCCTCAGCCGGCAGAACCTGCCCGCTCCCGGAGCCGAACTGCATTCCGAGTCTCCCGGCCTGATCCTGGACAGGCTTTCGATCCTGTCACTTAAACTTTTTCACACCCGCGAAGAGATCGAACGTCCGGGGGCGCCTCCGGGCCACGCCGCGCGGAATGTGGAACGCCAGCGGATTCTGGCCGAACAGCGGGACGATCTGGCTGCAGCGCTCGACCGGCTGTGGCAGCAAGTGCTGAACGGCCGGCGAAGCTTCAAGCTCTACCGTCAGCTCAAGATGTATAACGACCCGGCCTTGAACCCGGCGGTCTATGGACCTGGGTCTCATTCCTGAGCCTGTTTCCGATTATGCCGGAGTGCCCTAAAATGACGCGGTTACCGGCGCCCGTGCTACAGTCTTGACCAAGGATGCCACGCCTTGCCGGGTTGACGTACGCGCCCCCGGTGGGTATAAAGACGAATCTGATAGGCGATCGCATTTCAAAATTTCGACTTACGTAGACTCCTGTCGCCGGACAAGTTGAAAGAAGAGTGGGTTTATGCAAAACACAGGTCAGGGTATCCCCGCTCGGCGCAATCCTCGCACCATTGAGGGTAAGGCGCGCCCTATGCCCAACGCTTCACACCAGAAGTCTTTGAACGAGTACCAGACCGCGCTGCAGTGGATGCACGAAGGCAAGTACGACAAAGCGCGGGTGGTCTTTGAAAAGCTCAGCCAGGACGGCCCGGTGGAGATTCTGGAGCGGGTGCGGGTGTATCTTGTGGCTTGCCAACGCCGTGCACAACAAAGCGGTCTTTCGTTTAATAGTCCAGAGGAGCAGTACGACTACGCCATTTCCCTGTTGAATACCGGCTTCTATGAAGAAGCACGGGATCAGTTCCAGGGAATTCTCAAAACCAACCCGAATGCCGACTACGCCTATTACGGTTTGGCCATCTTGGAAAGCATGACCGGGTTGGCTGAACCCTGCCTCGAACACCTGGCCAAGGCGATTGAATTAAGCCCTCGCAACCGCATCCAGGCGCGCAGCGATTCAGATTTCCAGGATATGGCCGATGACCCCCGTTTCACCGAATTACTCTACCCCGAAGTTCCCTAAACGCCAGGAATCTTCGCTTGCCGGGCTCCCGCTTTCAGGGCATCGCCCCAGGTCCGTTTTCTGGAGTAGGTTAGCTGTGTGATGGCTTTATGGTGAAAACTCTCTCCCCTACCTTGGTCAAGCCAAGGTCCGCGAAGGCCATCGTCTCGCAAAGGACCCCGAAACCTGGCGGCATTCGTGCGGTTGCCATTGGCGGCGGCACGGGACTTTCCACGTTGCTGCGTGGCTTACGCCGCTATGTCGCGTCACCGCATCAGTCTTTGGCCGACTGCGAGGACGCGCCTTGCGTCATCTCGGATCTGGCGGCGGTGGTCACGGTCACCGATGATGGCGGGTCCAGCGGTAGACTGCGCCGCGGATTTAACATGCTGCCGCCCGGCGATCTGCGCAACTGCATGGTGGCTCTTTCTGAAGATGAGCATCTGATTTCCCGCCTCTTTCGCCATCGGTTTACGACCGGGGAGGGATTGGAAGGGCACAGCTTCGGCAATCTCTTCGTTGCCGCGTTGGTTGAGATCACTGGGGATTTTGCCCAGGCGATCAAATTGTCCTCCCAGGTCCTGGCCACACGCGGTCATATTTATCCGGCAACCAATGCCAACGTGTCTCTCGCCGCCCGCATGGATGACGGTTCCCTGGTCCGCGGGGAAACAGATATCACTGCGAGCCGCCAGCGCATTGTGGAACTGATGCTCGATCCGGTAGACGCTGAGCCGTTGCCGGAGACACTGGAGGCGATTGAGTCCGCGGACCTTATCACCGTTGGTCCGGGTTCGCTTTTTACCAGTCTTATTACCAACCTCCTGGTGAAAGGGGTTTCCGAGGCGCTGGCTTCTTCGAAGGCGGTCCGGGTGTACATCTGCAACCTGATGACCCAGGCGAATGAGAGTTTGAATTTGACTGCGTCGCAGCATATTGAGCGGATCTATGAGCACGCGCATCGGCCGATTTTTGACTATGCGTTGGTGAATACGGCGCCGGTGTCGCGGGTTTTGCTGGATCGGTATGCAGGCGAGGGGGCTTCGCCGATTGTGGCGGATATTGAGGCCATTGAGGCGCTCGGGGTACGGTGTATTGCCGGGGATTTTGCGGCTGAGGGGGATGTGCTTCGTCATGCGGCGGATCGAGTCGCGGATGCAGCGCTGCGACTGGGCGTTGGTGGCCGCCGGTAGGGCAGGATTCGCTGGTCATTCAGATAGATGCGACCGTTGGGCTTCGCCCATCTTTTTCGGCCCACGTACGCTGGTGTGAACGTGGGGCGTGAGAACCCCCATTGTGTCGTCCCTTCGGAACTGAAATTAGATTTTTCAGTTCGTCAAATTGGACAGTACATGAAGCCTTCACCGACCCTAAGAGCCTGGGGAAGAGACTGTCGAACGAAGGGCACGCGTTCAGCCGTGCCGCAAACAGCCTGTGCGCTTGACGGCTTTACAGGCTGCGGAAAAACTCGGTTTTGTATCAGGGCACGACTTTAGTCGTGCCGTAAATGATTGAGAACACGATGGGCTTTAGCCCCTGAGGTACGCCTTTCCTGCCCGGTCACGACTTTTTCCGCAGCCTGTTTAGCCGCTGAGGTACGCTTTTCGAGACACATGGGGCAAGTCATCTCCTTAAAGCCCGTACCAGTCCGTACTTTACGAGAGTGCGGGTTGGATTTCGGTCACGGTTCTCTTTAGTTGGCCACAGGCGGCGTAGATGTCTCGGCCCCTCGGGCGGCGTATAAACGCGGGCACCCCTCTAGCGATGAGTATTTGCTGAAAAGCCGCTACTTGCTCGGGTGCGGGCATCGCGTAGCTGATTCCCGGGCCGGGATTCCAGGCGATCAGGTTTATCTTTACCGGCATGGGTGCGCTTCTCGCTAGCCCGGCCAACTGCTCGGCATGCTCTAAGCCATCATTCAAGCCACCCAGCAGCACATACTCGAAGGTCACTCGTTCCCTCGGCCGCAAAGGTACTTGGCCGGCCGCCTGAATCACGTCCTCAATCTTCCACTTGCGAGTAATGGGCATGATGGCCTCGCGGATCGTATCGTCAGGCGCGTTGAGGCTGATCGCCAGCCGCGGCCGTACAGGCTCCGCAGCAAAACGCAAAATGCCAGGCACAATGCCAGAAGTGGAAACGGTCATTCTCGATTCCGCAAGCGATGCCTCGTTCACCAGCAATCGCACGGCGGCCATGAACTCGTCGTAATTCAGGAAGGGCTCGCCCATGCCCATGAACACCAGGTTGATGCGGTCGCGGCCCAGCTCCACCGCCTGCCGGTCCAACACCGCGATCACCTGGCCGGCGATTTCTCCCGCGGAGAGATTTCGCTGCAACCCCAGTTTTGCCGTGAGGCAGAATTGGCAGTTCACCGCGCAGCCTACCTGGCTGGAGACGCAAATGGTGGCTCGCAGATTGCCCGTTTCCCGGGCATCCCCCTGCTCGGCTCCGTCGCCCCCAGGCATCCAGACCGTCTCCACGGTCTGCCCGTCCTGGCCGGCGACCAGGTAGCGCTCGGTACCATCAATGGAGCGAAAAGTCTCGATTATTCGGGGCCGGTTGATGGTCCAGCCCGCCTCTGCCAGCTCCCGGCGCAGGCTGCGAGGAAGGGTTTGGACCTCTTCCAGGGAGCTGATCCGGTGCTGAAACATGGCCTGGAGGAGCTGTCCCACGCGGTACGGAGGCTGCCCAAATTCGGACATCATCTCCGTAAGTTGTTGACGGGAAAGGCCAAAAAGATTTTTGCCGCCGGGCACGGCTGAGCCGTCTAATACACGGACGAGATTTTCCCCACCAGGCATCGACTCGCCACCCAGGCTCTTTTCGCAGCATAGCATCCGGTTGGCTGCAGGAAATCCGCTGCACCCCGGGGAAAGCCGCTACACTGAGATGGTGACAGAACGAAGCATTCGACGTACGGTCCTTCCCTCCGGCTTAACGATTTTGACAGAGCGCATGGAACACATCCGCTCGGTTGCCATGGGTGTTTGGATCAGAGCCGGCTCCCGGCATGAGTTGCCGGAAGTGAACGGCATCTCTCACTTCGTCGAACACATGGTGTTCAAGGGCACGCAGTCGCGGTCCGCGAAACGGATTGCGCGCGAGGTCGATGCCATCGGCGGCAACCTGGATGCGTTCACCGGCAAAGAGACCATCTGCTTCAACCTCAAGGTACTCGATGAGCACGTTCCTACGGCACTCGATGTTCTGTCTGACCTGGTTTTGAATCCAGTCTTCAATAACGACGACATCATGCGTGAGCGGGGCGTCATCCTGGAAGAAATCAAAATGGATGAGGACAACCCCGATTACCTGGTGCACGAGATCTTTACCCAGAATTTCTGGAAGGATCATCCGCTGGGGAAACCCATTCTCGGCACCAAGGAGACAGTGCGCCGGTTCGAACAGACGACGTTGTTCGATTATTACGGCAAGCGCTTCTCCGGCAACAACATGGTCTTCTCCGCCGCCGGCAACCTGGAGCATGATGCCTTCGTGGACCTGGTGGCCCGCCGCTTTGACCACTTCGCGCCCAGCACCAGCGACCTTCCAGAGACAGCGCCGCATACAGCTTCGAAGATTGTGCTGCGCAACAAGAAGGCATTGGAGCAGGTCCAACTCTGCCTGGGCGTACCTTCACCGCCGATCGCGCATGAGCTCCGTTACGTGACCCTGCTGCTCAATACGGTTCTGGGTGGCGGCATGAGTTCGCGGTTGTTCCAGACGGTGCGTGAGGAACATGGCCTCGCTTATTCCATCTTCAGCGACCTTAACCCTTATCGCGACACGGGCTCACTGTGCGTGTACGCCGGCACATCTTCCGCCCATTGCCTGGAAGTCATCGAACTGATCATGTGCGAGTTTCGCCGCTTGAAGAGCGAAGCTCTGCCGGAAGACGAACTTCGCCGATCGAAAGATCAGTTAAAGGGCAACATCATTCTTGGCCTGGAGAGTTCCATGTCACGGATGTCGAACCTGGCTCGGCAGGAAATGTATTTTGAGCACTTTTTCGGCGTCGAGGAAATCATGGACAAGGTCGAAAACGTTACCAGCGAGCAGGTCATGGATATGGCGAACACCCTGTTCGACCCGGACAAGGTCGCGGTGACGCTGCTGGGCCGGCTTGACGGGCTGAAAGTGAGCCGCGCTCAACTGGCGTGCTAAATCGGCGCAGTGAGCGTTTCTGCTATTGACTGCGTCTTTTCTTATCTTGATAGACTTATAGCGGTCAGACGGGGCGAGACCGCCCTGTTGCTATAGGAATCGAGAATACCCATGACTCAGATCAGCCTTATCCGCTCGACCCAACGCAAACGCCAACGTGGCTTCACCCTGATGGAACTGCTCATCGTCATGTCCATCATGATCATTCTGATGTTGATTGCCATCCCGAATTTCATCAGCATGAAGGCACAGGCGGACGAGACCTCGGCCATCCAATCACTCCGGGCTATTTATCAGGCACAGATCCAGTACCAGACTAACTTTCCCTCCAACGGGTTCGCGTGCGCATTGCCCGCGCTTGGGGGCAGCTCCACCTCCGGTCCACCCAGTCCCACGGCGGCGCAGGTGCTACAGGGAGATCTAGCCACGGGCCAGAAATCGGGCTACACGTTCAACATCGTCAACTGCAACAAGGTGATGGTCAACAACCAGGACATGTACACCTCCTATGAGGCGACCGCAGTCCCCCAGTCGATAGGAAAATCGGGTCACCGCGGCTTCTGCATTGATTCCGCCGGGGAGATCAAGGCAGACCTTGCGGGCGGCACGAATTGCACGCAGGCAATTCAGTAAGCGCCCGCCTCTTGCTTGTGGGGCTTCTGCTGTTTCCGCGCGCTGGGTTGTGCGCAGATACCGCGCAGCAGCTGGCGCAGCGCGTGGACAAGTATTACAACGGCCTTCATTCTCTGCGGACTGCGTTTACCGAGAGTTTCCACGGTATGGGCATGAATCGGGAGGAGACCGGCACTCTGCTGCTGCGCAAACCGGGAAAGATGCGTTGGAGCTATGCCCATCCGGCGGGGAAAGTGTTTGTGCTGGATGGCAAGTACGCTTGGTTCTATTCCCCGGGGGATGCGCAGGTAGAACGAGTCTCCGCGGCTCAATTGGATGATCTGCGTTCACCGCTGCGATTTCTGCTCGGTCATACGCAATTACAGAAGGAGCTCGAGGGGTTGACACTTTCCTCTGGGCCAGACGGGCTGCTGCTGTCAGGGGTTCCCAAGGGAATGGAAAAGCGGGTGGAGAAGATTGTGCTTGGGGTGAGCCCTGATGGCGTCATTCACTCCATGAGCATTAACGAGACGGGTGGCGCCCAGACTGCATTCACATTTAAAGACAGCGTGGTGGATGCGCCTGCCCCGGATTCGGAGTTTGTGTTTCATCCGCCGGCAGGGATTCCGGTTGTGGATGGGCCGCCTCCGGTTTAGGACGAGCTGAATTCCCCGGAACGGAAGCTAGGTACCGTCTTCAGAGGGGTGCGAGAATTGGGCTCTTTAGAGTCTGCGTGAGAAACCATCGACTGCAAACTCAGTCCCGCAGGGACGGCTGAACTTAGCCCAGGACGCTAGTCCTGGGTAGAGATTCGAGACTTGCCGCAGGCAAGTCGGCTCCTCGGGATGACAAAAAGGAGAGGGTCGTTGCAAGGAAAGGGTGGTTGCTGAACCGAGGCATCTTTCAAGCCTAATTTGGACAGGTCTGAAGTTCAGCCGTCCCTGCGGGACTGGATTTTCGTCAGGGTAGTTCTCACGCAGTCTCTTTAGGCCCCTGAGGTATGTTTTCCATTTCCCCCGAAACCGTCCTTTTTCAGCAGCTTGTTTATCCCTTGGTCGACTCCGAAAGTCACCCTGACTTCAGCCAAAAACTAAATTTGCGCAAACTTTAAACCCGGGATACTATCCACCCAAACAGTCTTCCTTCCGATGAACAACAAAGGGCGGGAAAATAAATAAATAAATACTTTGAGCACCTTGAGCACCTTGAGCACCTTGGATAAAACAAAGGACTTAGCTCCAAACTTTGATCACCTTGCTTCCCTTCTTTTGACCACCTTGCTTCCCTCCCAGGAAAGAAATGAGCAACACGCAGCAAAATCGACGCTCCAGGAAGGGCCAGCACCGCCCTATCTGATAGTGATTACGGCTTAGCGGCTGAGGGACTCTCCTCACCAGCAGCCCCTTCACCCTGTACAAAATGTGTCTGGCAGCGCTGAAGGAACAGTTTCCCAAAGTCGATGAAATTTCTTCTGTTAACCGTTTGTGTGTTGGCAGCCCTGCCGGCCCGGCCGCAGACCACTCGGCCTTGGCAGCTTGAGGATAGCGGATCTGTCGCCGGCCTGAGGGGAATCCATGCTGTAGGTGGAGGGGTAGTGTGGGCCAGCGGCGCGGACGGTACCGTGCTCCGCAGCGAGGACACCGGCTACCTATGGCAGCAATGCACCATGCCACCCGGGGCTGCCAAGCTCGATTTCCGTGGGCTTTGGGCCTGGGACGCGCAGAATGTTTTGGTGTTGTCGAGCGGCACGGGCGACCAGTCCCGCGTCTATCAGACGACCGACGGGTGCAGTAGCTGGAAGCTGCTGTTGACCAACCCCGATGCGGCCGGCTTCTGGGATGGGCTGCTCTTCCTCGATCGGCAGCGCGGCTTGATCTATGGCGATCCAGCGCAGGCCGCCGGGCGTACTGATCATGTGAGGTTTGGTTTGCTGGAGACCCGCGACGGGGGAAAAACGTGGAGCCCCGCCGCCGAACTGCAGCCGCTTCCCGGGGAGTCTGTTTTTGCCGCGAGCAATAGCGCCATGACTGCCGGCGGAGGATGGATCTGGCTGGGAACGAGTAAGGCCAGGGTTCTAAGAACCAGCGATCTGATCACATGGCAGAGTGCGCAAACTCCGCTGGCAAGCGGAAATGAGTCCTCAGGCGTCTTTTCCTTAGCGTTTCGCGACCAAAAGCACGGGATCGCTGTCGGTGGAGACTATCGCAAACCAGAAGAGTCAACCGGCACTGCGGCTTACACCTCGGACGGCGGAGAACACTGGAGCGCTCCCAGCAAACCGCCCCATGGGTACCGTTCCGCGGTGGCCTGGGACGCAAGCGACCAAGCCTGGATCACGGTGGGCAGCGATGGATCCGATATCTCCTACGACGATGGTGTCACCTGGCAATGGCTCGATAGTGGTAATTGGAATGCCCTCAGCCTGCCGTGGGCCGTTGGTCCCAATGGCCAGATTGGTAAGCTGGAAACGCTTCCGGCCCACCCGGCTGGAGTATCCCGGTAAACTGGTAAGGGGCTCATGGCAGAGTACGTAATCAAGCTGGCGGATGAGCGGGGACGCATTCAGGAGCAGGTGCAAGTCGCCGGCTCCGCGGAAGAACTGCGCAGCCGCTTTTCGCAGGCCGGCTACTACGTCTACTCGGTGCGGCCGCGCGGAATGCGCGGTGTGGGGGGCAGCCGCAAACGCGCCAACCTGGAAGCTTTCATTATCTTCAACCAGCAGTTTCTTACCCTGATCCGCGCGGGCCTGCCGATTCTGGGCTCGCTCGACATGCTGGTGAAAGGGCAGAAAAATCCGACGTTCCGGGCGCAGTTGGAAAATGTGGCGGCGCGAGTGCGCACGGGAGAATCGCTTTCGGCGGCCTTTGAAGCACAGGGCGGTTTTCCACTGATCTACACCACTACCCTGCTGGCCGGAGAGCGAAGCGGCCAACTGGAAGACGTTTTGTCACGCTATCTTGCTTTCCAGCGTATTTCTCTCTCGTTCCGCAAGAAGTTGATGGCTTCCCTGCTCTACCCGTGCCTGCTGATCGTCATGGTTTCAGCGCTGTTCATTTTCCTGATCAGCTTCGTGGTGCCGCGGTTTGCCATGCTTTACGATCAGTTGGGTACCAATCTCCCCGCGGCGACCCGCATGCTGCTTTCCGTAGGCAACAACTTTCAGCGCTATATCCTTTGGGTGCTGGCAGGCATTGCGTTGATCGTGTACGGTCTGTTTCGCTATAGCCAGACCACGGCCGGCGCGGCGCGGATCGACCGCATGCGTATCGGCATGCCGGTGTTCGGCAATATCTGGCGGAAGTACCAGGTTGCGCTGTTTGTGCGCACGCTCTCCAGCCTGCTGACCGGCGGATTGCCGCCAGTGCCTTCGCTCGAGACCGCGGCCCGCTCGATTTCGAGCAACACCATTGCCCAGGCTGTTATGGCTTCTGTGGGCACGGTGCGGGAGGGGAAAAGTCTGGCCCAGAGCCTGGAGAAAACCGGTGTTTTCCCGGATCTTGCTGTGGAAATGATCGATGTAGGCGAATCGACCGGCGCCTTGCCGCAGATGCTGAATTCGGTTGCGGAATTTTTCGAAGAAGATGTACAGACGGCGTTGACCGCTTCCCTGGCCTTGATCGAGCCCGCCATCCTGATCGTGATGGGATCGGTGGTGGTGGTGATCCTGATTGCGCTTTATCTGCCCATCTTCTCGCTGGGACAAGCGAGCACCATGGGAGGCCACTAGGCCTCTTTGTCCATATTGCCCTTAGGAGTTGTTTATGGCTGACAGCACCGTACTTGTCACCACGGCTGTATCGGAATCGGACGAGACCACGCGCGCCCAGATGCTGGCGCATCGCTATCGCTGCGATTTTGTCGACCTCAAGAACTTTCGCATCCAGCACGAACTGTTCCGCAGCGTGCCGGTCGACATGATGTTTCGTTACAACTTCGTGCCCCTGGAACAGATGGAAGATCGCCTGGTGATCGCCGTCAGCGATCCGAGCCGGCTGATGGTGCTGGACGAGATCAGCGGCCTTTTGGGGCAACGGATCATCACCCGCGTGGCCACCCTGTCACAGATCACCGACCTGCTCAAGAAGACGGAGCAGTCCCAACGGGTTCTCGACGAGGCGTCCGAGGGCCTCACGTTCGACGTCATTTCCGCCGAAGACAATCCCGACGAGAATATCTCGATCGAGAAGCTCACGTCGGAAGAGGACATCAGCCCTATTATCCGGCTGGTGGATACCACCATCTTTACCGCCCTCGAGCGCCGCGCTTCGGATATCCACCTGGAAACCTATGACGACTCGCTGGTGGTCAAGTACCGCATTGACGGTGTGCTGCAGGCAGCCATGGCGCCGATCGCGCGCGAGCATCATTCCACCATCCTTTCCCGTATCAAGGTCATGAGCGAACTGGACATCGCCGAGCGCCGGGTACCGCAGGACGGGCGTTTCCGCGTCCGCTACAAAGGACGGCTCATCGATTTCCGCGTTTCCATCATGCCTACCGTGCATGGGGAGAACGCTGTGCTGCGTGTGCTGGATAAGGAGTCGATGAGCGAGAAGTTCCGCAAGCTCACACTCGACGTGGTGGGTTTCGGCGAGGACGACCTGCGGCGTTTCCGCCGCTATATCCGCGAGCCTTACGGCATGGTGCTGGTCACAGGCCCTACCGGATCGGGCAAGACCACCACTCTCTATGCAGCGCTCAACGAGATCAAGAGCGATGAGGACAAGATCATCACCATCGAGGATCCGGTGGAATACCAGATCCGCGGCATCACCCAGATTCCCGTGAATGAGAAGAAGGGACTTACCTTCGCCCGAGGACTGCGTTCCATCCTGCGTCACGATCCCGACAAGATCCTGGTGGGTGAGATCCGCGATCAGGAGACGGCACAGATCGCGATCAACTCCGCGCTCACCGGCCACCTGGTGTTTACGACCGTTCACGCCAACAACGTGGTCGACGTGCTCGGCCGTTTTCTCAATATGGGTGTGGAAGCGTACAACTTCGTTTCTGCTCTCAATTGCATCCTGGCCCAGCGGCTGGTGCGCACCATCTGCGAACACTGCACCCACCCGGTGCGCTACGACGATGAATTCCTGCGCAACAGCGGACTGGATCCGGAACTGTGGCGCGACTTCGACTTTCACGAAGGGGCCGGCTGCATTGAATGCGGCGGGACTGGCTACCGCGGGCGAACCGCGATCCACGAGTTGCTGGAACTGACCGATCCGATCAGGGAAATTATTTTGGAGAAGAAGCCGGCTTCCGAGGTGCGCAAACTGGCCCAGCAGGGAGGCATGCAGTTCCTGCGCGAATCGGCCGTAGACCGCGCCAGCCGGGGCTTGACTACACTGAAGGAAATCAACAAGGTCACCTTTATCGAGGCCTTCCGCTAGAGATGCTTTCAAATATTGCCAACCGTATTTTCCCGTCCGAAGCCACCGCGCTGCGTCCTCGCCTGGCGTGCGAGATCACCAGCGCCGGTGTGGTGGCAGGCCGGCCAGGGGAGAGCGAACAGGAAATTGTCTCTGCCTTTGCTCCCTTGCGTCCCGGCGTGCTCGCCGCCGGATTGCACACACCCAACTTCAGCGACCGCGCGGCCGTTGCCAGCGCGTTACGCCAGGCACTCGGCGAGGTCAGCCTCAAAGAGGGCGAAGTCACTGTCGTGATCCCCGACGCTGCGGTTCGGGTTTTGCTGTTGGATTTTGACCAACTCCCCTCGAAGGTTGCGGAAGCGCTGCCGATTATTCGTTTCCGCCTGCGCAAGCTGGTCCCTTTTGAAGTGGAAGATGCGGCGGTGAGCTACCAGGTCATGCCCAGCAAGCCGGGCCAGGTGCGGGTGATTGTCGCGGTTTCTCCGGCAGCAGTCCTGGCGGAGTACGAAAGCGCGGTGCGCGAAGCCGGCTACGAACCGGGCGTGGTGCTGCCCAGCACCCTGGCGGCGCTGGCGGCGGTCAACTCGGAGGAGCCGGCGCTGGTGATCAATCGCAACGGCAGCTCGGTGACCACCGCGATTACCCGGCAGAACGAACTGCTGCTGCACCGGACGCTCGAGCTCACGGAAAAGGATTGGACGCCCCAGGAAAACTCGTTCCATTCCGCCGAAGAGCTGCAACAGTCGGTCACGGTTGCGGTTGCTTATTTTGAGGACACGCTGGACTCGCCACCGCGACAGTTGCTGTGTTGCGGCCTGGGAGGCCCGGAAGAGCTTATCCACCTGCTGGGCGAGGAGACAATCCCGGTGCGTGACCTGGTTCCCACGCCCTACAAGAGCAAGACCATGCCTGGCGGCATCCTTGCCGGGGTAGTGGGAGCGCTGGCGAACTGATGCGCATCCAACTCAATCTCGCTTCGCGGCCATTTGTCGAGCTAGGCCCGCTCTATCTTCGATTAAGGGTCCTGATTGTGCTGCTGGCTGTGGTGGCCGTGCCGCTGTGGCTTCTGCTGTCCACGGAAAAGCGCAGGGCGGCCGAGGCCCAGGCCCGGCTGGACGCCGTGCAGCAAAGGATCCATGCGATCGAGGCCCAGCGGCAGGCGTTTCAGTCTTCGATGCGGGAACCGCAAAATGCTTCGGTATTGTCGCAGTCTCAGTTCCTTAACCAGGTTTTTGCGCAGAAGGCGTTCTCGTGGACCGCAGTCATGATGGACCTGGAAAACGTGCTGCCCAGCGGAGTGCAGGTGCTGAACATCGATCCGGTGATCGCCAAAGATGGGAAAGTGACGATTCGTCTGCGGGTGAGCGGAGCGCATGATCGCGGAGTTGACCTGGTGCGCAACCTGGAGCATTCGCACCGGTTTCTCGCGCCTCGCCTGGCGCGGGAGACAGCGGAAAGCAGCCAGAACGGACGGCAGATCGAACAGGTAAGCACCGCCGCCAACGTGAACTTCGATTTGCTTGCAGAGTACAACCCGTTACCGGAAACGACCGAAAAGCCGGCCGCAGCCAAGCAGAAGGCAACGAAGCAGGCTAAACTACCCAGCAAAACTGCCCGCGCGCCCCGGCATGCCAGAAAGGCGGCCATCCCATGAAGCCGCTGCGCAGCAAGCTGATCAGCCTGCTCAACCTGCATTTCGCCGGGGTTGCTTTGCTGTTGATTCTGAACCTGGTGCTCGCCGTGCGCCTGTTTCTCGCCTGGAGCACCTTGCGCAATGCCAGCGCAGACCAGCTCCAGCAGCAGCAGACTGCCTATCGCGCGCTGCAGCTTGAAATGAACCCGTTGCGGGGTTTGCCGCAAAAGGTTTCGCTTTCCCGCAACCAGGCGGATGAGTTCTATAAGGCGCGCTTCCCTGGCGCTTACTCCACGATTTCCGCGACCATCAATGATTTGGCGAGCAAGAATACTGTTCGTCTGACCAACCTTGCCTACACGCCGACGCCCGCCATTGCCGGCATGGCCGAGGTACGCATGGATGCCAGCCTTAGCGGGGAGTATGCACCGATGATGCACTTTATCAATGGGCTGGAACGGAGCAAGACTTTCTTTCTGATCAAAGGGCTCACACTCACTGGGCAACAAGGCGGGCTGGTGAACCTGCGATTGAAGCTCAACACCTATCTCCACGCTAACGATTTGAACCAGCTGGTTCCGCTCACACAGGGGGATGAAGTGCCGTCAGGGGAGGAAGAGCGCTGATGGCGATCAAAGTCGGCTCCGAGGACAAGAAGAAGGTGTATTTGGCGGCCGGCCTGGGCGGGGTCATGCTCATACTGCTGATTCGTTTTCTGTGGCAGACTTTCGGACCTTCGCCCACGGCGCCGCCGGCGCCCCCTCCTGTGGTCACCGTGACGCGACCGGCGACGACCAGTGGCGAAACATCTCAAGAGAATACGGCTGGGTCGGCTTACGGGGGCCGCCAAGCCGCCAAAGTCAGCGGATTAGCCGCGCTTGACCCTACGCTGCATCCGGAGATCATGCGGCAGGCCGAGTCGCTGGAGTACACCGGCCACGGACGAAACATCTTCTCCCAGTTCTCCGCGCCTCCAGTCATTCCGAAACCGATCGCATCTATCCGCCAGGCGGCGGTTGATACCGGGCCTCCACCGCCTCCTCCACCGCCGCCCATCAACCTGGGTTTCTATGGCTACGCGGCGGAGAAGACGGGCCAGAAACAAGTCTTCCTGCTGAAGGGAGATGATATTTTCATCGCTTCGGAAGGCGATGTGGTCGACCGGCGCTATCGCGTAGTCAAAATCAACCCGGTGTCCGTCCAAGTAGAAGATATTCCGTATCACAACACGCAGACGCTACCGCTTCGCCAATGATGAGAGCTGTCTCCAAATCGGAATGGGTACGCACCAGATCGCGGCAGGAAGAGGGGTTTCTGTTGCTCGGCGTGCTTTTCATGATCCTGCTGATCACGATCGCGCTGGCGATTGCGGCACCGAAGATTGCTGAATCGATCCGCCGCGATAAGGAAGAGGAGACGATACACCGCGGGAAGCAATATGCGCGCGCAATCCAGATGTACTACAACAAGTTCGGCAGTTATCCCAACACCATCGATCAGCTGGTGAAGAGCAACAATCAGCGGTTTCTGCGCAAGCGGTACCTCGATCCGATGACGGGCAAGGACGATTGGCGCATCATTCACAATGGCGAGCAAAAGGTGCCGGCCATGGGTTTGTTTGGGCAAAGCGTGCAGCAGAATGGCATCACGCCTACCGGGGCCAGTACAAGCTCTGGTACGGGTGCTGCTGGGTCGATCGGGTCTTCGTCGCCTTTTGGGTCTTCTGCGGGGACTTCGACGGGCAGCTCGTCGTTGGGGTCTTCGGGGTCTGGGTTTGGCAGCAGCGGGTCTTCCTTTGGGTCCGGGTCGTCCAGTTCGCCTGGGTCCGGGTCGTCCAGTTCGCCGTTCGGCGGAAGTTCCGCGTCGCCGATTGGGGGCACTAGCTCGAGCTCCAGCTCCGGCAGTGGGTTCGGTTCGTCCAGCGGGATTGACGGAACAACGACGAATGGCGCCGCCGGGACGAGCACTAACAACATCGGCGGCGTGCAAACCACCGGTGGGAGCAGCGGCGCCTTTGGGTCACCGGGTGTGTCGGTGGGTGGTGCGCCGATCGTGGGCGTGGGTTTGACGGACAAGCGAGCTTCGATCAAGGTCTACAAGAAGCAGACGCACTACAACCAATGGGAATTTGTGTTCGATCAAAACCAGATGGCCTTGGATGCGACGGCAGGGGGCGTGAGCGGGGGCAACATCAATGGCGCCACTGCCGGCACTACTAACGGACCTGGATTTAATTCGGGCAGCGGTTTGGGGTCTAGTAACGGGTCTGGATTTGGATCGAATTCAGGGTCTGGTTTTGGGTCGAGCTCAGGGTCAGGCTCTGGGTCGAATTCTGGATCGGGCTTTGGTTCCAGCAATGGTTCGGGTTCCAATAACGGTTCGGGTTTTGGATCGCCGACCAGCCCGACTAGCCCTACTCCGCCTACTAATAATTCGCCTCAGTAGGTTGAGTCCTCGGCAACGATCCCTGCGGTATTTTCCTTTCCTCAAAGTCGAAAACATTTCCAAGAAAGGTCCGCGGAACCGCAGGTCCCTCGGCTTCGCTCGGGATGACAAGGGGAAGGGCGACACTTCCATGGAAGAGCGGTTGCACCTGACACCCGGGGTTCCCTCGTAGGGACTGTCTGGGATTGGTGGCAGGGACCCCACAATTCATCCCTTAGCGCTTTTGGAAATCGGGGGAGCCTAGTAGCAGGCCGGCCACCAGGGCGGCTTGTTTGTCGGCTGGGGCTGGTATTGGCGTTGCCAGGTCCATTACCTGCACAAAGGCTGCGCGGACGGGCATGGTTCCGGCTTGCTTTGCGCCGGGCTTGAAGGGCTCTGCTGCCGGTAGGGCCAGCGGCCCCTGCGCGGCTAGCGCATCGGCTTGCTGCAAGACGGTTTGCCGCGCCCGGGGGTTCAATTCCCCGTTGAGAAAGACTGCTTCCAGTTTGGTTTCCTTCTCCGCGGCAGAGGCTGCATCCGGTCCCTTGATCTTCATCAGGGCATCGAGATCAGTAGCTGTGCCTAGCTTATGGCTGGCCAGAGCAAGGGCAATGTTGATGCGGGTCAAGAGGTCACCGGAATTTACCCAGGCACCCGCGGTCCAGGAATAACCGTTGGGTGTCTGACAGCCGTAGAAGGGCATCCCCAGTTGGCCCATTGCGTTCAGCACGATGGCCGGCCGATCGACTTGGCCCCCGGTTGCGCGCACCGCCGAGAGAACAAATTCCTCCGGAGTTTTTACCTTGGCGCGATAGGCTTCGCGAGACCAGAATTCCGGCGAGGTAAACATGGTGCGCAATACCTGGCGAATGTCGCCATCAGAATGCAAATAGGACTTGGCCATACGGTCCACCAGAGCAGGAGGAGGCGTGTCGCTCACAAAACGCTCTGCCAGCTGCTGGGACAGATGGTGTGCCGTCGCCGGGCTGGCCGCCAGGCGGTGCAGCACTTCCAGACCCTCGCGCTCACCATCCTCTTGAACGGTCTTGCCCATCACCACCTTCAGGCCAGGCTCGTGGCGCCGCTCATTGAAGGTGAACCCTCCTCCTTTGCGGGGCTCGTCTATCGTCCAACCGGTAAAGACCTTGGCCACTTCAGTGACGTCTTTCTGGGTATAGCCTCCATCCACACCGAGTGTGTGCAGCTCCATCAATTCGCGCGCATAGTTCTCGTTGAGGCCGGGGTCCCGGTTCTTGGCTTGCGGATTGGCCTGAGCACGGATGGCGGCCATAGAATGCGGGCCGATGCTGGTGTGATTGTCGAGATAGAAGAGCATGGCCGGGCTCTTTGCCGTGGCTACCAGCAGGTCTTCAAACTTACCCATCGCGTGGGGGGCAATCACGTTCTGTTGGTAGTCCACCACGTACCACGGGGCAAGCTGCCCCTTCTTCAGATATACGTTGAAGTGGTTCAGCCAGAAATCCGTCATGACCGCCTGCAGCTGACGTTGGCTGTAAACGTCGGTGAGCAGGCGGGTTTGCAACAATTCGCCGGCCACCAGAAGGGTGGGATTTAAAAGCGCAACCACGGTTTCTTTCTGCTGCGGCGCCATCCCGGCTGTCAATTGGGACCGTTCTTCGGGAGTCAGCTCCTTCATGAAACCGCGCAGCTGGCCCGGCTTCATGCCTACCAGACTTTGCAAGCGCTGGTCGGAGGATAAATTTACGATCTGGGTCGAAGCCAGGTCGGCGTACAGTTTCTGCTCATGAACGGCTATCGAGGGGGAGCTGGCCACGTCCTCGAGCGCCATCGCGTCGGCCATTAAGCTTTCGGTGGCCGCCATCTGGTTGGGCGCTGGGGCGGCAACGGGCTCACCTGCCGGCTGCTTAGCCGCGTCGTTAACTACTTCCTGGGCCTGCTTCTGGCGTTTTTCTTCATAGGCAAAGACCTGGTTCTGATAGATTGCGTGTTCCACGCGATCTTTGGGCAGGGGGATCCTTCCGTCGGCCACGGCGCGAATCATGCCTGCGGACGGGAAGGTCTGAGTCAAATCCTGCTGACTGAGGTGCATGGCCGGGAAGCTCTGGAGGCGCGCCTCGAGGAGGCTATCGTCAATCTGCTCCGGGTTGAGCTGCATCTCGATCCACTTCTTAACGCCCATTGCCTGTACCCGTTCCAGATCGCCGGGTTTGGGCCCGAAGGTGAGGCGATTCAAGGCGTGGGTGGCACGTTCTTCTTCGGTCAGGGGCTTGGCTGCAGTCGTCTTCTTCGCATGCCAACCAGGCACAGGAGCCGCCAAGAGGGTTAACGGCTCCAGCACCAGGGAGAGCACAAGGCAGCCCGCCACAACGCGGGTAAAACGGCCGAACAGCAAACCGGAAGCAAGGGGCATGGTCGAGGAAACTCCACAAATATCGATCTAAGGGTTTCAGACCCCCGGCCGGGTTTGAAGTCGCGTGCTTTTGATGGATTTTCCTGGAGAGAACAGCTAAGTCCTTGATCCCCGTACAATGGTCGGCAGAAAGCCGAGGCGTGGGTTGACGTTTTTTCACCATAACATTCTGGCGATCATCTGGACTGTGTTCTGGGTGCTCTGGGTATTGCCAGCAGCTTTCGGGAAACGGACCATCCGGCGGCAGACGACCGGCTCTCGCATCCTGCAGCTTGTTCTGCTGCTGGTGGCGTATGTTTTGATCGTCAACGGCGCACTGGGTTGGAATTGGCTTAACCAACGGGTGGTGCCCGCGGGGAGGACATCGACTGCGGCCGGATACGGCCTGTTGTTGGCCGGCATGGTGTTCGCCGGTTGGGCACGGCTTTTTCTCGGCGGGAACTGGAGTTCGAATGTGACCCTGAAGCAGGACCATACCCTGGTTTGCTCAGGGCCTTATCGCATCGTCCGCCACCCCATCTACACCGGGCTTCTGGTTGCCTTGCTGGGGACAGCGATTGCTTTGGGCGAACTGCGCTGCTTTCTCGGCGTCCTATTGTCGGCGATCGCGTGGAAGATCAAATCCATCTCTGAAGAGACTTTGATGGTGCAGGAATTCGGCGACCAGTATGCCCGCTACCGGGAACAGGTAAAAGGCCTGGTTCCCTATCTCTGGTAGGAACCCCGGCAGCCTTCGTCGGTTAAACTGTACGTACCACCATGTTTGAAAACCTATCCGACAAGCTGCAGCGGGCGTTCAAGAATCTCCGTGGCCAGGGCACCGTCAGCGAAGAAAACATCGGCGACGCCCTGCGGGAGATCCGCGTCGCCCTGCTCGAAGCCGACGTTAACCTGAACGTCGTCAAGGAGCTTATCGAGCACATTCGGGAGAAGGCTGTGGGCCAGCAGGTGATGACCGCCCTTTCTCCTACCGAGCAGGTGATCAAGATCGTCCGCGACGAGTTGGTGGCGCTGCTGGGGAAGGATACGGCTCGCTTCAACTTTGCTTCCCGTCCGCCCACCGTCATCCTGATGGCGGGCCTGCAGGGCTCGGGCAAAACCACTACCTCAGGGAAGCTGGCAGCGTGGCTACGCAAGGGCGGCCATAGGCCGTTGCTGGTTTCGGTTGACGTCTATCGACCGGCGGCGCGGGAGCAGCTCCGGATCGTGGCCAACGCTATCAAAGTCAACGTGTACGAAGGGGATACCAAGGGTGAGGCGCCGGGGTATGCGCTGGTGGAACGCCTGGCCAAAGAGGCGCGGCGCGAGGCCATCAATTCGGGTTGCGACACGCTGATCGTCGACACTGCGGGCCGTTTGGCGCTGGACGAGGAGCTGATGCAGGAAATGCGGGGCCTGAAGGCGCTGCTCAGCCCGCAGGAGATCCTTTTCGTCGCCGACGCCATGACGGGGCAGGATGCGGTCCATTCCGCGGGGGAGTTTCATAAGCAGCTGGCATTGACCGGCACGGTGCTGACCAAAATGGACGGTGATGCGCGGGGCGGTGCGGCACTCTCCATTCGCCACGTTACCGGCCAACCGGTGAAGTTTATCGGCACGGGCGAGAAGCCGGACGCCTTTGAGCCCTTCCATCCTGATCGTATTGTCAGCCGGATTCTGGGCATGGGCGACATGATGACGCTCATCGAACGGGCGGAAGAGACCCTGGACAAGAAGAAGCAGGAGGATTTTGCCCGCAAGGCTCTTTCCGGTGATGGGTTCTCGCTGGAAGACTTCCGCGATCAGCTGCGCCAAATCCGCAAGCTGGGGTCGATGCAGAGCATTCTCAAGATGCTACCCTCGGTGGGCCCGTTTCAGGGCATTCAGCAGATGGCCGGGCAAGTGGATGAAGGGCAATTCAACCGCATCGAAGCGATCATCAACTCGATGACCAAGCAGGAGCGGGACAAACACGAAATCATCTCGGGAAGCCGCCGCAAACGGATTGCGCGGGGCTCGGGAACGAGTGTGCAGGAAGTAAACCAGCTGCTGCGCCAGTATGCGCAGATGCGCAAGATGTTCAAAAGCGCGGGCAAGGGCGGCGGCATGCAGCGGCGGATGATGGGCGCCCTGGGTGGCATGCGCGGTATGGGGCGTTAGAGGGTTTGAAACGAAACCGGATCCGGAGACGTCCAAGGAGACCTAAGGCATCTTCAAAGGGCTTTGGAACGCATCATGTCGAAATTGCAAGACCAACTCGACCAGATTACGGCCAACACGCGGAACCTGGTGCAGCCGGAGCGTTTGGAGATTAGCGAGCGCGCGGTGGCGGAGCTTTACGCGGCCGGGGTGGAGGATAGAATCCTGCCGGTAGGCTCAATGGCTCCGGAATTCGCGCTGCCTGATGCCGGAGGCCGGATCATCCGGAGTACGGATCTGCTGGCACTCGGCCCGTTGGTGGTCAATTTTTTTCGCGGGCGCTGGTGCCCTTATTGTGTGACCGAGCTTGAGACCTGGCGCGACCTGTATGGCGCGGTGCGCAAGCGGGGAGCGCTGCTGGTCGGGATTTCCCCACAGACGGTCCGCCAGAACGACTTTACGGCGGTGCAGCATGGGCTGGGATTTCCCGTTCTCACGGACGCGGGATGCAAGGTAGCCGCACAATTCGGGCTGGCTTACGCGGTGGCTCCATCGCAGCAGCAGTATTACCGCAGCATCCTGGTAAACATTCCGCTGGTCAATGGGGATGCGAGCTGGCAACTGCCTCTGCCCGCTACCTACATCCTGGGGCGTGACGGCACGGTGCTGTTTGCCGACGCACATGCCGATTTTCGCGTTCGTCCGGAACCGCGGGAAGTGCTGGATGTGCTTTTACCGTAGAAACTCCTTGAAGAAGATTAGCGTTGCTGGATAGAGGTTAAGTCCAGCAGTCGCAGATTACCGCTTGAGTACCAGATTGAGGGGTTATGTTACTCAGATGTGGGATGCAAATCTTGATTTATGACGTATGCTCCTTCGCAAGCTGCGGTTCTCTAAGAGCTTTTTTCATGGATTCTTTCGGGGGAGGGATTCCATGAAGTGGAACGAGGAGAATCTCGGCTCAGATTTCTTGTAACGCTTGCTTCGCTGTCGTCACTAGCCGACGTTGTGAGAGAAGGCGCGGAACCCGAAACGAAAAGGGAAGGGCCTGCAAAGCCTTATTTGATGGTTCAATTCCATCCCGCGCCTCCACGATGCTGATCGGATAACTCAGGTTCATTGCCGGGTAAGTTCGCGCGCGCTCAGCTTGCTTCTGCGCCATGCACCAACTTGACCAAAGTGCGTAGGTGTTATGCAAGGCTCTGCTGGATGCGCACAGAGCAAATGCTTTGCTTGTCCAGCGTGATTTAAGTGCTGTTCGGTTCTCCTTAATGCTTACTTACTTTGATCAAAAATACGCCTATCGGATTTAGGCAAAACTTAGTTTGCCTACCACTTCCAGTTAAGTTGTGCTTTAATCTTGCTACTTCCCCGAGCTACTGATTAGCAGAAGGGAATGCGATGTCAAGAGCGCCGCGCCTGTACTCCTCGCCCTACCTACACTGCAGACACTTAATGCTTATTACAGGCGTGCCGGATGAGTCCGACGCTTTTCTGCGCCCGGGCAACGCAATTTGCTGATGAAAAGGAAAGCAAGACGAAATGGCAGCCGATCTTGAAAGGCTTATGAACGTGGACACGCTGGGATTCGGTGAACTCTCTGCAGGAGAGGCACCCTCGGCTTCGAAGCGTGTGGCCTACGCAACACAACCAGGGAGCCGCATCCAGACCTTGGGTCTGGTGCTTGAGAGCTTGTGGCTGTTCTACGAGGCGATGCGTTCCGGTAAGCCGCTCGCGTGTGGGGATGAAAGACTGGCTCAAATGAGAGCGGCGTTGAAGAATCCCCAGAGACAGAAGTGATTGTTCGCGCGAAGCGAGCCTCGCCCCTGAGACCGCCGGCATCTCGAGAAGGCTTTAAAAGAGTGTTGTAGGAAGGATGCAATGAGTCACCTTAGCCCGATGGACATACTGGTCATTCAGAATGCGATGGAGGAGTACTCGCGAAAATATCCGGATCGCCCGACTCCTTCAGCAGGAGAGGCCCTGGCTTGGCAGTTCGGCGACCGCGGTAGACGCAAAAAGCAGCGGCAAACGAGCGCAACAGATGAGCGGGCGCCAGTACGACTGTTCGAGAGCCTCCGCGGTTGGTGGATGCCGCATCGACGTACTTAGTTTTCGCTGCCGTGTAGGAGAACCCCACGCTGCGAATCTGGAAAAGCGCACTTCAGCGGCCGGACTCGATTGGCCTTCACTAGGAGGATCCCAGGTCTCAAAAGCGAGACCTGGGGCACCCATCGCGTTTCCAAGGCTGAATTGGTTTGGGACTCCCAAGGGGCTACCCTCCTCACCATGAACCGTACTCGCCGCCGCTTCCTGCGCAACGTTACCCTCCTCGGTGCGGCCACATCCATAGCGCCCCAGTTCGGGCTGGCTGCTGTGGACGAGGCAGCGCCCTGTCGCACTCCCTATAAATACCCGCAACTGGTGCTCTCGGCTACCGGCCGCAAAGGCGATTTCGACCAGCGCAGTATCGATGATCCCATCGTTTTCTACGCCAAGGGAGCCTTCCAGATGCTTTACATCGGTTGGGACGGCATCGGGTACCAGACGGGTCTCGCGACCTCTCCCGATCTCGTGCGATGGACGCGCACGGCACTGGTGGGGCCGCGCGACGCGGCGTCAAAGTATACAAAGTACAACCTCGCACTCAGCTCCATTCTGCGTGACAAGCAGCTGCGGTCGCGGGGCGACGCCATCAAGGTCGGCGGCAAATACATCGGGGCATGGAACGCTTACCCGAGCGCCGGCTACGAAGAAGGCGCCGCTGTCATCGGCATGGCGACATCAGAAGACCTGCTGCACTGGCAGCTCTCCGATCCCATCCTCACCCCTCAGGACGGAGCTGCATGGGAGCACGGTGGTCTCTATCGGCCGGACCTGATGCTCAACCATGGAACTTACTATCTTTATTACAACGCCAAGACCGATACACTTCCAACCAGTGAAGGGGGAGGGTGGCGGGAACAGACGGGGGTTGCGACCTCCACGGATTTGAAGAGCTGGACCCGTTATCAACACAATCCCATCGTCCGTAATGGTGCCCGCGGCAGCGCTACTTACCCTGCCGCGAACCCCATCTCCTCTACTCAGCCGGCCACACCCGATGCCCGCGACAGCCGCTTCGCCTCGAATCCGTTCGTGGTGCAAAACGGTCGCGAGTTCGCCATGTTCTACTACGGCTTCCGCTATCAACGGCCGGGCCGCGCGTGCGAGATGCTTGCGCTTGGCAGCGATCCCTACTCTTTCGTCAAGGTTCCTGAGATCCTCATCGACACCGGCGCGCCGGGAACGATCGACGAGACATTCGCCCACAAGCCTTCCGTGATCACGCACGAAGGTGCTCTCTATCACTTCTATTGCGCGGTCAGCGGCCAATACCCCAACGAGGTGCGTGGAATCGCAGTGGCCCGTTCGAAGCCCTGGTAGGTTCTTAGAAAACCGGCGATGCCCCTTCGGCGTCGAGCGACTGCAAAAGAAGATCTGTGGCAGCACTCGCAAATCTGTCGTCGTTGATGTGGGCGTCAAGCTCAACCAGCTTGACGGCGGAGCTGAGTGTTGCCTTCAGGGCGCCGCGGTAGGAGTCGAGCGCTGCAGGGGAGTAGAACGGTCCGCCGAGCTTGTCGATGGCGGAAACACCTTGCAAGGGAATCAGCACGGTCACCGGGCCGGTTGCGCGATTGAGCCTGACGGCGGTGATGCGTCCGATCGCGGCACACTCCTCGGGTGTTGTCCGCATCAGGGTGACGGCGGGATTGTGAATGTAGAGCTTGCGGCTTCGGAACTTGACGGGCACTGTTTCCGCGGGGCCGAAATTGACCATGTCGATCGCGCCCGGGCAGACCAGTTGAGGAATGCCCTTGCGGCCGGCTGCTTCCAGCCGATGGGGCCCGGCACTCATGACCCCGCCCACAAGCTCGTCTGCAAGTTCCGTGGTCGTCAGGTCGAGAACAGCCTGGATTGCGCCGTCTTCGATCAACTGCTCCATCGCCTGACCGCCAGTACCCGTGGCATGGAAAACCAGGACATCATAGCCTCTCTGTTCGAGGAGGCGCCGTGCAGCAGTAACGCAGGGCGTGGTGACGCCAAACATGGTTGCGGCAATTGCGGGTTTATTGTTGGGATTGGCAGGGGGTTCCGCGGCAACCATGCCGCAGATTGCCGCTGCTGCGTTGCTCAGTATTCGGCGGGAAACATAGTTCAACCCCGAGATGTCGAGTACGGAAGGCATCATGCAAATGTCTTTGATTCCCACGTAGGGTTTGGTATCGCCGGCAGCGAGGGTCGAAACCATCAACTTTGGGAAGCCGTAGGGAAGCGCACGCATGGCTGCTGTGGCAATCGTGGTACCGGCGGATCCGCCGAGAGCAGCCACACCGTGAATGGCTCCCTGAGCATGAAGCTGCAACAGGATTGCCGTTGCCCCAAGCGCCATGACGGTTACACTTCGACCCCGGTCTCTTTCGCGTTGTAGAGTGGCGAGGTCTTCTTTTGCTGCTGCAGCCACTTCGGCCGGCGAGATGCCGGCGACAAAGGGCGAACTGCCAAGCACACCGACATCGATCATCATGGTTCGCAAGCCGGCGCTCTCAATGCGAGCACGGAGAAAGGAGAATTCCTCCCCTTTGGTATCGAACGTTCCGATGAGCGCGATCGTCTTCGGGGTGGTCTGGGGAATTATCGAAATCATCGCGGTCAGGTTTGGGGTAGTTCGCCGGGGGCAAGGACCCGGCACTCCGGCATCGCGCGCAGAAGGGCTTCGGGACCCGGCGGCGAGTAGACGGCGATCAACTTCAAGGGTTCCCAACCGCTGTTGATCGTGGCGTGGAAGATGTCGGGCGGGATGTGGATCATATCTCCGGCACTGATGGGCTCCCACTGTTCGCCGCCGACATCGATCATCTGCTTGCCCTGGCCGGAGACGACATACAGGATCTCCTCTGTTCCGGGGTGATTGTGCCGCACGTGGCCCTTCCCGGGTTGCAAGAGGACGACCCCCATGGTGAAGCGCTCAGTGCCAGTGACGCGCGGTTCGCTGAGCCACTTGATCGTTCCCCAGTCAAAGGTCTGGGTTTCGACATCAGCTGGGGTTACGAATCGGCGACCAGCGAGCTTAGACATGCTTGTTCCTTTCGCTGCGTTCCGTATGGAGTTTCAGGTTTTTGAATTTTTTTACCTGCCCGGTGATGGCGCGCTCGGTGGGCAGACGCTCGATGCTGGAGGCGCCGAAGAAGCCGCAGACGCCCTGGGTCCGGTCGAGAACGTATTGAACGTCTTCAGGCTCGGCAATTGGGCCACCATGGCAAAGGACCAGAATTTCCGGATGGATGGAGAGAGCTGCCTGCTGGATGGACTGAATGCGGTCGACCGCCTGATCGAGCGTGATAGCCGTTCTGGCACCGATGGTCCCTTTGGTGGTTAATCCCATGTGGGCAATCAGAAGATCCGCACCTGCTTTTGCCATAGCCTTCGCCTCGTCTTCATTGAAGACGTACGGACAGGTGAGAAGGTCCAGCTCATGCGCACGGGCAATCATCTCAACTTCGTGGATGAATCCCATGCCGGTTTCCTCGAGGTTCTCGCGGAAGAGGCCGTCGATCAACCCCACCGTGGGGAAGTTCTGTACTCCGGAAAAGCCGAGTTGCTTGAGGTCGCGAAGAAAGAGATCCATGACGCGAAAGGGATCGGTTCCACAAACA
>Ga0182024_10005499_pt1 | contig 28415 bp, 22 predicted proteins | sample P32metaG_FD_120480 | JGI IMG/M metagenome (GOLD analysis project Ga0182024, IMG submission 120480) | Permafrost microbial communities from Stordalen Mire, Sweden - P3-2 metaG (Illumina Assembly) | ecosystem: Environmental > Terrestrial > Soil > Wetlands > Permafrost | place: Sweden: Stordalen...
CAGAGATAGGTCTCTACCGGCATCGTCAAGCCGGCCCTTTCCCGATCCGGAGCATGTATCTGAACCCGTGCGCGATGGGGGCCGTGGCAGCCTTCCAAGGGGCGTCCGCTGGTCGCTGCGTCCGCGCCCCGATTCCGGCGGGATCGTGTTCAGCGGTTCCATCGATCGTTACTTCCGCGCGTACGAGATCAGAATGGAAAACTGATTTGGGAAACGCTCTCGTCACCTTGGCGAGGACGTACGGGTCCGTGTTGACGTACTCTACTCGGCGCAGGGATTGCTGCAACGCGTTTACGGCAGTCCCACGTGTGACCCGCTTGGCGGCCGTTGCGGAGGAGAGGTCTGTCCCGGCTGGGTTATTGTCCACGCGCCGCGGCGCCGGTTTGGCGACGGCGAGCCGATCGCTGCGCCCGCGACGCCAAAATGCGATCCTCTGAGGCTCGCTGCTCCCTCGGCCCAGCCAAATGAATGCAACCGGACATATCAGGACTAATGTTGACGAGGAGTGCTAAACGTCAGTCGTCTATGGACTGCCAGGCCGCTTTCTTCAATACAAGGCGATCTAGCAACGGGTATCCGGTGCCGAATGACTTATCAAAGCTGCAGTGGGTGGGGCGCATTGATGATAAACCCGGTGGCCCCGCCTGGAAGTTGGGCGCACGTCAGTCATCCGTTTGCTACGTCCTCCAAAACGCTAGACACCTTAGTCGCACAGCAAAATTGTACCAGTCTGTTCCGGCTGAACCGTCTGCAATTTCGCCCCAGGTTCCCGTTACGCCTCGCCGCTACTGAGCCGTATACGTGCCTGTCAGCGGGCCACTGATGGTGGCGAGGGTGCTGACGAGATTGATTGATCCGGTTACGGTCCCACTTGTGTTTATGACCTGAGGATTCAACGTTAGCGTAAGTGAGGCAGACGTGAATTGCGCCTGATCACCCTGTGAATCCTCAACAATGCTGTTGGTCGGGGAGAACCCACTGCACGTTATGGTGAGGCCATTCGCAGTGTAGCTCGACCAGGACGCGACAAACAGAAATTTGACGCCAGGTGTACCGCCGTTGAGGGTGCACCCCAGAATTGACCCAGACGGAAATATAGTGATTTCCATAGATCCGGGGTTGCCGGAGTTTACGTTCGCGCTGACCATGATTGCTTCGCTGAACGCCGGAAGTGTTCCGCCGCCGGGGGGTGCTGCGCCTGGGCCAATGATCGGCGGCCCGCTCTCGGCATACGCTGGAGCGGCCGTGAACCCGCCGGTTGGGTTGAACCGCAACGCCAATGCGGAAAGGCTACCGCTAGCGGTATAGAACTCCAACAGGCCGCTTTGTCCTGTCGATGCCGAGAACTGTTGCGGCAACGCGAAGGACGTGTGTCCCTGGGCGGGAAGAGTGATCGGAGATAGCTGCGAGCTCGATCCTGAACTCGGCTGGATACCGACCGAAATGGATTCGCTCGCCCCCGTAGGATTTGCGATGGCGATGCTTGTTACGAAGCCGTTTGTGTTGTCGAAGGGTATTAGGATGCGACTGGAACTGGAGGTGGCGGGAGCGGTGCCATCCTGATCCGTACGGCCTGGGATTCGCTGGGTGAAGATCGCATATGCGACCACCGCGGCACTGGCCTGCAACTGCGCCCAGCCGACGCTCGTGCCGCTGGCAGTGCCGGGAGTGTGCAGGAATAGCGTGCCAGCAGCCGGCAGCGACAGGTTCTGCGTGGAGGCCACTTCCAGAAATGGAAGGTTCCAATTCTGTGTCGCCCCTTCACTGGTTTCCTGGAAGAAGTTCAGGCTGACGGATGTTGCGCTGGCACTGGTATTGGTCAACACGAGAGTGGTCTGCCATGCTCCCCCATCGGCGATTTGCGGGATGACTAGCGTTTGCGCCTGTCCCAGCACTACTGTCATCGCTGCTGCGACAAGGCAAGCAACGGCCCGGATGGCTCCCGTAAATTGTTCCAGAAATCGATAAATCTTGCGTGTCATATCTCCTCCATCAAGGCTTCTGCGCTCTTAGGTAATCCGTTGGCCGATCTTCCGGCTGATGTCGAGGGGACCAAGCTTGGGCGCAAGATCCGTCCCGTCGTTGTCCGCGTCCTCAGAGCAGCGCCTTCCTACGGGGCGCTGCTAACATCCTGAACATTGCTTACCTTCCCATTCGCGAAGGTAACCTTGATGTCTTTGTAGAGAAATATCTTCTTTCCTCCAACGTCGGCCATGTCGATCGGCTGTCCCATGGCTGTAGTCACGGCGTCGATGCTCTGTCCTATTGCTACGGTCGGTCCAGCGGAAGCCCCGCTCTCCGCTGAAACTTCGGCGAGGGTCTGCTTCTCCACCTGGTCGGCGTCTTGCACCTGTTGATTAATCTCGGCGGCCACATTGGGCTCCGGCGGCGGAGCCGTGGCTTCGAACGGCGCTTTTACAGGCGCTCCGCTCGCAGAGGATGGGAGCGTCGGCAACCCGCCTTTGCCTTGATTGCTCTTGAGATCGCCCATTCCCTGGTCGATGGTTTCGCGCATGTGGTTCTGCATATCTTGCAAATCCGAAAGATTTACCGTTACCTTGGCGCCTGCGCGGCATTCCGATCCACCCTTGCTCGACAGCATGGTCAATGAAGCGGTCGCCGAGGTTTCCGGTGGAGGAGCGTTCAACCGCAACGCATCGCCATCGCTGATGGCGCATTCCGCGCCGGTTGCATCCAGAACGTCGAGTTCGTTGCCGGCAACGAAAACGTGTGGGGCATTGTCGATGAACATACGATTAATGCCACTCGACGCCGGATCGGGCTCCTGGTTCTGAGCCGAGGTGCGCGCCTCGACATTTTCCAGCGCTATCTGGCGCTGGACCTCAGCCGCGATCTGGTCCTTCACTTGAGGGCTGAGCGGAGTCGCACCAGCCGGCGCCGAATTGGCGGCAAACTGCTGGCCTTGCGGGGCGGGGTTCGACTTCGCTTCGTAGGAGGCAGCCAGGCTAGTGGAAATCAGATAGTCCGCGAGCCATACCGATGCGCTAGGGTATACCGGATAAGGCGCGAAATAGAAACCGTAGTAGCCATACCAGGGAGCGGCTCCCCATCCCCACGCGTACGGCACCGGAGCCACCCACGGATTGTAGGCCCAGCCGTAGAAGGCCGCCGGGTAGTAGAACTGGGGCGCGTACACATCGAGATCCACGCCGTGATAATGATACCGGCGGTAGAAGTGGTCGTAAGCCCTGCCGTGACGGTAATAGGTCCGGTGACCGTATTCATGGCCGCGGAAAGAATGGGAGCGCTCCACGTAGCCGCGGCCGCGATCCGCCACAACTCGGGAATGGTCCGGCCGGTCCACGGAGACATGCTTGTTGCCATTCAGACCGTGGTGGATATTCATGCCGCGATTGGCGACATGGATGTCGGCCGGCTTGTTACCCGGGCGCATCCGCACCTGGTTACCGCTCTTGGTTTGATAGTTCTTTGAACCGTTAGGTGGGTGGGGTCCTCCTGGCGTAGTCGGGTGGGCTCCCCCTGGCGAAGTTGGGTGGGTTCCCGCTGCCGTAGTCGTATGGGCTCCCCCGGCTGTGGTTATGCCGCGTCCCCCTGCTGTAGTCGTGCGGGTTCCGCCTTCTGTGGTTATGCCGTGCCCGCCTGACGTCGTGGTTATGCCGTGTCCCCCTGCTGTAGGCGTTCCTTTGGTCCCGGTACCCGAAGCCGACTTCGTTCCGGCAGAACTGGCGGCTGGTTTGGGGGCGGCCGCGGGTTTGGAAACACTCTTAGCGGCGAGGGCGATGCCCGACCCTCCGAGCCAAATCCACGAAAGGGCGAAGAACCAGCGGGCGAGAAACGATGTGATGTTCGGCGAATTCATGTTTTTCTCCTTGGGTGAGTTCGGCACGGAATCATTGCACGTCGGTCACTTTGTTATTCACGAATGTCACTGTGAGAGCCGGGTAGTGGTAAATTTCCTTGTTGGCCGACTTCTCGGTCGTTTTTGGTTTTCCGAGGATGGCGATCACCTGCTGGGTAGTCTGCCCTAACCCGATGGTCTTCGGATCGGGCGGCGGGGGCGGCGGGGCATCGATAGGCGGCAGCGCCGGCGCTGGCTTGGCGCGCGGGGTGGACGGAGGTGCAGGAGCGGCTTTTGGCGCGGGCGGCGGGGGGGCGACGTCGCCGCCTTCCGCGGGTGGTGGGGGCTCAGCAGAGAATACTTCGGCCACTACCGCCGCCATTTCCTCCGGGCGCGGGATGGTCCCTTTGGGGACGGGGAACAGCAAAGTGGCCTTGTAGCGTTCACCCGCGTAGGCATCGGTATAAAGATCGAAGACCACGCCGTCATTCCTGACGTCGATGTTCGTGACCCACAGCTTCTGGCCGGCCAGGAAGACCTTTCTCTTGGCCGTGGCGTGGCAGGTCACGGCTGCGAATTTGCCGTGGGTGATCTTGCCTTCCTTATACGTGTTCGGGCAGATGCTTCCCGAGCTGAGGCCCACGGTCATGAGGTCGTCTTTCTTGAGCGTGAGGATCGAGCCGGCCGTCTCGATGTCAGATAGATCGTCGGTCGTCTTCGTGAGCAGATACTGTTGCTCGAGCCGTTCCAGGACGGCTCCGCGCGTATTCGCTTCTTCCGCTATGGCGGAAACGGCAATCGCCGCCAGGAGCAGAACAGTTGGAAATATCTGATTGACTCTGTGAATCGGTCGCATAAGAAACCTCGCTTGGTATCCATTCCGGTAAGGAAATGAGGGCCGTGGTTGTGACACGAAATCGACGCAGTAGAATCCCTGGGGGCGGCTGGCGCGAATCGTGGCGCGTCGTAAGCGTCTCTTGGCGCTTCGTCAGAAGTGCCATCCAATAGAGTGCAAAGCATTTTCGTTCTTCTACACCCAGCCGGGCGGCCGGGCTGTGGAGTCTAATGCTTATGTTGAGCGGATGTTCTTTGTTACAACCGACTGGAGAGACTTTTTGTGAGTTCGTTTTGCGGTAGGTCCTGGCAGTACTACACCGTGTGAGCCAAAAGAGGGGGCACTCCGGAGATTGGTGTCGACCCTTCGTGGCGTATTATCGTATCGCTCCCGTCCTTCCTGCTTTCAGTAAAGCCGTTGCCGGAGGATTCCGCTCGGGGAACTCCGGCAAACGGCTTCTTGGCCTGGACGATGCAAAGGCGTGTGTCATCGCTCGTGTCCGCCGCGCGGGCTGAACCTGGGTTGCGCACATCCCGGGGCTCTACTGCGACACCGTGTAAGTGATTTCGTCCAGCGGAGCGTTCGAGTCGGAGCCACCATAGGTGAAGGTTACGACCGTCAACGTGTTTCCCACCTGACTAACTCCGATGAGAATGTCCGATTGCCACGTCCCGCTGCTGACACTCGTGATACTGCAGTTAGGCGCCCCGCCGACGCCATAACTGAAAGCGGTGGAGGTGATGCCGGCTTTATTGAGGCGGTCTGCCCATGGACTGTTTGCAAGTGGTCCCACAAACCAGTTCCCACTGTTCGGGTATGTGCAGCTGTCAGCGCCCGTAGCTGCGCTGAGAGACCACTCAATGCCACCCGCGGAAGCGGCCGGACCTGCTACGTTAATGGCACCCTTGCCCCCGAGTATCGTACTGGGACTGACATATTTTCCGGTCTGGAAGGACGTCACCAGATTAGGCGTGGACACCGCTGGGGCGGTTAAAGTGTAGGTAATCTGATCCCGAGGGGTGCTGGAATCGGAGCCACCATAAGTGAAGCTTACGATCGTTAGCGTGTCGCCCACCTGACTGATTCCAATCAGGATGTTGGCTTGCCAATCTCCGCTGCCAACCCCGGTGATGCTACAGTTCGGTGCGCCAGCAACCCCATAGCTCCACGCTGCCGACGTGATGCCCACTTTAGCCAGTCGAGCCGCCCACGGACTGTTGGCTGCCGGCCCGACGTACCATGTTGCGTTATTTGGAAAAGTACACGGGTCTGCTCCCGGCGACGCGCTGAGTGACCACAGGGTAGCCCCACCGTCTAAGACACCCGGACCGCTCACCGTTACAGTGCCTTTGCCGCCCAGGATAGTGCTTGGACTCGCATACTGGCCCGCCTGAAACGACGACACGAGTGGCGCCGTGGATGCTGCCGGCTCCGCCGTGGGAATCGATGTGAATGCCGCCCCATCAAACCGCAGGCCCAGAACTCCCACCGAGCCGGTCGCCGCGTTAAATTGCGCTGCGCCACGGTTACCCGCCATTCCACCCAAGCCGGGAAGCGACGAAAGGACAGCTGCCGTCTTATTAAAAGGCGGCAAGTTGAGCGACGAAGTTCCGAGCGTGTTGCCATTCGCATCCCAAACCGTGATGGATATATTGGCTGCGGTGGAACTGGGGTTGACGATGGCCACGGCGCTGGCTGAAACCGTCTCATCAAATGTCAGCGTGCTCGTCGCGGCCGTCGAACTCGAGAATGGCACCACCGCTTCCTGATCCGCGCGTCCGGCGACGCTTTGGCGGAAGACCCCGTAGCCGGACACACCACTCGGCAAAGTGAAGGTCGCAAATCCCTCGACCAGATCGCCTGTGTTCGGCGCCTCCAGGATAGCCGTACTATGACCCGCAAGGTTGACTTGCGTCGAAGAGCCTCCCAAAGACGGAACGGTCAGTGGCGCACCTGTGTCGGAGACGAAGGCTACTGTAAAGGAAACACTGTTGCTGTTCAGGTTCGAGAAGTAGAGGGCGGAATACCAGCCGCCGCCGAATGCAAACTGCGGCAGAACGCTCGAACCGGCGGTGATGCTTTGCGCGAAGCATGGACCTGCCGCAAGGGAAATCAGACAAGCGCCGATAGCAAGAATCACAGCGCGCGAACGTTTCGTGTGGCTCTTCATTGATTTTCGTCCTTGGTGGTGAGGAATACCTAACAAGACAACTATGGGCGTCCCCGCTGGATCATTACATCCCGCCAATAGAATCTTTTTCTGTTTGAGTTCTTGATGCCGCTCCACCTCTGGCCTCAAGGGAAATTCTCCTAGACAGTCATTTTCCTTGTCACAGGCCGCCTCCTCGCTTTCTAGCCGGAGTGAAGGAGGTGAGCGCCAATGGACGTTCTGTTGATTATCCTGCTGGATATCATCCAGGGAACCGGCACGACTGGTTAAATTGGTTCGGCGTGGGGAGGGGCCCCACCCCTCCCTCGCCGTTTTCGCTAAGATAACGACGTTCCTTCGTTGGCGCGGTTCAAAGTAATTTGATGAAGAGCCTCGGCCCCATTGTTGGTTTCCTGCTCGCCAGTTCCTCGGCGTCCACGGCCTCGCATTGCTTACCCCTCAATCCCGGCCAGTCCCTCAAAGCCGTACTCTCGTCGCGAGATCGGGCCTGTTATGAATTCACTGTTGGCGTTGGGGAAGGAAGCGTAATTCGAGCCGAACAACCAATTGATTTGGAACTGCGACTGACCGGCAATCGCGCCACCGCTCTGGTGGATGCCTTCGAGTCCGGAACGGAGACGGTAACGATCGAGACCCCCGGGCAATACCAGGTCGAGATACGCCCCGTTCACGCGGTCCGAGCTGAACCGATGCACTTCCTTTTGTCGCGCATAGCGTTGCCACTGCCGCAGGCCTCCACTCGACGAGCCGCGGAGGAGGCAGGGACGAAATCCAAACGTTCCGGGAATGCGCCAGAGATCGAATTCGCGCTCGCGATTTGGATGAGAACCGAGGATTTCTCGGCAATCGGCAGAACCTATGTCATGCGGGGTGAAGCCGCATACGCCGCGGAAGATATCGCAGCAGCCCGGAAATCCTTTGAGCAAGCATTGGACCCTTGCCAGTCCGCGGGTGATATCGAATGTGTTGCCGAAGCGAAAAACGATGGTGGATGGGCAGCCCAGCAATTGGGAGATTTTGAGCAGGCGCGAAAACTGCTCATGGAAGCCGCTGTCCTATTTCGGCAGATTAGTAACCGCACCGCCGAAGGGCAGGTGCTATCCAACCTGGGTCTGCTCCATCAGCAATCCGGAGAGTACCAGCAGGCAATCAGCTACTACGATCGGGCCAACGCCATTCTGAGGTCGCGGAATGCGGTAGCGAATGCGCGCGTTCTAAACAATCTGGGCGCTTGCTATCAGTATCTAGCCGAATACGAGCTAGCTGCCAACGATTTCGGGCAAGCCCTTCGCGAGTTCGCTGCCCATCACAGTTGGAAGGATGCAGTCCGCGCGAAGCTCAACCTTGGCCGGACCTATGTGCTCGAAGGCAACCGCGCGCTGGGCCGGAAGACTCTCAACTCAGCGCTCGCCGAAGCTACCATGATCCCGGATCGGATGGCGGAAGCCGATACGCTCGATAACCTCGGACAAACGTTCCTAGGGGACGGCGACGCATCGCACGCGCAGAGCACATTGGAGCGGGCTCTCACACTTCATCGTGCTCTGGGCGACAAGCGCATGGAGGCTATTGATCTGCACTACCTGGGTGAATCGGCCGATGCGCTCGGGGACACGGCCTCTGCCCGAGACTACCTAAACCAGGCGTTCGAAATCCGGCGTGCCATCGGGTTGCGCGACGCCGCGAGCGATTCGTTGTTTGCGTTGGCCCGCCTGGAAGCGGTTGCAGGGAATCCGGACACAGCCCGCGAACTTGCCGGGCGCGCGCTGATCATGCTGGAATCGGTGCGTAACCAGGTTCCCGGTCCGGAGCTGCGAGCATCCTTCGTAGGTCGGAAACGAAGATTTTTCGATTTACTCATCAACCTCGAAGTGGCACCGGGCAACCCGCATAACGCCGAGGATAGCCTACTCGCGGCAGAACGTGGGCGGGGGCGCGCATTGATGGACTTACTGGCGGAAGGCCGACTGCTTCAAGGCATTCCGAAGGAACTGTTGGATAGGCGCACTAATATTCAGCGGCAGATCGACCTGCTGGCGGCCCGGCTGTCAGCGGCGCCACCTGGGCTCGCGACAGTTTTACGGCGGGCCGGGGAAAACCTGGTCTCCGAGGACGAACAGATCGAGGCGAGTATTCACCAATCGCTCTCTAACCAAAAACTAGGCCAACCGCTGGAATCCGTCAATGAGTTGCAGACAGACCTACCCTCCGATAGCGCACTTCTTGAGTATTATCTTGCCGAAAACGAAAGCTATTTATGGTTGGTGCAGACCACGGGAGTCCAATTGTTCCGTCTACCTGCGCGAGCCGCGATTGAATCGCAAGCGGCACCAGTCCTCCAGCTGTTTCCCGAGATTCTGGACCGGAAGCGCTCGCCGGACATCGACCGACGATTCCAGCGCGCCTTGGTACGGTTATCCCATACGCTGATCGGGCCGATCGAAACTCTCCGGCTGCCGGGGCGTCTTATTATCGTGCCGGACGGCGTCCTCACCCGGATTCCTTTCGCTGCCTTTGAGCTGTCGGGGAAGCGTCGCTTGGGTCTGGTGCATGATCTGGTTGTGGTTCCGTCCGCGGCATATCTAGGCGTCGGACAAAAACCGCGGCGCGTTGAGGAGTTCCCGAAGGTGCTGCTGGCCTTTGCCGACCCGGTTTACTCGCGGAAGGACCCCCGCGTAGCTATTACCCGGGCCAGCGCAATCGCTAATAGCCTAGGTCCAGATTTGGCCAGGTTGCCCTTTAATGGAGAACTGGACACTGCTGCAGCCCTGATTCCCGCGGGGCGCCGGCAATTCCTCACCGGCTTTCGAGCAAATGTCGAATCCTTGAAGACGTCGCGATTACAGGACTATGCCGTAGTACACTTTTCGGCTCACGCCCTGATTGACGACCGCATACCGGAGTTGTCGCGGATTGCTCTTTCCATGGTGGGATCCTCTGGGCGTGTCATGAATGGTTTTGTGCGGCCGTATCAGTTGTCGCAGCTTCATTTGAACGGTTCCACGGTGGTCCTGTCGGCTTGCGATACGGCGTTGGGAAAACAGGTCCTGGGCGAAGGCCTTGCGGGTTTCACAACCAGCCTGTTTTCGGCTGGAGCCTCGCAACTGTTGCTTGCGCTCTCACCAATCGATGCCGAGGCCTCCTCTGAGTTTCTCGGTGAAACATACCGGTATGTGTTCGGCTCCGCGCGAGCGCCTATGGACCACGCGGTTACGATGGCACGGCGCGCTCTGGCCCGCTCAGTACGCTGGTCCGACCCGTACTATTGGGCCTCATTCAACCTTTACGGCCGCCCGTCCGAAACTAATCTGGGGCCATAACTGGCGGCCGGGTAGGCCCGCCGCTTATAATTCAACGTATCTCTAACCATGCCGACCAGCCGTTCCATCCCCGAATCTCTCTGGGAAGAAGCGCGGCGGCGCTTGATCTTCTACTTCGCTCACCGCGGATTCGCAAACGCGGAAGACCTGGCACACGATACACTAGCCGAGCTCGTGCGTCGCGAAGACTATGCGTTCGAGAAGGAGGAACAGTTTCTCATTATTTGCCATGCCTTCGCCAGGCGTATTCTCCAAAACGCTTTTCGGCAAAAAGGGAAGCATGCCTTCGCCGGACTGGACGAGATTCAACCCACCCCGCAGCACAACGCCTTTGGTTTAACCGAGCCTGAAATGAATGTCTTTCTCGACCAAGTCATCGAAATTGCCAAGGCGCAATTAACCGAAGATGAGTGGCGTCTTATTCGGGAGCGCGGGATGAGCGATGCCGGCAGAGGGGAGTCGAAGGCCGGCCCGACTGAAGGTAACAGGGAAAGGGTTCAGCTTCACCGCGCTAGGAGGAAGCTCAGGCGCCTCATCAATTGGAAGAAGTTGCTGTAACAGACTATGTTCAGCCGACATACTTCAAAAGAGTCTGTGAGAGAATACCTGCTCGGAACGCTCGATGAGCGCGGGACTGCGTGGATCGAAGAGAAATGCTTCTCCGATTCCGCCTTCTTTGAATGGGTTTGGCGGCTGGAAGAGGAACTGATTAGAAACTACTTGCGGGGGCAGCTTCCCGCTCGCGAGAGAGAACAGTTCGAGCGCCGGTATGGGCAGATTCCCGCGCTGAGAAAGAGATTGGAAGAAGTCAGGAACCGTCCCGCCAACGTTCGCCGATTCTCGTTCGGGTTGCGGTGGGAATTCGCGGCAGCAGGATTCATGTTGGCAGTTTGCGTTGTCTCCTGGTATTGGCTGCATGGTCATGACGGTAGTTCTTCGGTGACGCGCGCGAAGCGTCCGCCGACCATAGTCCCCACTCTCGCTGTCCAACTCACTCCTGGACTGATCAAAGGTGCCGAGGCTAAGCAAGTAGAGTTCGCGCCGCCGCCCGGGGGAAAGGTGCAATTGTCGTTGGAGCTGCCCGGTCGAACCGCATCCGTCACATGCCGCCTGGTCCTCGCAATTATTGACGCGGACCGGCGCAGTGAGATTGTATGGACAAGCGACGTCCTAAAGTCCGGCGCCGCCGGCTTGAGCCAGGAGGTGGACGTCGAAGTCGATGGCGCCCATCTTCGTCCGGGCGACTACTTAGGAACGATCCAAACTCCTGGTGGAGACGTGATGGAAACGTATTCATTCCGTGTCGACGTGGCGCGTTAGGGGTATAATTCGTAGAATTCATAGAGTTTGTATGGACGAGCATTCCCAAGATGAGGTTAAAGAAGTTGACTGGGCAAAGGCTCACTTTCGCGAATACCTTCTGGGACGTCTATCCCTTGACGAGACCGAGAGAGTCGCAACCGCGGTTGCCCTTATTCCGGGCTTAGTAGATGAGATGGAAGACACTGAGGAAGATCTGATCGAAGCCTATCTGGAACAGAGCTTGCCGGGCGCCGAACGGGCCGAATTCGAGGCGCAGTACGTCCATGGGGCTGATCCCGAAAGCCGCGCTAAGTTCCGATTGCACGAAGAACTTCGTTCTCCGGAGCTCAAACGAATCATGGAACCTGCGGGTCCCATTCCGATTTCAGCGCCACGCCCCAACTCAGCCTGGCGGCTGATGGCCGTGGCGGCTTCGGTTGTGGCACTGTTTTTTCTGCTTCTTTACGTGCAGCGATCTCGTGAACTCTCCACCGTCGTGACAGCGCTGAAATCACGTCCAAACGCTTCGGAAGAAACCAAATCCAGCCCACAGAGGAGTCGCGGGCCGGTCGAACAAACCGCCGGTTCGAACCCGTCCGAAGGCCTTAGCCTACCGCCAGTTTCAACAACAACTACCATACCGATGGCGAGCCCGCCGAGCCGACTAATTTGGTCTGTTCCCGATTATCGCAGTCAGTATCGAATTCGAGTGTACACAGCGAACGCGCAGGAGAGGACTAGCCCGCCCTTGACGCCGAAGGACAACGCCGTCGAATACTCACCGGGCAGTCCACAGACCCTCATGCTTCCCTGGGATGTTTTTGTCTTAGGTCCCTTGGGAAAGGACGAGAAAGTGCTCGCGCATTATGTATTGACGAAGAGTTAGTTTCGCTGGGCCGCGCCGCCCGGCACTTCCACTATCGAAAAGGGAACACAGAGGGAAAGTGGCAGCCGATTTCGTTCCAATTATTTATTGGATTACGCAGGATTCTTACAGCTCGTACGACGAGAGTCGACAGGAAATCCTGCGCACGTTCCGGCCTTTTGCTAAGGCCCTGCTCTTGCGGCACGCGCCACCGGAACGAAGTGGATGCCAACCGGAAACACTCATATACCTCGCGCTATTTTCGTTGCAACAGAAGATCTTCGATCAATATTTGCCTAAACTGGAGCGCAGCCGCCTTCGAAGCATTGGGTGCATCTGGCCTTCATGGCAAAGGGGCGGGATGAAAATACTGTTGGAAAACGGCATGATCCATAATCTAATGCCGCTACCCGAAGGCAATGGCGCACTGCAGCACCTGGACGCCGATGGGTGCAGATACGCATTTAAGTTCTATCGTAATGATTCCCTGAGCCAGCGCCAGAAGTGGCTTCACAGGGTTTTGAAAGATGCAGCGCAGGATGAAGAGAGGGCACTAGGCCGCAAAACTGAAATCCAGCTCGAAGAAGGAGCGGAGTTTGTGGACAACCAGACTGACCGCAGTCCCGGCGGATGCACCCAGGAGTGGCGCGCTATCACCGACCGGGACGATTGGAAGGCCTGTTTGCGGAAAGCCCCGGGCGATCCCCCTGCTGAGAGAAAAAAGCGGCAGCGAGCTAAGTGTAGACTCCTTGCGGCCTATAACATTCTCTGTCACCCATTGCGCTCCGGAGCCTCCAAGACTTACCTGGAACGCCTCAGAAAAACACGCGATGGAGAACGCAAGCCCTTGTTGGACGACTATCTGCGCCGTTATCCGGAAGAATTCGGCTTGAAGACGAGAGGATGAAAAATGCGACGTCAAACGCTTTGCGAGGGATTAACGGCGGTTTTGCTTCTTCTCGCCTCGCAGTGCTGCATTTCATCGCGGACAGCGGGCATAGAGGCCAAGCTGGAAGCCATACAAAAGCAGTTGACGGGCTCCGTGCCGCCCGCGCGCGAAAAACTAGCCGGTATCCACACGCAACTGCGGGCCATCTGCGGAAGCGCCTCGGCTCTTCCCAAATGTGAAAAGTGGGCGCGCGATCTGGGGTATAAGGCTCAAGACGACGATGACCGGAACCGTAGGAAGGCCGCAAACGAAGTTCTAGAAACGATTCGACAGTTGCGTAAGCAGATAGGCGGTCCGACGACCGACGACTCCGCAATGTTGTCATTTATCTATTGGCGGATGCAAATCGACCTCGAAAATCCGCCTGAAGCGGCCGAGGGTGTGCGAGCGGCCGAAGAAGCGCTTGAGAAGTTGTGGGGCCCCGACGATCCGAAAAATGCCGAACCGATTGCCAAACTCGCCGAGGTCTATTGCTTACAGGGGGGCTGGGCCCGCGCCGAACCAATGTTCCTTCGTGCCCTGGATCTTCTGCGGAAACCAGGCTCCGATCCTCTGGACACGGCATACATTTTGGACGACCTCGGGCAAGTGTACGACGCGAAAGGCGATTACCAGAACGCGGAGACGGCCGACACACGCGCATTAAAGATTCGCCAGCAGCTTCTAAAGCCGGACGACCCGATCATCGCTACCAGTCTGAGTAATTTGGCCGAACTCTACGACTCGCGAGGAGAGTACAGGCGAGCCGAGCCGCTGTTGCAGCAGGCTGTCGCGATTCTCGATAAAGCGGCGCCAGATGGTAACGCTACCGCCTCCGTTCGCAGCAATCTCGGCGAGCTTTATCACACTATGGGCGAATACGCCAAGGCCGAGCAGCAATACCGGCGCGCCTTGGCTACCTTGGAGCGCGAACCGGAAGGTTTTGCCGTGTCGGTCGCCGTAAGCAATCTCGCCTCTCTTTACGGAGATGAAGGCGCCTTTGCACAAGCCGAACCACTGCGCCTGAGAAGCTTGAATATCACTAAGAAGCTATTCGGTTTAGACAATGCAAATACGGCGGCGGTCTATAACGATCTTGGGGCTATGTACTATCTTAAGGGCGATTATGTCGAAGCTGAGAAAGCATATCGAACCGCCTTGGAGATTCGGCGTAAGGTCCTGCTTCCAGACCACTCCGACCTCGGCACCAGCCTCGATAATCTCGCTCGCGACCTTATCGTCCAAGGCAATTATGCCGAAGCAGAGCCCTTGGTCGTGGAGGGTCTCAAGATACGGGAGAAGGCGCTGGGGCCCGATCATCCTGACATAGCTACTTCCGCGGGCAATTTAGGGCTTTTGTATTTCGATCGGCACAATTACGCCAAAGCTAAACCGTTGTTGACCCGTACGTTGAATATTCGGGAAAAGACTCTGGGGCGCGGCCATCCGGACACGGTGAGGGCAAGAATGGAGTACGCACGCGATCTGTGGCAATTAAGCGCCCACGCCGAAGCCCGCGACCAGCTCATTGCCGCGAACCGCGACATAGCGGGGTTCTGGTCCTCCACGCTCACCACGCTGGAGGATTCACGGCGACGATCGTTGGCGCACAAGTTCGACGACTTGATGAGCCTTTCGCTTTCAATAGCTGCCCAACTATCGGCTGAAGACCGGCCCGGCGCCGTCACGCTGGCCGCACTGGCGATTGTGGCGCGTAAAGGAATCAGTTCCTCGGCTAGCCAGGAAGTATTCGCACGCATCCGGCGCGACCGGAATCCGCAAGCCTTGGCGCTCTTACAAAAGCTCACGAATATCAGGGAGCAGATCGGATATTGGAGCCGCCAGACTGGGCCCGATGCCAAGGACCAACTGGAAAAGCTGCAGCGGACGGAAAGTGAAACCGAAAAAGTTCTTATCGATGAAAGCGGTGCCTACCGTGAGTGGCGCACGGTGGTTGAGCCCTCCCAGGTGAGCGCCGCAGTGCCGCGCGAATCGGCCTTCGTCGATGTTGTCCGCTATACCGAAGTCGACTGGGCTAGCCACAAGTCTCAAGGTAACAGGTATGCCGCGATGGTGTACGTCTACGAACAGGAACCCCAGTTCGTGCCCCTCGGGCCGGCGGAACCCATCGAGACTGCGGTCCGGAACCTGAGATCGAACTTCGAGAACATGTGGCGTACCTGTGCTCCCGCGGACAATTGTCGAGCCGACGCGCGACTCATCCTGATTAGCGGTGAACAATTCCAGGTTAATCTGAGCCGGACCCAGGCGGATTGCGTTTCTTTATACGCCCTGACCATGGCGAAACTGCGCGGCCGGGCCGGCGCAGACAAGCGATTGATTGTCTCTCCGGATGCGGCTTTAGCTGAAATTCCATGGGAGACCATGCGAGATGGAGATGCGGGCCGGTATCTGGTGGAAGAGGGCTACCAGATCAGGTATTTGGATTCGGCGCGAAGCCTCGTTTATCCGACTCGGCCAGCTGCGTTTAAAGGCCCTGCCGTGGTGATTGCGGAGGTGGATTACGACGGAAAACAGGCTTCCCCAGTTCTCGCGGCCGATGCCGCTGGTTCCGACTGGCCAGCCGGTGAAACGCCCGCCGGCGAACAAATGGGGACATGGAAACCTCTCAACGGCGGCGCCGAAATACTGCGAACGATACGTGAATTGAACCAAGCCGGCAAAATCGGGCCTATGCGGAAGCTCCCGCTCGGCTCCGAAGAGGAGGTGATGGCCCTGGAACAACCCGCGGCGCTGATTGCACACACGCACGGTTTTTTCCGCGCCAGCACGGCCGGGTTAGAATCCGGCAGCGATGGTCTCGACTCCGGAGTCGCTCTCTATGGAGCGAATCATGCCTCCGAACCCAGCCACAAGGGTAAGGATGGCCTGCTCATGGCCGAAGAGGCGATGCTTTTGAACCTCGAAGGGACACGGCTGGTTGCGCTGTTGGGGTGTGATACCGGGCGCGGCGTCGAAGCTGGCGAAGGCGTGCAGGGGTTTCGTCATGCGCTGTCGGTGGCCGGAGCCCGATCGACCTTATTAACGCTATGGGAAGTGGGCGATCTGAGCATCGCGCGGTTTCTGAGAGAATTCATGATCCGCAGCTCCCCGGCTTCGCGCATGACTGTCGATGAAGCGCTGGCGGAGACCCAGCTTGCTTTTCTTCGGGGCGAGATTCAAGAGCCGAACGCGCTCCCCGGCGCCAGCCGATGGCGGCATCCATACTTTTGGGCCGCGGCCACGCTGGGCGGAGAGGATGGCCTTCTGGATTTAGAACTTCGCAAATGACCCTGCATAGATCCGCAGCCAGCTGCTGCACCCGCAACCCGCCAAGATCCTTTGCCATCCAAAGAAACCCAGGAATTCTGTTACGATAATCTGGCATATTCGAAACGAAAGCACTGCCCTGTTGCAGCATCTGGGGGGAGCGGGCTCCTGGAGGCACTCGGCGCCGACACGTGCCAGAGCCGCCGGCGCCAACCGGCGCTCGCGCGCGGAACCAGGCAACTCACTCGCGAAAGTGCCGCGTCGCCTATGACTTACCCGCATGAAATTGTGAAGGAGACACTCAACTGGCCGGACCACTATTTGGGACCGACGAAATAGAGAGCCGGCGTTTGCCCGGGTTGTTGGAAGCAGAGAGACGCGAGCGCCCACAGCGATCGTGTCATGGTAGATTCGCGCTAGAGCGCTATTGAGGTGGAAATCGAAGTGGACAAATTCTTCTTTCCCGCTACGGCTGGGGTGGCTTTACTTTCATTGTTGCTCCTGGCGCCCGCCACTCGGGCCCAGGATGCCACCGGCAAAATCGCAGGGAACGTCACGGATGCGAGTGGCGGGGTGGTCCCCAGAGCGACCATCGTTGTAACCAATCTCGACACCAAAGCAAGTAAACAAACCGTTACGGACAGGCAAGGTTTCTACCAAGTGCTCCAACTTCCGATCGGATATTACGAGGTTAGTGCCGAGGCTGCGGGATTTAGCAAGGTCATCGCCCGACCTCACAGCCCTCTCGAAATTAATCAGACGCTCCGCGTGGATCTGGCCTTGGAACTGGGCACCGCCAGAACCCTGATCACCGTCGAGGGCCACGCCGGCAACGTAGAGACAGAAGACAATACCGTCGGCGGTACCGTCACCGGCCAAGCCATCTTCGAGCTGCCCCTCAATGGACGCGACACGCTCGATCTTCTGAAAACTCAGCCAGGTGTGACACCCACCAATCCGGATTCCACCGCGGCAGGCAATTATAGCATTGGCGGCGGGCGTACGGACTCTGTGACGTATCTGTTGGACGGCGGTTTGAATAACGACCTGCTGGACAATAGTGCCATTGTGGATCCCAATCCCGATGCCGTCGCGGAATTTCGGGTCCTCGAAAGCACCTATAGCGCGGAGTACGGGCGCAACGCCGGCGGAATCGTCAGCGTCGTCACTAAGAGCGGGACGAATCAGTTACATGGTACCGCTTACGATTATGTACGCAACGATTACTTCGATGCGAACGACTTCTTTAGTAACCAGCAGAACCTGCCCAGGGCGATCCTGAAGCGCAACCAGTATGGCGCCACCTTTGGCGGCCCCGTGGTGATTCCCCATGTTGTTAACGGACGCAACAAGCTTTTCTTCTTTTTTCCTATCAGGGCCAGAAGCAAACGCAAGTGCAGCTTGAAGGTAAGGTGCAGACCTACACGCCCGCCGAAGCTCAGGGGGATTTCTCGCAAGCGGTCAATGGCGGGCCCGATCCTAATGTCGTCCAGTTCCTTGCAGCCAATCCCTACTACCAGGCCAACCCCATGTTGGCTAGCCAGGGTATCATCGATCCTACAAAAATGCCTCGTCCGGGGAATCTGTGGGTGGTCCGGCCCACGTTTAGCCCTGTGATTGATTGAGGAATCTCCACAGCTTTCGGCAGGTAGACTCGAAGGATCGCTGTTGTTCCTCGGAGTCACCGTGATGGAGAATGGGGCCGCCGTCCTTGATCATGTCGGCCAGAACTTTCTCCACCGGCATTTTTCTGAGCGAAGGCGTGTAGTTGAGTTCGGTGATGAACTCTCCGCCTAATACCCACATGTTGTCGACGTGCTTCTGGATCGTCTTCGGCGACAGATTCGACATTGCCAAGTGTTCCAGGAACGGACGGAACAACGTCACGAGTTGCTCGCCGGGCGGCAGATCTTTCTCCAGACCCATCCACGAGCGGGGCCAACTGTTCAGATCCCGGCAGTAGTGTTCCAGTCCATGGCGCGGCTTGGTGGCGGCGCGGGTTAATTTGGTAGGTTTCGCCGTTGCCATCTTCCACTTCATGCTGCAGCTCATCACAATTCTAAATCGGTGTCACCGCTTTCCGGGATTCGTTTACCAGAAGGCTCGCTTCAGTTCCGATCACAAGAGCATTGAAATCGCCATGCGCCCGCGCAAGGGTTCCAAAGCGATTTGTTCGCGCTGCCACCAGCCCGCCCGCGGATACGATCAACTCGTCGAGCGGCGTTTCGAGTTTATTCCTTTCTGGGGATTTCTGGTTTTTCTGCTTTACTCCATGCGGCGGGTCGATTGCCGCCGCTGCCAGGCGGTCGTCGTCGAGGAGGTCCCCTGGGCCGATGGCAAACGTACTCTCACCAAAGCCTACATGCTATTTCTGGCCCGCTGGGCGCGCCGGCTGTCCTGGAAGGAAACGGCCGAGGCGTTTCGCACTTCCCGGGACAAGGTCTTCGACGCGGTTGAGCACGTGGTCACCTGGGGCCTGGAGCACCGGGTGCTCGGCCAGATTGACGCCATCGGAGTTGATGAAATCCAGTACGCCAAAGGGCACAAATACCTCACCCTGGTCTACCAGATCGATCTGGGCGTTACCCGCCTTCTCTGGGTAGGCAAAGAGCGAACCATCGAATCCTTCCAAGGATTCTTCACCGCTATGCGCAAGGACGTAATTTCCAAAATCGTATTCGTCTGTTCCGACATGTGGGAACCCTATCTGAAGCTCATCCGCAAGAACTGCTCCGAGGCGCTGCATATCCTCGATCGCTTCCACATCGTCGCCAATATGAACAAGGCGCTGGACAACGTCCGTGCTGAGGAAACCAGCCGCATGCGACGTGAGGGCCGCGCCCCGATCCTCAGGAAATCCCGCTGGCTGCTGCTCCGTCGCAGTGAGAACCTCGGCGCCGACCAGCACTTCCGGTTGCGCGATCTCCTCCGCTACAACCTCAAGACCGTCCGTGCCTACCTTCTGAAGGAAGCCTTTCAGCAACTGTGGGAATACAATTCACCCGCTTGGGCCGGCAAGTTCCTCGACGAGTGGTGCCACCAGACCATGCGATCCCGCATCGAACCCATGAAGAAGATCGCCCGTTCGCTACGCAATCATCGCGAACTCATCCTCAACTATTTCCGCGCTCAAAAGCTGCTTTCCAGCGGCGTCGTGGAGGGCCTCAACAACAAGGCTAAAGTCACCATGAGAAAATCGTACGGCTTCCGCACCTACCGTGTCCTCGAACTCGCCCTCTATCACTCACTTGGCAAGCTGCCCGAACCCGATTCCACCCACGATTTCTTCTGACGAGCCACAAAAATAGATCCCGTCGCGCTGGCATATTTCAAGTACGGTCTTATTCCCACTTCGCCCACGGGATTTCTCTTCCCAACCGCTGTGGCGATCGACAATCGCAACGAGTATCTAGGGAAACTCGATTATGCGATTACCAACCGCGACACTTTGTCTGCGACTTTCAGCGCCCACGACTACGACAACACCTACCCCTACAGCAACGCCGATGTAAATGGCTATACCACCGCGACCTTCATCCAGAATTATTCCGGAAATATCAATTACACCCACGTCTTCACGCCTGCTGTTTTGAACGAGGCGCGGATCACAGCAGTCCGCTCTGACACCAGCCAGGTCAACCCGATCACGCCGTTGAGCCAAGTCACACCGGCAGATCTCGGCATCAATATCACGCCCGATAAACTCAGCGGCCCGCCTCTCCTCAACTTCGATGGCAGCGGCCTCTTCACCGGCTTTGACCCAAGCGGGCCGACATCGTTCGCTAATACGGTCTACGCTTATTACGACAACCTCTCGTGGGTCAAGGGCCGGCACAGTATGAAGTTCGGTTTCTTCTTCTCTCCATACCAGAGCAACACTCAGTATGACTACTACGGAAATGGGTCTTATTACTTCTTTGGGCCGTCAACCGTAACAGGCTCCGGCACCGATCTGGCCGACTTTCTTTTCGGCTTGCCGGATAACTATGTCCAGGGCCCCAACGCGCTCAGTAATATCCGGACGCACCAATATGCGGGTTATGCGCAAGACCAATACCGCATCAGCCGCCGGCTGACTCTCAATATCGGCATCCGCTACGAATATGCCGAGCCTAAGTATGACACCCAGGGGAGAACATTCACGTTCGAGCCGGGCGAACAGAGTCAGCGCTTCGTCAATGCGCCCACCGGCTTGATCTATCCCGGCGATCCCGGAGCGCCGACAGGCGTAAACTTCCCCGATAGGGACAATTGGGCGCCGCGCTTCGGTTTCGCCTGGGACGTCTTTGGCAACGCCAAGACCGCTATTCGCGGGGGCTTCGGGGTCTTCTACGACATCCTAAAGGGCGAAGACAATCTTCAGTTCAACGGAGCCACCCCGTTCTACTCCGAGGCCAGCGTCTTCTTCAATCCCCTAAACGGGTCGGAGACTGGACCCACCGGGTATCTTTCCAATCCGTTCGGCACCAACAACACGGGCACCCCGAACGGATTCCCCTCGGAGCCCCCCAGTTCCACAGTGAGTTTTGCTGCCTCCGAGCCGATCGGCAGCAGCAGCGGTGTCTACCTGGTCGATCCACATCTGCGCACTCCCTATGTATATCAGTACAACCTCAATATCCAGCAGCAGTTGCCGGGTGGCATGGTTTTCGAGGCTGGTTATGTTGGCTATGACGCACATAAGCTGACCTCGCTCATGGATATTAATCCATTTCCGCTTGGCTCCAACACCCGTCTTTACGATCCGGATTCTTCTAACTCCATATTCTCGAGCCTGCTGGAATTCCAAAATGTGACAACGGCGAATTACAACTCGCTTCAACTGAACCTCACCAGGCGCTACGCCGCTACCAAGCTCGGGAGTGTCTTTTATACCTTCGCTTATACTTGGTCTCACGAGATGGACAATGTCTCGGGCTTCAAACAGCGGAACTACCAGGTGCCTTATTACGATGAACAATACTTTCGGGCTTCCGGAGATACCGATGTGCGTCAGGTGATTTCGTTATCGGGCGGTTGGGATCTTCCCTTCGACCAGGCATGGCAGCGTGGTCCGAAACTGCTGACCAAGGGATGGAGCCTGTATCCGATCGTAGCTTGGCGCACAGGGTTCCCGCTCGATGTTTTAGCCGGACTGAACACCACCAATTCCGATCCTGGCCCCGCCGGAGACGGCGCGCCTAATTTGGTGCGCGCCGATCTAGTGCTGCCTGTTGTGGCTACCTACAACCCCCGCAACCAGCAGACGATCAACGGTAACACGGGGAATTATTACCTCAACCCGGCGGCATTCTCCGCGGCCCCGCTGGTGGCGCTGGATCAAATTGCTCAAACCGATTCCGCCGCCTTGAAAGGGATGTACACCGAAGGCACGCTAGGCCGCAATGCCATCCGCGGCCCCGGTGATTCCAATACGGACCTCGCTCTCGCCAAGCACTTCAAGTTCTACGCCCACGATCGGCTGGACGCGGAACTTCGCATGGACGCATTCAATGTCTTCAACCGTGTGAACTTTGCCAATCCGAACACCAATATCTTCAGCCCTACTTTCGGCCAGGTCTCCACTACGCTTGGTCCAAGGGTGCTCCAAATCGCGCTGCACCTTCGCTTTTAGCTCTTCGCGCGAGAACGCCACGGCTTCGTGTCGCGATGGGTCTGCTGGTGCAGCGGGCTGTCACCGACGGCTATTATCGAGTCAATCGTTCATAGCAAGACCACCGAGTTTAGGGTGTTAAAGATAGTGCTTCCCCTGGGCGCTCTACTACTCGCATCGACTACAACCGCAGTCGACGCGGGTGGCAGGCACCTATCTTTGGCCGCGTAGGAGGTCATCAGCGCCCTGGCAAGACGTCACTCCATTTCACTCCGATAAGAGGCACCGAACCGGCTCGGAAAGACTCGTTAAGTTATTGAAAAGATGGAGCTGGAGATCGGATTCGAACCGGCGACGTCCAGCTTGGAAAGTCATTCACCACGCAGCAAGGTCGGGATAATTAGGAGAACCAGCCCGACCGCAAGATATTCAGGATTAGTCTCGGGAAACGCGGGTCACGTCATCAGCCAATGGGATGCCGACGGACGCAAACCCCGAGGTGCAGCCAGCATTTCCAGTTGCGATGCCAACTCGTTTACCATAACGCCCCGGTCGGTCCACGTTTCCTACCACGCCGATTACGGATGGGTGATGCGGTCGGGCTCTGCCCGGCTGGTGCACCTCCGATAAGGATCTACGCTTTTTCGCGGGCTACGTCGCGAAAGAGTGCCCTTGTACGCCGGGCTGATAGTCGATGGGAACGTTCTCTTACTTCAGTTTGCTGAATTCCTCGTACAGCGGGTCCAGACGAGCCGGAGCCTGCCACTGGGCGGTGTTCACATTCCAGCCGATGTCGTCGGTCTTCACCTTCGCCAGTATCTCACCCTTGGGCGTACCGGCTTTCACCAGTTCCGTGAAGCGCGAAACGAGCGTGTCCACCTTCTGCTTGTACGCATCGAATTCCGCCCTAGTCATGGTGGTGGTGTTCGGAGCCGAGTGGCCCGGAACCACGGTGTCGAATTTCAGCTTCGCCACCTCGGCGAGCACCTTCTGAGCTTCCAATAAGCTCCCGCCGTTCGGATAGTCGAAGTTGGGCTGGACGCCGACAATGACGTCGCCGCCCGAAACGACTTTCAGGTCGGGGAAATAAACGATGGAATCGCCGCCGGTGTGTCCCTTGCCGAAATGGAAGACGTCTACCTTGGCGCCGCCCAGCTTTACAACCGTCTTGGTGGCGTAGGTAGCGCTTGGTGCGGCGGGTTTGCCGGCTGGGCTGGTGTAGGTGGCAATCTCCGCCTTTTCGCCTTCGTTGGCAGTCACACGCGCGCCGGCTTCGATGAACTTGCCGGTGTTGCCGCTGTGATCCTGGTGGACGTGCGTGACGATGACTTCCTTCACTGGCTGGTTCGAAACCGTCTTGATCTGCGCCACGAGGTCATTGTAGAACTGGTCGCCGAGGTTCTTGGTGTCTACCAGAATGATGCCGGCCTTCGTCACGCGGACCGTGCTGTTGCCGCCGGCGCCGGTGACAATGTAGAGGTACGGTTTGATTTGGGTTATCTTTTGCGGCGCGGGCGGCGGGGCCGTTCCTCTTCCGCCGGCTGCGGGGGCCTGACCCGAAACGATAGCGGCCGATGCGAGGACCCCGGCAATCAAAGCTGTGGTTTGAAGCTTGTAATGAAACATGAAATCTTCTCCGGCTGCAAACAGAGTGTCGATTAGCGAAACGTTCGCAATGACCAGTTTACTCCCCGTGCAGAGCTCTCCGCCGGACGCAAACCCTGGATTCGGCGTTAGAGCAAATCGGATTGCTCATCCCCAAGTCCAGAATAGTAAAGGAATACAACTGGACTTCGCGGGCATTAACGTGGTGGGAAGAGAATTCTGAGAGTGCGAGGTTCCCAGCCACGCCAGAAGCTAATGGGCCTGCATGGGTGTTGGGGATCAACGGAACGGAAAACCGGGTTAAGGTAACGTGAGTTGCGCAGATTCCGTGACCGGCCAGCGTCAGGCGACATCATCCAAGGCGTCGGCCGGATTGCGGAGGGGTCGAAGTTGGCCCCGCACCACGGAGTCCGGAACCGAGAAGGCGTAGCGCCCGAGTAGATTGATGTGCTCGAAAACGAGGGGCGAAAGCCGCGCCACGTCTTCCGGCTGGATGGCGTAGCCTTCCTCTGCGAGCTGATCCAAAGCAGCGTTGATGTAGAGTGTGTTCCACAAATGATGATGTTCACGACCAGGTCCAACGCGCCCAACTGGTCCTCCTGGCCCTCCCGATACCGCTGGCGCAGCTCTCCTCTCTTACCGTGGAAGACGGCGCGGGCCAGTTTGTGTCGATCTTCGCCTCGGTTTAACTGGGTCAGGGTCCGCCTGCGCTTGTTTCATCGGCTATATTGGTCAGGGCATGAATCGTCTTGTCGATGCGCCCCAGTTCCGCAACGGCCTGGGCAAGTTTTGTCGGGCGGTCGTCAATTCGAAGCGTCTTCATGATTGAGACCGCCTGTACCATGCCGAGTTTGAGGGAGCCGGCAAGCCGGAGCATGTCATCCCAGTTCTCCTCAATGAGCTTGGTGGGGGTACCTCAAGAAAGGGCGCAACGCGTGAGGCGGGCCAGCTACATGAAGCATCGGACCGAAGATCTGAAATAACGTCGGGGCTGCGGCCCGCGCAAAGCCGCAGCCCGCCGTGGCGCCAGTCAAACGCACTAACCGGCGTGGTCTGGGTGAATTTCGATGGTCCTGCCGGGGATCACTTGCACGCTTTCGCGGTACAACGTATTGCCGCTCGAATCGCGCAATTCCACGTCGTGGTTACCGGGTTGAAGTGGGAGATTCTTAGCTTTCTCAACGGGACCCACATAGCCTCCATCGACGTACACCGAGGCGTCCTTGTCATGCGTGATGATCTTCACTTTGCCAGCGTCGGAGCCGTAGTAGTAGCCAGGCCCCCACCAGGCGTACCAACCAGGGCCATACCAAACTGGGCCATACCAACCCCATCCTGGAGCGTAGAACCCTCCTCGAATTACGACACGCGGCCCCGCCACCCTGGCTGAAGCCTTCGGCGCTGAAACAAACAAGCTTGCCAACGCGATTACGGCAATCAACGGTGCTTTCCAAATTCGGAACATAGCGTCTCTCCTTGTTGGGAATTCTGGGAACCCGGCGCCGAGCACCTGTGAGCTCGCCACCGCGAACCCACTTCGTTCTGATGTGAGAAGAGGCGAAAGGTTGCAGGCGCGGGTTGTTTCAGTTCTTCGGTTGCTTTAACCGTCGGCAGGATCAGAAGCGTGATCTTGCGGCGCTTGGCTTTTAGCTTCGCTTCCTCCATGACCGGCAAGGCGCCGCTTAGTGTGCGCGTGGATTTTAACAAATCTTGAAATTTTGCCCTGTAACCGCGAATTCACCGGCATCGTCTTTTTGATCGGAAGGCCGAATGAGAACGCTTCGAGTGCTCAGGAGACCCTTCCCAAAAATCCAAAAGGAGGCAACCATGTTTGACAAGATTCGTGTATCGTCTCTCGCTGTAACGTTGGGTGTGGCCCTTCTGGCGGCCGCCGCGGTTCCGCAGCTAAGGGCAAGTGAGTTCGACAAGAAGACAATCATGACCTTCAGCGCTCCGGTCGAAATTTCCGGACATGCGCTGCCCGCCGGGACGTATGTTTTCAAGACTCTCGAAAACAACAGAAATGTCGTGATGGTGATGAACAGCGAGGAGAATCGCGTATATGGGCTGCTCCAGACGATTCCCATCGAGACCTCGGCTGTACCCGACAAGGTTCGGGTTGAATTCTCCGAACGTCCCTCGAACGCTCCAGCAGCGATTCACGCCTGGTTCTATCCCGGCGATAACTATGGATGGGAATTCCCGAGTCCGAAGGCGGAGAAGCAGATCATAGCGCAACGCGCGGACTAGCGATTGAGCGCCCCGCAACAGCTGAGTCAAGGCCGGAGCAATCCGGCCTTCGCCGTCTCTAGGGCGGGCGAATGAATCAGTTCCGCTGCGGTTGAGCGTCAACCACCCCGACCGCAAAATAGTCAGGATTAGTCTCGTGAAACGCCGCTCCCGTCACGCATCCCGCACCGCGAGCGGTCGCGCCGCCGCCTCGCGCTCCGCGGCGGGGTGCCGGCAGCTCCGCTGTACGCGCCCGCCTCCCGGCATCTTAGCGGGCGGTGCGCCGGCGCGGCGGACGCGAAGTGCGGAGCGGGAGCGCAGCGGTGGGGTTTCCGCCTCCCTCACCGCGCGGTAGACGCGCAGCGTCATCGCGTCGCGCGCGGTGTTCGCTGCGGATGCGGCAGACCCGCCGCCGATTCGAACTCCGCAGCGGGGATGCCGGCGGCTCCTACGCGCGCGTCCAGTTTCGGCGTTTTCGCGCGCGCCCGCCTTCCGACGTCGTGGCGAGCGGTGCGCCGGCGCGACGCGGAGGAGGAGACCGCCGATTCGCACGCCGAAGCGGCGTTCCGATTAAGTAGGAATGTCCGGCACTCCCTATGCCTCCGGGACAATGCTCGGACCGCAGGATTGTTGTCCGGCTGGGTCAGGGATGGTACAGGTTAGTTGTAGCGGGTCTTCGCGTTTGAACGGCTGCCAGATACCGTTATTCAGTTGAGCTAGGTTCCCGGAGCCCGATAGGCCACGGGTTTGGAGAGCGCCTCATCCGCTTCCTGTACGGTCAGCAGAACCGTGGTCTTGGTGCGCGCCATTCCGCTGGCGCATGCGGCGGAACCGAGTGCGGCCGCGCTGAGATGATCCGGCATGTCTGCAATTAGAATGACATCGTTCTCGCCGAGGCAGAAGTAAATGGCATCGAGTTTCCCGCCCAGCTTTTTGACAGCCTGCGTGATGGCTGCCTTCCGGCCGGAGGGCTTGTCCTTGGCCAGCCCTTTGTGCCCCTCGGCTGTATAGGCAGCTTCCACTAAGAACTTTGGCATCAAATGGTTCCTTTCACGTCCTGGTTTGGAGAGACGGCTGTGCCGCCCGTATCTGCGCAAGTATACTCTACATACGACCGGGCTGGGAGTTGGGCCTGGATGACGGCGTATCCGGTAGTTATCTGGCAAACCCGCTGGAGGCATCGCGATCTCGCGCTACTTGCCCTTCTGCATCACCACCGCCAGCTCGCGATAATTACCCTGCATCTCCCAGGTGCCTTTATAGCCGGCCGGAAGCACTAGAGAGTCGCCCGGGTGATACTCATGCACCGTGCCATTGGGCTCTGTCAGAATCAGCTTGCCGCTGAGCACATGGACGAATTCATCGCCGTCGGTCGGGCGCGTCCGATGATTCGTTTTGGCCGGCGTCGACTCGAAGATCTCCGCGCGCAGTTCCTTGCCGGAGAACAGCGTTGCCACTCGCATATTCAGCTCACCGCCGACGAGTATGTCCTTGAAGGCATCTGGCGGAACCGCCGTCAGGCCGAGACCCGCGATCTTGTCGGGGTCGAGCCGCACCGGCGCGACACTGTCATCGGCAAACGCCGTCGTGCCGGCCGAGATGGCCACGTAAAGCGATAGCACGCCGCAGAGCACGCAGGCGGATAACTTGATAATGGATGTTCCTCCCTGTGTTGAAACAGTTTCCGCGAAGGATAGCACGAATCGAGCGGCGCAAGTTGTCGCGGTCGGAGCGCGGCAGAGGACGCTTCCGCCCCTTTGCGCCCGGGCGGCAGACGGGAACGCGTACAGCGTTGTGGCGCGCGGTTCGCTGGGCGCAGGCCGTCCCAGCTAATGATGGGTCGACGCGCCGCCGATTCGCCCTCCGAAGCGGCTCCGCCCCACGTGCGCCCGCCTTCCGGCGTCGCAGCAAGCGGCGCGCCGGCGCGGCAGAGGCGGAGCTTGAGCGCCGGGGCAGAAGTTCCGGCCCCTTCGCCGGCAGACGGCGCATGACTTGCCTGCGCCGCCGATTCGCGCGCCGAAGGGGCGGCGTCGCCGGCTCCGCTCTACGCGCGCCCCGCCTACCGGCGTCGTAGCGAGCGGGGCGTCGGCGCCTTGTCGCGTCGCCGATTCGCACGCCGAAGCACGGCGGACGCCGGCGGCTCGGCGGCACACGCACGCCCGGCGTTCCGGCTTCGTGGCGAACGGTGCGCGGGGCGGCCGACAGGAGGTGCGGATCTGGAGGCACCCGTCATTATCGAGGACGCCGAACAAGACGAGCACAGCCGCGGTGCCGAATAGATCCGAAATCGGCGCTCCTACTTGCCGACCATCACGATGGTGAAGGAGCTCGGTATGGGAGGTGCAAATCCGCCCCGCCCTCCGCCTGGCGGAGGCGCGGGTGCCGGCCCACGCTCCTGGCTCATGGTCAGGATGTGATTTGTCTGGCTGTCGAGCGTGAGCGTCCGAGCGCCATTCATCGTGTCAAGATTCTGCTCAA
>Ga0182024_10005500_pt1 | contig 28415 bp, 9 predicted proteins | sample P32metaG_FD_120480 | JGI IMG/M metagenome (GOLD analysis project Ga0182024, IMG submission 120480) | Permafrost microbial communities from Stordalen Mire, Sweden - P3-2 metaG (Illumina Assembly) | ecosystem: Environmental > Terrestrial > Soil > Wetlands > Permafrost | place: Sweden: Stordalen...
AGAAGCGTATTCGCCAGTGGTAGTAGACTTCGGCCTCTCGAGAGACCAAAGCTGGTGTTTTGCAATAATTCCCATCGGAGTCTTGTATAATACGATACGCATAAGATTGTCCCAAACTGTGGGTACCGCGGCAGCAAAAAGCGCGGACGACAACGGGCTCGGAAGACTTAACGCGCCCGATTTAATGAGTGGAACAACACCTGACGTAGGCGCTTTTTTCGGAGCCGAGTCTTTGGTTTTATCGCCTCCACATTTGCCACTTGGATCGTTTCGGGAGATCGGGTTATTCATCACATAGCAATAAAGATTAAAACCGTCGCCCGTCCCAATCGGATCTGGACTCGTCCATCGGCCAAGCCAGGAAGCATAGTATCGCGCACCGTGATAATAGAGTCCAGTACCATCACACTCCTTTCCAGTAAACCGGTACCGTTTGGGTGCCTCAAGCTTACTGCTGACGCCTTGATAGCTTGTCGTTCCGAATGGTGTATATTCTTCGTAGGACACGATCTGCGCATGATCATCGAGCTCTAATGCAACTGAATCGACGAGTGATTTGAATTGGTAACGAGATAGTTTGGCTGGTCCCGTACCGATCGTTTGGCTTTCCACAATCGCAACCCGGTCTTGATCATCCATCACGTGGAATGACTCCCTTTCATCCTTGATCACTTTGCCATCTGCAGCAAACTTTCGGTGGATCTCTACTTTTCCGAGATACAATCGCTCATGAAGCCGAGTCGCTGCTTTATCGCCATTGCTGTATCGCTCAGTCACCTTGCGGACCCGAACTCCGGAAGAATTGTACACATACCATGTTGTTTCAGGCGTACCGGTGTTCGCTTTTTGACGCGCCGTGGCCTGGAGTTGGTTCATGAAGTCCCATTGCATAAGCGACAGATGGGGCAAAGACATGTTCCCATTGGCATCGTAACTGTACTCAGAGGCATCGCTGCCAACTGTCGTGGAACTCAAGCGATTCCCAGGTTTCGCTTCAAGCAAGCTTTGTTCCTTATAAGTATAGTTTCGTGTCCATCCAGGATGTGCTGCATCACTACCGGCGTGTTGTACAGAAAGGATATTCCCCACTGAATCGTATTTGTATGTTTCGGTGTAGGTGCCTAGAGCATTTCCGTCGCCAGGGGAAACCAGACGTGTATGGAAGCGGTCGATAGGCGCCGGGACAGTAGGACCATTTCGAGCGCCGTCGGTGATACCAAGTTGTTCGCGGCCTGTCGCTTTGATAAGTCGATATACAGCATCGTAGGTGTAATCTGAAGACGGATCCACTCGTTGATTGCGAAAGAAAATCTCTTGTTGAGCTAAATCCCTAATCGAGGTGACATTTCCCGATGGATCGTAATGATATGACAAACTCTGTAGAGTGTCCGTATTCCTTGTAGTCTGCAGTTTGGTCAGACGGAAGCTCATAGGGTCGTAAGTATAACTTTTCTGAGCACCATTGCCATATGTTACCAACAACCGTTGGGCTTTAGCGTTGTATTGAATGTCAGATGTGTATCTTTCCCAAGTCGGCTGGTCGTTCACGAGCGCACCGCGTAAGTTGACGTCAATGGTCTTGAGTTGACCTCCCTCGTTGTAGGTATACAACGTTGTGGTGTTGTCGGGTGTCGTCTCCTCCAAGACTCGGTCTAGTGCGTCGTACTTTGTTGAAGTGATATAGAGTGTTTCTTCCAGAGGTATGCTCAGAGACCAATCGAGACGGGCTTTGTATTCTTCAGCTAGCTGCCGCTGATATTTAAGCAAATTTCCTTTGAAATCGAAATCCACATTGGTGGACATTCCAGCTTGGTCAAAGGATTGAAACGTTTCGGTCCGCAAGTTGTGAATCGCCGCGTTCGGTGCCGACTCTCCGAAAACCGTCTTCGAGACCAACTGTTCCGCCTGGTCATCAATACTGTAGTGCATCTCGATCACTCGGCGCAGGGGATCGAACACCGACCGATATCGCTGGTTGCGACTATCCCAAATACAGAGCGGATTCTTTGAAACATCAAACAAGGTCCAGCGCTCTCCAGTATCCATCGTGGCAATGTAGATGACATTCCCGGTCATGTCGTATGTCTTTTGCTCCACAATCCTCTCCAGGGCATCTCGAGACACTAAGATATCGCCCAAGATATCCTGAAGCAGATGAGACGTGTAGATCCCGTCGGCTCCATTATCTTCAGCAATGATAAACTTCCGGTTCAACGGGTCTTTGTGTGTCGTGGTTGGTGTTTTGGAATGAACAGCAGCTTTAGTCGCAGCGTCCTTGTCGTCGGAGTCCCCGTCATTGCTCATGCGAGAAAACCAAGTAGGAAGGTACTCAGCGTCAGGGATCTGTTGGAAATAAGCACCGACATCCGGATCAGACGTGGGATCCATCAAGACGGTATCATTCTCGTCGTATTGTACTTCTTTCCATGGACTGAAAACCGTTTTTGTCCAGCTGTGGTCGGGGTTAAGAGTGGCAACGACGCGACCGACCGGATCATAAAAAGTTCGACTGCTCACGCCCCTGACTTCCTCAAATTTGAAGTCATGTGAATCGTCGAAGAACGGCTCGTAGTTTTTGATCGTTTGTTTCTTGTTGTTCACAAACCTCCATCCGGTCCCCAACCAACGTGCTACTGTAGGTCCACCATCCACCAGGGGTCCAGGGTCGACTTGGGCTTTGTTCTGGACAATAGATCCAGATCCATCTGAAAAGGAAAGAATGACTTGAATGTCACCAACTGTAGAAAGAGTACCGCCGCCATGTGTTTTCCTTGAGATAGTCGCAGAGAAAGTAGGGAGAGCTTTGTTGGGATCATTCCAGAATCGCCGGACATGATATATCCCTCGTGTAGTAGCCGATCCCAGAAGAGTAACAGCGATGGGTCCTAGGGGGTCCAAAAAGAACGCATCCATATCCGCGTCCGAAATGGTCGAATTGAATATTTCGAGGCTATCACCAAGGTCGTCTGTAGGTTTACTCATGGCAGCCGTACCAACATTAAAACCAAGTTCGTCAAAGACGCACTGAGTCCTATTACCATTGGGATCTGTTAGCAAATATGGTTTCAGGACTCTGTAATCGTTGAGAGACTGGGTGATATTTCCGACGGCGTCCTGTGTCTGAAGAGCAAAGAGATCGTAGGAGTCGTACGAACTTGTATCGCGCTGGTTAAATGCATTGACGTGTTGCCGTGGCTGATAGAAATGGGCCCTGGCTTCTGCCAATTCTTCGCTTGCTGAGGGATTCGGGTTGGGAGCGTATAAGAGCAACCCTGAGGGGATCCACCAGTTCCCATCTGCTTCCAGGTCAACATAGCCCCCTTGGTCTCCTCCCTTTCCTCCGATCGTAAGAGTGGGATCTGGGATCAAGTTCTCAACGAGGTTGTTCTGTGTTCGTTTGTAGGAACCAGTCAACATTCCAGACGTCAGGCAAAGTTGGTACACTTCTCCACGAATGGCCATAGACTCAGTTTTCCCGGCAGGAAGGAATGCTGAGAGGTCATCTTTCCGATACAGCACCTGAGAGCGACTCAGCAACCGTTTCTGGGCGACAGACTCATCCGCGATAGAGGTCTCATAAGGAACCGTCGGTAGACCTGTCACCGCTGCAAAGTTGTTCGCAAGGAAATCCTCCAGTTGAAACCTCGTCTGACCGGTTCGTGGTTTGGCTCCATACACCTGATAAGACCAATTGTCAAAAACCCTGGGAAGAAGATAGTTGTCAGATTGGATAACAGCGTTAGTGTATTCCTTTTCATCATATACAATGAGAGTTGTCTCTTGAATCGCTCGATCCGCACCGGTCAATTCCGTCTTCCCTGGAGTCCGGCCGTAGACAATCTTGAGGGATTTCATAGGCTGTCCATATACATCGACTTGAAGCAACATCTCATGTTGTATTCTGGGATCGTCAAGTTGATTTCGATCGAAGGTATAAGTGATGGCTTCTCGTTCGTGGACCTTGTACGAGCAGTGGATGTGCCCATCTGGTTCGCTTTGTAAGACTTCCAAAGTATAATTGCTTTCCCCCACGGTGTATGGATTTGGATTGCCATCGACAGCGTATATTTCGGTCCGTAAAAGCTGACCTTTGAGAGCTCGGCAAGCCTCACGGCGTGCCTCAACAGTTGTGACTTGAGATGGAAGCACCGTGTCTGGGAGCAATAATTTGAGATAGGCGGTCAACCCCTGGTTGTCACCATTTTGAGGAGCGCCAAAATATTCGTGGACAAGGAATTGGCTGATACGCTGTTCATCAAGATAGGCGCCCGTGTGAAACCATCTCTTGGCATAGACGGGGGGAACATGAGATTCGTTGGCGAGGTTAGACCCGGTACCAAGCGATGAGGCTCTCGCGTTCATGACATCATAATCCTCGGTGTCCCACTGCTCAACCATCGCAAAGCCTCTGAATTCTCGCTCAAATCCATCGAAGTAGCCATGGTGATATGCGTACCGTGTAGCGAAGTGCGTTCTACTGATAGAGTCCACGTGCTCCACTTTCTCAATGACGTATACGGGAAAAGCTAAACGTGTGACCCAAGGGTTTCCTGCAGCTTTGTCGGCTTGGTAGAACTTGGTTGAAGAAACGTAGTGAATGAGTTGAGATCCGCCGAGATTGTTCACCGTTTTAATCAACAAATTCGGTTTGACGCCGTGCATGAGATCGATATACTTCATCGACGCTTGTTGGGAGCCGGGCAATGAACAGGACCAGACCAGACTAGTAGTTCCGCTGCCGAGAATATCAATTGCCGTAACGTTCGAGACATTATCCATTCCAGTGAAATTCTTGAGTATTTTGGGATCAGTGAACCCGTTGCCAGAGTCGTTCAGGTACATTCTGATTTCTTTTTTGGTAAGATAAATAATGTCGCTGGTTCCCGTCCCATCAATATCGGCGATCAAAACAAATTGTTGGTTGAAATTGTCGGGATTGTCAAACCATGGCGAGTTGTCCATCTTGACTTTCGGGCCAAACAGACCATAGCCCATGTTGGGCCAGTAGCAGACGTCTCCATTGCGAATACGAACCACATCTGACAGGCCATCCCCTGACATGTCTGCGAGGTAGATTGAATGATCGGGATCGGCAAAGATAATGCGTGGTCCGGTATTCTCATCTGATGTCTTGAACGATGTGCCCGGGTTGCCATACCCTTGATCACCAAGGGATGCGTACCATGTGAAGATTTCATCTCCCGAGATGAGTATATCCGCGAGACCATTGCCTGTGATGTCGAGAAATCTCAAATTGGGATCTCCATAGTTGATGTTCGGAACAGATGCAAACTCCCTGTAGGAAAACCACCCTCCGGAGGTTGTGCGCTGGTAATAACCGCATGCATCCGGACCGAGCTGCACAAGGTCCAAATGGCCATCGCCGTCGAGATCTGACATCCTCAGTTCGCTGCCTGACATCGATGCCGAGGATTTAGTTCCGACCGTTTCCATGGGACCAAACTTGACCGTTGCTTGACTGTCGCCGGAGCTCAGATTTCTCCCATAGTACCAAGCGGAACCTTGCTCTGCGAAGACACCAGGCAATCCCTCGCCGTCGAGATCCACAAATTGGTATGTTTTGCCGTCGACACCGCCCGGGATTCCTTGAAGGCCATCTGCAGAAATGTCGTTGACTATCACCTTCGAGAGTTGCTCATCCGACGGAAATTGAGAGTAGGTGAACTCAACCGGCGCCATGGCTTTGCTGGTGTATTGTTTCTGGTCCTTGTTGTAAATGTACCCGACGTGAATGACTTGGGCTAAGGAAGTGGAGAGCGAAGTCTGGTAAACCAAGTTGGTGGAACTGACAAGATAGTCCGTTAACCCAAGTTCGTTGGGGAAATGGTGAAACATGAGGATTCTTTGACACAACCGATATGTGCGAATCTCATATCCCGAGCGGTACGATGAGTAGGGATCTTGTCGGCATAGCCATGTAGAGTCCTCGACAGTCGTAGGGACAGGATTGCTATGCTCCCCATAGTCAAAGACGACAGAGAACATCCAGGTTTCGACAGGCAGTGTAAATGCCGAGAAGGGTGCCCAAGTGTTTTGATCGCGATTTGGTGCACGATTGCCGTATCGAATGCATTTCAGATATCGATTGTTTGAGCGAGCGGTTTGGTCGCGGTTCACCTCATGCGGACGAGTCAAGCCTACATTGGCAGAGTCCTCGACTTTGTAGTTGTAAATAACTGCGTTTCCAGTGACATCGTAGGATTCGCTGATCAACCACGAGAAAATCCTGCGGGAGTCTGTGGAATCCACGATCCGAGAAGTGCTGTCCATGCCATAAATATTGGTGGCGTTGTCTTTGGACATAATGCGCCAGTAAATTTCCCCCTGAGTGGTAAGCGAAGCGAATCGTTCAATTCGAGAGAACGAGTCTTCGATCCGAGGACGGTATTGGCGAACGATATATCCATCACGAGTCTCTTCCTGGATAACAGGGTTTCCAGTACTGTCATAAACAAGACCACCACTGGAATTGCGCTTGAAAACAGGAACCAAGTCCTCCCCACCGTAGAGGAAAACGTCGGTTTTGTCGTCGCTGCTGAAATCGAAATAACGGGGAAGTCCTTTGTCGGTTTTTCGTGTGATACTAGGAACCGCCACGCCCCATCCGAGTCCGAAGGGACCGTTGCCACTACCCGAGTTGTATTGCAATGCAAGATTGGGTTGCATATCGCTTCGGGACTTGCTGATGGCGATGTCAATCTTCATGGAGCCGGTCCCGGTGGCCGCATTGACGTCGAATTTCTCGCCAATATCACGAATTGCGCCGCCGGCTTTGGGCAATGATGCCGATGGAAGGGAAACGGCAATGTTGGAAGACGAGGTCCGAGAGGATTGCGTCGGTTGGCCTTGGGCTTGGGGGGAACCCGAGGAAGGGGCTTGTCCTGCCGGGGGCTGTTGTCGACTCCGAGAAGCCATCTGCGATTTGAACTTTGAGCTACTAGAAGTCAGCAAGCAGATACTGGTGATGAAATTGCTCACCTCTGTTGCAGGCCGAAGATTCAGATCGTGAGCGCCTGTAGTGAAGACGTGGGGAAATTGCGAGGCCGGTAAACATATTTTGTAACGCCGGCTCCGGGTGGTAAAAGTCCGTCACGTTGGCATCCCACCCCAGGCATTGTCATCGGGTAACGATTGTCAGGTCCCCCCGAAGAATTCGCGAGAGCCGGTACCGGACGTTGGCAGCTGCAGGAGAGCGCGGCAGGACAATTGGGTTCGGCAACGAGATGTATGCCTATGCAATGCTGCAGTGCAGCGTCCACGTGCGCACGCAGCTGGGAAACAAATCCCAAAAGGGGCCGAGTACCGGCGTCGACTACCGGCGCCGATGAGAGGAGCCAGGCTGCAACATCTTTGATTTACAAATTGGGCTTGTACGAACGACAGAGTCAAGACACCGGACGCTCACCTTCCGAGGAAAATTCAAAAGAACAATCGATGCAAGAACTCGGCCCAAGCGGCGACCCCGGGAAAAACGTCGGCTACTAAATGCGCAGCCCTCGGTTATCCGTATGCACGGGACTTGATGAGCTTTCCGCAACATGTTCGGAGTTTCTGAAAAGGCAAATCACGGTCCAATGAAAAGCGAGGCAACAAAGCAAAAGTTATTGCGGGAACACGTTTCGCCGCGGGGCCTAGTTGCCGACAACGCGGATTTGGAACCTAAAATAGTTAAACTTTTGGGATGCGCGCCTGTTTCAGGCCTGTCCGTCCCCGCGTGCAGCCGTGACCGGCGAAAGATGCCTCCGAGGTGTGCGAGCTCGCCGTTTTATTAATAATCCGCGTGGCCACACGTCAGGCTCCTGTCTCCTTCGCACATACTGCTCTTCTCGATCATGTCCAACGCTTCTGCTGCTGCAGTAGAACGCCGCACGGCTTTGATCGTTGCCGTCCTCGGCGAAGCTGTCAAACCAATTGCACCGGAATTGGCCTCCGATGATCCCTCTCGTGTCGCCGCTGTCAAACCAGATGGCAACGTAACTCAAACAATGCTCGATCGCGCAAAGCTTGTCAATCAGCTTTCTAAAATGTTCGACGATGACAAAGTTGTTACCGAAATTGCCACCGACTTGACGGTATCCACCGTACGCGATGTTGCCTTACACTACGACAAGGAGCGTTTGGCCAAAATTGATGCTCCGGTAATTCCTTTGCCGCATACCGAGCTGATTGTAGGCGACAAGGGGCTTGGTCGCAGATGGACCCAAGGCATTCGGATCGCTCCACCAAAAATTGTTCCTTGCCCAGCCATCGGCAGTCATCCAGGGAATGTCCCAACGCGATCAGATCCCGACTGAGTCGCCTCAGATCCGCAACGGCCTCACCCGATTTTTCTCGAATCAACCCGATTTTAACATTCGTCAGGCGTCGGTTCTCGACGCCTTCAAAGCTCCGCAAGCCTTCAACGGCATCCCAGACAACGTCGTCCCCCAAGTCAAGACGCAGCTCAAAAATATCCAACGAGTCCAGGCTCTTGCGCCTGTCCCCGAAGCTATCCCAACGCTCTTGAATGCCGGCATTAAATCGGCGTATCAAGTTTCCAACCTTTCTCAATCTCAGTTTAAGAGCTTGGTAGGAGACCAACTCGGCCCAGAGATGGCACAGCAAATCCACACTCATGCCGTCAACAGTCGCATCAATCACGAGCTCAAAATGGGGAGCATGCTTCAGATGGCCCGTGGGACGGGAATCAAAGCCATCGACGGTGGGTTGGTTGGCGATCAACGAGCTGCAAAGGTCCAAGCGATTCTGGCGGAGAGCAACGTCGATTACCAACAGATATTCGGTAGCTTGAACTATTGCGATTGTCCCGATTGCGCGACCATTCTCAGTCCCGCAGCATATCTTGTCGAGCTCCTTAATTTCTTGCGCAACAACAACTTGAATCCCGCTACACCACAGACTACTGGGCCGACGTTGCTCGACAAGTTTCTCTCACGGCGTCCCGACATTGGCCGTTTGGAACTCACTTGTGCCAACACCAATACCGTCCTCCCATATATTGATCTTTCCAACGAAGTCATGGAATCCTTCGTCAGACATCTTGACGAGTACCTCGCCGCCAACCCTCCAAAACAACTTCCAATCGAGGTCTACAACGTGGAGGATGAAGATAGCAGTACGCTCATTGCGGTACCACAGAATGTGGATTACCATGCATACGCGCTTGTAAAGGAAGCGGTGTTTCCCTTCAGCTTGCCCTACAACAGGCCAATTGATGAGATTCGCGTGTATCTCAACTATCTCGGCACCTCAAGGCAGGAATTGATTGACGTCTTCCGCTCTGCCTATCAACCGGGAACTTGCCCCGAAGAAGCCCAGCTGGAACAACTCAATCCGACCATCATCAATCGTACAAGGGACGCAGAAACCCTGGGCTTTCTACTCGAAGAATACAAAATCATCTTCAAGGAGATCTTCTGGCCTAAGCAGTACTTTGAACTCACCCAAGGAAAGACGCTCACGGATGCCGAGTATCAGACGATTATTGGCGTCAAATCTGTTGCCGAGTATTGGGGGTACGAACCTAATACCAACTTCACCTCAGGAAACGGCTCGCTGTTCTATGTCGCCGACCAGTTTCTTCCTCGTTCCGGAATAACGTACGTTGACTTGACCAACCTGGTTCAAACGCAATTCATGAACCCGTATTACCCAACCGGATGGTCTCTTACGATCTACGAGAGCCTTCGCTACAGCTATCGATTTCTGCAGTCGTTGGTCGACACGACCTCTACTCAGCCCCGGAAACGTTTTGCGAAATTGATCTTGTTCCTTAATACTCACATGCCATTGGGTTATTTGTACGACAAGTCTAAGAAGGACGACCATAAATTGAGTCTACGTCTGGAAAACGCCACCCTGGTCAACGGCACTGGATCGACTTGTACTTGCAACCAACACCAGGATTATTCCTATTGGGTGTACAAGTACTTCGAGCAGATTGGCAAAGTCGTCGTTCTCGATTCCTTGGACCATGGTTCGCTCAACATCCAAGGCCCTGTGCGAGTCATTCCCCCTACCAGCGGGACATCGTCGCCTATACCGATTATCATCGGCTCCTTGCAGCAAGATGGTAGTATTGTTGACCCCAACGGAAAAATCGTCGGCAATGTCCTTCCGGATGCATCTGTCTTTCTCTACAACTACAACGTCTTCACCATCCAAATCTTGGCATCTGACAACGTCACCCCGATTGCATATGGGAGCTCGACTCAGAACCTCGTTCGAGTCAACTCTGAAACTCCTGTCATCTGGACTCCACCGCAGGATACATGCGATATCAGCAAAATCGCGCTTGTACATCTCGACGGAACGCCTCTCAGCGAGCTCGAGTATGACCGCATGATGCAGTTCATACGCCTACGCAACAGACTTGGCTGGACAATCGATGAGGTTGACAAAGCATTGGACGGCCTTGCGGTACCTCCAGCGCCGGCTCCACGTACCTGTTGTTCCGAAAAGCAACGTAAAGCAGACGCCCAGCTCCTCTCCAGCGTGAATGACAATGGCGTGGACGCTCTCGGTGCATGTCCAACGCACGGACAGGACAAGCCCTTTGTGCCAAGAATCCCCGTAATCACCTCTGCGCTGGTGGAACAACTTGTGGCTATTCAGAACTTGCTCACACTCACGGCCCTTCCGCTCCCCCAACTGCTCGCCTTCTGGGCGGACATCAGCACCGCGGGACCCACTTCCTTGTATGTCCAGCTATTCCTTCCTCACAACATTGTGGGAATCGATCCAGTGTTCAAGCCCGACGACAACGGAAATTATCTCACTGCTTCGGGACTTAACTTGGCAGACCACTATCCTGTGTTGATGGCGGCCTTACAGATTACGTCCGCTGATGATCTCACTTCGATTATCCAGGCCAGAAATATCACACCTGCTTTGACCCTCGCCAATGTCTCGGCGATCTACCGTGTGGCTCTGTTGGCGAGGGTTATCAAAACACCCATCTCAACCTTCCTCGAGATTATCGCTTTTTACGGAGATCCGTTTACCAATGCTGCCGTGACGTTGAACGCCTTGACAACTTGGAACGCTCTACAAGCATCCGGGTTTTCTTTCGGTCAGCTCACGTTTCTTTTCGCCAGCGTTCAAAACGACCCAAATGATCCCCTGCGACCAACACTGCTTGATACCTTGGTCACGTCGAAGACAATTTACGATGGAATTGGGGCCATTGAGCTGGCACACCCGGACATCACTGTTCCTTCTGATATCTTGTCCACTGCCGACACTTCAGGCGGCGTTGCCACTGTTGTCGGCCCTGACCCTACTTCCAATTCAGACCTCGCAGCCAAGGAACTGGGACTGATTTTCGATCCTACCGTTGTGCCGGGAATCATCGCACTGTTAGAAGGTTCCACGGTTTACACCACCAATGTCCCTCCCGGGCTCCCGATCAATACAGATAACCTTCCAAGCAAAGTTGTCTACGAGAGTGTGGATCCTGGGATCTTGCAGATTACTGGCATCCTCACAGCTTCCGAGATGGCGTCCACAAAGGGTGTTTCGTCTGACCCTCAATGGACCGCCGCTATTGCTAAATTGGCTAAACAACCTTGTGCATTCTTCAACCAGACATTGACTGGTATTTTTCCGGATCCCAACTCTCTTGAAACGGCGAAAGCAGCAATTTTGGCAGGCGACGTTCCTGCAGTCGCTACACAAACAGATGGAAGCGGAAATCAAATCCCAGGAACACCGGGAACAGCTCCAACGAAGCGCGGAGTGCTGCTAAAATATCTCGAGCCATTCGTTAGAAGCTTCCTCGGAGAGCAGCTCATTATTTTGACCATCAGCAATTGGGGGAACCTCTCTCCGGACCTGACCCAGTTGTTCTTGGAGTCAGTCCTTACCAGTACTACACCAACTGGTCAAGTTCAGACCGCAATGGATTATCTCCGAACGTTGGATCCAGCTGGCAAACCACCGAATACAGGCCCCTGGAATGGCTATCTTGTACCACCTGCGACCTACAGCTATACATTTGTCAGTAGCGTAAACCCTCCCGGATATGTTACCATCAACGGCATCCCATACCCCTTCTCTATTGCTCAGGACGACGTTTACTTGACGACTGCGGTGGCCTTGACGGCAGGCACGCTCTACGAATTCCAGGTGTTTCCAAATCTCAACACGCCGCTTCAATGGCAAAGCCCTAGGCTCGCCCGGACGCAGATACCGGATACTTCCCTGTTGCCAAACTTTGCGAGTGATACGATGTCTCAAATCCTTACACAATTCGCTAAATGCACCTTGGTTGTTAATACGTTGAGCCTTACTGCGGACGAAATCAACTTCTGGAAACAAAAGATTCCATTTGCCTCGATTAGCTTGAATCAATTGCTTCGCCTAGGCACCTATAGGAACTTTGCAAGCAAGATTTCGGGTGCCCCTGCGTCCTTACTCAGTCTCTTCAGTTGGGCTCAGATGTCCTCCTCGGATGCTTCAACGATTGCGCAGAAGATTTCGGACGCCACCTCTTGGAAAGTCGATACGATAACCAAATTGATCGCGTCTAATCACTTCAATCTTGGCCATCTGACAGATTATACGGATGAACTGAATCTGTTGACGCTGCAAAAGGCTATCTCAATCTCCAATAAGGTCGGAGTTGACGTCAATAGCCTCTTCGATTGGGCAGTTCCTCTGACTAGATTTTGGACCGCACTTCGTACGTCGGAAGCTATCCAACGGAGCATCCGCTCCCGATACTCGCTCAGCGACTATGAAAGCTTGGTAACACCATTGAACAACACCATTCGCGAGAACTCGAAGAACGCTTTGATCAACTACTTGCTTGTCCAGCCAGAGATCAAAGTCGCTAATAACATTACCGATGCGGATGGATTGTTCGAGTTCTTCCTCATCGATGTTCAGATGTCGTCCTGTCTTCAAACCTCGCGTATCAAACAGGCCATTTCTACGGTTCAGTTGTACATTCAACGTTGTTTGCTGGGGCTGGAGCCGGACGTGCCTCCTATTGATAGGGACAGATGGGCCACCATGGAGACACAGCCGTTGTATGTGGCTCGAAAGACCGTTTTCCTTTATCCCGAAAACTGGCTTGATCCGTCTTTGCGTGACGACAAAACATTTTTGTACCAAACTTTGGAAGGGTCACTGCTCCAGAATGACGTTACCGATCAAAACACGACAGATGCAATGAAAAATTACCTTTTCAGTCTCGATGGAATCGCAAATTTGGTAGGCGTTGGCTTGTATTTCGACAACCAGTCCGCCACAGTGCACATTTTCAGTCGAACACGGGCTCCTCCGTACTTTTACTATTATCGGACGTACAGTGCACAGATTTGGTCGCCTTGGGAACAGATGCAAATCGATATACCGAGCTACAATATCGATTCCGCGAACGGGAAAACCATCGCCGTTGGCACGTACCTCTGCCCGTTCATATACAACAGTCGTCTGTTTATCGCCTTTCCGTCGATTATGCAAAAGGTGCAGCCAAACCCTCAATCTACGGGACAGAACTACACCCAATTCGGGACCGACACGGTTGGCGCCTCTGCTCCAATCCAGTACTGGGAAACTAAGTTGTGCTGGTCGGAGTATCGCAATGGAAAATGGACCCAGAAACAAATGACAGGCGGAGCTCTCTACGACGACATTACGGTCGCCAACTATACGCTTCCGGATCTGAGCCAATACTTGTTTATCCCACGTATACAAACCTCCAACGATGGATCGACTGTCTCCATTGACGTGTTCAGAAATTCCGGGAGTGTCGCCGTTGGTCGATTCGACTTTATCAACGGAAACTTTGTTGTCGGTTCCTCGGGCGCGACAGCTCTCACGTTCGCAGCGGCAACTACTGCATTCGAGTACAACACGAACAATGAAATCCACTCGTGGCAGGCAGCCATCGCGGACCCCGTATACCGTACGACTGTTCCGTATCTACAATACCCTAATGGTTTGAACGGAGCCTCGGTTCAAGTGTACTTCAACGATCCTGCTTTGGGCACCACCCGGCAAGAAACATTCTTCCATCAATTTGCACACCGGCTGCTTGGCACGGTAGACAACTCGAACAGTCTGACAAAGCTGTTTGACTTCTATACCAATCTGCCGGATACTCAGATCCCAGACTCTTTCGGATTCGACCCAAGCACCAACTCGTACAATGAATTGAAGACTCCCTACGCTATTTATAACTGGGAGTTGACCTTCCACGCCCCTATGGCTTTGGTCTATCAATTCCGAGTTTCGAAGCAGTACGACCAAGCCCTGGCAACGTTGCAAACTATTTTCGATCCGCTCCTTCAGTCGTCTGGCGGGCAAGCCTTCTGGAAGTTCCGGCCGTTTCAACAAGTTGCTGCAAAAGATTACCTTGAGCTTTTCTTCGAAAGCTTGAAACCAAATACCGAGAATGCGAGTATCACGGAGTGGCGGAACAATCCATTCTCTCCACATGTGATTGCCAGGTGTGTCTTCTCAAATCTGACTAACATTAGATCTCGTCCAGTCGCATACATGAAATGGGTTGTGATGACCTATATTCAAGTTCTCGTGGAATACGGCGACTACTACTTCCGTCAGAACACGTTGGAGTCGGTCCCTCGCGCGATACAGTTGTATGTGATGGCGTCCCATCTTTTCGGCCCGAAACCGCAACCAATCCCGGCGCGTGGAAAAATTGCGCCCCAGACTTATCTCAGTCTGTTTAACAAATGGGATGCATTTGATAACGCCGTTGTTGACCTTGAACTGGCGTTCCCTTTTAGTAACGAAATCACAATCGAAACGGGGTCTGCGGATCCCGTTGAGATTCCGAATGTCTTTGGGTTCGCGTCTACCCGATACTTTGCTATCCCCGACAATTCTCAGATGCGTACACTGCGGGACACAATTGACGATCGTCTTTTCAAGATCAGACATTGCCAGGATATCAACGGCGTGCTGAGATCTCTTGCGCTCTGGGAGCCGCCTTTGGATATTTCGCAGCTCGTCCAGGCTTCCGCGGCTGGCCTGTCAATTGCAAGTGTTCTCAACGACCTCGGAGCGCCGTTGCCCAATTATCGATTCATGGGTCTTTTGGATCGGGCGCTGGAGATTATCCAGGAACTCAAGTCCCTGGGCGACGCTTTCCTGTCAATAAAGGAGAAGAAAGACACCGAAGCTTTGTCAGTATTGCGTGCGCAACAGGATTCATATATCCAAAACCTTTACACGGGTATCAGGACGAGCGAAATTGACGCGGCTAATCGAGCAATCGATGCTCTTCAACAGAGCCGCACAGGTCTTGTTAACAAAATGACGTATTACTTGACGCTCACCGGAGATCCGCTTTCCAGTATTCCCACACCAGACGCAGACTTTACCCTGATCGCAAACTCCATTGACGCGCCCATCACCTCTGGAAGGCTCATGCTCAGTCCTGGGGAGAATGAGGATCTCACTAAACAAGGCCAGGCGGCGGATATTCGTCTCGGCGTCGGTATTGTTGAAACTTTGGTCAGTGTCCTGCATGGTCTTCCTACCTTCGCCGTTCATGCGACACCTCTTGGAGTGGGAGGAAAGACGGAATGGGGTCCGCCGTTTGTTGCAAACGCTACCATGGCCATCGCCCGAGGCATCTCTCTCGCTGCAGACCAGCTGCAATCTCAGGCAGCAACGGCAAGCATAACGTCCGCCCTCCTTCGACAACTCCAAGAGCGCCGACAAGCCGCCAACGACGCTGGAAACGAGATCAAGAATATCGACAAGCAAATTCTCGCTCAACAAGTCAGAGTAAACATCGCCAATCAGGAATTGACTTTGCAGCAAGCCAATCTCAGCAACGCCAAAGACATTCAAGATTTCCTGAACAACAAATATACAAACGTGGCACTCTATACTTGGATGGAAGCTCAGGTCCGCACTCAGTACTACAACACTTATACGCTTGCGTACGACCTTGCAAAGGGCGCTGAGACCGCCTACCACTTCGAACGACCTCTTGAGAGCGATACAAGCTTTATTCAATATGGTTACTGGGATCCCAGTCATGATGGACTGTTGTGTGGTGACCGTCTCTATTACGGCCTCAAGCAACTCGGGCAAGCATATCGTTTGAAGCGTGGCTACGACTATGAGATCAACAAACACGTTTCCTTGAAGAGATTGGATCCTCTTGCGTGGTTGAATTTCCGCGAGAACGGAACATGCCAGTTCGATGTTCCCGAGGTCATCTTCGATTTGGACTTCCCAGGACATTACAATCGGCGTATTAAAAGCGTCACACTCACTATTCCTTGTGTTGTCGGGCCTTACACAGAAGTCAACTGCACATTACGCCTTCTCAAGCATCGGTATCGCGTTTCGCCACTTGCCACTAGCGCTTCGGACTATATCGAACGTACGGGAGAAGACGATCGGTTCAGGACTTGTATCGTTCCAGTTGATTCCATCGCCACCAGTAGCGGCCAAAACGACGGCGGTGTATTTGAGCTCTCTTTCCACGACGAAAGGTACATGCCCTTCGAAGGCGCAGGCGTCATCTCAACCTGGGAATTGGATTTGCCGGTCGGATATTGTCAGTTCGACTACTCTACGATCACCGACGTGGTTATGACTCTCAACTACACTTCCGTTGATGGTGGCGACAAATTGAAAGCGAATGCCAGCAGCATCGTCGGGCAGTTCCTTGATCAGCATTCGGAAGACCGAGATCTCTACAACATTTTCGACCTTCCCAATGAATTTGCTGATCAATGGGAGAATGCATTGCATCCGCCGCAAGGAAGTCCAGGCGTCTTGGATCTCAAGAATCTGATCAATCTCTTCCCCGTTTATACTTTGCCTGCTCAGAGAAAGTCGAAATTGACGATCACGACCTTGTGCTCCTTTATCTCCGACAACGGGTCGTTGCAGGGCCTCAGTTTGGCTCCGCCATCCGGTACTGGGGCCAACTTTGGCGCTGCGACGCCGATTCCCGGCTCTGATTTGTTCCAGTATCAAACGACCACCCCGTTGACTCTGGGTGCTTGGAAGTTGTTGACCGGTTCGGTTGCCCCTGGCGCAACGGATCGCGCGTGGTTGTTGGTTCGTTATTGGTTTACTATTTCAAAGTAGCCCCACAATTGAAAATCGTTGCTAACTGTTCAGATGATGTAACGTCGGTTTTTTTGATTGCTTCTTGGCACGACGCCCTTTCTGTATGGTTAAAAATGCTTAATTAGCCTCCGTAGTGGAATCAAAAAAGGTTTAAACGCAATTACAAGACAACATGTTGATATACTAAGAGAACAAACGGGAGAAAGCCGACAGATTAAGCTACTTTCTGTTGTCTTGAATTGTTCCAGTTTGACCGACTCCGGCCCGCTCTCGTTCGAAGGGCGGAAAACTTCGACAGGCAGTGCGCTGAATTCGGCTTCTGAAATCTCGGCGACAAAATCCTGTCGAGGCATGAATATATGTATTTCTGTACACACCTTGAAGCAGAAGCACAGCCCAACCTTAAAACCTGGTCTTCCTTGCTCATTCTATCTCGTGTGTCACTGCCAGAAGGCCATCACTGGGCGGGCGATCTCGCTTTACATTATCAAAGTTTCGCAATACTATCACCTCCAATGCCTATTCTTGCTTCCGCATGTGGATCAATTCACGTGGTATATTCAATCTCTGTAGTACTTCCTAAATAGGTGCGTCGATATCATTCTTTGTTCTCCATGCAAAGAGTGGGGCTCACAGCGATCGTAGTAACAGATTCGTAGAATGGCTCTAGTGCGGAAGGTTCATTCGTGTGCGCTGGAGCGATGGGAACGGTAGCTGTGCATGCGCATGGTGGATGCCGGGGCTCGTGGGCGAGCCGGTGCCCCTGTCATTTCTGTAGCGGTCAATAATAGTATCACGCTAATCCGCCGTCAACTCTGTTTACCGAAATAGACACTTCCGCATTTTAATTCACATCAATGCCACTGGGGCCCGTGTCCGTGAAAGTGCAACGCAATTACATACGAAGTGTGGATACAAAAGACGGCCTGGACGACGGATAGCGCGAAACTCTATCAATGCTTGCGAGGGGCTGAGCGCAGGCATTTTGCCCCGACGTTTACGGGCGACCTTTCCGCAGAACGGAAATTTGACCTTCGAGGGCACTGCAGCCTCAAATCTGATAGATCGTTATGGAGAATATTCAAACAACGCCTATCACTGCCACACAAACATCGCAATTGCACGCTTTGACCTCCGCATCCACCGAGTGTGCAAATTCAGTGCTGTTCCTCCGTCACAGCACCCCTACAGTTGCGCCCTGGACTGTTGCGAAATTCTCTCATCCGTGATTAATCTCGTCAAACGCAACCTGCCCGAGTGTTTACAACCTCCCACAATGCGTCATCAAGAAATCGTACCTTCGTCCCGGCGCGGGCGATACTCTTATGCCTTGGATTATGACGGCGATCCTCTCCGTCATCCAAGGAGGGACGTTGGTGGCTCGTGTCAATATCTTTCCCTCGCACTGGCTGCCCCCTCTTTGTTTTTTACGGCGCATGCGAACTCGACTTACATTTGGTTGCCTCTCACTTTGGCCGGCGATGTTGGTGCAGTTTTGGAAGCGACCACGGTCCTCGGATTTCAGAATATATCAAGGATATATTTAAAAGACTTTCTCATGGTTCAAATGAAGAAGGGAGCCGGACACAGAGTCAGCACGTATTCTAGACTCGGAAGGCTGAGGCAATTAGCCGAGAGCCCACCATAGAGTTAACAGAATTTCGATCTTATGATACAGTAATCTGCAACGTACGCGTACCGGGCCTGATTTAGTTAGAAGACAATACGAGGGAGGCTCCCCCCCGTTCCATCCATCAGTGCACCAGTCATTAGCCAAGAGCCGATCGAGCGACACAGAGAGGTGGCTGGTGGGTTTGACTCGGAACCAAATCTAGAGGGGACCTTTCGAGTTGCCACTTTGAATCCTGACGGTACCCAAAGGCACAACTATCGAGTCTGGCAACAACGAAGTCATCTATCTGAGATTATGGCGGGTCGGCAACGGGGCAGCGTCACAATCAGACCCCATGGGCATTAAAGTGTTGTTATTCCTCGTTATTGGAGCATTTTGATCGGCCTTGCTTACGCTTCAAATAATCGGTTTGAAATCGGCGATAACTGGTCCGAGAGAGTACAACAGCCCCTCCACAACAGACTTGGTGCAGCCCCAGGTTCACACTTGCTTCTTCCGGCATGATCTTCGATGGAACCTGTGAGCTAAATTATACCGTCACAATCAATTCACAGGGAACAGGTTGTATTGTGCTTGACGGCGACCAACCGACATGGCTCAAGGGTACAGCAATTGTCGTAGGGCTTCAACTTCTACTACAGGCTGTCGATATGTATCTGTTATATCGATTTCGGAATAACCGCAACAGTTCTGTGCTACGACCAGTGTGTACCATGGTCACCAGGGTTTTAGTGTGGGCTTTCTTGACAATCGCTTCTGGGGTGCTGACAAAGGATTATCCGTTAGCCAGGGGTGTTATTGCGATCATCGCACCAGCAGCCGGATTGTAAAATGCAGCCGGATTCGGCGGGTCTTCGGGGAGAAATTACTAGTATCGCGTGGTCAGACGGAGTCTTCAAGGCTTTTGGAACAGCTTATTATGGACCCTTTGGGTTTGACTGAGGGTAGCCACGTATATAGTGACTCAGAGGAGGCATGCTGTTCACGATGAAACAATTCATTATAATGATCATCAAATTGTGCTGCAAAGAGATATGATGGTATTCTCTAACGCGCATGGACGACAACCAGGTTATACTTGCGAGACTCCAGTCCAACCTTCCTTACTTTCAATAGATTGATTCCTCAGCCTGTAGCAAACGGGCCGCTTCTAGATGACCCTGTCCTTCTGCAATCTGCGAGGGTCTCTTTCCATCCTTACCCGGGCCACCTTTCGCGCCATATTTCTGCAACAGCACAATCGCGTTGATGTGACCTCCAAAAGCGGCATAATGCAATGGAGTTTTTCTATTGGCGTCAACAGCAGAACGGAACGAGGCATCATGTTTGAGCAAGAGCTCCAGTGCTTCAATTTGGCCGTTGCTTGCCGCTCGGTGCATCGGATTCTCCCCTTTGACTGTATACTTCTTGTGGTCCCAAGGATAGGCACCGTTAGCCATGAGAGTTTTCATGGCCTCCAGGTGTCCGTATTCTGCAGCTAAGTGAAGGGGAGTGACTCCGTCGGGGGCTATCTGGAGGGTGGCACCGAACCGTGCTATCTTGAGGAGAACATCGATCGCTTTGGCATAACCGTATCTTGCTGCTACATGAAGGGGCCCATATAATACGCGGTTTCCGACCGGTACCACTCCATAGCGATCTACTTCTTTCAAGGCCTTGACGGCGGAAATTCTGCCTTCCTCAGCGGCCACGATCATCGGGGTCCGGCCCGCCTCATCCTGAGCCTGAAAATCGGCCCCCTTATCCAACAATATTTTTATCATCCGAATGTCATTGTTCCATGCCGCTAGATGTAATGCTGAGAGGCCCGTCGTGGTCTGTGCAGAAACCCAAGCATGGGACCCAACGTCCAAGAGAAAGGTTACCACGTCATGATGCATATTCCAGGTTGCCAAATGCAATGTCGTCCATCCTTCGTTATCGGGTTGAGTAATATCCCGCTCCTCCAAAACCAACGATTCCAATGCTTTCAGATTACCAGTCCACGCCGCGAAATGCATTTTCAGTTGACCGTCGGTATTATGAACAATAGGACAGTTCGCACTAAGCCATATCTTCAAAGCGCATACATTTAGGTCCACTAACCGACGAATTCTATTTATTAACATATTCCTTTCAAGTGAAACTTGCCTCTTCAGTGATTGTTTCATTTCATCATATGAAGTAGTCATCAGCAATTGAGCCTTTGGGTCGAGAAGCGCTAGTCTGTGCCAACTTGGTTGGATATTGAACGCATTCATCCCCGTAACTACCGCCGAAGTGTAGTTTTGACAGACCGCGTATAGATTACTTAAGGCCATGAGAGGTGAGGGGTTATTGAGAGACTTCTGACATCCAGATATGCATTCAGCGATAGCGGTCATTGCGTTATTCTTCTCACACAGGATGCGGCACATATCATGCCACAGCCAGTAATTTAATGGTTCTTGAACCGCGTGGCTGACTGCTCTGTAACCTGATTGATAGTATGCACTATTTTGGGCAGTAATTTCCGGCACAGAGGCGTTATTTTCAGTGACTAAGTCGCGCATTTCTGTTGACATTTCTGTTCCGTTAACGACTATCACGATCAGTCGTTCAGAAGAGAAAGGTACCTCTGGCCTGTAATGAGGAATTCAATCTCATCGGGCCTGTGCGTTCAACGTTGTCAATCGCCGGTGATTGTTTCTGGGCATTCTTGGTGTCCTTGATATAACGGTTGAAGTCTTTCAGTAACTGAATGGCGGACGGCCTGGACTTCGGACAACTCTTAAGCATGCTGATAATAGTCGATGCCAAAGTTCTCTTGCATTCGCAGCTGAAGCTGTCGTCGAGTTCAACAATCATGTCGTCGTTAGCTGTCCCATATGCAGCCGTCGCGTAATCATGGAAGAAAGGTCTGCGACCGACCGACAATTCAAAGAGAATGCATCCCAGTGACCATATGTCTGCTTTGTTGTTGAATGTCGCATTGCCATTTGCTAGTAATTCAGGCGCTCGATAACCCGTGGTTCCCCTGACGTCATTTGATCTCCGGAGGGTACTAGAGTTTCCTTCAGATGCAAACCCGAAATCAGCCAATTTCCAGCATGAATCCTTTCTCGAATAGAGGACTGTCTCATCAGTGGCTAATCCAAGGCGGAACTTACTATTTGCGGGCTTAAGATCTCTGTGTACAACTTTCAGGGAGTGGATATACTTTACACCGTCAGCGAGTTGTTTCATGACGTTCCAGACTTGTTGTTCCCTTAGTGGAGGTTGTCCGTCCTTGAAGTAAAAAGGAACCGATTCCGAGGGTGTCGGATAAGTCTTTCGATGTATAAATAGCTCAAGATTCAAGCCACATAGCTCCATATCGATGCCGTAAAATTCTGTACCGGAAATGTCCCCCAACCAGAGAACCGTGATGACGTTTCTATGTCCTCCCTTTCCACAAACTTTTTTTATGGCCTCTTCCTCAGTTCTGATTACTTCCCGCCGAAGTCCGCGGACGTCAAGGAGCTTTCGGGCAAAAATCTTTGATACAGTAAGTAAGCACTTCGGAGAAGAAGGTCTTGTACCTGTTGCGTGGGGACATCGTAAAGCTACCGTGAGTGGGACACAAGCTTGGATGCGCACCTCATGGACCTCGCCGAACCCCCCACGCGCGATAGCCTGCCTATGTACTACGCTGGAGCTGCCTCCAGTGACATAAGCGAATTCCGGAGCCCGCAGTGTCATCTCAGTGCAGTTGTGTTTGGCCTTCTAAAAGCTGGTTTGGGTGACCCTTCAGGTGAATACTCCGCTATTCGCTTTTCTTTGTCCACCGGAAACTTCCGGGACTCTACCCGGCATAAATAAATAAGCCAAATAGTGTTTTAATTGGGTCTAGCAATTTTGCGGAGAGTTGAAGTTTACTTGGAGGGCAAAAATACTTCAGGAGTAGAATCGGAGACTGCAGAGCCAAATACTGTAAAACACAGTTTTGGGATCAATAATCCAAGGCCAATTGGTTGATGTATCTTTGGCGCCGCTCCTCCACTGAGGCAAACATCAGATACATTAATGTCGCGTGACTTTCGGGCGTGGCGATGACAAAGGGTACTATAGCGACCGGGTATTGCATGTGTCGATTTTAAGAGTGGGGCCGGCACTGGTACAAATCCTTATTTCGTAGGATTTATTATTTCGGCCTGTGATGATGGTGAGACTACGGTGAAAGGACGGAGCACGTATCCCCCGGGTGGGAATTAGAGTTGCGCTGAGGCGCCCCTTAATTTCTGGAATCTCGCTTTAATTGTCTGCGTCCTAAAATAGTCTCCTAGGAAGTGCACGTGAAATTTACACCGCGCGTCCTGGTACTCCCCTTCGCATTTAATGTTCAACTTCACACCATACTCGTTCCATTACCAGCCTTTGACACGTTATTGTACGATGAGAATACGTGCAATTCTTCCGTGCCTTGGGCTTGTTCTTCAGAGCATGCATTCAAGACAAGTCCTTGCTTTCAACTACTCGACCTGTGAGTCCAAATTCCTGTCCGGCGAGTACGGGCTTAGCGGTGCCGTCGATCAGAACGGAAACTCGGTCTCCTCTCTCAACCAAACTCAAGGTCTGCGGTACCAACAGTGCGTAGAAATTTGCGGTGACGGGTATCAGCTTGAAGGATGGACAGGCATCTGTAGCCAGGTGGCGAACTCGCTACTTCCCTGGATTGCTCTCGCTGCTCAGCTTCCATTTTCAACCACAGACAAATGGCAAGACATGTTTACGGTCGTTTTAGTTATTGGTTCACCAATCCTTGCAATGTACTCTTTGCTGTTAAGTTTATTCAATGCGAAGTGGGTAAAGGAGGACTGCGGCCGTGTCGCGAGATCTACATTGCATGGGGAGGGTCATATGAACCATGTTGCGCGAGTGTTGGCTGCATGTCAACATGTCCCGCTGGCGATAAAAGATCAAAGGGCGCTGTGTTGGTCTATTGCCGGACAGGAGAATAGGAATTGGTGGGTTAAGCTGGCAGAGATGCTTAAGGATAAAGAGCGGGGATTTCCTGCATCGCTTTGGGCGCAGATCGGGGTTGCTGCCCTCACTTATATATTCACCATCATCGATATTTTTACGAACTCGGAAGGTTACTTCTGTCATGTCCGACTTGCTTATCGTAGACGTCGTAAACGTCACTTTGGCGATAGGAATGATATGGATATGGATTGCGCCGATCGTTTTCGGCTGGTATGCAGTACACACACCGTGCACTCGTCATAGTATCAGGGACGCACTTCGATGCGCATCTCTAGACCTCCACACCCCTCAAGGGCATCCTAGAAGCGAGCCGCTCTCTCAACGAGAAGTCATCAATTCTCGAGACCGATTCCTCGTATGGACGGTCGCCGGTGATGAGGAATATCCAGGTCCCTTCTTCAACTACGCGCGCTGTTTCAGTTGGGTGAATGTGGCAAAATCAATAATAAGCGCCCACGAGGCAGCCCTCCAGAGGTACGATAGATTCCACAGCCTTTCAACGGACAATCATCGCGAGGATCATAACCCTCCCGAAGATAATAGATCCAACGAACCCCTTCTCTCTTTCCGCCTTGAACACAGGGAGGAAATTCGACCTGCGCTGAATGGAATGATAAAAGCATTCTTCTGGGCTATTGTCTTCCATGCCATCCCAATGACTATGGCAATGGTTACATGCTATCTGACGCCGGCGGTTGGTTTCGGGTGCTGCTCACTTCCCGTCGTCCTTGTTCTCGGCGCTTCCTTGGTAGCCGCGGCCTTAATTATCCTCTCGACTATCCTATCCACATTAGGCATGCGTGGACCTAGAGGAATATTCCGCTATTGGACCTTGGTGGCATCGGCCGCAGTGGCACGTACCGTGGGAAAGATAATCGCTTTTCTCAATGCAATCGCGCTTATTGGTCACTGTCTCTTGACATTTGCTGGGGTTTATAATAATTGTTATTGTAATTCCAGTCGTTTTGGATTACAGAGTTCCGCTTATATCGTATTCTTGAGTGTGGCAGAAACTCAGAGCGACATGTTTGGGACATGGGTTGGATGCTTGATTGCTGCTCTGGTCGGTATCATTTTCTATACATTCTACCTGGTACTATCGGGAAGAGATTTGTTCAAACCTTTGGACTAGTGGTGTGTTTGGAGGATTCTACTGGCCTTTAAATCCCGAGATTTTCAGATGGCTACTAGTGCCAGTATCCCACGTGGAGTAATTTTTGAGTGTTTAGGGTAATACAACAGCGTTTAAAATATTCGGCCACTTCAGTCTCTCGAAAGGCTAACCCTGCAGCTGGCTTGATAAATGTGCTTTGATGATGGCCCGCTTCACGATGCCGAACGAGATCTGACACGAAGCCAGTGCCAAACCCTGACGTACTGCCAGTCCTAACTACTACCCAATTGAAACGCCATGGTCCTTCAGGTACGTACAAAGAAAAAGCAATATTTTCCTGCATGAGAACCATGTAGCCACGGGGACACAGATTGCATCGACTTACAATAAAGAAAGACAAGATTGATTGACTACTAAATCGACCAAACCTACGATGCGTTTTCACATTTACCCTCCCTCGCTATACCATATAATCCCTAGCTCCGACAAATCCGGATCCATTCGTTGATGACCTGCGTCTTGATGCCTTTGTCCGAATAACTTGAAATAATTTGACAACCTTGATCAAACGAAGACAACATTATGTCGCCAGTCAATCCACCCAAATTGTTCCCAATAATGACAAGCTGTGCTCTTGTCAATTCAAAGTCTACCCCAGATCAGCCACGGTTGATTTAAGGCACAGACATTTCTGTTCCATGGGATATCTTTCCCGAAGTACCAAGCCAATAAGCGCCAAACAATCCACAGCAATCTCGACCGCATGCCATCCCTCGAATGGCATCTCAACAAATGCGTCTCCCGAAGGTAGCAAGATGACCAATGAATGGATAGATGATACGAGATCCAGTGTCGTCCGGTAGATTCCAGAAGAGTCGGCACCATTCCCAGCAACGCCGCACTTCAACAACAGCTCCAAGAATTCCGACCACAGATTAGCCGCCAGAGTACGTAAATGAGTTCTGTCCCTGCTCGGAGTCAAGGAAGCCTGATCTCTGAGTGTTTCCGCATTTGCGCGCCAATGTTTATAGAACTTCTGGACAAGAAGATCTTTAACTTCGTCCACTTCTCCCGCCGTACAAGATCGATGTAGAGTGATCGTGAAGCGAAGAAATTGAAACTTGAGTTGGATGACGACAAATGACTCCTGCACCCAGCGCGGTTGATCGCGATATCCCGAAAGCCAGAGGACATCCGCAAGCTTCTGCATTTCATCCAAGACTCGTGGCGCGGGATTTGTTTTGAAAAGCCATTGTTCTCCCATAATCCAAATCACTTTCTCCCACATACATTCCAAGAAAAACAATTCCTCCCCTATCGGCGGAGAAGTTTGCATGAGATTCTCAACTGCGAGTTTGAATCCTCCCGCATGTCCGACGACCTCCTCGAAATGTCTCTTGAGCCTGATCCAATACATACAAACCGCAAAACACGCATACACCACCTCTTCGTATCTCTTCGCAGTGATTGCCTCGCGAGTGGATTTATAGAAATGTTTCAAATAGAGTAAATGGTCGTGGTCATAAAGCGCCTGGGATCTGAAATCGTATTGATGTTTGTATAGAGAATAAAGAATACAGCCGTAGCGGACTGATTTAGACGAGAGAAGGGGACCGAAGCGACGAAAGAGGTTTTCCCAGAGATGGTGCCCATCGGTACGAGGGAATTGCAAAAGAGTGAATTTGAAGAGGAAGTTTCGTTCCCGAATAGAACGGACATGCGTGTCTTCGAAGACGCTGAGGATTTGATGTCCTGGTCTTTGAGGAGGTCGAGTGATTGGAAGAGTATTCCTGATGGCAGAGACCGATGTTTGACTGTCGATGAGGACGGTGGTACGCGGTTGCCACTCGCTTGCAAGGATTTTGTTTCCGCAAGTTAAGCCTTTGCTTATACATTGTGTGCAGGGCGATTCCATCCCAGAATACTCGCACTAAAGTTATCCCGAAAGGAACAAGAGTTCCGTACCTTTAATTTCCATGCGCGACATTGCATGCATCGCGGCTTTCCTTTCTTGCCATGATGGTTATTCCCAGGACATCGTGAGTTTGGACGGCGGGTTCTAATCCTGGCATCAAATCTGGTAACGAGAGAAAATTACGTTGTCTCGTGGCGAACATCAGTCTTGTTCCTCTTTGCCCCATATTCCTTTACTGTGGGTGCGGTCTGAAGCGTCTGTTCAACTTCATGTTGATCTTCTGGGGACACGTCTTCTGGGGATATGGGCGGTGTGGGAAAAGCCTCGAATCTGAAGAAATCAAGGTTGATATCATTCCCACCGTCCCACTCGGGCACACTAGTGCCTTCCCAGGCGGTGACATCGAGGCCATTCTCACTCGAAGTCATAAGAGCGGCGAACATGATTCTCTGGCCACTTTTCGAAAGCTGATTCTTGCCCTTTTATTGTTCTGACATATCCCATTCAATCAGGCGGTGGACGTGAATCAACACTCGCTAACCAAGGTTTGTTGCGTTGTCGTAGCGGCCGGGGATCAGCCCGTGCCGTAAATAGAATCAACCGCGGGAAGTTTAACACGCAATAAAGCTGAGAACGTTCAAATGAACTTTATTTCACCTCCTTTAGCGATGCATCCAATCAAAATTGCCGAACTTATCACGCTGGAAAATTATAAAGTTGCGACGACGCATCGTGTGACATGCCCTGCAACAAGTCGAATGACCGTGTAGCGATAAGGCGCTGGAGACGAGCAGAGTTGCCGAAGTTAAACACAACAGTCATCGCCATACCAACGTTATTATTTGGCATGCTATAAGTATTCACACGATATACCCTTCCATCAAATCCCCCTTGCCCACGTAACTGCCACTTGGTCATCGCCAGGGTAGCCAATCTTCTCCCGCAAAGAAATAGAAAGGCACTCTCTCCCCTCCATCTTTTCGAAAGCACAAATAGTACAGCTCCCATCTTTGGACAGGACCCCAGAATGGATACTGCAACCTTGGACCCATTGAATTGCTCTTGGATGCCCCAACTGACAAGACTTCAGAGGATGGTTGTTGAAATGCGTGTGGGAGGCCGGGTGTACTTTCCCTTGGGAACAGATAGAACTACTGATGAAGACGATTCCAAGTAGGAAGAATACCAGTAAGGTTGCCATTGTGGTTCCCCATCACCAAGAAATAACCTGCCGGAATCCATTGGTGTATTGTTGTGAGTCGTTTTGACCGTCGGTAGAATTGACCGTGATTGCGCGCGAATTTCTTGTCCTTTTATCCATGGGGAATGTTCCACTTGAATTGCGGCATATTCACCGACTCCCATCATACTTCAGTGATGTTTTCATGCTATGGAGCTACGGTTCGTTGATCTGATTGGCCAAATCGCTAGAAAGGATCCCGAGTCGGTGTCGCGGAATATTATGTCAACTGAGTAGGGTTATAAGAGCCTTATCGCGCCTGCTGATTGGTTCAATCGCTACAGAAACCATCTTATTCGGGCAATTGAGGATGTCGGGGCAGGCCTCACTAAAAGTGGGAAAATCCACTATTAAGGAATTTAGCTTAAAACTGGGGAATTTCCATTCTTAAAAGGCTTAAAAGTGGGAATATCTGGGTTAGGGTTCTTAAAGCCAGGAAAGC
>Ga0182024_10005501_pt1 | contig 28413 bp, 33 predicted proteins | sample P32metaG_FD_120480 | JGI IMG/M metagenome (GOLD analysis project Ga0182024, IMG submission 120480) | Permafrost microbial communities from Stordalen Mire, Sweden - P3-2 metaG (Illumina Assembly) | ecosystem: Environmental > Terrestrial > Soil > Wetlands > Permafrost | place: Sweden: Stordalen...
CAAGACCGCCGCCTTCGGCATCCCCCTGCTTTCCAACTGCAGCAAGGGCCTGGCGACGCAGGCGATCATCCTCGTCCCCACCCGCGAACTGGCCGTGCAGGTCGACGTCGAGATCAAGCGGCTTGGGCAATACACCCCCATCCGCTCCGTCCCCGTGTACGGCGGGTAGAAAATCGCCGTCCAGATGAAGTTCCTCAAGCACCAGCCGGGGATCGTCATCGGCACCCCCGGGCGGGTCATCGACATGCTGGACCGGCGGATCATCAACTTCGATAACGTCCGCTTCGTCGTGCTCGACGAGGTCGACCGCATGCTCGACATAGGGTTCCGCGACGACATCCGCAACATTCTGACTCGAGTCAAGGGCGTGCGCGAAAAGTCCGAGCGCCTCGCCAACCGCGACGCCGCCCGTGCCGAGCGTGACAGCCAACGCGCCCCGCGCGCGCCCGATGCGACCGCTGAAGCGGCACCTGCCGCCCCGGATAGTCATGGCAACGGCGAGCCTCTTGAGTCCCACGACGTTGACGGCGTCGATCACGATGACCGGGCGGAACCTGCTGCTGGTTCGAAGACGCACCAGACCATCTTCGTCTCGGCCACGATCAGCGACGAGATCGACAAGTTGGCCCGCCGCTACATGCGCGAGCCGGTCGAAAAGCTCATCGCCCCGGGAGCCGACGAGAAGCCCACCGTCGACAGCGTCGAGCAGTATTACTTCTCGGTGGGCCAATGGGACAAGTACCGCCTGCTCAGAATGCTGCTGGAGCGGGAAAACCCCGACCTGGCCATCGTCTTCTGCCGGACCAAGCGCGGGGCGGAGAAGGTTGCCAAGCGGCTCCACGCCGACGGCATCGAGTGCCGCGAAATCCACGGCAACCTCGCTCAGAACAAGCGCGACCGGGTGATGAAGGGGTTCCGCAACAGCAAGTTCGACGTGCTGGTGGCTACCGACCTGGCCAGCCGCGGCATCGACGTGGCCGACATCAGCCACATCATCAACTTCGACATCCCTGAGGACTCAGAGGCCTACGTCCACCGCGTGGGCCGCACCGCGCGCATGGGCGCCAAGGGCAAGGCATTCACCTTCGTCACCAGCGAGCAAGGCGATGAACTGACCAAGGTGGAGGCGCTGATCAACATGGTGATCCCGCAGGCGCAACTGGAAGGTTTCACGCCGCATCCCGCCCCCGCCGACTGGACCACGGAAAAGCCCGGCTTCGGCTCCGACACCCCGAGCAAGCCGGCGATGAGCCGTTTCGACCGCCCCTACGGCGCCACAGCCGGTTCCGCCCCGGCCGCGCCAGTGGCCACCGCCGACGACGAGCCAGGGACGGCCCCGGCGACCGCCCCCGTGACCTTGCAGGCTCCGCCGCGCACTCTGGGCAGCAAGATCCCCATCAACCGAAGGCATAAGCGACGGCGGTAAGGGCTCAGTTGACTTTTGCAAGTGGGTTGCACATGCTGTTGGGTTCGTGAAGCGGATTACCGCCATTCTCCTTGCCTGCTGGTTCGTCGCCTTGGGCAGCGGCGCGCTGGAGGCGCTGCACGACTTGCAGCACGACCGGGAGGATGCCGCCATCGCCGCCGCCGACCGCGCCGCGGGGCGGCCGGAGAGGGACCCGCCGCAGCACGATGAATCGAACTGCCCGGTGCACGCGCAGTTGCACATCCCTTTCATTTCCGCCGGTTGGGTGCCAGTGCTGGTGTGTGTGGGGTTTTTTGTAGCGTTCCTCACCCTGTCGCCCGCATCGTTGGTTTCCCATCGCTCGCCGGTGCGCCCGGATTGCCGCGGTCCGCCCTCCTGTTAGTCCCAAGCGATCGATTTGTTCAAGCGATGTCGCGCGCCGGCCATGCGGGCGCTCAGCCATCGCCGCTTCTTGCCATTGCCTGGAGATCAACAGGAGATGTTCCATGCCTACCGACAAAAGGGCGGCCAGCGCCCTGGTTCTGCTTGTGGCTTTGCTGACGGGAGGTCAATCCGACCTGGCACAATCGACCCGTCCGAGCGACTCAAACCCCGCGACGCAACCGTCGCTGCCCGTTCCGCCGCCGCTGCCGGCAGTGCAGACGGCCCCGCCGACGACGGTGCCGGCAACGCAGCCCGAGACGCCCCCGCCGCTTCCGACTTTACCTCCGCCGCCGCCCGAGCCGGCGGTTCCGGCGGCTTCGCAGCCTGCGACTGCGTCAAGCCCGACAACCGCGGCGGCGCCGGGCGAGCCGGCAGCGGGGCCCGCGACCGTGCCAAGCCCAGCGACGCAGCCGGCACAGGCCGAAAACCAGATGGGACAGCGAACCGTCACCGCCACTCGGGAAAGAAACTTCATCGAACCCAGCGTGGGGGGCAATGCACACACGCAAGGCCCGGCGGAACTCGAAAACGTTCCCGAGGGTCAGAACGCTCCACTTCAGCAGGACCTGCTCCGTTTTCCGGGCGTGGTGGAAGACTCCTACGGCCAGGAGCACGTCCGCGGCGAGCACGCGAACATCACCTATCGCATCAACGGGATCCTCTTGCCCCAGCCCGTTGCCGTGTTCGGGCAGGAGCTCGACAGCCGCATCGCCCAATCGGTGTCGCTGGTTGACGGGACGCTCCCGGCCCAGTTCGGCCTGCACACCGCCGGGATCATCGATATCACCACCAAGTCCGGTTCCACGCTCGCTCATAATGAGATCTCGCTCTACGGCGGCATGTACGACACGATCCAGCCGTCGTTCCAGTTGGGAGGCGCCTTCGGCCAACTCGATTATTTCGTCACCGGCTCCTTCAACCACAACGGGCTGGGCATCGAAAACACCACGGGCTCCCACGTGGCCCTGCACGACTACACCGACCAGGGACATTTCTTCGGGTACTTCTCGTATCACCTCGACGACTCCAGCCGGCTCAGCTTCATTACCAACAACTATTACGGGGATTTTGAGATACCCGATGAGCCGGGGCTCCCGCGCCTCTTCAGCCTGGCGGGCAACCCGCCGGCAAGCTCAGCCAGCACCAACGAACGGCAAAACGAGCAGGAATACTACGACGTGCTGGCCTACACCAAGACCCTGGACAAACTTTCATACCAGGTGTCCGCGTTTGCGCGATATGGGCAAATCACCTTCAACCCCGACCAGGTCAATGACCTGATTTTCCAGGGTGTCTCCGGCGCGGTTTACAACAGCTTCGCCACCTACGGCATGCAAATCGACAGCGATTACATCCTCAACGACAGCCACACCATCCGGGCCGGTTTCCTGGGCGATTACACCATCGAAAAGAACGATACCTCGTCGCTGGTTTTCCCGACCAATGCGGCCGGGATGCAGGCGTCCGATGTGCCGATCAGCATCGTTGAAAACTCCGGCAACCGCGCATTTGAGGGCGGTGTCTATCTGCAGGACGAGTTCAAGCTGACCCCACAGGTCACCCTGAATTACGGGCTCCGCTACGACCGCTACGACGCCAATTTCGACGACGAGGACCAAGTCAGCCCGCGGTTCAATGTCGTGTGGAAGATCGACGACAAGACGACGGCCCACGTCGGTTACGCCCGTTACTTCGTGCCTCCGCCTGTACAAGACATCACGCTCGCCCAGATCAACCGGTTCAACGGCACGACCAACGCTCCCGCCAGTCCGAACGCCGACGCACCGCGCGTCGAGCGGTCTAACTACTATGACGTCGGTATCTCCCGGCAGATTTCCAAGCCTTTCCAGCTCGGCATCGACGGGTTCTACAAGCAGGCCAAGCAGTTGGTGGACCTCGGTCAGTTCGGGGACGCGATCATCCTCTCCCCCTACAATTACAAGGCCGGCACGGTCTATGGCGCGGAATTGAACGCCACGGTCAAGGAAGGCGGGTTCTCCGGCTTCGCCAACTTTTCCTGGGTCAGGACCATGGCGCACGACATCGATTCGCAGCAGTTCCCTTTCGCTAGTGATGAGCTGGCTTTCATCGAGTCGCATAACATCAAGCTCGACCACGAGTCGGAATACACCGTCTCGGCCGGCGCAGCGTATAGTTGGAAAGACAACAAGGTCTACGTCGATATGCTGTACGGGTCGGGCCTTCGAGCCGGCTTTGCCAACCTCCAGCAGGAGCCGCAATACTACCCGGTCAACGTCGGGTACGAGCACGTTTTCCATCTCGACGGGCCCGCCGGGAATGCGGTGAAGTTCCGCGTTGACATCCTCAACCTATTTGACCAGAGCTACCAGCTCCGCAACGGCACCGGGCTGGGCATCAACGCTCCACAGTTCGGTGAGCGCCGGGCAGTTTATGCGGGAGTTGCTTACGAGTTTTGAATTCATGGAACCTCAAGTTAACCCCACGCTGTTTGCCAACGGGCCGCCGGCTTTGCCCCGGCCGGCGGTCCTGGCGTTCCGGTCGGCGCGGGTCTCTCACAACGATGCATTGCTCGTTGCGGCGGCGACAGCGGCGGTATGGATTGGGTGCCTGATCGTCGGCACCCTGGGCGTGCTGCTGCCGTACGCGCGAGAGCACCTGGAAGCCAAGCCAGCGCCGCCGATTGTGGAAGCGGTCCACCTGATGCCGCCGCGCGAGCAGGCCCCCGACACTGAGGTGCCGCAGGCTGGGCCGAAGCTCGATGCGGCGCGGCCCCCGGAAGCGTCCGCGCCGCCGGATGCGCCACCGCCGGTGGCCGTTGCGGCCCCCAACCCTTCCATCGCGTTCGCGGTGCCTGTGGAGGGGCCGACTCGCATCGTGGACGCCAAGTATGCGGTGCCCGTGGCCGCACCTCCTCCGGCGCCTTTGACGCCGCCGGTGCAGCATCTGAAGTTTGGGGTCGGCGAAGGGCAGCAACCCGATCCGGAATACCCGCACGACGCCTTCCTGGCCGGGGAGCAGGGGACCGTCGTGGTCCGCTTCACGGTCGGCGCGGACGGCCGGGTGCAATCCGCCGAGGCCAGCCAGCCCTCCCGGTGGCCGCTGTTGAACCAGGCGGCGATCCGAGCTATCCGCGACTCGTGGCGTTTCAGCCCCGGCAAGGTACGCACCTATGAGATTTCCATTCGGTTCGAGATCAACGATAAATAACAACTGGAGTCAACCATTTCCCCCATACTTTCCAATGTCGTAGTGGACTACTTCCTGAAGGGCGGCCCGATCATGTGGCCGATCCTCGTGGCCCTGCTGGCCGCCTTGACGGTCATCATCGAGCGGTCGCTGTGGTGGCTGGCCCTGCGCCGGCGCACGCAGTTGGGCACGCTGCAGAGGGTCTTCGACGCCATCAGTGCCGGCGAATTCGACGAGGCCCTGAGCCTCAGCGAGTCCGGCACCGGCCCGTTCCTGGCCACCGTCCGCGACGGCCTGCTCCACGCCCACAGTTCGCTGCTGGGGGCGATGCAGCTTCGCGCCAGCGACGAACTCGAGGGCGCGGAGCGGCTTCAGTGGGTCCTGGGCACGCTGGTCACCCTGGCGCCGCTCCTGGGCCTGCTGGGCACGATCACCGGCATCATGCGCTCGTTCAGCTTCGTCGGCGACGAGCAACTCGCCCCCACCAAGGTAAGCGGCGGCATCGCCGAGGCCCTGATCGCCACCGCCTGCGGCCTGGGCATCGCCATCATGTGCCTGCTCCCCTACAACTACTTCAACCGTCGGCTCGCCAACCTCCGTTCTCAGCTCGAACGGGTCATCAACCACGTCGAGTTGCTGGTGATCTCCGCCAAGCACCACGGCCACGACCTGGAGGAATTCGCCAGGCAACGGGCGGTGGGCGGCAATTCCGTGGCCCGTGAGGCCGTGCCGGCAGCGATGAGCGTCTGACCGAAGGACCCGGGCAAACTCGAAATCCGAAATCCGAAACTCGAAATAAACTCAAAGGATAAGAAAATGCAGATTCAAAACGAAAACGGCGGAACGTCAGCGCGCTCCTGTTTCAGTCATTTCTCCTTTTGCCTTTGAATTTATTTCGGATTTCGAGTTTCGGATTTCGAGTTTCAATTCCGAGCATTGAGTTTCGGATTCAGAATTTGGAGACCAAATGCCTGTCAAACTCGGCTCCAAGCTGCCGACCGAAAGCGCCGAGGCGCGGATCGAGATCGTGCCGCTGATCGACATCATGTTCTTCCTGCTGGCCGCCTTCATGCTCGTCAGCCTGAGCATGGTGAACATCAAGAGCGTGAAGGTGAACCTTCCGACCGCCACGACCGCCGCCCCCGACTCGCGACGCGACCTGGTCGACATCTCCGTGGATAAGACCGGCGGCGCGTTCCTGGACAAGAAGCCGGTCGGGGACAACGAACTGGTCAACGGCCTGATCGCGGCGCAAAAGGCCAACCCCAACCTCCGCGTCTTCATTAGCGGCGACCGCGACGCCCGCTACGGCAGCGTCATTCGCGTGCTCAACCTGGTCCGCTCGGCCGGCATCGAGAAAGTCGCCTTCGAAATCCGTGACACTGAGATCGGCAAGGCAGGCAACCCATGAAGTTCCTGGGCTATTTCAACGTGTTTGGCGTATTCGCCCTGGCCGTGCTGTGCGTCATCCAGTGGCAAGTGCACAGCCAGTTGAGCCAGGAAGTCGTCAAGCTGGACCTGACCCGGCAAGTCCAGGCCGGAAGAATCGATGACCTGAACAAAACCATCGTCGGCGACAAGGCGGACCTGGACGATTTCCGCAAGCGGCTGGCAGATTCGCAGGAGGCCATCAAGCAAGCCGAGGCCAGGATCGTCAAGGTGACCGAGGAGCGCGACCAGGCGGCGGCGCAGCGCGATGCAGTCACCATCGAGCGCGACCGGGCGATGGCCGATCGTGACGCATACAAGGCCGACCTGGTCAAGTGGGTCGATGCCGTCAAGCAGCGCGACGAGGTGCTGAAGAAACAGAACGAAGAGATCATCAAGGCACGAGACGACCGCAACGAAGCGGTTGGGAAGTTCAACGACCTGGTGAACAAGTACAACGACGCGGTGAAGGCATTGATCGCCGCCCAGGCCAAGCTGGCGGGGAAGTGACGTGATCCTGGTGGCGCGATGCGCGGATACCGCCGCTTGGGAAAAACATCCATACGGTCATAGGGGAAACTCCTACCCCGTAGGGGCCTGCTCCCGATTGGTTGATTCCTGCCCGCCCTGACAGACTCACCGCCGTTGGGGACCGATACTTCTTGAAGAAGATGTGGGTCCATGCCCAAGCGCATCGCTGCACGATTGCCGCGAAACGACGATCGCGGCGCCTGCCGCAGCTTCGAACGGGAGAGTCGATGTCCCCTGTGAGTTGAATCGGACCGCATAACCGGAGTCGAAAGATGTTTGCCGATCAATGGTCCCGGATCGTTACCGTCTCGGTAGCGCCGGTGGTGATAATTTCCGCATCCGCGCTGCTTAGCCTGGCGTTTTATAACCGCCTGGCAGCGATCGTGTCGCGGCTCCGCGCGGTCCAGCGCGAACGGCTGGAAGTACACGGCCGGCTGGGTGCGATGCTGCCCGCCGACGTGCAGCGGGGCTCTGTGCTGCACCAGACGTGCATCATGGAAAGCCTCGCCGAGCAAACCGCCCGCATCGAACGGCGCGCCCGGCTCATCCGGGCCACCCTGCTGAACCTGATGGGCGCCATCGCCGCCATGGTCGCCTCCTCGCTGTTGAACGGGCTGACCATTCTCTGGCCCCGCTGGGCCGTGCCGGCGGCGGCCCTGTTCATCTGCGGGATGTTGCTGCTGTTGGCCGCCGTCGCTTGTGCGGCGGCTGAACTGTTGATGGCCCTGGACCCCGTGGAACTGGAGGCCGACGTGGTCTCCGAACTGATCGGGTTCCCCACCAACGGCAACCATGACGCCGCCGCGCACGCCGCGCACACGGCAACGGGGGTATCGCCTAATTGAGAACACCCATGATCACTGCATCCCGGCAGAGTTCCCCGCCCGCGGCCACCAAGCGCCGGATCTTCATCGTGGACGACCATCCCGTTGTCCGCCAGGGATTGGCACAGCTCATCAACTATGAGCCGGACCTGGCCGTCGTCGGCCAGGGCGAGGACGCTTACGACTCGCTGCGCGCCATCCGCCTGAATCAACCGGATTTGGTGCTGGTTGATGTGTCGCTCAGGGACAGCGACGGGATCGAGCTGCTGAAGGAGTTGCATTCGCTGGACCCGGAATTGCCCGTGCTGGTGCTGTCGATGCACGATGAAGCGCTGTATGCCGAGCGTGCCCTGCGCAGCGGCGCCTGCGGCTATGTCATGAAGCTGGAAGCGCCGCAAGTGCTGCTCCAGGCCATCCGCCAGGCGCTCTCGGGGCAGGTGTATGTCAGCGAGGCGATGAGCGCCATCCTGCTGCAACGCATGATCGGCGGGAAGAAGCCGGCCAATTCCAGGCGATAGGTAGAAATCCTATCTCCCGTTCCGGAAAAAAACCTAGTCAACAAGGGGAAGATGGCCCGATGTCAATGCGCTCATTCGCAGCCGATAATTTGGTTAGGGTTCGAAAAAGGCGCTGGAGGGCGCGAGGAGCAACGATGGCTACGAAAGCAGGACATGTAAGGACAACGGTCGAAGCCGCCTCCAACCGCGAATTGCTGGGAAGGGCGCGCGTGTTGGCGGTGGCGCTGGTTGGCCCACCCGGTGCGGGAAAGACCGCCCTCATCGAGGCGACGGCGCGGCAACTCCGTGGCAAGGCCCAGGTCGCGGTCATCGCCCTCAACCCCGCCGCCAACCGCGATGCCGACCGCGTCTCCCGCTACTGCGATCAGGTGCAGGCGGTAAACACCGCCAAGCCTGATGCCGCTGCTTTGCGGACCGCCCTGAGACTTGTCGACTTGAGCCGCGTGGACATTCTGTTGATCGAGTCGATGGGCGGCATCGCAGGCAAGACCGACTTCGGGCAGGATCGGACGGTGACCGTCCTGAGCGTCACCGGCGGGGACGACAAGGCCGCCGAGTACGGCCAGCTCCTGATCGAATCCCCCCTGCTCGTGCTCACCCAGGCGGACCTGCGGCGGCAAGTGGTCTTTGACCTGGGGGCCTTCCGTGCCGACGTGCGGAGGATCAACCCCGCAGCCCAATTGATCGAAGTATCGGCATTCGAAAACTCCGGCATGCCCCGCTGGCTTGCCTGGCTCGACCAGCAACGCCAGGAGAGGCACCCGGTGCAGCAACAGGTCGTGCCGCTGACCGAAAGACCGGAGATGTACGTGGGATGATCGGTTTGCTTGGAATCTTCGAACGACGGAGCCCATGAACACGTTGAACGTCACACGAATCGCGTTGAGGATCGGCGTATGCACCGACTGCACCAGCCGCAGCCCGCTCGTCGAGGGCGCGCCGCCGACGGACCCCAGGGCATGTGAAGGCGGTTGCGAGCTTTTTTACTACCTGCCGCGGCTGTCGTCGCTCATCCGCAGGTATGGCGGAGAGCCGCCATGCGGCTACGAGCTGGTTGTTCTCAACCTCCCCTGCCGACAATGCGGAGAACCTGCCCGGCACGCCGAGCAGTGTGAGTCCTGCCAAGGCCAACGGCCTCTGGAACGATACATCGAAAGGACCCTGGCAACGATCGAAAGGATCGAAGCAATGGCCTTGGGGGCGGGACGAAAAGTGACGGGTGAACGTGGACGTTAGTTGAAGGCTTCAAGCCGTCATCCTGAGCGAAGCGAAGGATCTCTTGTTTTCGCGACCCCAAGAGACCCTTCGCTGCGCTCAGAGTGACGGCTATAGCCGTCAGCTCAGGGTCCGCGCATCAATATCCGACACGAATGCCCTCCACTGCGGTCTAGGAATGAGGTGCGCCCGCAAACGTGGCACTTATTGATGCGCCGGTCCTTGCGGCGAAGCGTCGCTGGCTGTTCCGGCGACCGGCCGCAGCAGCGTGATCCGCCGCCCCCCGTATTCGCAGACGTACAGGCTGCCGCTTTGCGGGTCTTCGATCAGGTCCAGAGGATTGACAAAGTGCGACATGCCGGCGATGCCTGTCATCGCTCCGCTCACGTTTCCGGCCGCATCCAGCGACAGGACGATGATGTCGCTGCCGACGTTGTAGCGGCAGACCAGCAGTTTGTGGTCCAGAGCCCCACCAAACGCGTTGCCCCGATATTCGATCACGCCGTTGGAGGACACATGCTTGCCGAACACGTAAGCCGCCGGCTCCCATTGCGGGTCGGGGTTGGTACCGGGCGGGTATTGCGGCACGCGGCCCGGTGACTTGGAATGGCCGAGGGGGTTCCCGCCGTTGAGCACGAAGTGGCCCTGCACGGGGTTGGGGTGGCCGTAGTATTTGCCGGCAGTGATTTTGAAGAGCCAGTCGTCTTCGCTGACCGGCAGGTTGGTCAGGCCCGGCGCGCCGGCGCCGGCCGGCGTGTTGCCGCCGGGGCTGGAGCCGTTGGTCGGCACATAGAGGTGCCCGTTGCTATGCCAGACCAGGTCGAACGCGTTTCGGATGCCGGTGGCGTAGATGGTCAGCGGCGCGCCCGGCGCATACGGGTCGTAGGAGCCGCCGGCGTCTTTGGTCTTGACGTCGATCGGCTCACCCGGCGTGATGCGGGAAGTATCCAGCCGCAGCACGGTGGCGTTGAGCAGGTGTTCGATGCGGTTGCCCCAGGTGGAGTCGGGGCTGCCGTAGGCGCTGTTGCTCCCTTGCGGGAAATAGAGCGCGCCGTCGGGGCCGAAACTGGGCTGGTTGGTCAGATGGTCGCGATAGGACCGCGGCAGGTTAATAACGACGTCCTGGACGACGCTGAGCCCCGCCCCGCTCATGCGGGTGATCTTCCCCGACCAATCGGGGGCGTTTTCAAAGGCATAGAAGCCATTAGAGACCCAGAGGACCGGCTCGGCTGGCGTCGAAGCCGGGTCGAAGCAAAAGCCCGTCACGAGCCGGCGGCCGCCTGCGGCGGTTTGCAGCGACTCGATCGTTTCACGTGAGGAAAGTGTCCCGTCGGCGTTGATGTCGAACCGGAAGATCCGGCCATCGTCCGCAGAGGCGTAGAGCTTGTGGTCCGGGCCGACCTCGACACACGTGAAGGCGATGCCGGCGGTGTCCGGGAGCTTCACCTTTTCGAAGCGGATGGCGGGGTCGGGCTTGGTTCCCGCCGAAGCGGTGGTGAACGATGCCGAGTAGGCGGGCACCGCCATTCCCCTGAAATCTTTTAACCCGGTCACCCGCAGCGCATAGGGGGTATTCGGCGACAGCGGGGTTTCCGGCTGCAAGGTGATCGTCCCGCCGCCCGGCGAGGAGGAAATCGACGTGACGACCGCGACTCCATCCTCCTCCGATACCAGCGACATGTTCCCAGGGAGAAGTGTGGCCTTATCCAACCTGCCGTTGGGCAGGTTCAAGTTGACGGTTATCGGACTTTCCGGCAGGACGTTGTCCTCGCCTTCCGCCGGCCGGCTCTGGAGCACCGTAGGCGTGGTCAAGGGGATCACTTTGGCAGGCCGAACCTCCGAGACCAGCCATGTCTTGACGCCATGACCCTTCAGGAGGAACGCCGCGCCGGCGAGCATTACGACCAATAATAAAGCGATCGGCATCAAACGGATGCCGCGGTGCTTGATGGGCGCGGCGCTACCGGCTGCCGGTTCCTGGCTCTTGGGCCGAAGCTCTGAATGCTCAATCAGGTTCATCGGGATACTCCTCGGACGGTGATCGATCTCTAAAGACATCGGCAATTGAGCGTCATGCCTGTGCGACCGTCGGCGAGGACCCGGGGCGTTTTTTGCATCGGTATAAGACTGCTAATTCAATTGCGCTTCGGCGGCCTGTGCCCCTGCTCGCGCCTGGAGCGTCCGCAGGAACGCCACGATGTCGCGAATCTGTCCCTCTTCGAGGTTGGGGCTGCCGCCCAGGGGCGGCATGGACAGACCAAGCACGCTCTTGGGGTCGCCAAAGGGCCGGCCCTTTTTCACGAACGCCACCAGGGCATCGTCGCTCTGCTCGCGGATGAAGCGGCTGTCGCGCAGGTCGGCGCCCATGTGCGGCTGACCCAGCCCGCCGACGCCGTGGCATGCCGAGCAAGCCTGCAGATAACGCCGCTCGCCGGCGGTCGAGTTCCCCGTGCCGGCCGCAAATGCCGGGGGCTTGGCCGCTACCGGCGCCAGGGTCGGGCCCGATGCCTGAGCGGCGTTTGTCTCGTCATTTCGCGCCGCCCGACCCCTGCCCTGCCCGCTGACGAACAAGACCGCGCCGGCGGCCAGGACGGTTACCGCCACAACTCCCCCGTAGCCGGCGCGCACCCTGAAATTGTTGACAAGTTTGTCCATATGTCGTCAATATACGCTACAATCGGCGGCCCGTCCAGTTAGTACCCTTGCTTCAGGCTATCCCTTGCAGACGACGCAAATGCAATCTTGATAACTGGCGTTGCCACGAGCCTTTAGCGACTCGATCCGCCTCAAATCCGGCATAAACCGGACTTTCGGATTCGCTTGTCCTCTGGCATGATCTTCCCATGTTTTCACAGACACTCGAATATGCCATGCGGATAGTGGCCCACCTTTCCACGCAGGATGAGCCGCTCACCACCCGGCAGATTGCCGTGGCCACCGAGGTCCCCGTGAGCTATCTTTCCAAGGTGCTCCAGGCGCTGAACCGCAACGGCCTGGTCACCTCGCAACGCGGCCTGCACGGCGGGTCGGTCCTGGCGCGGCCCGCTGACCAGATTACCCTTTACGACATCGCTCAGGCGATCGACCCGATTCGCCGCATCACCACCTGCCCGCTCGGCCTGAAGTCCCATGGGACGCGGCTGTGCCCTCTGCACAAGCAATTGGATCAAACCATGGAACTGGTCGAACAGTCGTTTCGCGATGTGACCATCGCCGGCCTCCTGTCCGAACCCAGCGCCAGCAAGCCGCTGTGCGATGTGGGCCCGGTTCACGCTTCGCGGGCCAGCGCCAAGGGGAGGCGCCCGGTACAACTGGGAGTGACGAAAAGGCGGTGAGTCCTTTGCAGGTACTTTTTGGACACGACCGCCAAACGTTATCATCGCGCTACGGATATGGCAGTATCGGATTGACGCGGGCAACAAGAACAGGTTTTGCCCGGTTAGGTGCGTTGCAGTGAGGGCCTGGCGTAGCGTGTTTCTTGCTGGGAAACGCCGCCGGCTCCGGTCTCGGCGTCGAGGAGCGCCCCAATCATGACACTCAATCATGCGCCGGTCGTACGCCTGGGCCTTGCCGCAACCCTCCTGTTTTTCCACCTGGCCGGCCGTCCCGTCCTGGCGGCTGATAATACCGCCCCCACCAGCGCTCCGGCGACGGCGCCCGCGCTGTCCGTTCGTGCCGCGGCTCGCGAGGCGAAGCGGCTGGCCAAGTCGGCCCGCACGCATTTCGACGCCGTCACACAAGCGTTGCCGCCGAAATACGTGCTTGAGATCGAGCCGGCCAAGGCCGTCGAAGGAACACTCATGCAGAAGATCACCGCACCCAACGCGACGGTGGACGAATGGGTGCTGGTTGCAGCCGAGCCGACCGACCTGCCGGGGCAACGTCATGTGGAGTGGTCGATGGACCCCACTGCCCGGCCAACGCATGAACGGGGCGACGCCCAGCGCCCGATCTTGCTGGCCCGCGTTCCCGTCAAGGGGACGGATGACGACCGGCACGAGATTACCCTGCACCTGACTTATCGGACGGAGCTGATGAGCCGGCATTTGAAGCCGCTCGATCCGGACGCAAAGGAGATCGCCATCGACCCGCCGGGCAAGGCCGAGCGGACGGCGGCCCTGGCCGCATCCGATTGCATTGATTTCAGGACGCCGGAGTTCCAGGCTTGGCTCGATCGCGAGAAGTTGCGGCCGAACCCGGACGAAACGGAGATGGATTTTGCCGCTCGCGCTTTCCTCTGGGTCCGCGATTCCTGCAAGTACGAGTACACCGCCGTCATGGACCGATCGGCGACCCACGTCTGTTCGTCCCGAACATCGGACTGCGGCGGGCTGTGCGCCCTGTTCGTGGCCACCTTGCGCGCAAGCGGCATCCCCGCCCGCCGGCTGGTGGGCCGATGGGCCAGCAGCGCCAAGCCAGGGGAGAAGGTCGGCGACGTCAACTACTACCAGCAGCACGTGAAGGCCGAGTTCTTCGCCGCCGGCATCGGCTGGGTCCCCGCCGACCCCGCCTCCGCGGTCCTCTGGGACAAGTCCACGGATGCCCTGACCTACTTCGGCCAAGACCCCGGCGATTTCATCACCTTCCACCTCGACGGCGACTTCCTCATCGACACCATCTATTTCGGTAAGCAGACCGTTCAGTACCTGCAAGGCGCCGCCTTCTGGGTTAGGGGCATGGGGAGCGTCGATGGGTACAGTGTGGAAACGCAGTGGGAGGTGAAAGACCAGCGCAAATGATTGTTGTCACTCTGAAAGTTTGGTAGGATTCCTTCTCGGTGTTCGCAGAAGTTGTTGGGCGCTTTTTTGACGACGGCTGTTGAGACCCATTCGATGTCGGAGCAGCGAAGCCAATTTCAGGGCCGGATAGACGTACTCGTCAGCACCATCAAAGGGTGGGTGGAGCCGCACGAGTGGGTGACAAAGGCATACCCGAAGAAGATGCGCGACGTCGATCACCAGGTCTACGAGGTCCCAGCCCTCTTCCTTCAAAAAGGCCCGACCCGAGTGCTCCTCGATCCGGTCGCCTATGACGTACCGGGGACCGAAGGCGTCGTTGACCTGTACCTGATGCCGACCTACGACGACATGGCCAGCCTCTTCTTCGAGCAGGGGAATTGGGTGATCCACTACGCATTCCCGCCCAATCCGAAAGGAACGCGCTCCGTTATCGAGGCGCAAACCCTGCCCCTCCGCGAAGAGACGATCAACCAGGTCCTGGACTCCATCGCCGAACATGCCGAACCGTCGTTTTGACTGGCACCAGCACATTAAGGACGTCGAAGGCGAATACCGGGCCACTCGGATCGCTGTCGATCGGCTGAAGGTCCAAGTGGCCGCGACTCCCGACATCCTCAATAAAGATGACGGGAGCCGCGCATACCTCCGCGACACGGACTTGAACCTCGAAGGGACGTACCTGGTCCGCCTCTTCGCCGCGTTTGAGGCGGCGCTCCGCTCGTACGACCGGGCGCGGCACAACGATCCGACCCGCGATCAGGTTGCATCGGTCCTGATCGACACGATCGGCGGACGACGAGGGCAGGGAATCTCGACCGCCGTTCGCGATGGCGCGCACGCGGTGCGCATCGTCCGCAACTATTGGGCTCACGAGAACGATGTAATGCCCGATCCAATAACCATTGCCCAAGCCCGCGCGCGGCTTCAGACGTATCTCTCCTGGCTGCCTGAGACGTGGGGCTGAGTAACCTGCAAGGCGCCGCCTTCTGGGTCAAGGGCGCGGGGACCGTCGATGAGTACAGTGTGGAAACGCAGTGGGAGGTGAAGGAACAGCCGGGGAAATGACCGCAGAGATCGCGGGTTTACATTGTTGGGTGCCGTGGCCAATCGTACTCGCTTGCCCGTGGAGCCGGTTGCAGACGTGGGACAACACGGGCAAGCGAGTACGCTTGCCCATGGCACCCAACAGAAGATGGTCACACCCATTGAGCAGGCATCTTGAATTTCGCGCTTCCGTACCGCTCGGACTTGGCTACAATCAAAGTATCTTGAGGCGGCTGGCATCGCCCTTTTTCAATTGTTCCACCCCTATGGTTTCAGACTGGGCGAGTCGCGGTCGGATTGAACTCGCGTTGGCGTCCTACTCCAACTGCGCGCTGTGCGAGCACCGCTGTGGAGTCGATCGAACGGCCGAGGTTGGCTTCTGTAAGGCCGGGACCAGGGCCAACGTCTACCGGCATCGCATCGAGTATGGCGAAGAACTCGAACTGATTCCGTCCCACCTGTTCTACCTTTCGGGGTGCGATTTGCGGTGCGGGTTCTGCATCGCGGGCATCAACGCTTTCGATCCTTCACGGGGAAGCGAGTTGACCAGCCCGTTCTTCAATCAGGCCGTCTTGTGGGGAAAAGAGCATGGGGCGCGCAATATCCAATGGGTGGGCGGCGAGCCGACGATCCATCTGCCGGTGATCCTCGATGTGATGTCGCGGTGTCCCGATTTGCCGCCGGTGGTCTGGAAATCCGATTTTCATGGGACGCCGGAAGTGTTCGATCTGCTGGACGGCGCGGTCGACTGGTATGTCGCGGACTTCAAATTCGGCAATGACGCCTGCGCCCGCCGTCTTTGCGGCGTCGAGAACTACACGCGGATCATCAAGCGCAATCTCCTGATCGCCTCGGAGCGTTCCCGGCTGATCATTCGCCATCTGCTGTTGCCTGGACATGCCGAATGCTGTTATGAGCCGATCCTGCGCTGGCTGCGCGACAACCTGCCTTCGGTGCCGTTCAGTCTGCGCGACAGTTACCTGCCCAGTTGGCGTTCCTCGCGGTTTGCGGAAATAGCCGGGCCGTTGCCGGCGTGCGACGGCAAGAGGGCCCAGGACCGTGCTTTGGAAATGGGGCTGAAGGTGATCCAATGAAGAACCAGACCGGTCCGCTTGAAGACGAAACCACGATGACGGAGATCACCATCCAGCCGGACGGGCGCGTCTACGTGTTTGGCACGTCGCGGCAAGTCCTGGATATCCTGGTCGATCTGGACCCGCTTTCGATCAAGCTCAAGCGGCTGATGAGCCAGGTCCAAAACGTTGAATGCGGGGACCCCGGAGCAACATCTGCCGCAGCGAGGCAAGCATGACGATGCCAGCTCGACCCATGAGTCCCGCGCCGCGGCCGGCGGTCCCCGCCGCCCTGCCCGTCCCCGCCGCGCCGCGACAGCCGGCCGAGCCGGCGGTCATGGTTGCCGCTGAGAACAACCGGCCGCTGTCGCAGAACCTGCTTCCCGAAGACGAACTGGAGGTGCTGATCCGGGCCCGCTACCCGATCATCTACGTCCTGACCTGGGAGGAAGAGCGGGTGGAAAAAGTGCTGGCCGAGATCGCGGCGGCACGGAACAAGAAATTCCACATCTGGACGTATACCCAGGGGATTGTCCGCTATGGCGCCGAGCCGCAGCGCGCCAAGTCGGGGACGGGAAGCACTAACGACCCCCTGTCGGCGTTGGATGCCGTGCTGCAGCACGTGGATCCGGCGATTTATCTGTTCAAGGACTTCCATCCCTTTACCGAGGAGAACCGCGCCAACCTCGCCGTCATCCGCCGGCTCAAGGACGTCGCCTATCACCTGCGCGATACATACAAGACGCTGGTGATCGTCGCCCCGGTGATGCGGATCGCGCCCGAGCTGGAAAAGGACGTGACCTTGATCGAGTTCCGGCCTCCAGGCGTCAAGGATTTCGGGAAGCTGCTGGACCGCATCATCGAAGACTTGAAGGACAAGCCGCAGATCAAGATCAACCTCGATGCCGCCGGGCGCGAGCGGCTGACCCATGCGGCATTGGGCCTGACGCTAAAAGAGGCGGAAAACGTATTCGCCAAGACGCTGGTACTCGGCGGCACGATCGACGCCGACGACATCAGCGTGGTGTTCAGCGAGAAGCAGCAGATCATCCGCAAGAGCGGGCTGCTGGAATACTTCGCCAGCGACCAGCAGTTTTCGCACGTCGCGGGGATGGAGAACCTCAAGGAATGGCTGGTCAAGCGCAGCAACGCGTTCACCGAGCGGGCGGCGGCATTCGGGCTGCCCTCCCCGCGCGGGTTGCTGCTCCTGGGCGTGCAGGGCTGCGGCAAGAGCCTGTGCGCCAAGGCCGTCTCCAGCCTCTGGAAACTGCCGCTGCTCCGCTTCGATGTGGGCCGGATGTTCGGCAGCCTGGTTGGCTCCAGCGAAGACAACATCCGCCGCGCCATCCAGACCGCCGAGAGCGTCGCCCCCGCGATCCTCTGGGTCGATGAGATCGACAAGGCGTTTGCCGGGTCGGTTGGCTCCGGAGGCAGCGATGGCGGCACCGCCACGCGAGTCTTCAGCACGTTCCTGACCTGGCTTTCGGACAAAACGGCGCCGGTCTTCGTCATCGCCACGGCCAACGACATCAGCCAGTTGCCGCCGGAATTGCTCCGCAAGGGCCGGCTCGACGAGATCTTCTTCGTGGACCTTCCCAGCGAAGCCGAACGCAAGGCCGTCTTCTCGATTCACCTGGTGAAGCGCGGGAGAGATCCGCGGAAGTTCGACCTGGATATCCTGGCCCGGCACAGCGACGGGTTCAGCGGCGCTGAAATCGAGCAGGCCATCGTGTCCGGGCTCTTCGATGCCTTTGGCGAAGGGGCCGATCTGGACACCGATAACCTGATGGTCAGCCTTGCCGAGACCGTCCCGCTCTCCAAGACGATGAGCGAAGACTTGAACCGCCTGCGTACCTGGGCGCAAGGCCGGGCACGACCCGCGTCGGGGGGTTCCACCGTCGTCGCACCGGCTACGCGACGAAAAATCGAATTGTAGCAATCGCACTTGTCCCCATGCAGCGAAAGGAAGTGGCCACATGAGCTCATGCATTATCGTGACGCCTCTGATCATCGCAGGCTGGCCGGTCATCACCGCCGCGGTGACGGCGGCCGTCGGGAGCCTGGGTTACAGCGTCTGTTCCAACAATACGGTCCAGACCGGCACAACGGTCAAGACCCGTACCCGCGCCGAAATTGACATCGCGGAAAGCGAGGTCCTGCAGGAGTCGGCGGGCGTCGGCGGGGAAATCGTCGTGGAGCGGGCCGGCATTCGCGCCGTCTTCACACGCGACGCCCGCGGAGCTTTGAAATTGTGCGTCGAAGGCGAAGGGCATTCCAAAGCCGAACTGAAGAAGATCGGCGAGGAACTCATCGGCCGGGTCACCCAGCAGTATGCCTACCACAAGATCGTCACCGAGCTGGCGGCGCGGAACATGTCGATCGTGGACGAAGAGGTGTCGGCCGACCGCACCGTCAAGATCCGCGTTCGTAACTTATAGAGGAGTCCCATGGCTCAAGAGGAACTTGAAATCGAAATCGCTCCCGACGGGAAAGTCACCGTGACCACCAAGGGCATCAAGGGCCCGGCATGCATGGACTATGCCGACCTAATCGCCAGGATTGTCGGCCGTGAGGAGCATCGAGAGAAGACCGCGGAGTTTTACGAAACCGCCGAGGAAGTTCAGGGCCGGGTTGAGATCAAGCAGCGGCGGTAAATGGCCGTGCACCAGGGCAAGCAACATGCAGTGCACCAACTGTGGCTTCCAGAACATGCCTGGCAGCGAGATCTGCGGGCGTTGCTCCACGTCGCTGGGCCTGGCGACGGCGGTCCTGGACGTACACCCTCCCCGCGCGAGCCCCCTGACCAAACGTGCCCGGCGCTTGTTCCCGGTGCGCAAGGCTTACTACCGCACGCGCGAGGCCTTGGCCGCGGATGAGATTTCCGCCCGCGTCCGCCAAGCCACCGGGCCTTTGCCGTTCCCGGCATTGGCGCGATTGATCGTCCCGGGCTGGTCGCACTTTTATATCCATCGGCGCCTGGTCGGGACCTTGTTTCTTCTCGGCTGGATCGCCTGCGCCGTGCCTGAACTGCTTATGTTCGGCACAACCTGGGGCAGCATCTGGCTGGGACTGGCGTTCAGCGTGCATTCATCGGCCGCTCTTGACGTCGTCAACCGGACTTTCGCGGAGACGGACAGGCGAGGCCGGATTGCCCGCTCGCTCCTCATCTCGATATTGTTCTGGGTTCTGGTCTATTGGCCGGCGGCCTGGTTGGAGGGCGGCCTTTGCGGTCCCCACACCGTTGGGACTAACCTGGGGCAGTTCCAGGCTGGTGATGTCCTACGCGTGAACCGGTGGGCGACGTTGCGGCGCGGCGACGTCGTTCTCTATGACACCGGCATAGACCGTGAAAATGTACCGCGGTACGAGCATCAGCGGGTCGTCGTCTACACCGGTGAAAACATCGATCGCATCCTCGCGGTCCCCGGCGACGTCGTATCGTGCCGGTCGGGGCAACTGTTCGTCAATGACGCACCGTCCCCCTGGTTGCCGCTGTACCCCCGGCAGCTTCCCGATAATTTGACCTGGACGGTCCCGGCCGGCCGGTATCTGATTTTGCCGAGCATCGTGCAGGGGTTGGGCAGCATCGAGGACCCCGCTGTCTGGCAGACGACAGGCAGCGTCCCGCGCGAAAACATCGCCGGGCCTGCCTGGCTGCAAAGTCTTCCATGGTCTCGATTCCACCTGATTCGATGACGGAGTTGTGAATGAGACGGTTCGACCGCCTGGAATTCGACGACGCCCTACCGGTGGCAAAGCCCGGTCATGCCAAGCCCGCGCGCGAGCCCGACCACGATGAACAGTATTGGATGAAGGCGGCCGGGGAGGAACGCCGCAACGGGCTGCACGAGTCGGCGCTGCGGTACTACTCGCGGGCACTGGAACTGGATAAGTCGCAGGCGGCCGGATGGGTCGGCCAGGTGCAGATGCTGGTGGCGATGAATGAATGCCCCGAAGCCGACCTCTGGAGCCGCAAGGCGCTGGAGTTATTCAAAAACAACCCCGACTTGCTGGCCGCGCGGGCCCAGGCGCTGTGCCGGATCGGGGACCTGAAAAACGCTCAGGCGAGCTGCGACGCCGCCATCTGCCAACCGGGGCTGTCCAGCTACCCCTGGGTCGTTCGGGGTGAATTGATGCTTGCCCGCAAGGAAGACATCGACGGTTACTGCTTCGACAAGGCCCTCCAGCTCGATGGCGATTGGCTGGTTTCGCTGGAAATTGGAGCGATTTATGCTCACTATGGCCGCCCGGCCAAGGCGCTGCAGCGGACCCGTGTGGCCGTGGAAAAGGCGCCCGACCATGGGTATTGCTGGTATTGCCAGGGAAAATACGAGCTGGCCCTGGGCCTGACCCGCCCCGCCGCAAAGAGCTTCGAGCGTTGCCTGCAACTCGTCCGGAACCATTCGCTGGCACGAAAGGCGCTCGAGGAAATACGCCACAACCGCTACACCGCGCGGAACCTGCTTCGTAAGGTCTTTCCCTTTTTCTAAAGACGAATTTATGACGGCAAGCCTCGACCAGATCCTGAAAGGCGGCAGGGAACTCGGCGCCAGCGATATCCATCTGATACGCGGAGTCGCCCCCGCGTTCCGCGTCAACGGCGAGATCCGCCTGGCCCGGCACGAGCCGCTGAGCGAAGAAATGCTGCGCTCCCTCCTGGACCAGCTCTTGACGGAAAGGCTCAAGAAGGTCCTCGAAGCGGAGTCGCAGCTCTGCTTTTCAAAATTCTGGCCGGGCATCGGCCGGTTTCGAGCCAGCATCTATTTCCACGGGGGTTGCCCAGAAATGGCCATTCGCGTCTCGGAAACCGAGATCCGCTCGCGGGAAGCACTGGGGCTCCCGGCGGTCGTCGATGAATTGACCCGCCGCGAGACCGGGCTCATTCTCGTGACCGGCCCGACCGGCGTCGGCAAGACCACCACCCTCAATTACATGGTGGACCTCATCAATCGCGAGAGGCGCGCGAAGATCGTCACCATTGAGGACCCCGTCGAGTTTACCCATGAGAACCGCAGCAGCATTGTCATTCAGCAGGAAGTCCATACTGACGTGCCGTCCTTCGCCAAGGCTCTGATCCACGTGTTGCGGCAGGACCCGGACGTGATCGCCGTCGGCGAGATGCGCGATTTGGAAACGATCGGCACCGCCCTCACCGCCGCCGAGACCGGGCACCTGGTCCTGGCCACGCTCCACACGCCCGATGCGGTGCAGACGGTCCAGCGTATTTTCGGCGCTTTCCCCGCCGAGCAGCAGAACAACATCATGTACCAGGTCTCCAATTCCCTGCAGGCGATCATCGCTCAGAATCTGCTGCCCCGCGCCGACGGCAAGGGCCAAGTCCTGGCCTGCGAAATCTGCGTCGCCACGCCGGCCATCCGCAAGTTCATCCGCGAGCGCGAAACGCACCTGATTGTGAACGAAATCCAGACAGGCAAACGATATAGCATGCAGACCATGGACATGGCCCTCAAGGACCTCTATCAGCGCGGCGAGATCACCTACGATACGGCCATGTCGTCCGCCAAAGAGCCAAACCAGTTCCGCCACACGGCTTCATGACCTTTACGACCCCTTTTCTTGTAGCATAGGCGTCCTCGTCCGTGTTTCCGGCTCAAGAACGCCGGCGGGGACGGTGCGTGCCACGAATCGGGCCTAACACTCATTGCGCGGAGACATGACGACATGCAGCAGGTGGTGCTCGACAAGCCGTACGTCTTCTCTCCGCCATATCCGGGCAGGACATGGCCCAAACTTTTGCAGCAAGTCGCCCGCCGGCACCTTCGCCGGTCGTACGGGCTGACGGAGTTCGAGGTCTCCGGCATGGAGCACTTGGAAGGCTCACTGAAGGCACGCCACGGCATCCTTCTGGCGCCCAACCACTGCCGACCCGCCGATCCTTTTGTGGTGTTGGAGCTGGCCCGCCAAGCCGGCGTGATCGTGCATACCATGGCCAGCGCCCACCTGTTCATGCACAGCCGGCTGCAAGCCTGGCTGCTGCGCCGCGCCGGAGTGTTCAGCGTCTATCGCGAGGGGATGGACCGCCAGGCGATCGCCGCCGCCGTTGAAATCCTCCGCGCGGCGCAGCGCCCGCTGGTGATCTTCCCCGAAGGGGTGGTCACCCGTTCCAACGATCGGCTCAATGCCCTGATGGAAGGCACCGCCTTCATCGCCCGCTCGGCCGCGAAGAAACGGGCCGAGGAATCGCCGGCCGGCAAGGTAGTCATCCACCCGGTGGCGCTCAAATACCTCTTCCACGGCGACATCCAGGCCGCCCTCGAGCCGACGCTGGAAGAGCTGGAGACGCGGCTCGCCTGGCGGCCGCAGCGGCAACTGCCGCTGCTCGACCGCATCACCAAGATCGGCACCGGCCTGCTCTCGCTCAAGGAGATCGAGTTCCTCGGCGAGCCGCACAACGGCACCGTCCCCGAGCGCGTCGATCGGCTTGTCAACCACCTGCTCGTCCCGCTCGAGCAGGAGTGGCTCAAGGGCCACGCCGACGACACCGTCGTTGGCCGGGTCAAGAAGCTCCGCAGTGCGGTGCTGCCCGGCCTGATCGACAAGGAGATCGCCCCCGCCGAGCGCGACCGCCGCTGGCAGCAATTGGCCGACATGTACCTGGCCCAGCAACTGTCGCTGTACCCGCCGGACTATCTGCGTTCGCAGCCGTCGCCGGAGCGGATGCTGGAAACGGTGGAACGGTTCGAGGAAGACCTGACCGACAAGTGCCGCGTCTACCGCCCCATGGCGGTGAAGGTGAGGATAGGTCAGGCGATCCCCGTCAGCCCGACCCGCGACCGCAGTGCCGCCGAGGACCCGGCCATGAGCGCGCTGGAACAGCAGCTTCACGATATGATCGCGGGCGGAAAATGACCCAAAGCTTCGACTTTTTAATCGCCCCGTTCCGCGACGGAACGGTGCGCCGGTTCCTGTTCACCGCCGCGGTGGCGTTCTGGCTCGGCGGGTTCACCTTCTACGGCTCCATCGTCATCCCCGCGGGGATGAAGGTGCTGGGCGGTCATGTGAAGCAGGGCTTCGTTACGCAAGAGGTGACCAATTGGCTCAACCTCGCTGGCGCCGTCGCGCTCCCGGTCATGCTCTGGAACACGATCGCGATCTGGCGTGCCCGCGGCCAATTCCTTCGGTTCACTCTGGCCGCCACATGGCTGGCCATGGCAGCAGTCCTGGTCGAGCTATTCGTGCTCCACCCGTACCTCGACCGGCTGCTCGACGCACACTCGAAGACCATCCTCGACTATGACCGGTTCGACGACCTGCACCGGGTCTACCTGCTCAGCGCGACGGCTCAATGGGGAGCGGGCGCCGTTCACGTCTGGTGCGCGGTGACGGGGGCAAAAGCCGTAAGCGCGAATGCCCCATTGCTCTAAGATAAACTGACTTTCGGAACTTGCGAGGATCGTTCACTTCCCCGTCATCAACCGCACCCGGCTCTTCGCCACGTCTTCCGCCGGGAGCTTCCGCAGCGACGGCCCGAAGGCGTCCTCGCCGTAGTTCTTCACCGCCCATAGCATCGACGGGACCAGCGCCGCCGCTTTGGGAGGGTTGAGCTGGTTGCCGGGCCATTTCTTGTCAGCATCGGCGTAGGGTGCCAGGTATTCCATCGCCTTGCGGATGCCGCGGCCGTCGGCAGTCTGGTAGTGCCAGAGGTCCACGTCGACGCGCTCGGCCAGAGATGCCAGCAGGCACAGGGCGTCGAGGTTGAAAACGCTGTAGCCGAAGCCGTCGGCGCGGGCCTCTTCCAGGGGCTGGCGGCCGTCGGGCTCGATCTGCTTGCCGATGCGGGCCTTGGCCCGCTCGCAAACGGCGCGGGCCTCGGGCGTCTTCCCGAGAACGGGCTCAAGCATTTAACCCGTTGCGCCACTGACACCCGATAACCCCTTTGGCTATAATCTGCCGAAGGAGATGCCGATGAACAACACGATGCCGACGGAAAAAACTGGACTGGCCGCCCCTGCCACAAGCTTGCCTGCGCTGACTCATTTGAATCAGTGGGAGGCGCGACGTTCCGCGGCATCCAAGGCTGTCGCCTGCGCTGCGGCAACGGTCCTTGCGGGCCTGTTGGCGGCCGGCTGCGGGTCGAATTCCCAGCCCACCCTGCCGCTCACGCCCGGCTCGTTCTTGACGCACTCGATCGATACTTCGTCCATCAACAACCCGGTGGACCAGGGGGGGGCGATCCCCTACGACACCTACCGCGTGCAGCCGCCACCGGTGCAGGGATCGCTGCCTCCGGTGGAAGTGGGGCGGACGGTGCGGGAGTTGGTGAAGTCGCCCGACGCCGAGGCGCGCCAGGAAGCGGCCAACCTGTCCGGTCAACCGCCGCAGCCCGGCGAGGCGGCGCCTGCTGTCCCGACCACCCGCGAAGCCGAAGCATATGGCTGGCTGCTCAACGGCTGCGTCCTGGAAGAGATCAACGGCACGGCCATCTTCAGCGATAAGGTGGTCAGCGCCATCCAGAAGCCGCTCGTCGCCGAGGCCAAGAAAGGCGGCGAGCCCCGATTCCGGAGCATCGCCGCGAGCCTGTACGAAAACCAGATCCACGTCTACGAGCGCGACGAGCTGGAGTACGCCTCGGCCCAGAAGGCGCTGGAAGCTGAAGACGAGCAGACGGCCCGCGGGATGACCATGCAATGGCGCCAGAAGAAGATCACCGAGGCCGGCGGGTCCCTGGAGCTGGCCCACCGTCGGGCGGCGGCTGACGGGTGGGACTTCGACAAGCAGGTCGAGCAGCAGTACCGCCTGCACCTGGTGCAGATTTACTATCAGAAGCGGATCATCCCGCTGATCCAGGTGACCGCCGCCGATCTGCGCGCCTACTACGACCAGCACAAAGACACCGAGTTCACGACCCACGGCCAGGCCCGGTTCCGGCTCATCAAAATCGACCCCGTGGCTCACCTCGGCAGGGAAGACGCGTTCAACGTTGCCAAGGATGTGCGAAACAAGGCCGCCACGGAAGACTTTGCCGAACTGGCGAAGACCTACAACGATGAACCGGCATGGAAGGCCTCCGCCGGCGCCGTCGGTGACAAAGATGGGTTCGTCCAGAAAGGGGCCTTCCGGGTCCATGATGTAGAAGACGCAGTCTGGAAGGTCCATCCCGGGCAGGTCTCTGACATCATCCAGGCCGACGGGTGTTTCTACATTGCCAAGCTCGAGCAACTTAGCGAGGACAAGGTGGAGGACTTCGACAGTGAGAAAGTCCAGGACAAGATCCGCGACCAGCTCCGCAGCGCGCAGTTCACCGCCCTGCGCGAGAAGCACGTCGGGGAGCTGATGAAGGACGCAATTACCCGCAGGAACGACGACGCCATCCGTGAGACGCTGGTGAGCATTATCGAGCAGTACCCGATGTGGAGAGACGCGAAGTGAGTTGGCCGGCGACGATGCCCTGGTATCGTGGCTACGCCGCTCGTGGAATATTGAATATGGGGTTCAACGATCCAACAAGCTGATTAACCAAGCCATACCGGGCCACACTTGGGAATTCGGGTAGGGACACGTACCGCCAGAAAAGTTTCTTCGGGTCGGGATGCCATAGATCGGGTTCCAGAAGCGGAACCTCCACCAAACTGTGCTGGGACTGAACGCTGCTGTGCAGATCCTCGGTGTTGGCGACATAGAGGGCGGTCGCCTCTTCATTTAACACATAAATCCCCTTTTGTTCGGGCACCGTGTTGGACGCGTCGAACGCCAGGGGCTCGCTCCAATGAACCTTTCCCGGGCTGAGGTGCCACTGGGATGGGACCGACGCGCCCTTCTTGCGGATGTTGAGGGCTGCCCACCGGTACTCGAATGCGGAGTAACCCGGCGCAAGCGAACGGGCGAGTTGGTCAAACTCCTTTACCAGACTGGGGTGGCAGATGATCCGGTCGACAGTCGCCCCGAAACGGTAAAAGATTGAGCGCGCGGCCAATTCGCTCGCGTAAGCATACCGCCATTGCCCCGGCACCAGTGACTTTCTCGATTTAAGACCCTGGAGTTCTCCGTTCTTCCGGAGGTTGAGAAGCGTCCAGTTTAGACTAAAGGGATCATCATCTAACCCGAAGGCTTCGCAATGCGAAAGGAAGGGCCGATTCAGGCGGGGGTCGGCAACGACGCGATCGGGAGAAAACTCCTCTCGCACTGCGTCAAACGCCTTTTTGACCTTGGCAATGTACTGCCTGTCCGAGCCGCCAATCTCCTGAAGACTCTCGAAGTGAGGCCGACGTTTCTCCATTAAGGCGGCCATTTCCAAAGTCGCCTGCTGATAGTGCTGAGGGCCGGCGAGAACTCGCGAGCGAGGGCCGATCGTGACGCCAAGTGCGGCGCTGAGCGCGAAATAATTGATGTTGGCCATAGCGCACCTCAAAACGTGTCGATTAAGATGAACCGGTCGCCAATCTTAATTGCCACCTCTCCCTGGCACATGGTTTTGCCCATGTCCCTGCAAAACTGGATTACCCGCCGCATGAGTGTGTACTGGGACACCTGCTCTTCGGTGACGTAACAGAATACCATAATAGGCTCCTCGCGAACCAGTTGCTTCGTTTTGGGATTCAGCCACGCTCCATCACATGGGGCCATCGCCGTAGCCCCCTTTCCGAAGAGCTTGGCTAGCAACCGGAGAGCCTTCTCCTTCCAGTCATTTTGATCATGGCGGGGGTTACCGTCTCGGTCCTTGTTGGGGATCCAAATGGTTATCTCAACAGAGCGTCCCGCCTCCGGCCCGATCAGATCGTCAAGCGCCTTTTTCGCCATTGGTTCTCGTAAATGCATGAGCTTGGCAACAGGAATGATCCTCTGGTCAATATGGTTTCGCGTCAAGCAACTTGACGTCCTTGAGGCTCCCGGCCTCAACGACCGCATCCTGCTTGCCGTGCTGCTGGGCCAGCCAGATCAGGCGATGTGCATCGAGCTTGTTGGGGAGGCGGCGGATGTTCCCGAACTTGAAGTCAATGGCTTCCCCGGCCCCGACGCTTTCCAGCCGTTGCTCCATCGCCCCAAACCGTTCGACGCTTCCAAACTTCGCCCCGATGTACTGGCGGCGGTCCATCCCTGATTTGGGGTTCGTTACCAGCCCCAGCGGTCCGGCGTCGAGGAGCACGACCGCGCTCACCACGTTACCCCTTCAAGCTCTGGCGGAAAGAGCTTTCGCTCTGACGGCCTGTCCTCATCCAGTGCCCGCACCAGGAAGTCGCCGGTTTCCTTCTGCTCGTCGGCATTCTGGCGTGTCATCGTTGTGATCCCGGGATGATCCAGCACGATTCGTGCTTCTTCATGCCGATCTTCGGATAATACGTTTGTGCCTTCGGCGCGGCCAGAAGAACCAACGTGGTGTGCAAGCCCGCCGCTTCGTGCGTAAGACGGACCAATTCCCGCCCAATTCCCCGCCCCTGATGCATCTCGTCAACGGCGAGATCGGAAAGGTATGTGCAGTAGGCGAAATCGCTGATCGCTCGTGACACGCCGACCAGCAATCCGTCCAATCGAGCGGTCAGGATCAGGTCGGCGTTCCGCAACATCGCTTGCATTGTGGCTGGCTCGTTCAACCGACGGCGTTCAGCCAGGGTCGAACGCACAGGCCCTGTCTGAAGACTCGTCGGGATTGCGGCGGGTCGGAAATGCCCCGGATGCGAGGCGTCGCGACGAAGCGACTCAACCGAAAGAGTCGTTGAGGAGCGACAACGAAGCAGACGGGGCATTCCCGGCCCGCCGCAGCCCGTCGAGTTTTCAGACAGGGCCTGAAACGTCAACGAATTCTTCCAGGGCCAGCTTTGGTTCTTGCTGATATAAGATGGGCATTGTCCTGCCAGTTCAAGGTTCTTAGAAAATCACGTTGTTCGCAAAGGCTTCATTGCCGCGAACGCGTTCATCGGCCGTCCATCGGCTCGATCCCTCCCGCCGCCGCGACCTGACCCATTTTCCACCACAAAGTCCAGTTGCGTCTTTCCCCCTTGCCCTTGAATGACGCGGGACGGCGCAATTCTTCACCGAGAATGGGCAGGTTTTTCTTGGACGAACTCA
>Ga0182024_10005502_pt1 | contig 28411 bp, 18 predicted proteins | sample P32metaG_FD_120480 | JGI IMG/M metagenome (GOLD analysis project Ga0182024, IMG submission 120480) | Permafrost microbial communities from Stordalen Mire, Sweden - P3-2 metaG (Illumina Assembly) | ecosystem: Environmental > Terrestrial > Soil > Wetlands > Permafrost | place: Sweden: Stordalen...
AGCCGGGCGTCGAATCGATTCTGGCCCTCCGTGCCCTTCGGAAGTCACAGGACCAGCGCTGGGAGAAATACTGGTTGTCAAGGCCCGCGTACCGCAAAGCCGCCTAAAGTGCCATGCACCCCGGTCTTAACGAGCCGCAAGCGTAAGCGACCGGCCGATCGTCACCGTCCGGCCGTATGCCGTCCGCTCCATTACGGTCGCGGCTCGTCAAGACGAGCCAACGGCGCACTATACGCCGGACCTCACTTCAACTCCACCGGCCGCGCATCGACCTTCATCCGCAGCAGCAGATATGGCTTGTGCCGAAGGTCCGCTCCTTCGTTGTACTGCTTCTGCCGGCAGAGTTGGTTGGCGGTGAAGTAAAGGTAGCCGTTGGAGGCGAGGCTTAAGGTATCGGGCCAGACCAGGTTCGGACCTTGGGCAATGATCTCGTCGCTGACGTCGGCAGGGCCGGCGGGGCCGAAGGTCCGGCGATGGACCGCATTGTGCTCGTAGTCGGTCAGGTAAAGCCGGCCGGCGGCGTCCGATTCCAGGCCGTCGGAGGCGTAGCCGCGGTCGCCGTAATCGACGACCGTTTTGGCGACGTCCTCATCGCTGACCGTGGCGTCGGCCAGCGCTTCGGTGCTGACGCCATAGAGATGCCGGCTGCTCATGGGGCAATAGAAAAGCGTCTTCCCGTCGGCGCTGATGGCAATGCCGTCGGCGCCAACCGTGATTGGCTTGGACACGCCGGGGGCGGGGCGCAGGAGGAACGGGTTGCCCTCAACCGTCGCGACGAAGGCCGGTGCGGCCCGCACCGAGGGGTGCCCGCTGAGCCTGCGCCAGCTTTTCCCCGAGCCCAGGTCCACCACGATGATGCCGTTCGGCCCCTCATCGCCGGAGTCGGTAATGTAGGCCACTCCGGCGGCGCCCTGGCGGAGATTGAAGCGGACGTCGTTCAAATAGGTCGTGGGCAGCGCCACATCGGGGGGAAAGATGATCGACTTGACGACCTGGTTGCTGTTCAGATCAACCGCCACGAGTTTGGCCCCGCCCGGCAGCGGCGAGCGCATGCGCAGCGAACCGGTGTCGAGCACCCACAAGCGGTCGTCCGGGCCCACCACCACGCTCTGGACCGAAACCAGGTGGACGGCTGCCTTGTTTGAGTCCAATTGGTTCATGTCCGCATTCGGATACGGCACGGGCTTGCCGCCTTTCAGTTCCGCCACGGTGTACTCCACCTTGTCGCCCCAGCGCGGGAAGTTGACGAATATCCGGCCGGCTTGGGACACGGTGACGCCGGTCCACATGGCGCCCTGATCGGTGGCCACGACCTCGAGCGCCGGCGTAGGGGCGGCGGCAGGCGCAGTTGCCCCAGTATCAAGCGCCGTAGTGTGAAGCACTGTTGAAGACGCTGTGGCAACCTCGCTACCGCCGACCTTCGAGCGCGCGGCATTCTGACCGGTCGGCCGGCTTGGATTCTGCGCGCAGGCAGCCAGCGAAGCGGCAATCAGGGTGAACACAGTGGGATAAAGCGGTCTCATTGAGGGCTCCGGGGGCTGCGACTCACTGTATGTGCTCGATTCCCAAATCGGAAATTGGCGCGGTTCGTGTCGCGCGTACCGGCGCTTGGGCCGCAATTGACGTGCCCCACTAATGCGATCTGAATGGCAACGCGGGGGATTTTTATGACTGGCCTGCCGTAGGCGCACGATAAATTTGGCCCCGGACATGATATGGGGCTAAAATGAACTTGCCGCGATCGATTCAGTCACGGATTCAAAAATCCCGTTTCGATCGCGACATGGCTGGGAGTAATCGCATGAACGATGAATCGCCGCATAATTCGCATAACGCCAGGCACCGACACGATCGGCATAATCGGCCGGACCGGGCCGATCAGACCGATCGACAGGACCGGGAACACTCCGATGACCTCGCCCCCGAGCGCAACGGGGAGCGGCCCGTCGAGCGCACCGAAGGCCGGCTGCCCAACAAGGACATCACCCCCGTCCTGCGCGGATGGGACTACGAACCCGGCACCATCAACGTCCGCAAGGTAAGCGGGCTTGACGGCATGCCCAAGTTGCAGATGCGCCTCGACCTGGGCCTGCTGCAAATGGAGATGATCGGCCGGCCCGACGGCCTCCGCCCGCATGGCTGCGAGTCGCTGCTGGATTACTTCGAGGGCCTGCTATCCGACCATAAACGCCGCAACGGCACCGAGTTGGGCTTCCAGCTCACCTCCAGCCAGTGCCAGTTGCTGCGCGAGGAGGCGGTGATGTATTACAACCGCTACCTCAGCCTGTTCGTCCTCGAGGAATTCCCGGGCGTGGTCCGCGACACGGCCCGGAACCTGCGCGTGCTCGACCTGTGCGGGCAGTTCGCCGCCGACGAACAGGACCGGCTCGTCCTGGAGCAGTACCGGCCGTACATCACCATGATGAACGCCCGCGCTAATGCATCTATCCAATTCAAAGATAGCCAATACAAGGCCGCCCTTGAAACCGTCGAGCGCGGGCTGGCCGACATCAAGGACTTCTTCGTCCGCTTCGGCCAGGAAGAAGCATACGGCCAAAGCAACGAGGTGCGCGTCCTGAAGCGCTTCGCGCGGGAGATCCGCGCCAAGCTGCCGGTCAGTCCGGCCGTGCGGCTGCAGCGCAAGCTCGACCGGGCCATCAAGAACGAGGAATACGAAGAAGCCGCCCGCCTGCGCGACAAGCTGACCGCGCTGCAACGGAGCAATCCGGGGAGCAATCCGGATGCCGCCGCTCCCGAGGCCAAGCGCGACCCGAATGTCCTTTAAGAGGACGTTACCGACTTGCGACGGATCGACGCCGGCATTGAAATGCCGGCGTCGTGTCGTTTGGTGAGGTGATCAATGCGTGCATTCGTGACGGGCCAAGTTGGTGTCGACAAGGGGCCCTATCTCGAGGCCGTGGCGGCCGAGGCCCGGGCCCACGGGCACGACCTTCACATCTGCCACGTCGGGAAGATGATGTATGCCGAGGCGCCAGATGTGCCGGCGGGGCGGATCCTCAATCTGCCCATCACCCGCCTCAACGCGCTGCGGCGGGCGGTCTTCAAGGAAATCCTCCGCGCCGCCGAGCAGCACGAGCACGTGCTGGTCAACACCCATGCCACTTTCCGCTGGCGGCACGGGCTGTTTGCCGCCTTCGACTTCGACCAGATCAAGGCGTTCAACGCCGACCTCTACGTCACTCTGCTGGATAACGTGGAAAGCGTCCACCAGCGGCTGGTCCGCGACCACGAGACCGATCATTCCCTCAAGGACCTGATGGTCTGGCGCGAGGAAGAAGCGCTGGCGACGGAGATCATCGCCAACATCACCCGCGGCTACGGACACTTTTTCATGGTCAGCCGGGGCGGGAAAAACGGACGCGCAGGGCAGGAGCGCCCGCCAACCACGCAGACCATCTACCGCCTCATGTTCGAGAACTATCGCAAGAAGGTGTATCCCAGCTTCCCCATGAGCCACGTGATGGACCTGCCGGCCACGCTCTCGGAAATTGAAACGTTCAAGGCAACGCTGGGCGAGCACTTCATCACCTTCGACCCGGCCGACGTGGAGGAAATGGTGCTGCACACCGCCGCCCTCAAGGCGATGCAGGAAGGCCGAACCGCGTTCGAGGCCGACGCGGCCGGCGGGCCGGTCACGCTGAAGACCGCCGACGTCGCCCAGATCAGCGGCGACATCCTGGGCCAGATTTACGCCCGCGACTTCAAGATGATCGACCAGAGCGACATGATCGTCAGCCTGGTCCCCGAGCTGCCCGGCGGTAAGCCCGCCCTCTCCAGCGGCGTCGAACGCGAACTGCACCACGCCTACGAAGGCGGCAAGGAAGCCTACGTCATCTGGCCCTGCAAAGCCCCCCCCAGCCCCTTCATCACCGAGACGGCAACCAAAGTGCTGGCCAGCGTGGATGAGGCGATGGAATACTTCCGGGGGAAGGGGTATATTCCGTGATCCGCTCCATTACCGTTTACTGCTCGTCAAGCCGGCACGTGGCGCCGGTCTATTTTGATGCCGCCACAGAATTGGGCCGGGGCGTTGCCTCCTGCGGATGGACGCTGGTTTATGGCGGCAACAACCTGGGCCTGATGGACGCGGTTGCGTCCGCCGCCCGCGGCGCGGGCGGGAAGGTGGTCGGCATCACCCCGAAAATGATGGCCGACCAGAACATCGTCGACCCGCTTTGCGACGAGCTGATCGTCACCGACACGATGCGCCAGCGCAAGGCGCTGCTGGAAGAGCGCGGCGATGCATTCATCGCCCTCCCCGGCGGGATCGGCACGTTCGAGGAATGGTTCGAGGTCCTCGTCGGCCGCACGCTGGGTTACCACGACAAGCCGCTCGTCCTCCTGAATATCAACGGCTATTACGACCCGCTTCTGGCGATGATGGAACACGGCATCGAGCAGAAATTCATCCGCCCGCACGCCCGCGACGCTTACTTCGTTGCCCGCACGCCGGGGCAGGCCATCGAGCACTTGAAGTCGTCGGCGGGAACAGGGGCTGGCGCCATCGATGAGGCAAGAGAGCCGTCAGCGTTGGAATGACGGGCCGGAGCCGGGCGGATCATCGGACGAGTGACGCCGGTTGAGGAGCGGGACGAACCCGCTCTCGGCGCCGCTCTCCCAACCGTTTCGCCGCGATGCGCAGCGTAGCGCTCCTCTGCGACAGTCTGCGCTGCAAAGCGCTCCGCTGCGCGTTGCGGCGAAACAGGGGTGGAGCCCCCCGCGGCACATTTCACTTCCGTCATCACACTTCTGAAAATCTTCGCGCTATAATCGTGGGTTAGCCGTTGTTTTGCCCGCCCGGATTGGCCGATAATGTGTGGGGCCAGTCGCGCCTGGCTCGTGAAGTGACCGCGATGTGGTTCCGACGTCATCTTCCCATTTTCATCGCCCTGTGCGCCTCGGTGGCATTGCACGTGGCGTCCTTCCGGGGTGCCAAGCATTACCAGGTCAAGCTGCGCCCCGTAACGGGCACCTACCAGCCACAGCAGGAAACGACGATCCAATTGTCGTTGCTCGATCCGTCGGCGCCGAAGCCTGATGATCCGGACCAGACGACCAAGCCCGAGGACAAGAAAGATCCGGACAAGCCCAAGGAGTTGCCCAAGCCCGCGCCCAAGAAGCCGAAGATCGATTTCCCCGACAACATGGGCGAGCGGACGGGCAAGGGGATCGGCAGCAACAAGTCGGAGGGGATCGAGCCGCTCAAGGCTTTGGAGGCCGATGAAGACCAGGCGTTCCTGAGCCGCAACCCCGGCGCTGCCAGGCGCGTGGCGAACCGTGCGGCCAACTGGCTGATGTCCCCGGGCGAGAACGGCCGCGGCGGTCACCCAGGGTCGCCGGCGCCCGCCGGTGCAGCCCGCTCGCCAAGCGACGACGTTCCCGTGCCCGCCGACCCCTTGGCGATGCAGGCCCCGCGTCCCCAGGAAAGCGACCCCGCTTCCGACACCACGCCCCCGGCTCCGCCCGACCTGCCAGTGCCCCGCGCACAGCTCGAAACCACGGCTGACAACGAAAACCCGACTGAGCCGGCGCCGCCGGCGCACCCGCAGCAGCCCCTTGCCACATCCGCCCAGCCGACACAGCAGCCGAGCCCCGCCCAACCTCAACTGGTGAAGGAACTGAAGCTGTCTTCAGTTTCCATCGGCTCCAAAATCGCGCCCACACCTCCCAAGCCCGGCGACGATGCGACCAAGGGCTCGGGGCATGCCGGCATCAATGACGAGTTGATCGCGTTGGCCAACGATCCGGCATCAAGCTTGCCGCGAACCACGACGCAGCCCAGCCGCGAAGCCGGTCACCTCGATGGCGCTCCGGTGGCAGTGCAGATACCGGTGCCGTTCATCACGCCGACGCGGCTTGCCGAACCCAAGGAGGTGCCCCCGCAGCCGGCCAAGCCGGCTTTCGCGCTGCTGGTGACGCCGCCGGCGCCGGCCGTCCCGACGCCCGATCGCCTGGAGCCGGCGGCTCAGCAACCGCCGCAGGCTAATTCGCCAGCGCGGGACAAGCCGGACGCCTCCAAGCCGGCGCCGCGTAAGCCCCCGCCGGCGTCGCCCGCCCTGTCTGTGCCGGCTCCCGCCGCCGGCGCATCCGCCAGCGCCCAGGCCACCGGCGACGGCCGCCAGCCCGGCTCCGAGCGCCCCGCAGGCGATCCCGGCCAAATGAGCGACTCCGAGTCCGATCCCTTCAGCAAGATCGGCAGCGCCGAGCTGCTCCGCGACGGCAAGCTCGACGTCCGCTTTGGCCGGAAGATCAAGACCGTCCGCCCGCATATTCCGGTCGTCGGGCAAGTCGATGCTTTTTCCCTGCTCAACCCCAGCGTCACCCTCAAGGTGAACATCGACGAGACCGGCAAAGTCACCGAGGTAACCGTCCACAAATCCAGCGGAAGCAACGAAATCGACCAGCCCACGCTCATCGCCATGTACGATTGGTGGTTCGAGCCGCTGCACGACGCCAAGGGCAATGCCGTGCCCGACTGCGTGCTGTTCACGATCAATTCCCGATGACGAAGCCCGACACCTCAATCGCCCAGTGCGTTCGTGTAGGGTCCGCACTGCGGACCGATTCGCTACGGCTATTCACGATCAATTTCCGGCAGATGAAGCTCTCCGAACTTTTCTACTCCATCCAAGGCGAAGGCAAGCTCCTCGGCGTGCCGTCGGTGTTCGTCCGCGCCAGCGGCTGCAACCTGCGCTGCGTCTGGTGCGATACGCCCTTCGCAAGCTGGCAGCCCGAGGGGCACGACCTACCAATTGGCCAGATCGTCGAGCAGGTGTCCGCCCACCCGACCCGCCACGTCGTGGTCACCGGCGGCGAGCCGATGATCATGCCGGACATTGCCGAACTATGCTCGGCCCTCAAGCAGCGCGGCTACCACATCACGATCGAGACCGCCGCGACGGTCCACGCCGATGTCGCAGTGGATCTGGCATCGCTGTCGCCGAAATTGTCCAATTCGACGCCGCACGACCGCGAGGGCGGCCGGTTCGTCGCCATGCACGAACGCCAGCGGATCAATGTCCCGGTGATCCAGAAGTTCATCGACTCCTCGCCCGACTTCCAGCTCAAGTTCGTCGTCTCCGATTCGGGCGATTTGCCGGAGATCGAAACGCTGCTGGAAAAGCTGCATCGCTGGCAGCCCGCCGACGTGCTGCTGATGCCCGAAGGCATCGACGCCGCAACGCTGGAATCGCGGGCAGGTTGGGTGTCGGAGGCGTGCAAGAAACGGGGTTTCCGGTATTGCCCGAGACTGCATGTCATGCTGTACGGGAACACGAGGGGGACGTGATCTTTAGGACCTGCGCCATGCCTACGAGGGCACGGGCACGATGACGACATCCTTTGCGCGGGTTTCGGGCGTTACTTTCAAATGGGTGACTTTGCCGTTTTCAACATGCCCTTCCACCGTTGTTTGATGGGGCGCATGCAGCTTGAAATCGGCGGTCCAGCCGGCGGGCCAGGCCGGTAATAGCTGAATGCGTTCGCCGTCGCATTGCATCAACATCAATTGCAGCGTGATCATGCCGGAGCCGCCGTTGTCGAGGTCGGGGATCCAATCATGCCCCGCTTTCCAGAACCACGGGAAGCGCTGTTCGCCGTAGTCGGTGAATTCAGCCGTGGCGGCTTTCTGCGCCACGGACGTCAGGCCCAAAACCGCGGCTTGAGTTCCGTCCTGTCCCCAGCAGGTGTTTTGCGGAAAGCGCCGGGCAACAAAGGTGTCCCGTGCCAATTTCAGGTCGGGCTTGCCCACGCCGTAAAGGCGATAGGGAAAGGCAACGTAAAGTTCGGGGTTTTCTGAATTGGCGGTCTTGCCGTAACCCTCGGCGGGAAGAATTGTCGGCGTGCCGTCGGGGTCGCCCTGACCGAGGGGAGGCAGTTTCCTGCGTGCGGTCCTGCCCATCGGAAGGGGCGGCAAATCCTTAAGCGTTTTGGCCCAGGCAGACCGCTGCCGCTCCGAGGTCAATTCAGTCGGGAGGGCCAAAAGCCGCGGCAGAACAGCCATCAATCCCGCGATGTCCGGCGTCGGGTTGACTGCGCCGAGTTGATAAGTCTCCAGGGATTGCATCGGCGCCATTCTGATCTTGCCGGCGGCATCGCGCGGCCAGTGCTGATCGTAAAAAGTCACTATCGCATCGGCAAAGGGAACCAGCGAAGTGCGGACGTACTCGCTGTCCAGGTTGAAATCATTCACGTCGAGCATCTGGGCAATCACTTCCAGCGTTCCCTGGACGTGGTATCTCTGCCAATGGCTTTGTATTTCATTGGATGGGTTGTCCCTGCCGAAATCATCGAGATTCGGCACACCCCAGAAATGCATCGTCTCGGGGAAGTGGGCCCCCTCATGGTGGTAATAGACCCGCGTGCGGTCCGTCGCAAGAGGTAGCGCCTTCAGATACATCTCAAACCATGGCTTGAGCAGATCGATGTCACCCGTGGCAATCAACGGCCAGTAAAGGAGGCGGTTGTTTTGATTCCAATAGGAATCGCCCCATGCCCGGTAATCGGCGTCGTGGTCGGCGGCGGTTTGTTTCGCGTTCCCGGGAACATCATGACCCACGGTGAAAAGTCCGCCATTGAATTTTGCCGGCATTTCGCCGCGCGACGAGCACGCCATCATGTACCGCTGCATGACGTAGCCCTGAGACACCTTTGCCGCTTCCCCCGTTCCAGCCACGTGAACCCAACTGCGACTCCAAAAGTCCTGCCACCATCGTTCATGCGCCCGACGCGCCTGCTCTATTTCGATGCCATGCACTTCTCCAGCTAAACCGTCGAGGCTGGCCCGGCAGGTCCCGGGAGAAGCGGCTTTCTGTTGCGTCAGGGCGATTAAATCGACCCGGAGATCCTGGCCGGGGGCGGACGATTTCAGCGTGCGATCGTCGCTGCTGACCAACCCGGGGCCGGCCAGAGTTGCTCCAAAACAACGATGCGAGAGCGGGTCCTGGTATTTTGAAATGCTCGATTCCAGGTGTTCCTGTTTGAGCACGAAGGGATAATAACTGTCCGGATTAAAATGGCACCAGGCGATGCGATCCGCTCCAGCGGGGAAGATGAAGTCCGGCTCGGCATGGGGGGCGGCATCGCCGGACATCACCCGCGAATAATCCTCGCCCCGCAACTGTTCGTTGAACGGCTGCGTTTTGCGCCACATTTCCAAGCTGGCTTGAAGGGCCGCGGGATGATCCAGATGCGCCTCGACATGCATCACCGGATGGTTCGCATCAATCCAGACATGCACGATATTGGCGCCGCTTTTGATTTCGATCGCGCCTTTTTCCAGGTTAAGAAGCTGCGAAATGCCGGAAGCGCCGGCAAAGGGGTTGGGCGTCAGTTTGATCCGAACCCGTCCGAGCTTGACCAGTTTCCCGGTTTCGGTCCATGCGTCGGATTTCGATACGAGCAGGACCAGATCTCCGTTTTGTTCCGTCCAGACATTGGCCGCAAGATCGCCATTGCCGATGGGCATGGAATCGTTTTCGTCCTTCCCCAGCGTCGTCCAGGTCACGTCATTTTCGGGAATGAAACGATTATCCTTGCCCGAGGGCTCCTGCGCCAACAGGCGGCCCGAAATAAGCAGGAGCAGGAGGAGACAGAAAGAAGATTTCATGGGGAAAAATCCATTCATGAGGAAAACTGTTACTGACCGTCGAACGTCCCGGCTGGACGAGCCTCAGTTTACCGCGCCACGACTGATCCCGCGAAATAGATGCTTGCTCCGTCACGTTCACTCGGAGGGCAATGATTCCGTCGGCTGGTCTCCTTTCGCCCTGGCCTCGTCTCGACCTTGACCCGCCGCCTGTTCCCCGCCAATCTTCCGCCTGCCTGCGGTCCGGACCTGTCCGAAGGCATCGACGCCGCAACGCTCGAATCGCGTGCGGGATGGGTATCGGAGGAGTGCAAGCACAGGGGTTTCAGTTACTGTCCGCGGCTTCAGGTATCGCTGTATGGGAACAAATGGGGGACGTGATTGCAAAGCAACGATCGAAACCCCGCGGATAACTCGCACCGGTTAGTTTTTTAGCGCCATCCCGCAGGGATGGCGCTAAAAGAGCTTCGTGAGGAGCATTTAGTTTTTGACCCCGGCTTAACTCGCCCCCTCTCCCTTGACCCACCGCTCATTCCCCGCGAATCTTCCGCCTGCCTGCAATCCGGCCCCTGACGACAGTTGCCATTCCTGCGAATGCGGCGGCAGACCCGAGGTCGCGGCGAAAATCGGCCCTGGTTCCCATGCGAAAACACATCTGCACTCTCGCACTCGTCTGCTGGTTCCTGCTTCTTTCAATTTCCCCTGACCTCACCCGAGCCGACGAGGGCATGTGGCTTCTCAACCACCCGCCACTGCGCCAACTGAAGGACCGCTACAACTTTGAGCCCCCGGCCGGCTGGCTGGAGCACATGCAGAAGTCGGCGGTCAGCTTCGGCGGAGCTTCCGGGTCGCTGGTCTCCGCCGACGGGCTGGTCCTGACCAACCATCACGTGGGCCGTAGCGCCATTGCCAAGCTCAGCACCGCCGGCCACGACCTGGTGAAGGACGGCTTCTATGCCGCAACGCGCGATGCCGAGTTGAAGTGCCCGGACATGGAACTGAAAGTCCTCTGGTCGATCCAGGACGTGACGGCCAAGGTCGATGCCGCGACGACGCCGGCCATGACGCCGGCCCAGGCCAACACCGCCCGGCGGAAGGCGATCAACTCCATCGAGAAGGAGTCCGAAGACCGCACGGGCCTCTATAGCCGGGTCATCTCGCTCTACCACGGCGCACGCTACCATCTCTACCAGTCCAAACGCTACACCGACATCCGCCTAGTCTTCGCCCCGCAGCAGGCGATCGCCTTTTTCGGTGGCGATACCGACAACTTCGAGTACCCCCGCTTCGACCTCGACATCTGCCTCTTCCGCATCTACGAGAACGGCCAGCCGCTCCACCCCGAACACTATCTGCACCGGTCGACCGCCGGCGCTGCCGACGGTGGCCTGGCGTTCGTCTTCGGCCACCCGGGCCGCACGCAGCGGCTGAATACCGTCGATCATTTGAAATTCATCCGCGACACCGCTCTGCCCAGCCGGCTCGCCTGGGCGTGGCGCCGCCAGGGAGAGCTCGAGGCGTTCTCCGCACGCAACGACGAAAACGAACGTATCGCCGCCCGCGAGCTCTTCGGCGTGGAGAACAGCCGCAAGGCCATGCTCGGCCAACTCACCGCCCTGCAAGACCCCGCTTTCCTCGACAAGAAGCTCGATGCCGAAAAACGCCTGCGGTCGTTCAGCGACGCTGAGCCCGCGCCCCACCCAGAATGGGTGCGTGCGTGGGATAATCTCGCCGCCGCTTATCGCGCCGAGCGCATCGCCTACCCGCGCGGCCAGGTGCTGAACCGACTGACCAGCCATGCGACGCTGGCCAGCATCGCGATGGACCTGGTGCAGCTTGCCGACGAACGGCCCAAGCCCAACGCCGACCGCCTGCCGGAATTCAGCGACGCGCGCCTGGCGACGTTCTATCTGCACCTTTACTCATCCGCGCCGATCTACGACACCCTGGAGATCGAGGAGCTGGCCAGCGACCTCTCCTACGCCGCCGAAATGCTTGGCGGGGATGACCCGCTGGTGGTGTCGGCCCTGTCCGGGCGATCGCCGCGCGAGCGCGCCGAGCAGCTCGTCCATGGGACGAAGCTCAAGGACGTGGCCGAGCGCAAACGACTGGCTGAAGGCGGCAAGCGATCGATCGCCGCCAGCGACGATCCGATGGTTCGCTTCGCCGCGCTGCTCGACTCCATTGCCAGGGCCGAGCGCAAGCGCTTCGAGGACCAGACCGAGGCGATCGAGCGCGACAGCTACGCCAGCATCGCCGCCGCCGCCTTCGCCCTCGGCGGCGAGGACGTCTACCCGGACGCCACCGGCACACTGCGGCTCGCGTTCGGCACCATTAAGGGGTATCGCCAGGATGACGCCGACGTCCCTCCCTTCACGACGTTCGGAGGGCTGTTCGAGCGCTCTACCCAAAGGCGCGACCAGCCGCCGTTCGAGCTGCCCGCGCCATGGGCGGCCGCCAAAGGAAAACTCAATCTGGCCACACCGTTCAATCTCGTGCTGACCGCCGACATCATCGGCGGCAACTCCGGCAGCCCCGTCGTCGATCGCACCGGCAACCTGATCGGCCTGATCTTCGACGGCAACCTGCAGTCGCTCGCCTGGGACTTCCTCTACGACGACCATCAGGCCAGGGCCGTCGCCGTGGATGGGCGGGGGATCATCGAAACGCTGCGAAACGTCTATGACGCGGGGAAGCTCGCCGATGAGCTGACGGGGAAATAAGGGCCGGGAAGCCTCGTGCCCGCGAAAAACGGACTTCGATCTTCACGGAAGCTTAAGGTGGTGCCTGCTATTCTCTGCATTCCCGCATCCAGACGGGCCGCGACGCGGGCATCTCTGTGCGGAGGGCCGAAAAGATTTTGCTGTTTCGCCGGCCCACCCACTGGTCCCCTCTCCCGGTACTCCGGGAGAGGGAGACTGCTACTCGAACGACCACGGAGCATCTCATGTATAGAACGCTTTCGACTCTGATCCTCGCGGCGGCCCTCACGGCAGGGGCATCATTCACCTCCGCCGCCCGCGCCGCCGACCAACCGCCAACCCCTCCGCCGCGTGACGCAGCCAACCCGCCAGGCGACGACGCCCGGCCGCGCAGGCCTGCCCTGAGCTTGTCGAATGGGCCTGGCGGTTTCCACCTGCTGCCCCCGCGTGCCGGCGAGAAACTGAACTTGACTCCCGACCAGCAGAAGCAGTTGGCCGACCTGGAGGCCGATGTCACGGCGAAGCTCAACAAAATCCTCACCGCCGAGCAGAAGGAGCAACTCGAGAAAATGCGGCCACCGCCTCCGCCCCCCGGCGATGCCTCGGACAACACCGGCTCGGACCGGCCGCCGCAGCCCACCCCTCTGCCTGCCCAGCAGAACGGCGACACCAGCAAACCGCCGGCCCAGCCGGGCGCGCAGAAGGACCAGGACCCATCCCACCTCGCCGTGACGTTCATCGGCGGCTACGAAACCGATCCGCAGGACCACGGCAGGCCGGTCGTCCTGATCGCCGCCGCCCTGAACGTCCCCTCCGAGGTCTTCCGCAAGGCGTTCAGCAACGTCAAGCCGGCCGGCCCCGGACAGGAACCGGAACCCGCCCAGGTCCGGCTCAATAAGCAAACTGTCATGCGCAGCCTCGGCCCCTACGGCGTCACCGACGATCGGCTCAATGAGGTCTCCAACTTCTATCGCTACAGCAAGAGCAAAGGCGAAATGTGGCGCAACACTGCCGCCGTCGCCTATGCAACCGTCCACGACGGCGTGGTGACCGGCTTCACCATCACCAATCCCGGCTCCGGCTACAGTTCCCCGCCGAAGATCGCCGTCGCCGGCATGCCCGACGTCGCCGCAACCGCCACGCTTTCCCACGGCACCGATTTCAAGACCAACGGATCGATCAAGGAGATTTCGCTCGACGGAGCGAAGCCGGCGGCGCAGTGACTCGCCCATGATTTTTGGAAGTCAGAGAAGTCGCGGCCGGATTTTCTCCCGCCCCCGGTACTCCGGGGGCATCCGCGACCGTGAAGTCACTCTCTCTGCGCCGCGCGCACCAGCTCGGCACGCCATTGGTCCAGGTAATGCAGACGCACCGATTCGCGGTCGAGATCGACGTTGGACTCTTCGAGAAAGCCTTGCAGGAGTTGGCCCGTTCCGCCGTTGCCGGGCGTATAGGTCGTCGGCGGGCCGGACGCCTCGGTTTCCGTAAAGAAGGTCCCGTCGTTGAGCTGAAGGCCTTGCTGGTTTGTGAACACGGACAGTTGTAGCGTACCGATCGTATGCTTGGTTGTCTGTGCCGCCAGGAGAACGCTGACTGTCCCGTCAATCCCGATGGTGATGTCCGTAGTGTTGCCGGGAACCATTATCGGCGGGACGAGCTTATAGCCTTCGCCAACGTTGAGCACGAGCTCGCCGGTCTTGTCAACAAAAAGATTGCCGTTGCGGGCATACGCGATCCCGCCTCTCATGCGGACCGCGAAAAACCCTTGTCCCTGGATGCCGATGTCCAGCGGCCGGCCGGTGTTTCCAAGACTCCCTTGCGTGAAATCGACCTGGCAACTGACCTTGCCGCCGTTCTGGCACCGGGCGACGGTAGCTTTGTACCCGACCGTATCGGCATTACTCATGTTGTGCTGGACGATGGCCCGGGCATCGGCGATCGCCGCAAGCTCATCGGGAATCTCGCCGGCCGCGCGGTCGGATGCTTGCAGCGCCGCCGCAGTCCGCGCGTCGAGATCGCCGGCCGGCAAGGTCCGTGGCAGCGCCGCCTGGGCCGAAGGCTTGGCCGACGGGCCGGGGGTTGACTGGCAGCCGATTGCCGCGAGGCAAAGCGAAAGAAGAAATGTGATCCGTCGCGTGATCCGGGTCATCCTTGACCTCCGTTGTTTGTTGTGCCGTCGGATCGTGGGCAAACCGGTTTGGCCACAATTCAAAGACGGGTGCATATATTCAATCTGATACGCCTGCGGCGATGAGAAGGTCCGCACGCCATTTATCCAGGAAGCGAAGACGCGCCCGTTCCACATTCACGTCCACGTTCGACTTTTCCAGAAACCCTTGCAGAACCTGGCCCGCGCCGCCGTCGCCGGGAGCATATTCGGTCGGCGGGCCAGAGGCCTCGGTTTCGGTAAAGATGCTGCCAGCCTGGAGCTGGAGCCCATCCGGGTTAACGAACCGAGTCAGCTTCAGGCTTCCCACCTGCTGCCTGGCCGTCTGGCCCGCCAAAAGGACGCTGATCGTTCCGTCAATCCCGATCGTGATATGCGAAGTGTTCTGCGGGATGTTGATCGGCGGGACCAGCTTGCAGCCATCGCCAACGTCGAGCACTAACTCGCCGGCTTTGTTGACCACGAAGTGCCCGTTTCGGGAATACCCCAACCCGTTGCCGATGGAGTTGACGATTTTGACCTTGAAGAAACGCTGGCCCTGAATGCCGACGTCGAGTGGCCGATTTGTGCTTTCGAGGCTGCCTTGCGTGAGATCGAGCTGAGTACAACCGAGCCTGCCACGATTCTCGAATATGGCGCGGGACGCTTTGAAGGCAGTCGTATTGGCGTTTTTGATATTGTACTCGACATCCGAACGTGCTTCGGAAACTCCCTCAATTGCGTCAAGGACTTCGTCGGTCTGGCGATCCGGGGCTTGGAGCGCTGCCGTCCGCGCCTCCGTCTCCCCGTTCTCCCGCACGCCCGCCGCCGCGAGCGATTCTGCACGCCAATGCTCCAGGAAGCGGAGTCGCTCCGATTCGCGGACCTTGTCGACGTTCGAGCTTTCAAGGAACCCTTGTAGAAGCTGACCCGTGCCTCCCTGGCCGGGGGCGTAACTCGTCGGCGGGCCGGAGGACTCGGTTTCGGTAAAGATGCTGCCGCCCTGATGCCCAAGGCCCTGGGGGTTGATAAACTGTGTCAGTTGCAAGGTCCCCACTGTGAACTTGACTGTCTGCCCCGCCAGAAGAACGGTGACCGTCCCATCAATCCCAATGAAGACATCCGTGGTGTTCGCGGGAATGGTGATTGGCGGGACCAGCTTGTAGCCGTCCCCGATATTGAGCACCAAGTCGCCGTTTTTGTTGACGACGAAGTTCCCGTTGCGGGAATAGCCGATGCCGTTGCCAATGGAGTTGAGGACCTTCACGGCGAAGAACGCCTGCCCCTGGATGCCGACGTCGAGCGGCCGGCCTGTCTTTTCGAGCGTTCCTTGCGTCAAATCGAGGTAACAACTTAGCCTGCCCCGGCCCTCGCATCTGGCCACGACCGCCTTGTATGCGGTGGTGTCGGCATTGCTCAGGTTCTCCTGGACAATCCTGCGAGCGCCATCGATTCCCTTGATGGCGTTAAACAGTTCGCCGGTCGCACGGTCCGGAGCCCGAAGCGCCGCCGGTCGGGCGGCAACGTAAACAGCCGGCAAGGTTCGATTCAACGGCGACTGAGCTGAAAGGCCGGGGCCGGGGGGCGACTGACAGCCGATGGCAATCAGAGGAAGCGAGAGTAGAAATGTCCGTGCGTTCCGTCGCGTCGTTCGGGTCATCCTTGACCTCCATTTTTGTCCGGGTCGAATGTTCACAACTCCTAGACCACAAGCAATAATCCCACAGATGCCCGTCGAAGGGAAGGGCCGCTCGCGGCGTCGCTCGCCAGGTCGTCTAATTTTTTTTGCTAGCGTCCAACAGCTTTTGAATCTCCTCGACCGCCTTCTTCTCATCTTGAGCGTAGAACTGGCCCACCACGTTGCCCTCGCGATCGATCAACACGGTTGTCGGAAAAGCGAGGATTCCGTATTGCGCTGCCGCGCCTCCGCGCTGCCATTCGCCGGTCTTCAGTTCCTGGGGTTTTCCCGAGGTCAGAGCCACCGAAAAAGGCAGGTCCTTCCCATCCCAGTATTTGTGCCTGATGCCCGCCAGTTTTTCATCCAGTTTTGCCGCGGTGTCCACGTCTCCATCCGTGTCCAGATGGACCCCGACGATTGCCAGGCCCTTGTCCTTGAACTGCTCGTGCAACTTGATCAGCACCGGCATCGCCTGCACGCAGGGCCCGCACCAATAGCCCCAGAAATCGAGCAGCACGTATTTCCCCTTGAGGTCCGCCAGCTTTACCGGCGATCCCTTCCACCCGATCACGTCTTGGAGTTCCGGCGCCGGGCGCCCTTTCAACAAAACCAATTGGGACGCGGTGAGCGGGATCGCCGGAGTCTGGAAGTCGGTTTGACCGGATGGCACCGTCAAGTCAACATTTCTTCCCCGGAGTTGCTCGCCGTAGGCGTTCAGGGTGTACCCGCCGGCCGGCGCAATGAACTCGAATTTCCCCGATTTCGAATCGCAGCTTGCGATACGCTGCCCGCCGCAGAGCAAATAGACGTTTGTCCACCCCAGCTCTTTGCCCGCTTTTGTCAGCTCATCGCATTGAATCGTTCCCTGGATATGGCACTCCGGCAGAAGGGCGACCGTTGCCGTGCCGCTTCGCAGCAGGGCCGGCGATGCGCGGGTGATCGCCATCGTCTTTCGCTGGGCGTCTTGGGCGGCAATGGGACTCGAGGACAGGTCATCGTATTTGATTTTCGCGACCCCGTCCGGACCGGTTTGCCCCAGTTCATAATACTTCCACGGAGGCGTCACATCGCTGAATGTTCCACCGTGCCAGATGCGCATGAAGCTGAACACGCTGGCGCCTGCCACGGTCTTTCCTTCAGCGTCGCGCACGGTGATGCTCACCTGGCTGGGAAACCCCTTGAAATCCGCGCCCGCTCTGGCCAGCGTCAGGAGGGTCGTGCGGTTGTTCTCGGCAACGAATTGCGTTGGCCTGTGCCGGTCCGCTCCCGTTTCGAAACAGATCGTCAGATGCCCATCGTCTGTCTTATATATCCCCGGCAGCGTGCAACTCGGATACTTTACCCCCTCCCAAATCTCCGACAGGTCAATTTCGTCTACCTTGATGTCGATTGCACCGGGGACCGCGGGATCCGATGTCAGGGTCCCATTGAGCGGCCGTGACGATCCCTCAAAATGCGTCACCTGGAACTTCCCGTCCTTGATGGTGAAAACAGATTCCCACGCGCGCGAGATGCTGCTTCCCGTTTTCGACTCCGCCTGCTCAGCCAGCCAGGTCCCGTCCAGCGCCGCCAGACCGTCATTTCCGTCTTTCCCCTGCGCCCCCGGCGGCATGACTGGGCCAATCAACAGTGTCAGGGCAAATAACATGACCCAGATTTTCTTGCGTTTCATCTGATTCCTTTGTTCCACCGCCAAGTCAATAAGCTTGCAATGACCTATCGTAACAACAGCAAGCCCCGACGATACAGCCGTTCTTTCTTACCAGCGACAGCGAGTCGACGGCCATATAGGATACCAGCACGCGGCCAGTGCCATCAGTGCCTGGGCGCTGGAAGATGGACCGCCCCATTACGGAGATGCGAATGCCGACCCCTGCTGACATGCGACGCCGAATACCGCGAATGACGATCGCCCTGATCCTTAGCTTGTCTGCCGCCGCCTTTGCGGCCCCGGACGCGCCACCACCGCCGACGACCCAGCCCACTCTGCCCCCGTTCAAGATTCTGCCGGGGGCCAAAGGTCTGCCCAACCTGGAATACGGCCGCGCCGACGGCAAGCCGCTGCTGCTCGATCTTTATCTGCCTTTTAAGCAACCAGCCGGGAAGCTGCCGCTGGTCGTCTGGGTCCACGGCGGTGGCTGGAGCGCCGGCTCGCGGCGTGACGCGCCGGCCTTGCCGCTGCTCAAGCACGGCTTTGCCGTGGCCAGCGTCGAGTACCGGCTCAGCCAGGAAGCCAAGTTCCCCGCCCAGATCGAAGACTGCAAGGCCGCCCTGCGCTGGCTCCGCGCTAGCGCCGCCACCTACAACCTCGACCCCGACCACGTCGGCGTCTGGGGCTCGTCGGCCGGCGGACACCTGGTCGCCATGCTCGGCGCCACCGGCGGCGTCAGCGAACTCGACGGCGCCAACAAGGACAACGCCGATGAGTCCAGCAAGGTGCAGGCGGTCTGCGACTGGTTCGGCCCCACCGACTTCCTGCTGATGGACAAGCAGGCCGCCGGCAAGGGCCAGTTCCTGCACAGCACGCCCGACTCGCCGGAAAGCCACCTGATTGGCGCTCCCGTAGCCGACAACCCCGCCAAGGTGGCCGCCGCCAGCCCGCTGACCTACGTCAATGCCAAGTCAGCCAAAGGCGAAGGCAAAGACCTGCCCCCGTTCCTCATCATGCACGGCGACAAGGACCCGCTGGTGCCCTACGCCCAGAGCGAATTGCTCCGCGACGCGCTGCAGAAAGCCGGCGCCGACGTGACGCTGCAAATCATCCCCGGCGCAGGCCACGGCTTCCGCGGCACCGAACCTACGGACGCGGTCGTGGCGTTCTTCGAGAAGCATTTGAAGGTCGGGCAGTGACTCGCTACTTCTTGATCTGCAGTGGCCCCGTGTCCGTCTTCCCCGACGGTTTGGTCGTGGCGGCGGGGCGGGTCGTTGCCTGCTTTTCCTCGTCCGCCTCGCGCGCGAAGGCCTGGGCGGCGGCCGTCTTCTCGTCGATGTCCATTCGGGTCCCGTGGCGGGTGATATCGTCGTAGATTTCCCCCGCCCGCGCACTCACGTCGGCGGTCCGGGTCAGATAGGCATGGTAGACCGTCTTGTTGGCTTCGCCCAAAGTCTGTTCCACTGCTTTATCGACCTCATCGCAATTGTCGGCCTCAGCCGTCAGGCGATGCCCGTCGATCAACGCCCCTGCGGCCTTGGCGGCCTTGTCGGAACGCTCATTGTAGACCTTCTCGGTCATCACCCGGTGCCCTTCCTCATGGGCCTTGAGCTTGTCGGTTGCGTTGTCGGGCAGCCAGACGGTGATCTTCAGCCCGATCGTCAGGTTCACGTTCTGAACGACCAGGTACTCGCGGCACTTGCCGTTGCGTTGCGGGATCTTGTCGCCGGGTACGAGGCCTAGGCCGATCTGCAAATCGAACTCGCTGACGGTGACCGCCCCCTCCTTTTCCAGGCCCAATTCCTTAGGCGGGTTTTCGTGATCGAAGGTCTTATGCTCCACCTCGACCGGCTTGTGCGTCACCTTGACGTTGCCCCAGCCCGCCGAAGCAGGGAGGAGCAGCAGAAGGCCGAAAGCCGCTGAACGCATTAATGAGACCTTTGGCATACGAAACCTCCAAGGGGATTGTACCGCCGGCCCGCGTGGATTGAGAACCTCGTGCGACACCCGGGCGCGAAATACGAAATCCGATGCCCGACGGCTTTAGCCGTCGCCCTGAGAGCATGTGAGTTTTTCGTGGCACGGCCGTCCCGGCTGTGGCTTTCTGCTCGAAAACACAGGCGGGACGCCCGTGCCACGAATTAGATCACAGGCTCTGAGCGAAGCGGAGGGTCTGTTCCCTCGGCGGAAAAGACCCTTCGCTGCGCTCAGGATCATCGCCTACTAAGGCCGTCGGCTTCGGATTTGTGCCTCCACCGACCGGTGGGCCCTGAGCGGGCCGCATCTTGTTTTGAATTTTCCCCTTCATGCTTTGGATTTATTTCGTGTTTCGTGCTTCGAATTTCCCGTATTCGGGCGTCCCTACGCCGCGCTCGCCTTCACCGCCTGGTTGATCCACCGTCGCACTGTGCCGGCGTAGCCTTCCCAGGCGGAGCTTGCGCGAAGCTTGATAAAGGTGTCGAACAGCGCATCCACCGTCTTGCACAGATCGCGCAGCATGCCGACGCGTTCCTCGAACAGCACCCGCGGCGATTCCGCCTCTTCCACCTCCGGCAGCCTGGCGCTGCCGATGGACATGCCTTCGGGGCTGAGCGTGAGCGTGTACTGCTGGCGGTGGGCGTCGAGGACCAGACCGGCTTTTCGCGGCATCTTGCCGGTGCGCAGGCCGTCCCGGGCTTCGGGCATCCGGCTGGGGCCGTCGCCCTTGAGACCGTCCTTGCCGGTCTGGCCGTAGGCACATTCCAGATCGAGCGAGCGGTCGATGTAGACGGTGACGTCGTCCACACCATCCGAGCCGGTGCCGATGATGCCCGAGCGGTGGTCGGCTTCGTGCCACAGCCACAGGAGGAACTCGTTGCCGAGAAAATCCTTGGGCTCGTCCCCCTTGGCCACCCAGGGGTAGTCGGGGTATTCGTTCTCGCCGCCGGGACCGTGGGCGAACCGCGTGGGCTTGAGGTCTTCGTAGTCGCGGCGCCGGCCCCGCGGCTCCAGCAGCCGCAAGCCAAGCGACCCGGATGAAATCGGCAGCAACTGCAGGCCAAACGTCCGCTCGAAGATCTCCGCCAGCTTCTCGTAGCTGCTCCCGCTGGCCGCGCAGTACACCGTGTGCGTCGGCAGGTCCCATAAAACCGGCAGCAGCTTGCTGCGGCGGAACTTGCCGGAGCGCATGTCTTCCTCGACCTTCTTGCGGATCGTGTCCTTGACGTCCTTCTTCTGGTTCTTGCTGATGAACCCGGACGGGTTGGTGGCGGCGACCGCCTCCTCTTCCATGATCTGGTAGGCTTTTTTGAGGTCGCCGGGGACTCTGTTGGTATCGATCCGCAGTGCGAAGTGCAACGCATCGGCAAAAACGTTATGCTCGAACGAGAAGCCGGCGTCGAGCACGTGCCGGCCGCCGCCCCAGCCGTACTCGACTTCCTCCGGGACGCCGAACTCGCCCGGCCGCAGGGCGTGCTCAGCGAGGGCGTCGAGGATTTTCTGGTCGGCCGCTTTGGGCAGCTTATGGCTGGAGTCCCCAAGAACGACGAACCTGCGAAACGAGACCGTGCCCGAAGCGAATCCCATGAGTAAAACCTCGGTAAACCTTCCTCCGTTTGCCACGGCTGCGACAACCAACCGGGATCGCGCATGGTATCGGTATTCGGATGGTTGGCAATGGAATGGCGCGCCGACGACAGTCGGTACGGGTGAGGCGCGCGATTCTGGTGGCCGAGGACCTCAGTCCCTCTCCCGGTACTCCGGGAGAGGGCAGGGGTGAGGGTTTTATCCTCCGGTACAATGAGAGGACCCTCACCCCAACCCCCCAATCCTCTCCCGGAGTATCGGGAGGGGGAGAAAACGCGGGACCGCCGGAAAAGAGAGTTCCAGAAGCATCAACCGACAGCGACCCAAACCCGTTCCCGCGTTAGGTTTGCCCGAGAATCGCGTCCTTAAGGCACTTTTCCCCAGCCCGAGAATGCGTACATTACCCGGCAGCGACATCGGAGCCGGCACTGCGGGTTGCGGGCTGCAAGGTCGCGGATCGCAGGATTCGTCGCGCGGTAAGGCTCGGGGATGTTGTGAATCCGCGATATACTGCCGCGCGACGGGGGACCGTCTCCCTTCTTAACGAGGGCCTGACAATGACTCGGAACGGCTTGGTGAAACGGCGAACAAAAATCGGCGACCGCACCAAACCAACATCATTTTGTTTGGCCCTGGCATCCGCGCTGGCTGTCCTGGCTGGCCCTGTTGCCGGATCGGCCCGGGCCGCCGACGCCGCGCAGAAAGATGATCCGCCGATAATAGGGCTGGGGACCGGAGGGCTCGGAGGCGGCGGCGGGACCGCCCCGACGCTGCGCGCGCTCCGCGAGCTGAGTTCTGAAAAGGCGGATAAAATCCCAAATAACCGCAGAATTGCATTGGTCAAACAAGTAGTTGACGGCGCCGACGGCCTGCTGCCGACGATGCACGATCCGGAAGTGCTGATGAACTACACCTCGCAGTTCGTCAGCAAGGGCATCTCGCCGGACATCAACACGATGGAATACTGGGGCGAAGACCCGGCACTGCAGGCTCGCGTCAAGCCGGCGGCTGATGCCGGTTCGAACATGCTGGAACAGGTCTCAGTCCTGGCCGAGGCGCAGGCGAAGCAGATCGTGACGGCCGGCATCCAAATCGGAAGCGACCGGGACCGCTGGCAGAAGCTCGACGAACTGAAGGACCAGGCCAAGTATTTCGAAAACATGATTGCCTATTACCGGGCAATAGCGATCGACACCTCGGGCTCGAAGAACGCCGCCGCCGCACAGGAACGGGCCAGGATTTGCGATGAAGCTATCAAGTACCTCAAGGACCCGTTCGACCAACCCGGCGACGACGGGGGCGGCGTGCAACCGCTCGTACACAACCGCATCGGGAAGCTGGCCATGGCCAAAGGGGATTACCAGACCGCTAAATCCTGTTTTCGCGACATGGTCAGCGGCAAGACGTCCGATGGGAAGGCGATCGATCCCGCCCCCACACCGGCCCAGGTTTACGAGGCGCGCTATTTCTCGCTGGTTTGCGACATCCTCAACAAGAAGCCCGATTCCGCCGAGAAGGGTTTGCCGGATCTGGAGGCGTGGCAGAAAAAGGCGTTGCCCGCCGATGCCCAGAGCGGCGTCGAGGTGGCAGCCGACATGCTGCGCTACCGGATCGTGGTGACCAAAGCCAACTTGGCCAGGCGGGACGCCGACAGGCAACAACTGAACCAGCAGGCCGACGGCATGCTGATGGCGCTGGAAAAAGCCCACCTGGAATTCACTTCCATCGTCACTCAGCAACTTGTCAAACGGCTGCCCGAAAACGCCAATCTCAACGAGCAGAGCGTTTCCGTGCTCCAGGCGTTGATCGCCAAGGGCAACACCGAACGGATCAAGCCGGAGACGGTGCCGCTGGATGAAAAAGTGGTGGACCGGGCCGTGGCAGCGGCGAAGGTGTTGATCAGCCATAAGGAAGGCGTCACACCCCCGGAAGCTCAAGGAACGACTCTATTTATCGGTGTGCTTTTGGATCGGCAGAACAAGCCGCTCGAAGCTGCTGATGCTTATTTGGATTACGCCGACCATTATGGCGGCGATCCCAATGCCGGCGCGGCGGTGGACCGGGCGCTGACGCTGGCATACTCACTGGGCCATGGCGCCAGGAAGGATGAGCCGGAGGTGAAAAGAGTTTACGGGCGGGCCTTGTCGACCGCCGTCAACCCGCCCTGGTCGCGAAAGGGGTTGTCGGCAGCCTATGCCGACTATTTGCGTTCGACGGGCAAGTGAGACGGGTTATAAACACTGACCGATACGCGGACGACGGCGCCCGGCAGTTGGGGCCACAATGACTGGAGGACAATGAACACGCTGATGTTGATAACCGGACATGCACCTGCCCCCCAAAGACTGTTTCACTGGCGGGGAGCCATCCGCGGCCCCTTGGCCGCCGTCATTCTCCTGGGCTGCTGCACCGCGGCCCTCCCGGCCCGCGACAGCGCGGGTGAGTCCGACAGCGGCAAGGACAAGCCCGCTGCCACCGACACGCCCAAACACCCGACGACATCGCCGTCGGTGGCTGGCGGCGCGAGAAACCCGCGCGACCCCTTCCCTCCCGCCACTCCGCAGCGCGTCGTGGACGTCACCGCCAAGCTCTTCCCCGCCGTCGTCCGGCTCGACGTGGCCCAGGAAATCTACACCGAAGGCAAACGATCGGTGCAGCGCGGCATCGGGTCGGGCGTCATCATCGACGACGCCGGCCACATCCTCACCAACTTCCACGTCGCCGGCCGTGCCGCTGAGATCTTCGTCACCCTCTCCAACAAGGAACGCGTCCGCGGCACCCTCATCGGCGACGACCACTGGACCGACCTGGCCATCGTCCAGATGGACATGGATGAAGTCAGCAAACGCAAGTTCGAGTTCCGCCACGCCGAGCTCGGCGACAGCAAGACCCTCATCCCCGGCCAGGACGTGATGGCCATCGGCACGCCTTTCGGCCTGGCCCGCACGCTCACGCTCGGCGTCGTCTCCAACACCGAACGCACCTTCTATCCCGAACGCATGAGCATCGACGAGTTCGAGACCGGCATGTTCGCCAACTGGATCCAGATGGATACGCCCATCAACCCCGGCAACTCCGGCGGCCCCCTGGTGGACATGAACGGCAAGGTCGTCGGCATCAACACCCGCGGCGGCGGGCAAAACCTCAACTTCGCCGTCCCCATCAACACCGCTCGCGAGGTCGTGCAGAAGATCCTCGCCACCGCCGGCCCCGACAAGAAGGGCCGCGTGGACCGCAGCGACCTGGGCATCGACCTCAAGCCGCTCCAGGACCTGGAAACGTTTTACGACATCGACATCAACAAGGGCGTCCTGGTGAACAGCGTGGACCGCAATTCGCCCGCCGCCAAGGCCGGCGTCAAGACCCAGGACATCCTGCTCGAGGTGGCCGGCGTGCCCACCAATGTCCGCTTCCCAGAGGAGATCGCCCCGGTCCGCAAGATGATCGCGGACCTGCCCATCGGCTCGGAGGTGAAACTCACGCTCAAGCGCGGCAAGGAAAACATCGAGGTCACCGCCAAGACCGAAAAGCTGCAAAGCGCCGTCGGCGAGGAGAAGGAATTCAAGACCTGGGGCGTCTCCGTCCGCAAGGTCACCCGCGCCTACGCCAACGAGCGGCTGCTCGATGACGCCGACGGCGTCGTCATCACCACCGAAAGCCCCGGCTTCCCCGCCCAGAAAGCCGAGCTCTTTCCCGGCGACGTCATCCGCTCCGTCAACGGCGACGACGTCAAAGACATGGACGACTTCACCAAGCTCTATGATGAGTCAGTCAAGAAAAAGGAGGGAAAGGTCCTCCTCGAAGTCCAACGTGGCCGCGGCCGCCAGTCGGCGGTGCTCAAAGTGGAATATTGATGTAGGGGCGGCTTCAGCCGCCGTTTGCTGGTGCAGGGGCGGCTTTAGCCGCCGTTCGATGGCACTCCCTTCGCCCGCGGGACGACGGCGGCTGAAGCCACCCCGACGTTGCCGGTTTCGAGTTTTCTTCTTTTTGCCTTAGTATGTGGGGGCGGTGTAGCCGCCGGGCGCCAGCATGCGATTGTAGGGGCGGCTTCAGCCGCCGTTGAACAACGGGACGGCGGCTAAAGCCGCCCCTACCCAAGACAATTTGAAATTGGGAGTTTTTTTAATGATTCGGTCCCTTCGATTATCAATCCTGGCCCTGCTTGCGATGACCGTCTCGGCGCCCGCCGCGCATGCCCGCGTGGAGGCCGACGAGGCCCAGAAACTATATGACCAGGTCACGCCCTCGCTGGTGGCCGTCAAATACACCTGGGAAAGCGAATTGGGCCGGCGCGAGCTCACCGGCGCAGCGGTCGTCATCGGCGACGACGGTCTGGTCATGAGCACCATCTCCGTCTTCGACCAGCGCCTTCCCGACGCCCAGATGAAGGAGTTCAAGATCCTCATCCCCAGCCAGGAGAAGGACGCCGACGAGATCGAAGCCGTCTTCATCGGCCGCGACGAACGAACCAGCCTGGCGTTCCTCCGGCCCAAGGACCAGGACAAGGATGGCAAAGACTCCAACCACCATTGGAAGCCGCTGAAGTTTGAAGAGCAGCCGGTCAAAGTCGGCGACCCGATCCTGTCGGTCGGCATCCTGCCCGAGGCGGCGAGCTACAAGAGCTATCTCATGCAATCAACCGTCGCGGTCGCCCTGCGCGGCGAGGTCCCGCAGGTGCTCGTCGACGGCGGCCTGGCCGGCCTCGGCTCACCCGTATTCAACGCCGACGGCAAGGCCATCGGCCTGGTCGGCCGCCCGCAGCCAGGCGTCACCGTCTGGCTCAACGACCCCACCAACGCCATGGGATCGATCAACAACCCGCCCAAGTTCTACACCCCCGCCCGCGACTTCCTCCAAAGCCTGCAAGACCCTCCCGAAGCCGGCAAGCCCCAGGACCTTCCCTGGATCGGCGTGCCGCAACTGACGGGCCTTAACAAGGACGTCTCCGAGGTCTTCGGCCTGACTAACCAGCCCGCCGTCCAGGTCGGCGAGGTCATCTCCGACACCCCCGCGGCCAAGTCCGGCCTCAAGCAGGGCGACATCATCGTCAAGCTCAACGGCGAGCCCCTCGAACGCGGCGACGAAGCCTCCGAACTCCCCGGCATCCTCGCCCGCAAAATCCTCCGCATGAAGCCCGGCACCGAAGTCACCCTCGGCATCCTCCGCAAGCGCGGCGAGCCGCTCCAGGAGATCAAGGTGACCCTCGAGCCCCGCCCCCTGCGCGCCAACCTGGCCAAGCGCTACTACGCCGAGGATTTGGGCTTCACGGTGCGCGACCTCACCTTCTACGACACCTACGGCCGCCACCTGCCGACCGACAGCAAAGGCGTGGTCGTCGCGTTGATCCGCCCGCAAAGCTCCAGTCAGAGCGGCGGGCTGGACAACAACGACATGATCACCCAACTGAACGGCGAGCCGGTGGCGAACGTAGACGAGTTTGAGAAGGTCTACAAGCAGGTCCGCAAGGACAAGCCCAAGGCCGCCGTCGTCCTGGTCGTCCACCGCGAGAACCGCGAAGACACCGTCAGGATTGAACCACCGCAATAGCCCGCTGCGCGGGAAATCCGAAGCTCGAAACTCGAAATAAATCTGAATCAGAAAGAAACGACGAAATGACAGAAAAGGGAGGGGACCGAGACACTCGGACAACGCTGCCGGCGTCTTTTGAATTCTCTTCTTTGACCTTTGAATTTATTTCGGATTTCGAGTTTCGGCTACCGTCGCGGCGTCGGGTTCCGAGTTTCGCGCCTTGAGCGGGACCGGCAGGCCGGCATGCTTTTGAATTTTCTTCCTTGTCCTTCGAATTTATTTCGGATTTCGGATTTCGAGTTTCGTGCTTCCGTCACGGTGTCGGATTTCGAGTTTTGTTTCTCAAACGGACCTCGGCCTTTGCCGATAACCAAACCATGACGGCCTTCACGGCCCGGGAAACCTCCGCGCCCCCAAAGCCCGCCCCCGCGGGCCAAGGTGCCGGCTCGTATCTACCCCTGGCCCCGCGTCCACCCAGCACCCGTTTCCTCGACGGCCTGCGCGGCCTGGCCGCCCTCTACGTCTTCGTCCGCCACGCGTCGGTCCTGCTCTACTCCCGGCCCGACCACCCGGCGTTCCTCGACCGGCTCATCGCCACCGGGTTCTTCTCTTTCCGCTTCGCGGTGGCCGCCGTCTACTTCTTCTTCGTTCTCTCCGGCTTCGTCATCCACCTGCGCTACTCCCAGAAGCTCGCCGCCGACCCAAAGAAGGCAACCTTCGGCTGGCCCGGCTTCTTCTGGCGCCGCGCCCGCCGGCTCTACCCGCCGCTGCTGTTCGCACTGGCACTGACATTCGTTTTCGATTCCGCCGGCCTACATCTGCACTTGCCCGTCTACCAGACCGAAGTCAACTTTCACCTCGACAGAATCCTCCGATTCGGCTGGTTCCAATTTCCGATCTACAACGCCGGGGTTGTCAAACACCATGTCGTCACGCCGCACCTGGACGGGTACACATTCCTGGCAAACGTGGCGTTCCTGGCCAACGTCCACGTGCCGACGTTTTCCGGCAACTTCTTCACCTCCAAGGTCTGGGGCACCGACGCACCGCTCTGGTCGCTGACCTTCGAGTGGTGGTTCTACATGATCTACCCCGCCTTCTGGTGGCTCAGCAAACGGTCGATCACACTAGCCACGGCGATCGTCGCCGTCGGCTTCGCCCTGCACTACCTCGTCCACCACCTGGAGCAAACCCACCCTGCCGCCCAGTCCATCCACCTGTTGGTCATGACCCTGACGGCCTTCCCCGCCTGGTGGGTCGGCGCCCTGCTGGCCGACATCTACGCCGGCCGGATCAAGGTGCCGTTCCTGGCCCTCACGCCGCTGCTGGTCCTGCTCCCCTTCACCGCCGTCATCCCCGAAGAAGGCGTCGCCGTCCACGCCACCGCGGCCATCGACCTCTCCCACGGCTGGCTGCACTTCATCAAAGCCCTGGCCAGCAGCGACGGCTCCCTCCAGGTGATCGGCCTGGCCTTGGCCTTCGCCGGCCTCATTTCCCTCGGGTTCGCCCTGCAGCAGCGCGGTCTGACACTTCG
>Ga0182024_10005503_pt1 | contig 28400 bp, 24 predicted proteins | sample P32metaG_FD_120480 | JGI IMG/M metagenome (GOLD analysis project Ga0182024, IMG submission 120480) | Permafrost microbial communities from Stordalen Mire, Sweden - P3-2 metaG (Illumina Assembly) | ecosystem: Environmental > Terrestrial > Soil > Wetlands > Permafrost | place: Sweden: Stordalen...
CTTGAAGTCGACATAATACGAGGCGCTCGGCTGCTTGGCTAAAAACAGCTCGCGGGCGAGGGGTAGCTCGCTCGCCCCGACCTTCGAGCAGCGGCCCAGCAGCGTAACGCGCCCCAGGGCGAGCGGCTGATCGTGCGAGCCGAGCGGTTCGGTGAGCAGCGCGGAAGCTTCGGCACGCGCGTGCAAGTTGCCCGTGTGCTCGGCAAGCTCGGACAGCAAGAACAGCGGCCGCCCGTGTGTGTCGACCGCGACCGTAACAAGCGATCCGTAGGGATACCCGCTGGGCTCGCGTGCGAGGGTACACAGAGTCGCCGAGCGCGCCTGCTCGACCAGCGTGCGACACCGCTCGGCGTGACTCGGTTCGCGTCCCGGGGGCGGGGACGCCTCGTCGCGCAGATTCGCGGGCCTTGCATGCTCGTTCGGCATGGAGTCTCGCTCAGACCAGCTTCGCCCCGAGCGTAATCGGGGTCGCCGAGAGCGCCTTCGACAGTGGGCAGGCCCTCGTCAATTCGCCCTTGCCGTGGAGTCCGTTGCCTTGCCAGCGAGCCGTGCTGTTGCGAATCATGATTCATCTCCCTCCGAGCTGTGGTCTTCCGCGCGGGTTCATCCCCGAGCCAGATCAGCCCGTGACGGCCATCCCCTTCTGGACGGGAGGGCGCGCGGCCATCGCTGCCATCCAGCGCTTCACGTGGTCGGCGCCCTCGAGCACGTCGGACTGGAACTCGGCCACGGCCGCAAACCACGGATAGCTCATGATGTCGGCGATCGAGTAGGGCCCGGCGATCCATTCACGGTCGCGAAGACGTCGGTCAAGCACTCGAACCAGCCTCTGCGACTCTGCGAAGAACTTCGTGAACGCCTCTTCGTTGCGCGGTTTCTCCCGCGAGAACGCCACCAGTTGACCGAAGAACGGCCCCGGCCCGCCCACCTGCCAGTAAACCCATGACAAGACTTCGGCGCGCCCCGGCTGGTCCCTCGGAAGGAAACGCTCGCCCTTATCGGCGAGATATTCGAGGATCGCCCCCGACTCGAACACGACCACGAGACCATTTGGGCCTTCGGTGTCGACGAGCGCAGGGATCTTCCCGTTGGGATTAATCGCGAGATATTCGGGCTTCTTTTGATCGCCTTGCCCGAGATTGATCATGTGAAGTTCGTAGGGCCACCCGAGCTCCGCGAGCAGAATGGGTGCCTTCTTGCCGTTCGGAGTCCGCCACGTATAGAGATCGAGCATCTGCCTGCTTGGATGCCCGAGGGCACCGTCGCGTGTCGATACCACGGAACGCGCTACGGCTACGTATCACGCCCTTCTCACTTCGGACGCGCCCAGACTCCAAAGACGTATTTGCCGGCACCCGCTCCGTCGACCTCGATGTGAAAATCGTACTCGGCGTCCGCGTCCTGGCACCACGTCTTGTCGGACTCGATGATTGCCACCGGGCTCGTCTGCTTGTCGTCGGCAATGAGGGCGCCGGTAGGGGTCTCGACCAAAATGTCGAGGTCTTTAATCCCATTGTCGGCGACGGCGAAGTAACGGTAACAAAGACTCTTCTGTAACTTCAGGGTGAAGGTGTCCCGCTTGTCGGTGCCCGAGTGCAAATGTCCCTTCACGGGCTTGGCGTACTCGACGAGCCCGGCAGGACCTCCGCAGCTCGCCGTCAACTGCTCGTAGTCCTTGCTCGCGTCGCCGCTCAGCGAGAGGGTTTGCCAGCACGTTTTGTCGTTTGCCGTCTTCTTTGGGAAGCTTTTTCGATCGAAGGGCTTCGTGATTTCCACGCTCATCGGGATCGGATCGGGACTCTCGGTCGGATCTTCGTCATCGGGCACGGCGGGAGCCTCCGCGTGCGAAACGGTCGTCGAAGTCGCAGTTGGCGTCGGTGAAACCGCGGAGACGGCGGGATCGCGAGCGGGAGGAGAGCCTCCCGCGCACCCGACGACAATGACTGCGAGGGTCCCAAGCGGCATGCGCCTACTGCGTCCGAGCATGGTCGGTGAGACTACACCTCTCTACCGGCGGCGTCCGCTTGTCAGTTGCGGCGTCATGCCGGCACGACGCCACTGCGCAGTCCAGTCCAGTCCACCACACGGATAGGCAACCACACGGATAGGCAACCACACGGATAGGCGGGACCTGAGCACATCGCTCGCGCAGATTCAGTCGAGTTCTACGCCCGTCGCATCGAGCTCGACGCGCGCCAGCCCTTTCGCGGGCGCAGACGAGGGACTCTCGTCGCACTCCTTGGCGTCCTCGGACGGAACGACCGTCGCTTGCAGGCGGGCATGACGCCCACTGGCGGTCTTGGGGATGAAGAACGAGTGGCCGTGCATCCGCACGTGTGCATTGCCCGCTTCGTCTCGGATCTCCATCCAGCAGCCCATGTTCTGGCAGACTGCGGTGACGGTGCCGCTCGTCGCGAGCGTGCGCCCCACGAACGCGCGCGGATCCCTGGCGATGTCGGACAGCGCGACGACCGCCGCAGACACCGGCTCCCCGAGAACGACCGCGGCCGGATTGGCGGAGGGAACGGGTGCGGCAAGGCTCGCACCGACAGGACGGATCGTTGGGGACGATGGCCTGGAGGGTTCTTGCGAACAGGCGACCGCGAGTCCGACGATCCAAGCGAAGGAGAGCGTCCGCATGGACCGCATTCTACGCAAATTGGCAACGAAAGAAGCACCCGGATCCATTTTCGTGCGTTGCGCTAGAGCTTGGGGCGTGCTTTCGTCCGCGATCGACCTTCCATGGTTTTTAATTCTCTTACGTTCGTAGTTTTTTTCGTCATCGTACTTGCTTGCCACCGGCTGCTGCGATCGTGGAGCGCCAAGAAGACGCTGCTCCTTGGGGCGAGCTATTTCTTCTACGCCGCGTGGAACCCGCCGTTCGTCCTGCTGCTCATGCTGTCTACGGTCGTCGACTGGTATGCCGCCAAGGGCATGGCGAGGCTGGAAGCACCGCGTCCACGGCGTTTGCTCATGGTCGTGAGTCTCATCGCCAATCTCGGCCTGCTCGGGTATTTCAAGTACGGCGCGTTCCTGCTCACCAACTTCGCGTCGCTCATGCACTCGTGGGGTGTCCACTATGTCCCCGCCGCCCCGAGCATCGTGTTGCCGCTCGGCATCTCATTTTACACGTTCGAAACGCTCTCGTACACGATCGATGTCTACCGACGGGAACTGAAACCCGCGCGCTCCTTTCTCGATTTTGCGCTATTCGTCGCGTTCTTTCCGCATCTCGTGGCAGGCCCCATCGTGCGCGCCGCCGACTTGTTGCCTCAGTTCGAGGTCGAGAAGCCTATTCGTAAGCACGCGCTCGGCTGGGGGTTGTTCCTCATGACGTTGGGCATTTTTCAGAAGAACGTCCTCGCCGACACCATGCTCGCCGACGCGGCCGACGCCGTGTTCGGATCTCCGGGGCCGACTTCCGCGCTCGACACTTGGCTCGGAGCGATCGCGTTCGCGGGTCAGATTTTCTTCGATTTTGCCGGTTATACGACATGCGCGATCGGCGTCGCCTTGTGCTTCGGTTTCTCCCTCGTCGACAACTTCAGGTCGCCCTACGCGGCCATTGGCTTTCGCGACTTCTGGCGCCGGTGGCACATTTCGCTGTCGAGCTGGCTTAGGGACTACCTCTATATCCCGCTCGGAGGGAACCGGAAGGGACGCTGGCGAACGGGATTTGCACTGGCCATTACGATGCTGCTCGGGGGCCTATGGCATGGGGCGGCGTTCCATTTTTTGGTGTGGGGAGCACTCCACGGGCTCTTCCTGGTGATTGAGCGGGGGCTCCGATCGCGCTTCGGTCGGGCGGCATGGACGAAGGCGCTTCCCGTACGGGCGGGCTTGGGTGTCGTGACGTTCACGCTCACGTGTATTGCCTGGGTCTTCTTTCGAGCCTCGGATCTGCCGCGGGCGATGATGCACGTGGCCGCGATGCTCGGCGCGATCCCCGTGGAACCCATCCTCAGGACCACGACCATTCTAAAAGTGGTTCTGACGATGCTTGCGCTCATCGGCACGCATATCGCCCTTCGAGAACGGCGTTTGGAGGACGTGGTGACGAAAGTGCCACGCGTACTGCTTGGCGTGGTCTGGGCTGCGATGCTCGGCTTGATCGTTCTGACGCAAGGAGGTGGCGGTGCTTTCATCTACTTCCAGTTCTGATCCCACGAACGCGAACACGTCGGGAGTAGGCGGGCGTTGGGTCGTCCGGGAGATTCCCGAGCAGCCTTGGCTGATCCTATTTGCGCTGGCGATGGCCGCGGTCACCGTCGCGGTTGCGGGTTGGGAGGTACACGTTCGTCAATTAGGTTACGGCCCCACCCTCGATGACACGCCCAACCTTTGGGCCACGCAACGAGCGAGGGCTGCCGCAGTGGGCTCCGATCAAGTGGTCTTCGTGGGAGCCTCTCGGACTTTGTTCGATATGGATCTTCGGGCGTTCCAGCAAGAGGTCGGAGGCCCGCCGCCCATTCAGCTCGCCACGGTCGGCTCGAATCCACTCGTCATCCTCGAGGACCTGGCGCGAGACCCCACCTACGCGGGAACGACGATCGTGGGAGTCGTTCCGGCATTGGTTGCCGCTGCGGCAGGGCCTCCTGTGTCAGCCCCTACGAAGTTCGTAGCCCATTACCATCAATGGTCCGTCGCCAACCGGATGGAACTACCTCTCGCGCTGTGGCTCGACGAACACTTTGCGTTCATCAACCAGGACGACCTAACGCTTTCTCGACTGATCGACGACGCACTCGACCTGCCCTTACGGGCCAAGGTGTATGCACCGCAGTTGCCTGGGTACATGTACACGCTCGATCGCAGCCGCCAAGCCCGGATGATCGAACGGATCGCAACGGACTCGGCGGTCCAAGAGAAGATTCAGCAGATCTGGTTGCCCTTGTTCCGAGGCCCGCCCAAACCTGGCGTATTCACGGACAAGCAGTGGGAAGGGATGTTGTCAGACGGCTGGGAAGCGAACCTGCGTCGAATAAAGGAGAGCGTGTTCCGCATCACGGCGCGCGGCGGCAAAGTGATCTTTTCGCGCTTGCCGTCCACGGGGGGAGTACGCGAGCTGGAAGATCGGGTGAGCTCGCGCGCCGCCATCTGGGACCGGATTCTCGCCGAAACCGGCGCACCCGGCATCTACTTCGAGGATTACTCGGAGCTCAAGGGATTCAATTGTCCCGAGTGGTCACACCTCAACGTGCGGGATGCGACCGAGTACACGCGGCGCTTTGCTCGGATTCTGAAGGCGAAGGGATTGCCGTAGCGGGCGCTGAGAACGCACCGAGATTGCGGGATGGAAACGCTGCTGTTGCTTCCGGGTCTGGATGGAACGGGACGGCTGTTTTCTCCTCTCTTGCAGGAACTCGGGCACGACTTTGATCTGAGACCCGTCGCCTATCCGTCGGATCGAGTGTTGGGGCTCGATGCTTTGGCTGAACATGCGCGGGCGTTTGCTCCTCGGGCGTCGCGCTATGCAATCGTCGCGGAATCGTTCTCTGGACCCATTGCGCTCAAACTGGCCGCCGCGGATTCGCGAGGGCTCACTGCGCTCATCCTGGTCGCTACCTTCGTCACCCCTCCGATCCAGGGGCTTCTTGGCGCGTTCGTGCGAGCGGGCGCGGGGGTCGGGATGCGTTTGCCCGTGCCCCTGCAGCGCTGGTGGTCGGCGCGCTGGCTCACCGGGGGCGACACCATGTTAGCCGGCGAGGTCCAAACCGCGACCGCCTCGGTGCGACCCACCATCGTCGCGTCTCGCCTGAGGCTGCTCACGCGGGTGGACGTCCGACGCGAGCTCGTCCTCTGTAAGGTGCCCATGCTTTACATTGCCGGCGAGCACGATCGTTTGGTGACCCGCGCGCATCATCGCGAACTAACCCGGTTAAGACCCGACATTGCCGTCCGCGAGCTTCCTGCGCCGCACCTTGTATTGCAGACGCAGCCGAAGTTGGCCGCGACGGAGATCTTGAGGTTCGCAAAGCCCAGTCGAACTCATCGTGGCGGTCCTTGAGGTTTCGACGGCCTCGCTGTTTTCCTTTTGGACGCTGCGCCCACGAGAGACTCTATCGCGGAGAGCACCTCCTTCTGCACAGCGCGGCGGCGAGACAAGCCCAGGCGCGTACCATCGCGCTCGGCGATCGTGAAACGATCGGCTACGCGTCCGTCTCGAGTGGTCGCGTCCGAAGCAATGACCTGAACGCCCGTTCGAAAGAGCGCCTGGGTGATGGCCAAGAGCAGGCCGGAACGATCGACCGTCTCTACGGTAAGAATGTCGGGGCTCTTATCGGCCGTGCCTTCGAATGTAACGCGCGTGGGCGAATCCGGTAGCAATCGAGGAGGGAGGCGATCCTTGCGAAGGACGGACTGGACGGTGGCTTCGCCGCTGATGAATGCCGTCAAGACGTCGCCTATCCGCACGACGTCTGCCTGGGTGAAACCGAGCGCAGCCGCTTTTTCTCGCTGCACCCAGAGGAAGTCGACCGCCTCGGCGAGTCCTGTCTCCGGATCGGTCCGCGTATACGCCTTAACCGCAACGATCGCGACGTCGTGAACGACGAGCGACGCGCTGATGAGCGAAAGCAGCCCGGGGCGATCGTCGGCTACGACGCAAAGGACGACGCCACCATTCGGCAATCGCTGCCATATCTCCAGGTACGCACGAAACCCGCCGCGACGGGCCACGATTGCTGCGTGTTCTTGGATGGCCTCGCCGTCGAAGTTGGCGCGGTACCGCTCCGGCATCGAGTTTTGGAACGAGGCCACGGCAGGGTCGGAAAGGCGGGACACCAGATCTCCGTCCGCATCCGCCGAAAGGTCAGGGCGGGCTTATGCGACTTTCGCCATGGTACGCCCCTGAATGTATCGAGCGCGTTTCCAAGTCGAAACCGCCGTTCTCGCGTCAGCCGATCTCCACTTCGACGTGCACCTCGCTCCCGGCCATCGCTTGCGGAATGGGCAGGGTGGGATCGGCCTGTTCGCCGTCCACGCGAAGGCTTCGCACGCCTCGTTCGACGTGCCTGGGATTCGTCACTTCGATCTTGTACGTCGCGCCCCGGAAGCGACGGGTCATCTCGAAGCCGTTCCACTCGCGAGGGATGCACGGCGACACCACGAGGCCATCCCAGTCCGGGCGAACACCCAGGATGTAGTGCGTCGCCGTTACATAGGACCAAGTGGCGGTCCCCGACAGCCACGGTAGTCTCGAAACGCCGTGGCGCCGGCTGCTCCGTCCATGCGTCGATTGGCAGTGCACGTACGGCTCGATCTCACGCACCTCGGCGCGGTCGTTGTAAGCCGCAGGCATGTAGGCGCGGTAGTACTCGTAGGCGAGGCTTCCGTTCCCCAGCATGGTCTCGGCGATGATTGCCCAACCCTGTGGATGACAGAAGATGCCCCCGTTCTCCTTCGTTCCAGGATTGAAGAGCACCGCGCGCACCTCCGCGCAGGGGGTCTCTTGGAACGGCGGATCGCACAACATCAAGCCGTACGGCGTCGCGAGATGCTCTCGCACCGATTCCATCGCGCGAGTCGCTTGCTCCGGCTTTGCTCCGCCCGAAATCACGGCCCAGCTCTGGGCGTTGAGAAAGATTGAACCTTCCGGGTCCGCCTTCGTACCGATGATCGAACCGTTCTCTCGAAATGCCCGGACGAACCACGCACCGTCCCACGTGTGCTCTTGAATCTTGGCATCGACCGACGCGAGCTCTCTCTCCGCCCAGGCGGCCTCCGCCGATCGGTTCAACTTCCCCGCGATCTCGATATACGTGCGAAGACCGTATCGGAGCTGGAACGCCACCATCACGCTCTCACCGCGGTAACCGAGCTTGAGGGCGTCGTTCCAATCGGCGAGGAGTCCACAGGGCAAGCCGTGCGCCCCTCGCCTCTCGAGGTTGAACTCGAGAGCGCGGCGCAAATGGCCAAACACGGTCGCCTCGCCCCTGTCGGCGTAAGGGAGCGTGCGGTCGAAGAACGCGAGATCCCCTGTCTCTTTGACGTACGCAGGCACTGTGTCGAACAGCCACAGACTGTCGTCGGAGCGATATTCGTCGTCTTTCGGCGCGGGTTCGTGGCCTGGCTTGTGAGCAAACGGTTTGACGACGGGCATCGCGCCGCCCGTCGATACTTGACCTGTGATCATCAGCTCGAGGCGGGCACGCGCGTCGTCGGGGATCGCCGCCATCACGCCGAGCAAATCCTGCACTGTGTCGCGATAACCCAAGCCGTCGCGCTCGCCGGAGTACACGAGACTCGCCGCGCGCGACCACGCGTAGGTGATGAGGCAATTGTACGCGTTCCAGACATTGATCATGCTGTCGAAGGCGCCGTCGGGCGTCTTGACCGAGACGCTGCCGATCCGGCTGTGCCAGTACGCGCGCACGGAGTCGAGCGCGCGCCGAATCGCCTCGGTCGACCCCATCGCGGTGAGCGCCGCGCGCCCGGCGACACTCGCGCGTCCGACGCCCATTACGACCGCGAACTCGCGGCTCTCCCCCGGCGCAAGCGCGATGCGCGTCGAGAGCGTGCCACAGCCGTTGTCGCCGTATGCAACGCTCCCCGCGCAGGTGCCTCGCTCCACCACGAGAGGATTTGCGTACCCGCGATACGGGCCGAGGAACGCTTCACGATCCGTATCGAAACCCGTTACGTCTGCACCCACGAGGCCGAGGTAGCTGTGGCGGCTCTGATCGCGGAACTCGAACGCCTCCGGGTGCTCCGGAAGGCGATTGCTGATGTCGTGCGACAGAAGGTTTCCAAAGGCGGCGCACTCGACGATGTACTGTGCATATTGAAGATTAAAGGTGTCATGCCAAACATGCCATTCGCTCGCGAACTCCACGTACGTAAAGAGGTCGAGCGTGCGAGGCTTGGGGCCCCGGTTTTCCAAGCGCACGAGCCACACTTCGTAGTGCGCACCGAGGGGAACGAAATAGGTCGTCGTCGTCAGGATCTGGGCATATTCGGATTCGATGACCGTGTAGCCGGTGCCGTGCCGGCACGTCGAACGGTACTGCTCGAGAGACTTTCCGACGGGTTGCCACGCGTTCGACCAATAGTCGCCGGTCGCCGCGTCCCGCAGGTAGATGTATCGGCCCGGTTGATCCAGTGGCACGGCGTTGAAGCGAAGGCGGGTGAAGCGACCTTGGGCAGCAGATTGGAAGAAGCTGTATCCGCCCGCGTTGTTGGTGATAATGGCGCCGTATTCCGTCGATCCGAGGTAGTTGCTCCATGAGCGCGGTGTATCCGGGCTCGTGATTACATATTCGCGATGCTCGTCGTCGAAATGGCCGTAGCGCGTCATAGGGCATCGTACGATACACAGGCCGAGGCGCCCACGCGAGGGACGATCGAGCGCGCTCATTCGATCGCGCCAGGAGGGCATCGGACGGCGATGACTACGCAACTACGGCCCAACGGTCGCGCTGAATCCGTTGGTGGCAAACCCGGCTCCACCTTTCCAGATCTCGAAGCCGGCCTCGATCGCAATAAGGTAATTCGACGCATCGACATATCCCCGACTGACCGAATCTTGAGTGAGCGCGCGAATGTCCAGATTGTCCACTTGGTGCGTCGCCGGCTGACGCACGTAAGCCACATACTTCCAAGAGCCCATTTTCCCCGCCCAGAGGTCCCAACTGGCCCCGGCGACCGTAACCGTCGCGACCTTGGATCCCGCCGGCTGGACGCCGCCTCCATGGTCGAGCCAGATCATCAATTCCGTCCCATCGGGCTGACCGGAGGTCGAGGGAGATCGATTGAACCAGACATCGTACGCAACATCGTAGGCGCGAGCCGTAACAGGGACCGTGACGGACCAACTGCTGACGACCGCCGGGAGGTTGGCCACCTGGAGAGGCATGCCGCTCCGTTCGGTGCAGTTGCCCCAGTGGCAGCCCTTGAATATGGCGGGATAGGTGGCCGGCGGACCGTTGGTTGGGAGGTCGAAGAGACCCCGCGTCACCGTGAACGCGGTACCCCGGGTGTCTACGCACTGCGTCTCGTTGCTGTTCCACGCATTGTTCTGGACTACGTACTCTTTGCTGTTGACTCCCACCGAGCCAAACTTCTCGCAATTCTCTTCGCCTCCCGGACCGGGCGCGGTCGCCCCCGGTCCGTCACCCGGCAGGCACGAGAGAGTCGTCGCAGCTACGGAGAGCGCGAGCCAGAATCGATTTTGCATGGCCCTAGGACGCCCCTACTGGACGCGTATGGCTCACTTTTCTCCGACTGGGCGTCAAGCGCCCAGGTCTCATTCACGACAGGTCTCATTCGCACTTGACGGCGGCCTTCCTGCGGAGTTGGATTCCCAGCGACTCGAGCCGGCGTGGGCGCGCTTCAACTTCGGAAGAATGGGCTCAGACATGAGCGACGATTGCAATCAGTGGCCGATCGATGAACTGCTCGCAGCTTACGCCCACGCGGTGGATCCCGAACAGAGGAAGCGCTTCCTCCGAGCTATCATTCGCGGTCTAACGGATGAGGTCGCCCAAGTTCACGTAAGGCTGATGACGCTGACGTCTGCGCTGGTGATGGCCGTAGGAAGCGGCACCAGGCTCGACGCTCAAGCGATACGGGCCATCCTTCGACGGAACCATCCGACACCCGCGAAGAAGGAACCTCCAACAGCGAAGCGTGCGGCACGGGTCGCTCCCGGACAGCCGCGGATTGGCCGACTGCTGAAAATTGCGGCGGTGCGAGGGGATCGTTGACTCCTTCTTTTCGGCAATGTTTCGGGCTCGCCCACAGCCCCGCTGTATCTTGACGGCAGGCACCTTCAAGCGTTGGATCCCCGGCTAACTCGAACTACGTGGCGCCAGATTTCAACCTACGCCTTCAACCTCCGCGTTCACCTACGCCTTCAACCTAGGAAAGAGCTCAGACATGAGCGACGAGAATAGTCTCAGGCGTATTGACGAGATGCTTGTTGCGTACACAGAGGTCACGGACCCTGCGCAGAAGAGACGATTCCTTCGAGCTATCGTTCGGGATCTCACCGACGAGGTAACGCAAGTTCAGGCTCGGTTCCTCAAGCTGACTTCCGCCCTGGCCAGAGCCGTAGAAACCGCCGCGAGGATGGAGGCCCAGGAGACCGCAGACACGGCTCGACCGAGCGACGCAAGCACCGAGAAGCGCATGGCTTCGGGCGAGTACGCGATCCAAGTCCCTCCTGGAAAACTCCCTGCGCAAAAGACGGGCTAAGAGACCTCGCTTGCGCGCGGATGACCAGAAGACGTTGGATCGAGGCCAGCCAGGCGTCGGGTCAGGGCTTCCACTCGCAGCATCGCGTTCAGACTGCTGGTGCGGTGCGCGTGGTCCATGGCGGCAAAAAGGTGGGTTTGCTCGAGATTGAGCCGATGAGGTTGGGCTTCGAGAAGCGCCACGTAGTGCTCGAACACCCGCTCGGGGGCAAGTGCAGTCTTCTTCTCCACGACGTGGCGAACGACCGCATGCAACGCATAACGCTCGGCCACGGGCTCTTGAACGAGGCGCCAACGCAAGAGCGGCTCGAGCGCCGAGGCGAATCCCTCGCGAATCCGGGCCAGAGTTGCCAGTGACGTGGCGTCCACATGGTCGCCTTCGACGTGAGCGAGCACGCCCAGAATGCGCTTGCTCGACGGTGCGAGTTTGCGCCAGACCCAGTCGACCAAGAACGCGATCTCGGGGAGATCGTCTTCATGCTCGACTGCGCGCACGCGCTGCACGCCACGCTTTTCCAAGAAGTCGGACAGCTCGGCGACGGTCGCTGCCTCGGAGGCCACGATGCTATCGGCGATGTCGAGCGCCAACGGGTTCCAACGGAGCATGCGCGTAAGGCGCGCCACGCGCGGAAACGCGCTGCGGCCCGCGGTGACCAGAGGTGCCGTCACCGGAAAGATCAACACGCCCGCCAGCAAACAGCGCCGCGCCGTGATCACGAAGGTAACCGGGGCGCCGGCAAAGGAATCGAGGAGCCGCGCCATGACGCGATCGTCCTCGTGGTTGTCGAGCACGATCAAGCGAGGTCCGGTGCGAGCGAAAAAGGCATTGAGTCGCGCGACTCTTCCGTCGCCGCCGGACAATCCGAAGCGAAGCGCGAGCATCTCGGTCAGCGTGTAGAAGTCCCACGACCCGATGCGAAACCAAGAGACGCGCGCCGAGAAAAAGCTCGCCAATCGATGGGCGAGCGCGTTCGCGAGCATCGACTTGCCGCTACCTCCGGCCCCGACCAGGGCGAGGCGAGTCGGCGCAGTAGTCTCGATGGCTCTCGAGAGAGTGGCGAGCTCGGTTGCGCGGCCCTTGAGGCCACGTGGCACGGGCGGAAGATCGGGGAGCGCGACCATTTCGGTCTGGATTTTCAAGGGTATCGAGCCGCCCACCCACGTCAACCACCACGTCCTTCGTCGGGCGCCAGCACGACTCGCCTTGCGCGTGTTGGCCCATCGTATGAGACTTACTAGGTGACCGCGTCCCGAAGCCCGAAGGCAGCCAGCGGTCGCTGCTCCGTTGCCCTCTTCTCCATGGACGACGGCGAGTACCAAGAGCTGCTTCAGCAAGATTTTCTCAAGGCTGCGCGCGGCTATGGCTTTCCCGCGCGCGTGTTCCGAGCGGACAACGACTCTGAGAAGCAAGTCGCACAGATTCAGGACTGCCTGCGTGAGCCTCCGGATAGACGTCCGACGGTGCTCATGGTCAGTCCGGTCCGTGAAGGCCCTCTCCTTTCGACTGCGCACGAAGCCGCCCGCCTAGGAGTCGGCTGGGTGGTCCTCAACCGGTGGTGGGATCACGTGAACCATCTGCGGGCGGAGTTTTCGACTCTTCCGATCTTTTCGGTGGGCGCCGACCAGGTCGAGACAGGCCGCATTCAGGGTAAGCAGCTTCTGGCGCTCTTGCCGCGCGGCAGTGAGCTCGTCTACATCCAGGGCCCTATCGGGACGTCGTCGGCCGTGCGCCGGTATACCGGCGTCCGAGAGGCGTTGCGAGGTACGTCGCTGGACGTCTTCACGCTTCACAGCGACTGGACTCGGAAAGGCGGTGCGCGCGCGATGCTGGATTGGGCACGCGTCTTCCACGGGCGTGAGCTCCCGACGTTCATCGTCGGAGCGCAGAATGACGTCATGGCCATGGGAGCGAGAGATGCAGTCGAAGAGCTGGCGACGGAGCGTCCCAAGTTTTCCACGCAATACGTCTCCTTCTGCGGCTGCGATGGCTCACCCTCCTATGGCCAACGTTTGGTGAACGAAGGGAAGCTCGCCGCAACCGTGATCATGCCCCTTTGTGCCGGCAGGGCGATCGCCGAGATTGCGGCGATGCTGCGTGGCGGCCCGCGCCCGCCCGCGACGATTGAACTAAAGCCTGAGTCTTTTCCCGAGCCACACCTGCTAAAGCGCGCGGCGCGCAACCTAATCGTCAGCGAGTAGGCGAACCCCGACACGCCAACTGCCTTCCGTACATCGGACCGGTGTACCGTTTCACTCTCAATGAGCGCCTTCTCACTCGCCAGTTTCGCCGCGTGGGCCCTTGTCGTCCTCGTCGGGGCGATCGTCCGTGGGCGGCCTTTCGTCTTTTTCGTCGCCATTTTGACCGGGGTCTACACGCTTATCGCCGCGAACCTTGCTCCTTATACGGGAGCTCTCTTCCCGGCCTTCGCGTCCTTGCACGCGGTCGTCTACGCGAGCTTCATATTCCTCGCTCGTCCCCGCATGCGACCGCTCGCGTTTCGCGTGCTCGTGAGCTGGCCTTCGTCGTGGTTTCTCGGGAGTACCCTCCTCGCGTTTCCGTGGGCCATCATCGCCGCGTGTGGTCTGCGCCCGCTCGGCCTCTTCGTCCCCTACGCGGTAGCGATGCTGGGCTTCATCGACACGTTCCTCCCGCGACGGAACACCGTTCACGTCGTCGTCGGCGGGCCTGGGCTCGGTGACCTGGGGCGCGCGGCTGCGTCTCGCGGGCGGGACTCGCGTCCGTTACGCATGATCCAGATCACCGACCCGCACCTCGGACCGTTCATGTCCGTCCGTAGATTGCGAGGCATCTGCGAGCGGGCGGTCGCCTCGCAACCCGATCTCGTCCTTTTGACAGGCGACTTCTTGACGATGGAGTCTCAGTCCGACTCCACACTCCTCGGCCGCGCCCTCGACCCCCTGAAGGCGCTCGAGGGCCGCTGCTTCGCTTGCCTAGGCAACCATGACCTCGAAGCGCCGGCCCACGTGCGCGCGGGACTCGCGTCCGCGGGCGCCCTGCTCCTGGTGGACGAGTTGAGCCGCGTCGAGACTCCTGCGGGGCCGGTCGAGATCCTCGGATTCGACTTTCGGTTTCGCGATCGAAAGGCGCATCTCGCCGAAGTCAGCGCACGGCATCCCCGCGAAAGCGGAGTCCTACGGATCGGGCTGCTCCACGATCCCGGCGCGTTTCGTCACCTACCAGACGGAACCGCGGATCTCGTGCTCTCCGGACACACCCACGGAGGCCAACTCGGTCTTCTCTGGATGGGGCTCCCGCACACGATCGTTTCCGCCCTTTCGCGCATCCCGGACCACGGCCTCTGGAGGCGCGGCAAGGACCGCCTCTACGTCCACCGCGGAACCGGGCACTACGGCTTTCCGCTGCGGCTCGGGGTCCCGCCTGAGGAGAGTATTCTCGAACTTCACCGCGAAGGCGTGTGACGGAGACGGCGGTCACTTCACACGCGCCACGACGGCTCGAATCTCTGCTTCCGTCGGCATCTTGGCGACGCCACGTGGATCTCGTGCGTTCTGAAACTCGACCATCCAACCCGGGTACTCTGCTGGCAACGCGCTTGTTTCGTCGAGGAGCTTCACGTGTTCGGGCGCGAGCTTCACGTCCACCGCCGCAAGGTTATCGACGAGCTGCTCTTTTTTCTTCGCGCCGATGATGATGCTCGTCACGAACGGTCGCGTGAGCTGCCAGGCAAGCGCAATCCGTGCAACCGACAGATTCGTGGCCTTCGAGACCTCCCCCAACGCCGCGAGCACGCGCGGGAGGCGCTCCGGATTCACGGGCGGAAAGTCGAACGAAGCGCGTCGCGCGTCGGACGGCCCGTTCTTGTTGGGATCGAACTTTCCCGACAACAAACCTCCCGCGAGGGGGCTCCACGGAAGAATCGCGAGGCCCTCGGATTGGCAGAGCGGCGCGATCTCGCGTTCGATATCGCGCCCGGCGATCGAATAGTAGACTTGCGCGCTCTGAAAACGGGCAAGACCGTTGGCTTCTGCGAATGTAATAGCCTTCGACGCGAGCCACGCCGGGAGGTTGCTAAAACCGACATAGCGCGCCTTGCCCGAGCGCACGACGTCGTCGAGCGCGCGCACGGTCTCTTCGATCGGCGTCGCGGGGTCGAACCCGTGAATCTGATAGAGGTCCACGTGCTCGAGACCGAGACGTTTCAGGCTGCCATCGATGCTCGAGAGGATGTGCCCACGAGAGAGTCCGACCTGATTGACGCCGGGGCCGACGCGTCCGCGAACCTTCGTGGCGACGACGACTTGCTCGCGCGGCCGCTCGAGGGACTTGAGCGCAGCGCCGACGAGCTTCTCGCTCTCACCCTCGGAATATACGTCCGCCGTGTCGATGAAATTCACGCCGGCGTCGAGCGACGTCCCGATGAGTGTCTCGGCGTCCTTCGCTCCGAGGCTTCCAATCGCCTCCCACATTCCTTTGCCTCCGAAGGTCATCGCGCCGAAGCAAAGCTCGGACACGAAGAGTCCGGTTTTCCCAAGTTGGTTGTAGCGCATGCGGGTTCCTTTCGAACGGGTGGAGGGACGAGCGTACGCCTTCGAGCCCACTCGAAGTCAAGGCGGCGCGCCCGCCGAGCTCCTCGATGTTAGGATCAGCGTGCACGAGGCGGAGCAGATGACGCGGAGCCCCAAGCAATGGCCCGATGCGGGCGCACTCTCTGCATTCACGTGCGCCGTCGCGTTGGCTTGCTCGGACCATGGGTCGTCCGCGAAGGGCTTCGTCGACGCAACGGTGGGGTCGACTCCATTGACACATCCTTGCGACTTGCCGGGGTCCATCCAATTTACATCGCGTGGCGTGGTCGTCGTGCCGGGGGGCCCGAGCGGCGCCGACCTTAGTTATCTCCACCTCCCGCAAGGCTTCTGTGTCCATCCTTACGGCGTGATTGCCAATGTAAGGCAGATGCGGTTCGCGCCAGGAGGAGAGCTCTTCGTCAGCTCGCCGAGCAGGGGAACCACGAGCGGCGGGCTCAATGGGCACGCCGCGATCGTGTTGATGCCCGACGACAATCACGACGGAACGGCGGACGCGATCCTAACGTTCCTCTCCGACCTGCCATCCACTCAAGGCCTGCTCTTCGCGAACGATCGACTCTATTACCAGGACAGCACTCGAATCATGAGCATGCCCTATCAACTGGGCGATCGGGTCCCTCGGGCCCCGGCCACGGCAATGGCCAACATCACGATCTTTCAAGCGACGGAGCACTGGCCAAAAACGCTGGACATCTCCGATGACGGAACGATCTACGTCGGCAATGGAGGCGACCAGGACGAAGTGTGCGATCCGACGCGCCCCTTTCGCGGAGGCATTCTCGAGCTCGACGGATCGGAGGGGGGAACCCCGGTCGCGAAAGGGTTGCGTAACCCGATTGATGTGCGATGCGCTCGCGGCAACGACCGATGCTTCGCGCTCGAACTCGGATTGGACCATTCGGCGAGCGAAGGAGGGCGCGAGAAGCTCATTCCGATTCGCCAAGGCGACGATTGGGGTTTCCCGTGCTGCGCCACCCAGAATGTCCCGTTCGAAGGCTTGGACGAAGCCGAAGCCGCCGTCTGCGCGGACGTCGCTCCCGATGCCGACACTTTTCTCATCGGCGACACGCCTTTCGGCATCGAGTTCGAACAGGGCCGTTGGCCTGCGCCGTGGAAAAAGGAAGCCTTCATCGCGATGCACGGTGCGGCAGGGGGCGACGGTCGTCCTTGGGCGGGAGCGCGCATCGTGGCAATTGCAATGGATCCTACGACCGGACTTCCGTTGCCGAGCGCGGACGCGCTCGGGGCCGACACCGGGGCCATGACCGACTTCGCCACCGGCTGGGACGACGGAACGCTGGAGCACGGTCGGCCCACTGCAATCGCGTTTTCCGACGACGGTCGGCTCTTCGTCGGTGATGACCAGAAAGGTGTGATCTTCTGGATTGCGGCGATGACGCAGTGATCGAGCGTTACGAGGCCGCGGCGTGACTGTTCACTGCAACGTGGCTTCTAGATCCGCCGCGCGTTCGACGCTTTGACGGAGCGGCGCCGACGCCAAGACACTCGCCACTTTGACCCCAGGATCGAGAGCTGCGACCTTTGTGAGCGTCCACCGCACCGTCCATTCTGCGGTACTGCCAGCCGCGAGAGAAGCGTACTTCCCCTGGTTTTCGACCTCTTCGTACGTGAAGCTCGGATCGCTGTAGAGCTCGTCTTCGCCTTCGCCGGCGGCCTCGCTGGCTGCGGGAACATCCGTCCACGCTTGGACCAACAGCAAGTCGCCCGAAAGCTGCGCTTCGTACCCTTTCGGCCCGCCGTCGGCGCACAGCTTCGTCGGCCCGGTCGACGAGAGATCGGCAAAGAAAGTATACGATTCGTCGTCCGAGGTCGTCGGCACAGCCATACCGCCGCTGCATGTTCTAGGTGCCGGCCCGGCGGCGGGGTTTGGAAAAAACGTGAGCCCACCCGCAGCCACGCGCGTGATCTCCCACGGCGCAACGGAGACCGCGGCAGTGCCGTGATTCACGAACGAATATGCGATCGTGACCACGTCGGTCGCGGAGTTGACCGAAAAGCGCTTTTCGATCGTCATCTCGGAGACACTCGCCCCGATGGTGAACATTGCCGACGTCAGGACCAACACGTCGCCTTGAATGGACGCAGTATAGGGGCCCGTATCGACGGCGGCGATCGGCGGCCAGTTCCAGGCACTTTGCGGGCTCGGCCAAAAAGTGGCGCCGAATTCGGCGGCCCCAGCCGCTTTCGCGACAAGGATATTGGTGCCCGCAAGCGAGAACGTAACGATGCGTGCGCCCGAAGAGGCATCTACCGCGAAGTCGTAGGAGCCCCAAGAAAGTGTACACAGTTGCGCGCTACTGCACGTCGGGACGACGGCGGGCGGGGCAGCTTCTTGGGGGACGGAGGAACCAGACGTCGAGCTGCACGCCCAAAGCGAGCTTGCCAACGAAATGAAGACGATGCGTTTCATAAACGCCCTCCCGGCAGGCCGCGAGCCTACCAAGAGAGAGCGAGCTTCACCGAGTCGATTTTGCAGACGCCGGATCAGAACTCGAACTTGCCGAACGCCCCCAGCTCTTTGAAGGCGAGCACCAGGCGAGCGGTGCCGCCCTTCTCGCCCAAGTGCAGCCAGCCGCGCGGGTCGATGTACTTCTTGTTCGGCTTGTCCGGTCCCTCGGGGTTGCCGAGTTGCGACAGGAGATACGCGCCCTTTTCGTCCATGAACTTCTTGATCGGCTGCGTGAAGGCCCACTGCGTGTCCGTGTCGATGTTCATCTTCACGACGCCGTAGGAAACGGCCTCGCGGATCTCCTCGGGGGACGACCCAGAGCCGCCGTGGAACACGAAGTTCACCGGCCTGGGTCCGGTCTTGCGATGCTCCTGGATGTAGCGTTGCGAGTCCCGCAAAATGGTGGGTTTGAGCTTAACGTTGCCCGGTGCATACACGCCGTGCGTATTGCCGAACGACGCAGCGACCGTGAAGCTACCGACAGGACCCAGAGCGTCGTAGACCTTGAGCACGTCCTCGGGGTGCGTATAGAGCTTGTCGTGGGCTACGCCGGAGTTGTCGACGCCGTCCTCCTCGCCACCGGTGATGCCGAGCTCGATCTCGAGCGTCATTTTCATTTTGGCCATGCGCGAGAGAGTGCGGTGGCTGATCTCGATGTTTTCGGCGAGCGGCTCTTCCGAGAGATCGAGCATGTGCGAGCTGAAGAGCGGCTCGCCATTCTTGGCGAAGTACTCTTCGCCCGCGGCGATTACGCCGTCGACCCATGGCAAGAGCTTCTTGGAGCAGTGATCGGTGTGCAGAATGACCGGCACGCCGTACACCTTCGCGAGTGTTCGGACGTGCAACGCGCCCGCGATCGACCCCGCGATCGACGCCTGCTGCGCTCCGTTGTCGAGAGTCTTGCCCGCGTAAAACTGCGATCCGGTCTGCGAAAGTTGAACAATGATCGGCGCCTTGGCTTCCTTCGCCGCGGCCAGGGCGGCGTTCGCCGAGTTGGAGCCGATGACGTTCACGGCGGGCAGCGCGGCGCCCGCCTCTTTGCAATAAACGAACAGCTCTTGGAGTGCGGTGCCGGTGATCACGCCCGGCTTCAGCTTCAGGGTCGACATGGCTCGGAATTATGGACCGACCGAGGTGCGGCGTCACCAGAATTGAGGATAAGGTGAGGAAACGGCCCCTACCGGGTCGCGGTTATCCGAACAACCTCGCGCCAAGCAGGTTCCCCGCATCCAGCCCGCTCGCTCCGACGGCGCAGGCCAAGAGCATCGAGCGCCGTTTCGGCATCTACTAGAGCTTGTACGGAAGCGGAAACCGAGACGTGAGCGCGACGACCTTCGTCTTGGTCGCAGCCAGAACAGCGGCTTCTTCCGGCTTGCCGGCCGCGGAGAGGACGTCGTCGACGAGGCGCGCAATCTCGTCCATCTCGGCTTCCTTCATTCCGCGGGTCGTCATCGCGGGAGAGCCGAGCCGGACGCCGGACGCCTGGAAGGGGGAGCGCGTCTCGAAAGGTACGGTGTTCTTGTTGCAGGTGATGTTCGCCTTATCGAGCGTCTCCTGGGCCACTTTGCCCGTGAGGTCGGGAAATTTGGCGCGCAGATCGACCAGCATCAGATGGTTGTCGGTACCGCCGGAGTTGATCTTGTGGCCGAGGGCGGTCATGGCAGCGGCGAGAGCCTGGGCGTTCTTGATGACCTGGCCGCTGTAGTTCTTGAACTCGGGCTTGAGGCACTCGGCAAGGCAGACGGCTTTGGCCGCGATGACATGCATGAGCGGGCCTCCTTGGCCTCCTGGGAATACGGCGGAATCGATCGCCTTGGCGTGTTGGGCTCGGCAGAGAATGAGGCCGCCGCGCGGTCCGCGGAGGGTCTTGTGCGTCGTCGTCGTGACGAAATCGGCGTGCGGTACGGGAGACGGGTGGTGCCCGGAAGCGACGAGGCCGGCGACGTGTGCGATGTCCGCGAAAAGGAGGGCATCGACCGAACGAGCGATCTCTCCCATGCGGGCAAAGTCGATGACGCGGGAGTAGGCCGAGGCGCCGACCGTGATCATTTTCGGCTTTTCGCGCAGGGCGACGGCGGCGAGCTCGTCGTAGTCGATGAGACCGTTATCCTCGCGGACCCCGTACTGGCTGAACGCGTAGAGCTTGCCCGAGAAGTTGGCGGGGTTGCCGTGAGTGAGATGCCCGCCGTGGCTGAGGTTCATGCCGAGGATCTTGTCGCCCGGCTGCAAGACGGACGTATAGACCGCGAAATTGGCCTGGGAGCCGGAGTGCGGCTGAACGTTCGCATGATCGGCGCCAAAGAGTCTTTTGGCGCGATCGATGGCGAGCACCTCGACCTTGTCGACCTCCTCGCAGCCCCCATACCAGCGCTTACCGGGATAACCTTCGGCGTACTTGTTGGTGAGAACCGAGCCCATGGCCTCGATCACGGCCGGGTAGGTAAAATTCTCCGACGCGATGAGCTCGATGTGGCTCTGCTCGCGCGCAAGTTCGCCGGCGATGGCTGCATAGACTTCGGGATCGAGCTGGGCGAGGGGGGTCGCGTTCAAGGACATGAGGAAGGCTCCGGATGCTGGGCGAGGCGGCGCTCGCTTTGACCGAATGAACCCGGAATCGGGCGGGGTCACGCGAGCGCTGCGGGAGGTAGCACATCTGGCCGGGGCTATCGACGATACGCGCTTTGCGTGACGCTTCGCGCGCGTGCCCCCTCCTCGGCGCGCTTCGTTTCGCTACGCGCTCGCGAAGGATTACGTTCCGCCTTCAGCGCCGGACGGCGAAGCGCGTGAGATTTGCGATCACAGCCACGAACTCCGTCGGTTCGACCGGCTTCGTGATGTGCATCATGTATCCCGCATCGAGTGCCTTGCGTCGATCCTCTGCGCGCGCATAGGCCGTCAGGGCGGCGGCGGGGATGTTCGACCCGGCTTCCTCCGGCAGAGCGCGCACCTGGCGAATCAGTGCGAATCCGTCCTCGCCCGGCATGCCGATGTCGGAGACGAGAACATCCGGCTTCTCCGAATGAAGCTTCTCCAAGGCCTCGCGCGTGCTTCCCGCCGATGCAACGAAGGATCCGCACCTCTCGAGCACCGCGGTCAGGAGTTCCCGCGCGTCTTGGTCGTCATCGACAATCAGCACTTTCAGGCCCCTCAGCTCGGGATGCAGCACTTCGGCTCCCGCAGCGCTCGCCGCGATCCCTGTACCGCGCGCCTCTTGCCGAACAGGCGACACCGGAAGATCGATGGAGAAGGTGGAACCGAGACCCTCGCCTTTGCTTTCCACATGAATACTACCGCCGTGCAATTCGACGATGTGTCGGGAGATCGCGAGTCCGAGTCCGAGACCCCCATAGGAGCGGGTGGTTGCCCCATCGCCTTGCTTGAATCGCTCGAAGACCTGCGGAAGAAACTCTGCTGGGATGCCGCGTCCAGTGTCGGAAACCCTCAAGATCAGACTCGAATCGACGCGCTCGACGGACAGGTGAATCCGACCCCCCTTCGGCGTGAATTTAATCGCGTTGCTAAGAAGATTCCAGACGACCTGCTGCAGGCGATGGGGATCGCCCGTGATCGATCCGGCCCTATCGTCGAACGCCGTCACGATCCGAATTCCTCTTGCTTCGCTGGCGAGTCGCAGGGCGTCGATGGCATGCTCGACGATGCGGACGAATTCGACCGATTGCACGTCCAGCCGAAGCTTCCCGCTGACGATGCGGGAGACATCTAGTAAATCTTCGATGAGCTGCGCTTGTGTCACCGCATTGCGCTCGATCGTCTCGAGCGCCCGATCGTGCTTCTCCTTGCTGAGGTCGCCGGATCGCAGCAGGCGGGTCCAGCCGAGCATGGCATTCAGGGGGGTCCGCAGTTCGTGGGAAACGGTGGCGAGAAAGTCGTCCTTCGCGCTATTTGCGCGGTCGGCGTTGCGGCGCGCGTTCTGCTCCGACTCGTAGAGTTGTGCATTGTCGACCGCGATCGCGGCGCGGCGCGCGAATTCTTCCGCGAACGCAAGGTCGTCTTCGGTATGACGCCGACCCGATTCTGAAAATACGAATGTCATGGCGCCGAGGATGCGACCGCGTGCGCTCAGAGGAACGATCATGGTCGATTCTGCGTGAAGGTCTCGCAGGAGTCGGAGGTGATCCGCATTCCTGGCGCCCGCGGCCAGGGCTTCCTCGGGCACCTCGGAACAGAGCCAGGACACACCCGTACGGACGACGTGCGGCATCCCCGACTGAGAATCGGGGGGAGCCGGAAAGCGCATCCTGAGATCCTCCACGAGCACGACTTTTGCCGGATCGACGTGCGCGACCGCGATCTGTTCCATCGTCTGTCCGTCATCCGCGATCATGTCGACCGCGCACCAATCGGCGAGCTTCGGCACGACGAGCCGAGCGAGGTTGGACAACGTTTTCCGTACGTCCAACACGGTTGCCAGAGCTCGACTCGCTTCTGCGAGAAACTCCCTCCGGTCCGCCTCCAGTCTCCGGATCGTAACGTCGCGAAAAACCAGAACCACTCCAGTGAGGGTGCCCTCGTCGTCGCGAATAGGTGCGCCGCTGTCGTCGATAGGGAGCTGCGTCCCGTCGCGGGCAAGCAAGAGAGTATGATTCGCGAGACCGACCACGACACCCTCCCGGAGCACTCTTTCGGCCGGACTCGCGACTTCCTTTCGCGTGCGCTCGTTGATGATCCGAAACACGCTGGGTAGCGGCTTCCCCATCGCGTCTTGCGCCGGCCAGCGTGTGAGGGCCTCCGCGACCGGATTCATGAACGTCACGCGGGCCTCCGCGTCGGTGGCGATAACGGCGTCGCCGATGCTGCTCAGCGTCGTCGCCAGTGACGAGCGTGCCAGTTGTTCTTTGGCGAGAAGCTCGGCGCGTCCGCGCTCCGCCTGGGCGCGCGACGCCTCCGCGCGGCTTCGCTGAATGCTGAGAGCGACGATATCGGACACCGAGGCGAGCGCGTCCAGAGTTTCGTTCGAAAGCGCGTGGCGCGAAAACATTGCCACCACGCCCACCAGCTGATCCTGAACGAGGAGTGGATAGCCCGCAAAACCAACCAGGCCCTCTCGCACGGCCCAACTCTGGTCGCTCACGCGCGGGTCGTGCTGCACGTCGTTCGTGAGGTGTGGCAGGCGCTCCTCGGCGATGCGTCCAATCTTGTACGCACCAATCGGCACCCGTCCGTGGGGTCCGTTCACGTGCGTGTAGAGTCCCGCGCTCGCTTGAAGCTCGAGGACTCTCCCATCGGCGCTCACGGTCCAGACGCGTGCGAATGCGGCGTCGAGATGGCGGACCATCGATGCGGCGCATGCTCGCAGTTGGTCGACCATGGAGTCGTTGCTCGTCAGGATCCGGCCCAAGTCCGCACCGAGCTGCGCGCGCTGCATCGCCACGCGCAGCTCGATCGCTAGTCTTTCGGCACGCTCTTTCGCTTCTACGAGTTCCTGCTCGGCGCGCTGCCGCGCACTCAGAATGGCGCGCTCGTTTTGGAGGGCAACCGAGCGGAGCAGCTCGTCGTCGTCGGCGGCGCCGCCCACGGCTAGCCGCCGATCATTCTTGCAGCGAGCGCGGTTCCGACGACTCGAGCACGGACTTTCGCGAACGCGGTCTCGCGGGACGTCGAGGTGTCATCGCTGAACGGCGAGAATCCACAGTCGTCCGTAGTCCCCAGCTGGTCGACGGGGATGTACTTGGTAGCCTCGAGGATGTGGTCGCAGATCTCTTGCGGCGTCTCGATGCGCGGCTCGATGGGCGCCACGACGCCGAGAAAAACGCGCTGGCTGGGCTTCAGATGGCCCCTGATGATCTTCTGAATTCGGATGCGATCGCTCTCACGTGCCAGCGCGATATAGAAATTCCCTACTTGCAATTCGAATAGGTTAGGCAAGAGTTCGGCGTAGTCGACTTCTGCGCTATGGGTCGAATCGCGGTCCGCGCCTGGGCATGTGTGAACGCCGAGGCGTAGGCGATCTTCTGGAGAGAATCGTGATAGGGCGAGATTATTCAAGTCGATGAAGCTCGTGAGCAGCTTGCCCGACGGGTCGAGCTTGACCGCCAGCCGTCCTTCCGTGAAGTCGATTTGAACCTTGTGGGCGCCTTTTGCCAGGCACCGGCGGATTTCGGTCTCGTGCTCGAGCAGTAGATCGTCGATGAACTCCTCGCGCGAATACCCTGGGATGGGGTCCGCCGGATACATAAGACTCAGAGCGGACGCTGAAATGACTGCCTGCTTTACCGGCACGTGCGCGTAGCGCAACGCGACGTCCAGAAACCGGTCCGCATACATCCTGTATCGAAACGGACCGCCGGTCAGCTGGAGCATGCGGCGCGTGTGACCCGCCGCGAACGGGATTCTGAAGCCGTCAGGAGATGTGTTCGGAAGCCCGTGCACCGAGTACGTCCAGAAGTTGTGGTACTTTCGCTGCTCGCCGTCCGTGATCACGGGCGAACCGGTCGCCTCGAACTGTTCAATCGTGTCCCGGACGGCTTCCTCGTAGAGAGGCTCGAGAGCCGGGTCCGCGCCGTCCCCCTTGGAGATCTCCTCGAGCAGACGGATCGGTCGGGGGATGCTCCCGATGGGTTCGGTCGGAATATGAAATTCGCTCACGGGAGTGCCTAATCTCGCGAAACGGCGCTGGAGAGAGAGCCGGGGCACATGGCGCGGGGGACAGTACCACCCTCCTTGCCCAAGTCATCCCGTTGCTCCCGCGCGCGCGACGCGGAGATCGAGTGTGACCATTCGCCCCACGCGCCTTCCTTCTGTCGCAAACTGCCGCGTATCAGGGGTGTCGTCCCGCATAGATCCAAAGCAAATCGAGCGCCTGTCAGGCCGTGTCGTACGTAGGAACCGTTCTTGCTCATCCGCGAACGGTCATTGAATTTCGCAGCCGGCGGGCGACCCAAGGAGCGTCGCCCCGAAGAAACCCACTCGCTCCTTTAGCAAGGACATCCCAATGAACGATCAGACAAATTCCATCGTCGAAGTGGCGTCCTCATCGACCTCTTCGAGTCTCGCGCGTCCGATAGAGCCGGCCAAGAAGAAGCGCGGCTTCGCTGCGATGAACCCGGACCAGGTTCGCGAACTCGCCCGCCGCGGAGGCGTCGCCGCCCACCGCGCGGGCACTGCCCACGAATTCACGACCGACGAAGCGCGTGCTGCAGGAAGGAAGGGGGGTCTCGCTACCCATCCGCTCCGGCATCCCCCGTCGACGACGATCGGAGAGCTCCAGCGATGAACTGACGCGTTGTGCGCCGAACAGCGACGCCGCGCCGTCTCTCTTGGTTTTTTCGACCTGGTGCCGCACGCGCATTCTTCGTACGCTCCCGCCGTAGAACTCGGCAGTCTCATTGCCGCGGAACGCTATCCCACGCTGTCGCCGTTCGCTGCCGAGGTTCGATCCATCTCTACAGCGCGCATGCTGCCGAATCGCAGCGGCTGCAAATCGCACCCGAGAGGTCCGGAATGGAGACGCGAAAGCGGACGGTAAACGTCGAGGGGGCAAGTCTTTTCGTCGAGGAGTGCGGCAATGGGAAGCCGCTTCTTCTGCTTCACGGCATGACGGGTACCGGTGCCGATTGGAGGCGCCTCTTCGATATGGACCTATTGGCTCGACAGTTCCGCGTCATCGTCCCGGACGCTCGTGGCCACGGTCGCTCTACGAATACGAGCGGAGAGTTCTCTTTCGGGCGATGCGCCAACGATGTTCGCGCGATCCTCGACGCCCTGGGAATCGAGGAAGTCCAGGCCGTCGGCATAAGCCTCGGCGCAAAGACGCTACTGCATGTGGCCACTCAGGCACCGAATCGCGTCAAGGCGATGATCCTCGTCTCGGCGACCCCACGCTTCCCGGAAGCGACACGAGCGCTGTTCCGCGCGGCTGCATCCGTCGAGCGCTCGCCCGAGGAGTGGGCCAAGATGCGAACGCTCCACGTACACGGCGACGAGCAAATCGCGAGCCTCTGGCGGCTGCCCGCACGCCTCGCGGAAGACACGATCGACATGAGCTTCACGCCCGAGCGCCTCTCCGCCATCACGGCGAGAACGCAGATCGTCTCCGGCGACCGCGACCCTTTCTACCCTGTCGAGCTGGCGGTCGAGATGTTTCGCGCCATTCCGGACTCTTCGCTATGGATTGTTCCTGAAGCGCTGCACATCCCTGTGTTTCTGGCCGAGCGCGAGACGTTCGTACGAACGGCGATATCGTTCTTGGGTGCGTGAAGTAGAAACCCATACGAGAGCGCCGACCAAACCAGACCGCGTCGTTCGTGACGCTCGTCCGCGCGCTTGCGCGCAACGGATTTACGGGCGCCCAATTCCTAGATCGGCTGCTACACTTTCTCTATGTGCATCATCTGCCTGGAGTTCGAGAGAGGACGCATGACTGCCCATGAGGCGCGCCGTGCCTTGGGGGAGATGGTGCCGAAGATCGGCGCCAAGCACGCGGAGGAGGTCGAGCGGACGCTTCGTGAAGCGCCTCCCCCCGATTCTTTGCGAACGACCTCTAGTGACCCCGAATGACCCGCTAAGGCCGCACGCCGCGGCATAGTTCGCGATGGGGCAAACAGTGTGGACCTCCGCCGCGTCCGTTGGCGGCGAGCGTTCCGGCGATACTGACCGTCGCACACGCACGCGTAAGGCAACGAGCGGGCGCGCTCCCTTCCTGGACTCGCGAACCTCCCGTGCGTTAACGTGCGTGGGGATGATGGGCCGGGCAAAGCGGCAAACGACGGTCGTCGCGTTTGTCTTCGCTGGGTGGGTCGCGCTCGCCTGCAGCGGCGGTAGCACGAGCGACGATGCGCACCTCTATTGCGTCGAGGGGAATCCCGGTGCGTGCGGTTGCGGCTAAAGCACAGTCACGAACGAGGGAGAGTTTGACTTGGTCTGCCCGCCAACCACGAAGACGCAAGGGTGGTTTTGGTACTGCGCGGCCTCTGAGCAATGGCCCGCGACCGACGCGAGTTGCAACTGCGGCGCCTATGCGTGCATCGACGACTCCGCCGTGCCGACCGTCGCGACCTGCAGTTGCGGGTTGGCAACCCCGGGCGTGTCGTCCGCGGCCACGTGCCCGGCGCCCGGTACCAACGACGCGTGCTGCTTGGGCGCCGACGGAACGTGCGCGTGTTACTATGGAACGAATTCGTGCGCGAAGGCCGGAGATATTCCTATCTCTGTGGCCTCATGCGATGCGAAGGCCGCAGCGACGGCGACGATGGCCGCGATGAAAGGAACCTCTTTGGCCCTGCCGAAGGTCGTCGACGCGTGTCATTGAAGCGTCGGACGCGCTCGCCGAGACGCGAGATCGGGAGCCTCGTCGCTCATCGCCCTTCGGTTTCGTGTTCAGGACGAGAGATCCGCAAAACCGTAGCGCCCGCCATCTACGGATGCCGAGCCGTCAGCATGTGGCGGAGAGGCGGAAAGAGATTCAACGCGAGCGCCTTGTCGGGAGGAAACCATGCGGCGTCGATCACTTCGCGGTGATCTACGGTGACCTTTGGGCGTTCCTCGACGTCGAGGGAGAAGAGGGTGACGTGGTCATCCTTCCCCTCCCAATCGTGCCTCTCCTCGAGCGCGAGGACGAGCTGCTCGGGTCTCGCAGAAACGCCCACCTCCTCCACGAGTTCGCGGACGGCGGCATCGCGCGGAGACTCGCCGCGACGGAGGTATCCGCCCGGAAGACAGTAGTAGGGCACGTACGAGTTGCGAACGAGGAGGACCTCGCCTCGATTCCACAGCGCGACGAGCGCCCCGTTCGTCACGGGATGGCGAAGACGCCAGTAGAGACGCATCATCCGGTACGCGCCGGTGTAAGCGACTTGAAAGCCTCGGTCCACGAGGGTAGGCGGCCCCATTCGCTCACCATAGCGGCAGACGCCGCCGGGACCAATTTACCTGCGGACTTCACGAGCCCTCCCGGGGGGACCTTCGACCCCACCCCCCTCGAGAACCCGGATGGAAGCATCGTCCAAGGGCCGGCTTGCTCCTTCCCAGAAGGAGGACCGGTCGACGCGAGCTCGGATGCAGCGGACGCAGGTGACGCCGAGAGCGCCGATGGGCACGACTGAGCAGTCGAGTCAGTGGACGATGACTCTCTCCTGGACCACCGGTGGCCGCACGTAGACGACGCGCACATTGGGATCGGGGCGGCGTACGACGACCCTTTCACGGGTCTC
>Ga0182024_10005504_pt1 | contig 28399 bp, 17 predicted proteins | sample P32metaG_FD_120480 | JGI IMG/M metagenome (GOLD analysis project Ga0182024, IMG submission 120480) | Permafrost microbial communities from Stordalen Mire, Sweden - P3-2 metaG (Illumina Assembly) | ecosystem: Environmental > Terrestrial > Soil > Wetlands > Permafrost | place: Sweden: Stordalen...
ACCGCCTGCAGTCGTCCGGCCGGCGGACGCGGACGAGCTGCTCGGCGAGGATGCGCTGGTTGAACGGGTGCATATCGACGGCTGGTGAACCTCGATCCATTGTAGAGAAACCCGCTGCCGCTTCCCAGCGGCCCTGTCGCCACCAAACGCGGGACGCTGTGTTCTGAATGATGAATCAGGAAAGAAGGCCTCGGCCATTTCTTCCCAAGGGCTTTGGGGCTGCTCCTCCGATAAAGAATGAGAAGCTCCGCGAGGTGCTGGAAGGGCCGGACATTGCCACCAGTGGGGGATCCGCTTGGTGTCCGAGGGGCAGCCGCTTCTTAGGCGTCAGGAAGTTCATCACTGACGCTACGCGACAAATCAAACGTCAGCAACGCCCGCCTCCTGGCGGGCGTCGTCTTTGCGCCCTTGAGACAGACCTGGCGGCAACCGAACCATGTGCGCGGGGCCCGCTGGCCCGGAAGACTGAGGACTCACCACAGAGGCACAGAGAACACGGAGAAAGCAGAAGATTTGAATGACCGTCAGCGCCGCATCCCTGCCATTTCCGGGTTGTGCGATCCGGCACTGATTTGTGTCTCCGTGGTGAGTCATTCAGCTCATCGCACCCACTCCCCCGGCTTACCGAGGAACTCCTTTTCCAACCCCGCCATGTCCTTCGCCCGGTGAAGATCATTCACCGGCACCAGCGGCGTCACGTGATGAGCGAAGAACCAGTGATCGACCGGTTCCATTTCTGCCGGCGGCTTGCCTTTCGTCTCGTACAGCCTCGATGCCATCTGCGCGCCTGGGCAGAGCCACTGGTAGATTTCCCATGGCCGCTCGCCGGACCAGAGGCGGTAGTGGGGCGGCTCGTCGCCCGGCTCGGCTTGGAGCGTGGTTTCGGAGTAGCCGCCGCTGTAGGGGAGGATGGCGTCGCACTGGTGCTCGCAGAAGGTGAGGGTGTCGGGGCCGAGGCGGTCGCGGAGGAAGCGCATCAGCTTCACGTCGTCCAGGCTGCTGCCGAAGCTGTCGAGGTAGAAGAGGGTGCAGCCGTGCTTGAGCATGTTGTCGAAGCGTCGGGCGAGCATCTCGCGGTGGCCGGGGTCGTCGGGGTTGATGGAGATGATCTGGTCCTGCTTCCAGTCGAGCTTCACCGCCATGTCGCGGGGGCGGGTGCAGACGCCTATCTTTAAGCCGGCTTCGTGGAAGCGCCGGGCGATCGTCGGCCATTGGGCCTCGACCTCCGGCGGGAGGACGTCGAAGTCGGGGCGGTACATGCCGCCGCGGGGGTCATCGCCGGCCTGGCCCCAGACGATGATGCCCTGCCCGCCGTTGTCGCGGAGTGGGGGGATGGCGGTGTCGCAGAACTTTGCCGCTCCGTCGGGAGTGTCGATGCGGCGGAAACCGCTATGGAAGCCATAAGGGTTCGTCGGGGAGATGGCCTGCTGGCTCTCGTTGAGGTAGTCGGCGGCGATCCAGCGGTAGTCGGATCTGTAGCGCACCGGGCCGAAGGTCGCCTGGAAGTGATCGCGGTACGGCTCCATGAGGTGGTGCCAGTCCACGTTCGGGCTGACGCGCAGCTTCATGTCGAAGGTGCGTGCGCCGCGGGCGCGGACAGGATCGGCGACGAAATACAGGAGCCGGCGGGAGGGCAGCTTCTCGCGCTTGCCGGCGTTCCAGTCGGTGTAATCCCAGAGGAGCAGCGTGTGCGTCAGCCCGGTGTGCCAGGGGGAGACGCCCACGCCGACCGAGCCGTCTTCGGCGTAGCTGCCGCCGATGGGGGAGAAATCGCTGGGATGGCAAAGGCCGACGCCATGGGCGACGAAATAAGTGATGTGCTGCTCGCACATCAAGCCCTGCGGCTGGCTGGCGAAGTCGAATTCCAACCCGCCGAACTGGCAGACCTGCATGTCGGCGTCGGCGTGCCGGTTGTCGACCCGGGCACTGATGGTGCAGTCTTCGCCATCAAATGCGTAGTCGAAGGTGCAGGTGATGTCCTCTTTCACGTGGACGACGCGGGCGCTGTGGTCGTTCAGCTTTTCGAAGTGTTTTTCGAGGAGCTTTCCGGCCTTGACCGGCCCCGGCTCTTTCATGAACCAGGGTTCGCCGCTGGATACCGTCCATCCGCCGTGTGCCAGCTCACGGCCGCCGCTGCGGATGGCGGACAGGCCGTCGGCGGCGACTTCAAACTCCACGCCTTGAGGTGTCCGATAAACGAGCTTGTCTGGCGGCTGGGCATGGGCGCGGGTCCAAAGCAAAAGACCAGCAGCAAGAGCGAACAGGGCGATCCTTTCCGGGCTTGGCGTCATCGTTTCCTTGCGGTTGATCGATTGCTTCTAAAACTGTAAGACGCGGTGGAAGAACCCATGTCGGTGCGAATAGACTTCGTGAATTTGCCGGAAGCCACGCACGTACCGGTTGTTGTGGGCAGCGCTAATCGAGTCGCGGCCTTCAGCGGATTATCGCTTCGTGATCTTGGGCCCGACATACATGATGTACAGGGGAACGTCGGATCGGATCGGCCACGAAAAGTGGATCCTGATCTGCTGAGTCTTCACCTTCCCGTGCCAAGTGCAGAACAGATCTTGTGTTGGATCCTCGGGATACGGAAACCTCATTTCCTTCTCAAACTCGGCTTTTTCCGCGTCGGACGAATCTGAAAACCATGCTTTATCGCCCGTGAAGTGTTCAGAATACAGTCGGTGTCCTGCGGCCGTCCGCTGGCCGTGCGCGTCGAAGCATCCCTTGAACTCGTTGAGGGTGTGCAGTAAGACCCGGATCCTTTCCGCCGCACCGGGAGCAAATGGATGTCCGTCCAGGTATCCAAACGCATTTCCGCCAAAAGTGAGCCGAGTACACACCCGCCTCATTTGTGCGTCAAGCGCGGCCCACGAAATAATCCTCTCCGGATTTGCGTCTAAACATTTCTTGACGGAGGAGATTTCCCAGTGGTTGGGAACGGAGACGCGTTCGGCGGGTGCCTCGTCGTGTACCAAAGTCACTTCAACTGGATTGACGGTCCACGTGGAAGGCGCAAAGCTGACCAGTTCGCGCAGGAGTCCGCGAAGCCGGCAAACGGCTGCTTCTGCAACGGCGCTGTCGGTCACGATCTGGCCGTTTACTTCCAACCAGTCCTCCGGGCGATGGAATCGCATGTCCTCCCAATATGGTCCGTGAGACGTCAACCACTGGATCAAAGCGAGCCGCTGTGGGGTCGGTAGGCCTTGGATTGCCTGCTGCATTGCGAGCTCATCCGTGACCTGAGCATAGGCGAGCTTGCGGTGACAGTATAGGGAGGACCCGCGCCGCTGGACTTCCTGGCGGATCGCCATCACTAGGCCTACTGAGTCCCGAAACGACTCAAGGTCACGGAACTGGCCACAGAGGGACAAGTCGTTCATCAGGAAGTCCACTTCAATTTCCCCATCCGGCAAAGTGGTTCATGTCTCTGTCGAACTGATCGAAGAAACCAGGGGGCCAAACGTCAATATTTCCATTCGGATCGATGGCGGGGCTGACGACTTGGTCGCCCTCGGCATCACGGTCTCTAAAGAAGTGAATTAGCACCTGTTCATTCTCGATGGCTCCTCCTTTTACCGAGCGGCGAACGCCGTTCAGCACATGATCGCTATGTGTTTCGATCAGTACTTGAATGCCGGTGGCAGCTACCCTCGATAGGAACGCTCCCATCTTCGCCTGGCCGGCCGGGTGGAGATGCACCTCAGGGTTCTCGATGAGAAGCAAGTCGCCGGGTCTACGGGAAAGCGCCGCGACGACGATCGGAAATACCTGAGTCAGGCCAAACCCAACGTGGATCGAGCGATGGAACCCCGTCGCGACAGAAGTCCGTAGGCCGAGCGTCACGCCATTTGATTGCGGCACCTGCTGAATTTCAAGCGAGCAACCTGGGAAAAACTCGTTCATACGTGCTTCGACCTGATGCAGCAAGGTGGGTGGTTTCTCGCCGACGACCAACTCACTCTGCACCCTGACGTCGCGCCCCCAGTGAAGCAAGCTCGCTGCGCTCTCCCCACGAGGCCCAACGACGAGAGTCGAACTCGGGTCCTCCAATGCATAGACTTCACGCGGCCCTATTCGCTCCGCCGTAAGGAAGCTGAGACGTTGAAGCCGCCCCGCCAGATCGCTGTCATCCGGCGCGGCGCATGCGGGAAGAAGAAAATGCAAGGCAGCCGGTGAGCCCTGTTCGTGCTCGCCGGCGCGAACGAGCGAAACCGGCGCGGACATATCGCCCTGTTCGCCTTCGAACGTCCAATGAACTGCCGAGTTCGCGTCAAGCAGGCCGATTGCGAATGCACGGCGTCCGGTCACTTTGTCCACCACGTCGGTGACGGTCCCTAGACGGAGTTCGCTTCCATTCAGCAGAAGACGGGTCGACCACTCCTGTTCCCGAATGGTCTGGTGAAGTAGCACGAGCGATTGGAGTACGGAGGACTTGCCCGAGGCATTCGTTCCAGTCAATAGGGTCAAAGGACCGAGTGGAAGCCTCAGCCGCGAAAAGCACTTGAAATGATCGAGATCAAGCCGCGTCAGCATCGAACACCTCCCGGAGCATTGCTGTCGCGATCTCAAAGCGGAGCCGAACCTTATTCGTGCTATTTGGGCTGTAAGTTATGGCGTCGATGAACTCGGAGTTGTCCATTAGGGCATAAAATGCCGCACGCAGGCGGTCCGCGCGAGACTTAACCACCGCTGCGGGACGACGCGACAGCCCGGTAGACATCACGTCGAATAAAGAGGCGTTCAGGACGCTTCGATCGCTCTGCCCTGGAGAGTGCTTGCGAAACGCGTGCTTATCGAAGACATCGTGGTTGTTGGCCAGTGCTGTGCGAAATTCCTCCGACAGTTTGGTGAGTGCATCCGGCGCGAGTTTGTTCATCGTGGTTAACGCTTTTGCAAGGAACTGGTCCATGTCCCCCCTGTATTCTGCAAGCGGGAGTAGCTGGAATGCGCAGAATCGATTCACGAACTCCCTGTCCCGCATCGTCGACGCGGGCAGACTGTCGCCGGTAGCCCGCAAAAAAATCTCGGTGTCCGACTCTTCTTTTAAGAATCGCGTGGCTTGGCCCATATAAAGGCAGTTCCGCATTTGCTGACGCGTTAAGGGAACCCCCCCGTTAACTCGCTCGAAGATATCGAGGCGCGCCCGTTCCGGAACTTTTGCGTCAATGATATAAAGTACGAGGTTGCAATCCTCGACTCGGTTCTGAAGCTTTGGAGTAAGGTCTTTGAAGTGCTTTCTGTTGAGTTCTGGCTGGTCCGGAAGCTTGAGTCGAAGCCGGTTGTTGAAGAACCGTTGGAACGTTGAGAGCCGCTGGAGCCCATCCACTACGATCATGCGGCCCAGGTCGTCTTCGGCTAAATAGAAAACTGGCAGCGGAATTCGCATCAGCACCGACTCGATGAGCTTGCTCTGCTTGTCCTCTGGCCAAATGAAGTCTCTTTGGAAATCAGGGTTCATCACAAAGGAGCTCTTTTCTATTCGGCGGACCACGTCAAAGACGGTTCGGGATTCCGTGCGAATGAGGAGAGTGTCCAGGGGATAGTCGCCCCAACCGAGGTCGCCAGGCTTTTCAAGGCCCTCGATCTCCTCTGACGGGCTAACGGCAGGCTGTTGATTGGTCATACGACAGAAAAGTGTACCAATACGCGACGAAAGCGCGAAGTTCCCCGGCCGGACCAACTGAATTAGTTTTCGGGGGACGCGAAGCGGTTCGTGGGGCTTGGATGCGGCTTGCAAAGCGAGAGACCTCATTCAAAGAAGGAACCGTGGCCAGGGGTCGCTTTCGATGTGTTCCGATACCGCCGCGCCGATTTCTCGGCGGGAATTGCGTTTGCAGTGCAGCCTTTAGGCGGCGACATGGTCAGGCTAAGATAAGAGCACCTATGGCGTACAAGGTCCGATGCCCCGCGTGCGAAAAGCGCGTCCGCGTCCCCGACGCGGACCTGGGCGGTCAGGCGTTGTGCCCGGCGTGCGGGGCGCGGTTTGAGGTTCCGCCGGCGCCGCTGTTGGGTCCGGAGACCGCCGATCCAACCCCGACGGAATACGAGACCGCCACTTCGCTGAGCAGTGCCTCGGACAACGATCCCGGTCCTGAGACGCACGTCGAGGCGGTTTTCCTGGACGCTGTTCCGCCGGCGGGGGAGACGGCGGCGTCGCTCCTGCCTCCGATCGTTCCGGTGTCGGCGGGGGCGGAGCCACCCACGCCGCCGGGGCTGCTGCCGCCGCTCAACCCGGCGCCGACTGCCGAAGAGATCCGGGCGGTGCTCGATGCCCAGCGCGGCCAGCCGAGCCGGGCCCACCCGCTCTGGTGGGTGGCGGCTGGCGTGGCAGCATGCGCGCTCATCCTGCTCGGCACGCTGGCCATGCTCCGCGCGTCCGATTCCTGGGACCAGGACCATCGGGCTGACGTCATCGAAATGAAGAACAAGGCCGAGGCGCTGGCCGCCGCCGGGAAGCTCCAGGATGCTCACGAGGAGTACCGCGAGCTGGACAAGCTGATCGGCGGTCGCGACATCCACGACCCGGAACTGAAGCAGTTGGTGGACGGTGCCCGTGCCGACCAGGATCGCATCTACCATACTCTGCTGGCCGGCGTGCTGGAAAAGAAAACCCCCCGGTCGAGGACGGTCGCCGCCGTTCCATCGATGAGCGTTCGCGTGCCGACGGCGATTGTGCCCAAGATCGTTCCCGCGCCGTCTCTTGAGCCGCGGGAGATCAAACCGACCGCGCGTTCGACGGATTCGACGGGTACGACGGGTTCGACGGATTCGACAAGCTCACCGCAGGCACGCTCACCGCAGGCAAACTCACCGCAGGCAAGCTTGGCGCAGTCCCCTCCGGCAGCGTCGCCCGAGCCGCCCGTCCCGACAGGAGTGCGATCGGTCCGCCCGGCAACGCCGCCGGCCCCAACACCTTCGGCAAGCTCGGACCAGGCGCCCCCACCAGAGCCCCTGGCGCCGACCCGGCCCACGCCCCAGCCCGTGCCCGAGGACCGCCAGGCCCTCACCGACGAGCGGATCGGGCAATCCATCCAAAGCGGGGTCAACTATCTCTTCACCCGGTTCAACGACCGTCACGTCCTGCGCGGCCACGAGAATAACGACCCGGCCTGGCAGTGCGGCGAAGATGCCCTGGCGGTCTATGCCCTGCTCCAGTGCGGCGAGGCGATCAGCGACCCGCGGCTGAACATCCGCGGTCCGGAAATAAAGGCCCTCATCGACGCGATGAAGCAACTGCCCATCGACGGGAGTTATGCGACCTATGCCCGGGGGATCCGCGCCACCGCACTGGCCTTGTTCAACCGTCCCGAGGATCTTGCCGCCCTCAAAGCCGATGCCGACTGGCTGATTGCGACCTGCGACGAGGGCGCGTACACCTACACCAACCGCGTCCTTCACGAGCCGCCCAACTTCCGCAACGGCTGGGGCACGGGTGCGCCGCGCGGCGCCTGGGACAACTCCAACAGCCAGTACGGGCTCTTGGGCGTGTGGAGCGCCATCGAGGCCGAACCCAAGGTCGAGGTCCCGCTGGCGTACTGGCGTGCCGTCGAACGCCACTGGACCAATTGCCAGGAGGGCGACGGGGAATGGGGATACCATCGGGGCGGCGGCCGGTTGACGATGACCTGCGCCGGGATCGCCTCACTGTTCGTAACCCACGAATACCTTGACCCGGCCACCGGGTCGGCCGAACCCGTCGGCCGCGACCCGTTCAGCCCTCCCCTTAAAAAGGGACTGGATTGGTTCGAGCAGGGCGATCACGTCGTCTCCGAGCAGGGAGGCTATTGGGGTTACAGGCTTTACGGCATCGAGCGGGTCGGCCTGGCCAGCGGGTTCAAATTCTTCGGCCGGCACGACTGGTATCGCGAGTTCGCCGCCGAGATCCTCTCCCGGCAGAACGCCAACGGCGCCTGGGGTGACGGGCCGATCGATACCTCCTACGCCCTGCTGTTCCTGGCCAGGGGGCGCCATCCGATCCTCATGAACAAGCTGCGCTTCGACGGGTACTGGGCCAACCGCCCCCGCGACGCGGCCAACCTCGCCCACTACACCGGGCGGCAACTCGAACGCCCGCTCAACTGGCAGGTCATCAACATCAAGACCGACTGGACCGACTGGACCGACTCACCCGTGCTCTATCTGGCCAGCCACGAGGCCCCCAGGCTGACCGATGACGACGTCGACCGCATCCGCAATTTCGTCCTGGCCGGCGGATTGCTGTTCACCCACGCCGATGCCGGCTCCGAAGCCTTCAACCTGTTCGCGGCCGACCTGGCCCATCGGCTGTTCCCGGCCTACGAGATGGCCCCTATCCCGGCCAACCACCTGATCTACACCATCAATTTCAAGCCCGACCCGCGCCCGCCGCTCAGGTACGTGACCAACGGCGCGCGGATCCTGATGGTCCATTCGCCGACCGACCTGTCAACCCACTGGCAGAAGCGCGAAGACCGGCCCTGGGAATCGGGGCGCGACGACAAGTCTGATCCGACGCTGCGGAGCCGCTACCTCGCCCCCTTCCAGCTTGGCGCCAACCTGTTTATCTATGCCGCCGGCAAGCGCGATCTGCGCAACCGCCTGCAAGTGACATGGGTGCCCCCCACGAACGCTGCCCCGCTGGCCACGATCAAGGTAGCGCGGCTCCAATATGCCGGTAACTGGGACCCCGAGCCGGCCGCCTGGCAGCGCTATGCCAACTGGTTCCAACGACGGACCGGCTACCGGCTCGATGTCCAGACGGAAATGCTCAAGGAGCTCAAGCCCGGCGATGCCACCCTGGCCACGCTCACCGGCACGGCCCGCACCGTCTTCACCACCGAGGAGATCGCGGCCGTCAGGTCGTACGTCCAGGCTGGCGGCGTGCTCCTGGTGGACATGGCCGGGGGGACGGGGCAATTCGACCAGTCGGCAAGCAATGCCCTCCTGAGTCCGGCGTTCCCCGACGGCTTTCCAAATGCGCTTTTCCCCGCGCACCCGGTCCTGAACGCCGGCGCCCCCGGAATGGAGGACGTGACTCACCCCCGGCTTCGGTCATTTGCCATCGAGCGATTCGGGCATTCCGGCATCTTCCCCTACTATCAGACGGCCGGCAAAGGCCATGTCATCGCCACCAACCTCGACCTCACCTGCGGCCTGCTTAACGCCGATACATGGGGAATCATCGGTTACGACCCGGCGTACGCGCAGGCATTCGTGAAGAACCTGCTGTTCTGGGCGCTGGATGGACAGCCGGACGGAAGATGACAGGGTGTTTTGACCTTTTACAGGGGGCTGGCATTTGGTTATTATCGTCCAATGACTGGGCGCAACAAGGCAGGGAGGGCGCGGCGTTTAACCGAAAAACGCCGGAAAGCCCCTTGGCGGCGGCCGGATCGTCTGCTCGCCTTTGACGCTCAAACTTGTTCCAGGTTTCGAATTCGAACCGGAGTACGCCATGTCTGATGGGTCGTTTGCTCCCCCTCCCGCTGAAACCGGCGAAATTTTTATTTCAACGACTTCATCCCAACCCTCCATCTCCCGCAGGGGCGTGCCGCGAGGCATGACTTGGCGGATTTCGGCCGGCGTCTGCTGCTTCACCCTGGTTGTGGCGATCCTGTCAAGCGTTGCTCCGGCGCAACCGGCGCCACCCCCGCCGCCGGGCCTGGCAGGCCGTCCCGGGCCGGCGTTGATGCAGCCTCCGGGCGGCAGCACCTCGGCGGACCAACCCGGCACAAACAAGACCCAGTCCGCCGTTGCCAGCGTTGGCACACCGCCCGCCGGTGCCGGCGCAACCGTTCCCGCCACCAGCCCCACGACGGCGCCCACTACCGGCCCGACGGTCCCCACTACCGGCCCCACAAGTCGTCCCATCAAGCCAATCCCGGCCGACCCCAACGTTCTCACGGATGAAAAGATCGGCCAGACCATTAAGAAGGGGGTCGACTACCTCTACAAGCAGATCGACCCCAAGACCCACACGGTCGTCCCCCAAGCCGAGGCAGCCAAAGACGGCTCCTACGCTGGCGGCATGGATGCATTGGTCGTCTACTCCCTCATGCAATGCAGCCTGGCCATCGGCGAGGATGACCCGCGCATTTCCACCAAGCTCCCCGAAATGCGAGCCATGGTCGCTGCCATGGAGAACTACAACCTGAACGTCGGAGACAAGCAGACTTATGCCCACGGGCTGCGCGCCACCGCTTTGGCGCTTTACATCTCCACGCTGCACCTGCCCGAAGGCAAGGACGCCAAGCCCAACGCTGACTCGGTCGAGTACGAAAAGGCCGTCAAGGTGCTGGAGCAAGACACGGAATTCGGCCTTTTGGCTTGCGACGGCGGTGCCTATACCTATGTGAAGCATCAGGTCGACCCTAAGAAACCGGATGATCCCTTCTATGACCACAGGGACCTCAAGGCGCTTTTCGCGTCATACCGCAACCTCGGCCCCAACAACCTCCCGCTTCCCAAAGAGGGCTGGGACAACTCCAACAGCCAGTATGGCCTGCTCGGCGTCTGGTCGGCGATCGATGCCGAAGTCGGGATCGAAATCCCCATCCAATACTGGGCCTTGGTCAACCACCACTGGGAAAGAACCCAGTTGCCTGACGGCGGCTGGGGCTACTCGCCGGGTGCGGGGCCCGGCGAGGGCCAAACCACCCTGTCGATGACTTGCGCCGGTCTGGCTTCTGAATTTGTGACCCACGAATACCTCGAGCCGGTCCAGCTCGGCGACAAGCCGGGCCGCATCCCCTTCAGCCCCACCATCAAAAAGGGCCTGGCATGGTTCGAAAAAGGCAATAACTGCATCACCGGCGCACCCGGCAATGGCTACGCCCTTTACGGCGTCGAGCGCGTCGGGCTCGCCAGCGGGTTCAAATTCTTCGGCCAGCACGACTGGTATCGCGAACTGGCGTCATTCATCGTCAAAGCCCAGGCGGCCGACGGCTCATTCGTCGGCCAGTGGGGTCTGGTGCCCAACACGGCTTACTACCTGCTTTTCCTCTCGCGCGGCCGGCACCCACTTATCATGAACAAGCTCCGCTTCGATAGCGATGGCAACAAGGGCGTCGGTTACTGGGACAACCGGCCGCACGACGCAGCATACCTCGGTCGCTTCGTCGGTCATCAGCTCGAAAACCCCCTCAACTGGCAGGTCATCGACGTCGATACCGACTGGACCCAATGGCTCGAGTCCCCCATCCTGGAAATCGCCAGCCATAAGGAAATCAAATTCACCACCGAACAGATCGACAAGATCCGCAATTACATCGAGTCCGGCGGAATGCTGTATCTCCAGGCCGACGGTGACTCCGGCGAGTTCAACCGGATGGTCCCCAAGCTCGCCAGCGAGCTGTTCCACAAGTATGAGTTCCGCCCGGTCCCACCCGACCACCCCATGTATAGCATCGACAATGGCGTCTACAAGGTTACGCCGCGGCCCGATCTCAAGATGGTCACCAACGGGGCGCGCATTTTGATCCTCTGGTCTCCGCGCGACATCGCCAAATACTGGCAGGCCCGCGACGTGGTGCGGCACAAGGCCGAGTTCGAGTTCGGCGCCAACCTGTTCGTCTACGCGTCCGGCAAGCGGCAGCCGCGCAACCGCCTCGATTCGCCCTACGTCGCACCGGTCACCGCAGCGCCGCTCGCCACCATCAAGGTGGCCCGACTCGACTACCCCGGCAACGCCGACCCCGAGCCCGGCGCCTGGCGGCGCTACGTCAGCCTCTTCCAGGACGAAACCGGCACCAGGCTGGCGCTGTCATCCATCAAGCTCAGCGCCCTCATGCCCGGTGATGCCCCCATCGCCCATCTCACCGGGACCGCAAAATACGCCTTCTCTCCGGCCGAAATCGCCGCCATTAAGGCCTATGTCGAGGGCGGCGGCGTGCTGCTCATCGACCAGTGCGGCGGCTATGGCCAGTTCGACCAGAGCGTCAACGCGATGCTGACCCAGGCCTTCCCCAACGTCGTCGCCCAGCCGCTCTCGCCTCTTCACCCGATGCTCGTGGGCGGCACGCCCGGCACCGAAGACCTCTCGCACCGCCAGCCCCACTACCGTCTGGCCACCGTCGCAAGGGGCCTGGCCCATGGGACGAGCCTGGAGGTCCTTGCCGCCGGGAAGGGCCATGTCATTTTCACACCCTTGGACATCACCAGCGGCCTGCTCTCCACCGCCACCGGCGGCATCCTCGGGTTCGACTCCAGTTATTCCGAAGCGCTGATGAAGAACATCATCTTCTGGTCCGTTGACGGCCAGCAGGACAAGTGATCGCCCCAATCGCACACGGTCGTATCCTCGCCTGCGCCGCGCTGGCCGCGGGGATTGTGTGCAGCGCGCTGGCAGCACCATCGACGCGTCCGACGGGTTCGACAAGCTCACCGCAGGCGGGTTCGACAAGCTCACCGCAGGCGGGTTCGACAAGCTCACCGCAGGCGGGTTCGACCAGCTCACCGCGGGCAAGCTCACCGCAGGCGGGCCCGCAACCGGTGGCTGCGGCAGCCTCATCCCAGCCGCGCTCCGGGAAGGCGCCGGCGACCCATCCGACCACCCAGGCCGGCCCGGCCCTGAACCGCCCGATGCCAAAGAGCGTACCTGACGAGCCGGAGATCGTCACGGATGAGCAGATCGGCCGTGCCATCCAGAAGGGCTCCGAATACCTGTGCTCGTGCTTCGGCCCCCTGGCATACCCCGTCCGCATCGTGCCTCCGGCGGGCGAAGATCCCTGTTACACCGCCGGCCGCGACGCCCTGGCAGTGTACGCGCTGCTCCAATGCTCCCTGGCCATCGATGATCCCCGGCTCAACATCAAACGCCCTGAGGTCGCGGCGCTGATCGACGCATTGAAGCAATACAAGCTCGACGTGGGCCGCTACCAGACATACGCCCACGGTCTCCGCGCCACCGCGCTGGCAGTCTTCAACCGGCCCGAAGACCGCGACATGCTCCGCTATGACGTGCAGTGGCTGATCGACAACTGCGATGGCGGGGCCTACACGTATGCCTACGCCCCCTCGCCCGACGATAAAGGCCCGCCCGCGCCTCCGCCGCCGCTGGCGCCCGAGGGCGGCCCTTCATTGAACGACGAAGTGTCGAAGATCCTCGGCCGAGGGTCCGCCGCGCCGGCTCAACCCGCGGCCAAGCCCGACATGCCGCCCCCTCCGCTCAAGGGGAGAATGTTCGCGCCCCGGCCCGAGGGGGCCTGGGACAACTCCAACAGCCAGTATGGCCTGCTGGGCGTCTGGGCCGCCGCCGAGGCCGGGTACGAAGTCCCCGATCTCTATTGGGCCGTCGTCGAAAAGCACTGGACCGACTGCCAGGTCGGGGACGGCAACTGGTCGTACCTGCCCGGCATGGACGACGGCTACCTGGCCATGACCTGCGCCGGCTTGGCCTCGCTGCTGGTCACCCACGATTACCTGGAACCCGCGGAGATGGGCCGAAACGGCGCCGGCGTCGGTCGCGATCCCTATTCCCCGCCCGTCCGCAGGGCACTGGAGTGGTTCGAGCGCGGCAACGACTCGATGTACATCAAGCCCGGCCCCAACGTGTTCGACAGGGCCAGCTACACGCTGTTCGGCCTGGAACGTGTGGGGCTGGCCAGCGGGTTCAAACACTTCGGCGTCAACGACTGGTATAAGCTCATCGCCCGCCACCTCGTCTACGCACAGCGCAAAGACGGGTCCTGGGGCGACGGCGTGATCGATACATCATACAGCCTGCTCTGCCTGGCCCGCGGCCGCCACCCCATCGTCATGACCAAGCTCCGGTTCGACGGGAACGTTCCCTTCGGCCGCACGCCCCGTCTGAAACCCACCACCACGCCCGCCGCCGATGCCCGTTCGACAGGCTCAGGGCAGGCCCCCTGGGTAGGCTACTGGGCCAACCGCCCCCGCGACGCCGCCAACCTGGCGCGCTTCGCGAGCAGACAGCTCGAGCACTCGCTGAACTGGCAGATCGTCAACATCGAGCGCAACTGGACTGAATGGAACGACGGCCCCGTCCTGGAGCTTGCCAGCCACGCGACGCCGCACTTCACCACCGAGGAGCTGGACAAGCTCCGCAACTTTGTCGAGGCCGGGGGGCTGCTCTTCACGCACGCCGACGGCAGCTCCGAGGAATTCAACCTCTATGCCGCCAAGCTCGCCCACGACCTGTTCCCGCAGTACAAGCTGGTGGACGTGCCGCCGACGCATCCCATCTACACTCACGACACCGTCTACAGCATTGATCCGCGCCCGCCGCTGAAGATGGTGAGCAACGGCTCGCGTATCCTGATGCTCCACTCGCCGACCGACATCACCCGCTTCTGGCAGCAGCGCGACGACGTCCGCCATCGCAACGCCTTCCAGCTCGGCGTGAACCTGTTCGTCTACGCCGCCGGCAGACGCGACCTCCGCAACCGCCTGCAGGCCACCTGGGTCACCACGCCCAATGCCATCTCGCTGGCCACGCTCAAGCTGGCCCGGGTCAGCTATAACGGCAACTGGGACCCCGAGCCGCTCGCCTGGACGCGCTACTCCAATTGGCTGCAGCGCCAGACCGGGACGCGCATCGAAACGCAGACGGTAGCCATCGACGACCTCGCTACCCTCGACCCCGTCCAGGTGCCCATCGCCCACCTGACCGGCACCGACCCCTGCAAGTTCCTCGGCCCCGACGCCGCCGCCGTCAAAACCTACATCAAGGCGGGCGGCGTCCTGCTCATCGACACCTGCGGCGGGCAAGGCCCCTTCGGCCCATCCGCCGACGCCCTGATCGCCGCCGCATTCCCCGACTCCGCCCCGCAAGTATTGCAAGCCAATCATCCCATGCTGCTCGCCGGCAACCCCGGCACCCAGGACGTCAGCCAGCGCCGTCTCCGCCCCGACACGGCCCTGCGCCTCGGCCGCAGCGCCGGCAACCTCCGCTTGCTCTCCGCCGGCAAAGGCCACCTCCTCATCGCCCCGCTGGACATCACCAGCGGCCTGTTAGGCGTCAACACCACCGGCATCCTCGGCTACGACCCCGCCTACACCCAGGCACTGGTCAAGAACCTGGTCTTCTGGACGCTCGACGGCCAGGCCGACACGGTCGCCATTCCGGCATTTCCACGCCGGTGAGGATCGAAAAGGATGACGTGGAGGTGGAATACGCCCTCCGTAACAAAGCCAACCCCATCGGCGTCGCTGCCTACCAATTGCAATCAAAGCTGCCCGGCGAGTTGAAGGGTAAACTTCCCACCGCCGAACAGCTCGCCGGCATCGTGCGGGCCGAGATGGGGGAAGTGATGGGATGTCAGGCTGCCTGCTGACACCTCTTCCGAATGGCCAGCGGCTTTGCCCAGGGAATCGGCCCAACGAGTTGCCCGTCGTATGCCGGCGAACTGGCTTTCACGGCCCAATGAGCCGCAGACGGCTAAGGGACTTGCCACGCAGCAGCCCCGCGCGGCCGCCCCGTCGTCGGCCTCGCTTGCTAGTAGTAGGCTCCAAGTCGCGGCACGGCGCAGCCTCAGGCAGATGGAGCTGAAAGCCGACACGAGGAGGGAAAGAAGACGGCGGTAAAACGGTGTTTCTGCCGTCTTGGGTCCCGGAGGCTCTTTGACGCTAAATCTGGAGATGCGGTCCAACATACCCGATATAGGTGGTGCGCCGCCCCAAGTCCGGATAGAAATGAATACGGATGTTCGCCCCGAGGATCTTTGTATGCGGTGAACATACCCGCACGAGCCCGTCGGGAAACGCGAATTTCCTGAGGGCTGCCAAATCATGATCGTTCATCGTCGAGGCGCTCTCATATGACCAAGCGACCCCGCGTAACGGGAATTTCCCCCCGTCCCAAGCTTCAGTGGCACCCTCGAGCAAATCTAAATGTCGAATAATCTGCGCAAAGAATAATTCAGTACCATGGAGTTGCAGCACTTGAGGCCGAACCCGTTCGCAGAATACCAAGTGCGGCCACCGGTGTTCTTTCCGCTCCCATAGCTGCTCGCCGTTCACCATCCCCCGTAACGCTCGCCGCTCGGCCTCGATTCGTTCCCTGATCCAATCCGCCCTTGCTGCCACCTGCTCTGGCGTAACGATGGAGCAAACGGATACGGTCTCTTGACGAAATTGGCCTTCGGAATCTAGTGAGCACAGGTCAATGGCGACGGGATCCGACCGGAAAGCGTCGACAATGCCGAGAGAGGCGGCAGGCCCATCCAAAAGGTACGCCACGCCAAGCCCGACAGCCGGCTGACCATCAAATCGGAAATCAAAATCTGTCCGCCGGTTTTCGGAAAGCCCGCGCATGATATCGTCGAGATGAGGGGCCTTCGTTGCAACGGCCTTGAAGAAACGGCGCGCATCCCTATCGACCCCATCATCATTGAACCATTGTGCAAGGAGATAGTTAGGGGCAAGCTGCGCTTCGCCGATCCCCTTCATGGCTCGAACCGTTCTCGATACACCGAGCTGAGCCAGCGCCCGTATGGTCTGTATAAACGTCGCCATGTGCTGGCGTGCTAACGCCTGTGTCGGCGCTGGAACCCCATGCGAAAGCTCATTAAAAGTGATGTCCATTAATATACGGCCCTTATGCAAGCAACACATCAAGACTCTGTTCCCACTGGTCGAAGAACCCAGCAGGCCAGTTGTCAATACGGCCATCTGCGTTAAGCTGTGGCGAATGAACGACATGTGAGACAGATAGATCCTCAACCCTTCGATCAAAGTAGCGGATCGCCACCCCTTCTGGGATCACTTCCTTTAGCTTCGTCGCGATCCGAATGCCGTTCAAGATGTGATCGCTATGCGTCTCCACTATCAATTGAAGGCCCGATGCCCCGGCGAGCGATAGGAGGCGCCCCATTGCAACCTGGCCCTTTGGGTGTAGATGCGCCTCTGGGTTTTCGACCAAGATCAGGGTTCCGGGAGGCGAAGCTAAAATCGACACGATCACAGGCAACACGTATGAAAGGCCGAATCCGACGTTCGGCGCCGTAAATGGGCGGCCCAGCGACGGAGCCGTAGAGAACGTCATCCCCATGGTTAATCTGCTCAGCTGTGGGTAAGGCTGGATTTCCAACCGAGTCCCCGGTGATATCTCGCTAATCCAAGCCTCGACCTGCGCCCTAACGCTGCTTCCCGACGCGCTATCGAGTTGGAGTTGCTTTGGAACGTCTCGGGCCGCGTGTGCCTCCAAATATGCAATGGCGTATCTACCGTCCTTGCCGATTTGGTTCTCCTGTTCGACCGCGTATGTTGACATCTCATACATTGAACGTGGGCCGATGCGCTCCGCCATCAGGTAATGGAAATTGGATTCGAATGGCGCCATTTTAGGGACTGTGGCAGGCTCCTCAATGACCTCCATTACGTTTGCGTATTGATCGGTGTACTGGAATCGCCAGGTTAGCATCTGTCCGTTCACGTCAACCTTAATCTGGAGCTCATCCTGGTCGGCGCTCCGAAAAAGAATATCGCCTGCCGTGCCAAGATCAGACAGGTCTCCGTTCACGAGCAAGCCACGAGATGGGAGGGTGCCCTGCAAATAGCTTTGCCGCAGCAAAAGCATCGCTTGGAGCACGGTCGACTTACCCATGCCGTTGATGCCTGTAAGCAGCGTGAGGTCGGAAAATCCGATAGCCTGATGCTTGAAGCACTTAAAGTTGGTCAACTCAATGGATCTGATCATCGGGGGCATTAAGCACCTGTGCAATAAGTTTTTGGACGGATTCGAATCTCTTGCGAACCTTTGTGACGTCTTTCGTCCCTTGGCTGATGGCGCGATGAAAGTCATCCGTGTTATTCAGCGCGATTGCGTCTACAATAACTTTCTCCTTACGGCTAACCAGTGTTGCGAGATTTTCCGGCGAGAGCGAACCTAGTGCAACTGACCAGGACTCAAACAGAGCTTTGTTGATAGGCGACCGTGATTGATGCAAATAATACAACTTTCGAAACGCTTGATTGCCAAATATGGTCTTAGCGGCGTTCATCGAGCGGGTGAAACTTTCTCGTAACTCTGCGTACCGGCTCTGCAACTTGTTAAGTCGAGCCATTTCTATGCTAAGAAATACGTCCATGTCTGGAATCCGGTACTGGTTATAGTCCGTCACGCTAAAGGCAAGGAAGCGGAGCACCAATTCGCGGTCCGCCATCCTATCGCTAGAAATGCTGTGCGTGGTCGCCTCCACAAATGCTGTGGAGGAGGCGAGTTCCTCGAGCAGGGCGACCACGGGACCTTGATTCAGGGCGTGCCGAATTTCCTGGAGCGTCAGCGCGAGGCCGCCCGTATTGATTCGGCGAAAGATGTTGAACTTTACCTCGGGTGGTGTGCCTGGCTGGATCAGGTGAACTGTGACCTGGCTTTCCTCGATTATCCGTTGGAGTGCTCTAGGCAGCTCACGAAACTTCCTATCTTCATAGGACGTTAAATACTCAAGTCCTTGCAATCGCATTTCTTTAAGCAGGAATTCTCTGAACACAGTGAGCCTCTGCAATCCGTCCACGACGAGCCAACGCGCGTCATTTGTGGCGTCGAAGTAAAATGCGGGAAGCGGGATTCGGATGAGCAGCGATTCTATCAATTGGCTCTTTTGCTTATCCGACCATAAGCCCGCTTTGCGCTGGAATGGAGGCGAAAGATCAATCTCGTCTTCGGAAATTCGTTTCGAAAGGAGGTCGATTGTCACAACCCGCGTGTCGATCTTACTCTTTGTGGGGTCGTACGGACGGTTTATCAATTCTTCTTCGGCGGACTCTGGCTCATCCTCTATCCCCTCGGACGTACCTTGACTCGGGGCGAGGTGCTCTCGAGGGTTGGCGTACGCGGTACGCAAAGCTTCCTCCTCGAGCGCACCCAACTCAAGCTCCGTAATGAGGTGTTCATCGGCTTGGAGCAGTGAAGAATTTGTTTTGTTGTGGCGGATAACGAACGACGTTAAACGGTTACCCGGCTCGATTTGAAGAAGCAGTGCGGACAGGCGATCCCGAATCCTGCTTGCGACATATTTACCGCTAACGATCGTGGCGGCGGTCGCGCCCCCTGGCTCCTCATGGCGATGGGACGTGAGGCAGTCAACAAAACGCTGACGCGCGTCGCGAAGCTGCTCCGCCGAAACATCTGAGCTGGTGAACAACGACACATCCAGTTCAGTCCGGATTCGGTTCAGTAATTCGGGCATCAGGTGCTGGTTGACCTCAAGCTTTCGATATGCCACCCGAAGCATTGACTGGAGAATCTGAGCAGAATGCTGTCGATATCCTTCAAGCAGCTCGTCCGACGGAATGGCGAAGACCACGAGGCGTTTGCACCATCTTTCGGGGTGATCGGGATTCCACACCACGAGAAGGATTGCCTGCCGCTCTTTCAGCGTTTCGAGCTCGGTCTCCGTTATATTGAACCAAGGGAGGGCGCCCCTTGATGCTGTTACAGCGAACCGAAAGTTGGTCTCTTTGCCCTGAATTCGAAGGCTGTACGAGTCGCCCTTCTGTTTCGTTAGCAACCCGCGTTCGCCAAATTGCGTGAGGCGGCCCAAGACAAGACGCTTCGCGGTCTGCGCTGGGGCTCCCCCTTTTTTGGTAACCCTCGCTCCAATCAGGTGATGCGCGGATTTCGTTCTGCGCAGCAAATCAATGTACGCTACTGCGGTTTGTCGAACGCCATCCATACGCGTAGGCCTCACATCTAGAGCGACGCGGTTCTTGGCACGCAAGCCCACAAGTCTATCCGATCGCACGTGTTGCTCCAACCGTCATCTGTTCGGAGCAGTCCTAGGGCGACCGCCCAAAATCAACCGTCCCCTTGATCGTCGCCTCCCGGTCCGCTGCCTCGTGCCGCCCGAGGTTTCTTGACTCTAGGCGGCCCGCTCCGCCCGATCACATTCTCCGCGACGGGTGCGTGCGGGCGGTGGGCGCTCCTTGGCTGGCACGTGGGCCGCCGGATTCGCCAAGATATCCTCAAGGAGAAGCGGGCGGAGTACGGCCGGCGGATTGTCTCCGCGTTGCGGAGACAATTGGCGGCTGATTTCGGCCCTGGTTCGATGAGAAGCCACTGCCGCACATGATTCGTCTTGCCGAGGCCTTCCCGGACGAGGTAATGGTCTCCGCATTGCGGAGGCGATTGATTTGGGCGCATCTCGGGAAACTCGAAAAGAGCGGCATCCGCGTCGCGAGCTACTGGACCGAAGTTCCTGCCCCGGAGCCTGCTGGAGCGGAAGCCGCATGACGCGGTGCGGCTCGCGCCGGCGCGGCTGGACACAGGGAAGGATTGACACACCCGTCTTTGAAGCCGTTGGCGTTTCGACTCCAGGGAGCGTGCGCATGCGCTATGCAATCGAAGGGATCGACCCGGCTACGCGACGGCAGCGCCGGCGGGAAGTCGTCGCTGGAAGCGAGGAGGAGGCGGTTCGGCTGGCCGGCGGGGATGGGATCGCGGTGAAAAGGGTTTACCGCGTTCCTGATGATGCCCCGCCTTTCGGTACGGTTTCGCCGGAGTCGCAACCGCCGGCCGCAGGCTGCGCGCCGCTGCTGGCGGTATGCTGCTTCTTTGTCGCCATCCTTGCCCTGATCGGCGGGCTGCTGCTTGCGTTTCTCCGCGGCAAGCTCGCGATTGGCGTCGCGGTCATCATTATTGGGGCTCTGTTTCTAAACGCGGGCGCCCTTTTCTTCATCATCAAGTTGCTCAATGTGATCGCCAAGGGCGGCACGCCACGCTCGGGGAAATGAAGCTAATACCATCCTTTTCCTGACCCTTGCCAAGTCCTTGTGATCTTTTACAATTCCGCCACAATTGACGAGGTCGATGGGGATTCGCCCTTTTACCAAGGATGGTGTATGGGCAGGATTTTGATCGTCGATGACCAAGTTGAGTCGTGCCGTCCGCTCTCGGTGCTGGTGAGATATCTGGGCCATAAGGGCGACTACGCCACCAGCGGCCTGGCGGCCCTGGATTATCTCCGCAAGCACCTTCCTGACTTGTTGATCCTGGACGTGATGATGCCGGGCATCGACGGGATGGAAGTCCTCAGGCGACTGCGCGCCGATCCGCGCTATGAGCGGATGCCGGTGGTGATGTTCAGCGCCTTGGACGAACACGCCATCCGCCGGCATGCGTTGGAACTAGGCGCTAACGACTACTGGGTCAAGGCATCGATGGGCTTCGAGCAACTCGGCGAGCGCCTCGACGCGATCCTGGGGGGCGGGGTAGCTCCCAAATGCCAAATCGCTGAAAACAAAGGTGATAGCTTTGGGATCACCAATGCGTAGGTCACCGGCCCTACAGCCGCTTCTTGTCCGGCGTTTTCTCTTCATTGCCTGCGGCATCCGTCGCGGCAGCGGTCAGTTCGGACACGCCGTCGGCATCCAGCACCACCTCCCAGTCGGCCACGCCGGCGTGGTTGGTCACGATCGATGCGGCCTGGCCGTTGACCTTGACGGACGCCACTTCGCCGTTGTCCTGGCTGACGCCGCGAATGCGGAGTTTGTCGCCCTCGCGGCGGACTGACGTAATGAGCGTGGCGGGCGGCAGATCGTCTACCGGATCGAGCAACTCGGGGAAGGGGACTTCCGGCACCCGTGCCGCCAGGACGTCGGGGCCGGTCCAGTTCGGGACCCGGCGGTAGTCGCCATCATTCATGAGGCTCGGGAACTTGACGCTGACGACCTTGGTGACCTGCCCGCCCGCATCGGGGCCGTGCTGAGGCTGGGGCGACTGTAGGGGCGGCTTTAGCCGCCGTTCAGACGCGGAACTGGCCGGATCGGCGGCTGAAGCCGCCCCTACGTCGCTCGCGGCCCCGTTCGCGCCCGGCGAGTCGTGGAAATAATAGACGACCCCGTTTTCCAGCTTGTCGTTGCGGGGCCCGCCGCCGAGGTCAACGATGTTGGTGGGGCTCTTGCAGTTTACTACCGTCACATTGCGGAAGTGGCCGGTCTGGCCCGGGCTGGGGGACGTGCAGGTGAGTTGGATGATGGGGTCGCGGCCTGTGCGGCAGCCTTCCAGGCGCAGCCCGTCGTAGGTGAAAGACCCGGACTGGATGCTCTCGTCGTCGTGGCCGCGGTTGATCGGCTCGGCGTCGCAGCGGACCACCCGCACGTCGCGGAAGACCTGCGAGTCGTAGCTGGGGTGGTACACGCCGTACACGCAATCGACCATGTCCAGGTGCTCGCCTAGAAAAAAGCTGACGCTGGGCCGCAGGGCGTAGTGGGTCATCCAGGCGTGCAGGTTGCGCGTGATGAAGGGATGATGCTTGTCGGCCTGGACGAGGCGGTCGGGGTCGTCGCCGAAGTCGAAGCTGTAGAGGCCTTCGGAGTGGCTCTCGTTGTCCTCGAAGCGGAGGAAGGGGATGTTACAGGCATCGACCGTCTGCTCCTTGCCGTCAGGTCCCGTGATATCGACCAGCGCCTTGCGGTCGCGGATGTGGTTGATGTCGAAGCGGAACCCATAGCGGTCGTTCTCGCAGGCGATGTTGCGGGTGAGCGTATTGCGGCCATTGGCCCACCAGAACCCCGCCCCTTCATTGGCATCGAACGGCAACGCCTGCTTCGGCAGCGGCTTGCCCTCCCGCGCCTGCACGGCGAGGTTGTGGTCCAGGACGTTGTATTGTTCGGTGGCATCTTCAAGGAAGAAGCCATGCCCGACGCACTGGTAGCCGACGCAGTCGCGGACCAGGAGGTAGTCGGTGCCGTGGATGGCCATGAAGCGGTTGCCGGAGTCCCAGATGCTGGCGCCCAGGACGCTGGTGCCGCGCATGCCGTCGCGGACCAGGTGGAAGTGGATGGGGTATTTGCCCAGCACGCCCTGCTTACCGAGGTGGCGGAACTCGGCGTACGAGATCCCGCCGCTGCTGTTGCGGTGGTACATGGTGTGCCCGCGGGTGGCGGCACTCGACGCATCGGCCGACTCGATCACCACGTTGCGGGACAGGTTCGCCACTTCGCAGCGCCCGTCGTCAGAAGCCGCGTGCGGCAGTTCCAACGGCTGATCGAGCACCAGCGTCGTTCCCTCGACTCTGGCGACCAGCCGTTCCTCGGTGCCGTAGAGCGCCTCGTTCTTATGGTGTTTCTGCGCCTGCTGCCGCTCGTAATAGCCCGACATGCCCGACGCGGTAACGATCACCCGGTCCCCCGCCTTCCACCCCGGCACCGCCTCGGCCAGCACCAGCGCGGCTTGGCCTGCTTTGCTCGGCTCGCCAAGCTTCACCCAGGTGTGGGCCATCGGCGCGCCGTGAAAATCCATCCGCCCGCCGCAGTCGATGATCGCCGGCAGCGAGTCCTTGTCGGTCCCATCGAAATGGACCAGGCGGATCGTCGCGGTCACGCCGGCAGGGATGGGGTCGTCGGCGGTGCCGACTTCCAGCGCAGCCGGCAGCCGAGGCGCTGCCGGCAAACCCGCATCAACCGGCATGGAATGGACGGAGCAAACGAACCCGTCCTCCGAAGCCTCATCGCCCGGCTGCACTTTCAGCAGGCCGACGTCGAGCCGGGTGGACTTGTCGCGCGCGAAGGTGAGCGTGCCGGCGACGTGGACCATGCGCAAGGCGCCGGCGTCCGCCTCCGGAGACACGTCGTAGACGATTACATGCCCCGGCCGGACCTGGACGAAATCTCCGGCTTTCGGCGCCCGCCCATTCTCCCAGGTGGCCGGATCGGACCAGTTCCCGTTGCGAGCCGTGCGGGCATCGAACTTGACGGGAGCCAGCGTGTCGGCAGCCCTGGCCCCGGCAACGGCGGACAAAGTTGTCAGGACCGCGAATAGCAACAGGATTGATTTCAGACGATGCATCAGGTTCCTCGTTGGGGACGTGTTTCGTCTTGGGTTACCGGGAATCGGGGACTATTGTTGCCCGAGAGAAAGCATTTCCAGGCCGCTCTGTCCTGGCGCGGGGGTTATTTGAATCCCTCGTTACTCTTGCCGTTGAACCTTTCCGCCGGCCGCTGTTCTTCAGTTCATATGAAAGCCATGGCAGCGACTTGGCGTCGGATCATCGTCCGCGTTTGCTCTATTGGGATCAGCCTTTTCCTCTGCCTTGGCGGAGGCTTGGGAGGATGCTTCTATGACTACACAGGCGTGAAAGACGAGCCGCCGAAGCTGGCGCCGCCGCCGGTGCTTGAGGATGACGAGGCGAAGGAGAAGAAAACAGAGTTCGACGCCGGTCTCGTCGACCGTCGGCCGCTGGGGGATTGGCTCATTAACGCCAGCGAAGCGCCGGTTCGGCTGGATGTCGATACCATCGTCCGCGAGAAAGAGGCGGCATTGGCCGATCTGCATCCGTCGTACGCGCAGGCCGCCACTGCGGCGCGGGAAATGGCCGGCAGCCTGGCGGCAGGGACGACCGTGCTGCCTTCGGTCAACCTCATCGACGGCAAGGCCAAGCAGTTCGACGACGGCCTCTATGCCGCTCTCGACCAGGCCTATTACTCGGGGTTGAACCAGATGCTTCAGAGCCACGTCCGCCTTGTGCGCCGACTGTTCGACGGTGTCGGCCCGGCGAGCCCCGCCGCGCCGTTCTTGGCGGCAGGGCTGGAATTGGCCGGTCAGAAGGTGGATTTGCCGGACGCCGCAGGCCGGGCGGCTAAGGACCGGTGGCTGCGCGAATTCGCCAACGACCCGTCGCGCTCGAAACCGATCGGGTTTTATGGCTGGAACGACACGCTCACGGACTGCTGGAAGTTCCTGCGGTTCTTCGAAAAGGAATTTGATGGTTCGCAGATGGCCGTCCCGCTGGCCGTCGCGGCGGCATTAAATGGGAATGCCGCGTTACGGGCCGATTACCGCAAGGCGCTCGATTTCTACGCGCACCTGACGGATCCGTTCCCGTGCTTTTCGTTCGATGACATCCAGGGCCAGACGGCCGTTTTCAACCCCGCCAGGACCACCGCGGATCATCGCAATACATTTGCCCTGTTCCCGCCGTCCGGATCGCGCGACACGGAATTGTTCCGCAGGCTCTTTCCGATGGGCCTGCCTCCCCAGACCGACATGATGCGCGAGTTGATCGCGCGGATCCGCTCCGGCGAGGTGGACCTGAAGCCGCGCGACGAAAGCGGCTGGTACGACTACCAGGCCTATGCACTGGAGGCGTTCGTGCTGCCGGAGAAAGCCGACGGCGCCAATAAGCTGGTCCTGACCCGCAGCTACAAAGAGCGGTCGCTGGAGGCCTTCCGGGCGCTGCTGACCAAACGACGCGAAACGCATGTGCGCCAACTGGAGAGCGTCGGCTGCGCCAAGAGCGAAACGGACATGCCGGAATCTGTGCGGCCCGACGCGGTAATCCCTCGCCTTCGCGTCGAGCCCAGCCCCGGCTATTACCTGCGGACCGCCCGCGCCTACAGCTTCCTGGCCGACTACCTCGACGCCGCGATCGGCGAACCCGGCCTCAGATCGCTGCACGGCCTGACCGAGTCCGGCCCGCGCCCGCTCGACCTGTACGCCGAGCTGCACTTCATGCGCGACCTGTTCTACGGCCTGTACTCCATCAGCGCCGAGGACACCGACCTCAAGCCGGACGTGACGCCAGGCGAAGCCGCCAGGTTGGAAGCCTGCTACGCCGTGGCGGCGGCTTGGCTGCCGAACGCGCTGAACGACCCCGATTTGTCGGCGGACACGCGCGTGGCCGTACCTGTCTATGTCGACCCGGTACGTCACCGCACGCGCCTGTGGGTGACGCTGGGCGTGCGGACTGCGAAGCTGAACGCCGACTATGCCGACCCGGCACGACCGCCACGAATCAAGCCGGTTAAGCGGGCCGCTTCGGGTCCGTCAAGGACGCAGCCGACCGCTGACGAGGATTGGTCGAAAGTCGAAAGTTATCGTCTCGGTACGTCGCACTACCTGATCTTCGGCGATGAATTCGCCGAGGTGGAAATCCATTCGCTGTCTCCGCCAACCCGCAAAGAGTTCCGCGCCATTTGCGATCAGTACAAGACCCGGGAAGCTGTTTTGCAGGCGATTGTGGGAACGAACCGGTAATCGGGCGGTGCATGCAGGGCCAGCGCTCGGCACATCCATGACACCTCACCTGTTTTGCCGGCGCACGCCGCAGTTCCCTCGTTACGGACCGGAAGTTGCCCGCTGCGTCCCCGTCGCATTTTTCGTGACAGATTGCCCGGTCGCGGGCCGGCTGAGAGTACTGGGCTGGTCGGGTATTCGGTCGCCCATCCCGACGACACGTTCGATGAAGCCGGCGACCGAGTCACCCAGCATTACCACGGCAAGGCAGGCGCCGGTGCCTGCGAGCATAAGGACCCACAAAAGCGCGCGCCGGCTCGGAACCATGCCGCGGGGGCTTGGCCGGTGGTACTGCAGAATCGGCGTCCTACGAGCCATGTGAGTCGGAAATGACATCCAGTCGCGATCGGCGCGTTTCGTCTTGACAAGCCGGATGCGCAGCGCAGCGGAGCACCGGATAGGCCTCAATGGACCACGAACCTTCTGGCCTCGCGCCCGCATACGGTCAACCCCCCACTGCGGCTACGACATGTGGGCGACACCGCAACGCTGCCCGGAATGCGGCACGAGAAAACACTGACTACGCGGGTTGTTACTGCGTTATCACCCCCAGCCTCACATCGGGCACTTCACCGCGCGGGTAGGCTTGCAGGCGCAGGGCGGGGCTGTCGCGCGGCACCCGGAAATCCCGGGTCAGGACGTCGGCAAAACCGGGCTCGGCAACAGTGCTGCCCCGCTCCAGGTTCAATTCCTGCTGCACCTCCTGCAAGGTCGAGTAGTTGCGATGGCTGGCCCAGCCCGGGCCCCAGTTGAACAGGCCCTGGCCTGCCGCGGCGTAGTAGAGATTCTCACCGTGGTTGAGCTTGAGTTGCTCCAGGGTCAGGCCGGTCGGTTGGCTCCGGGGGCCTTTGGCGACGTAGTCGCCTGCGATATCCTGGTGAGGCTTGGCGCCCTTCTTTGCCATGGCCGCCTGCATCGCCTGCGGCCAGTGGCGGCCGTCCTGTACGTCGAACCATCCCCAGCACTGCGCGTCGCGGTTGTAGGCGATCACGTTATTGCGGACGAATTGATCGTGGTTCCATATGGCCACTTCCCCCTCGCCGCGGGAGCCGATGCGCGGGGTGGTCCGCGACTGTTCGCGGTAGTTGAAGCCCTCCTTGTTGGCGACCAGCAGGTTCCGCTCGATGCGGCAGCCGGGGGAGCTGGACAGGGCGATTCCCGCGGCCGCGCCCCAGGCGCCTGCTTCGGCGTCGAAGCCGTTGCCGACGATCACGTTGTCGTGGGCCTGCAGCCCATAGCTGATCTCGCAGAACAGCCCCGCGTCCTCATTGTCGGCGATCAGGCAGTTGCGGACCGTGGGGTCTTCGTTGCCGATATCGAACCAGATGCCGTTGCCGCGGTTTTCCAGGAAGCGACCCTGCTCGATGACCACGCCGCGGCTGCTGCAGATCTTAATGCTGCCGCCTTCCCACCCGCGGTCCCAGCCTTTGGTGCCGTTGCCGCGAAGCGTGCACTGGCTGAGCAGCAAGTCGTGGGCGCCGCTCGCCCCAAGCCCCAGCTCGCCATTGTATTGGATGACGCAGCGGCGCAGCTCCGCGTCGCGCCCTCCGATCACAGAAATACCGACGCCGTTGGCGTACTCGGTGACGCAGTCGGCCATTACGTTGTGGTCGCCTTTGATCTGCACCGCCCCTTGCTGGGCCATGCAGGCGGCATAGCGGAAGCGCAGCCCGCGTACCTGGATGTATGCCCCGTTGTTCTGCCAGATGACCTGGCGGACGGAAGCCTCGATGCGGGCCTTGTGCTTGCTGAGATCGGCGTTGTCCGCCGTCCAGACGTATAGTCGCTGGCCATCCAGGTCGGCGAAGAACGTGCCCCGGCTGAGCTGCGCGCGGGCGAGCACCTGCCGCAGCAGGTAATGCTCGGCGAAGACCTGTTCGCAACGGCCGATCAGCAGGTGGCGGTCGTCGTCGGGGTGGGCGTGCGTGCGCGACCACCCGATAAACTGGTGCGGCCAGGGCGTGCTGTAGATTTGCTGAGCATCGTCCTCGCGCCGCCAATCGGTGATCAGGTCGGCCCCGGTGACGACGACGTGCTCGGCCGGGGCCGCCTCGAAGACGATCGGCTTCTCCGCGCTGCCGCTGGCCTCGACGATCACGGTCTCGCGGTATGTCCCGCCATGGATGACAACGCGGTCGCCGGCCGCCGCCCCACGCGCCGCCTCGGCGATGCTCCTGAACTGGTCTTCCGCCGCGACGCCGGCCAAAGCCTGCTGCGAGACATGCACAACTCTGGCCTGCGCTGATGCGCCGAGGCCCATTACGATCCCCAGTACCGCCAATGACGCCGATAACTTCAACATGGCGACGATATTATCCACTATGGCAGGTTGTGCGAGGGGCGTGGGAAGCAGGCAGCAGCCCGCTGTGAGCAACGTCGAACAGCCCGCTGTGAGCAACGTCGAACAGCCCGCTGTGAGCAACGTCGAACAGCCCGCTGTGCGGC
>Ga0182024_10005505_pt1 | contig 28396 bp, 25 predicted proteins | sample P32metaG_FD_120480 | JGI IMG/M metagenome (GOLD analysis project Ga0182024, IMG submission 120480) | Permafrost microbial communities from Stordalen Mire, Sweden - P3-2 metaG (Illumina Assembly) | ecosystem: Environmental > Terrestrial > Soil > Wetlands > Permafrost | place: Sweden: Stordalen...
CGACTACTGCAATCAAAGAGTGCTCGACTACGCAGGTTGCGAGATGCACGAGATCAAGATGTTCTCCTCATTTAGTACTGTTGCGCAACGCGGCATACGCGTCGGCTTTCTTTTTCCTCTGAGCCCGAACGCCCGGTAAAATTTTACTCACAAGCCCGCGACGGGTGTTCCGCTTCGGGCAGGAGCCGCGCGTCATGTCCATCGATTCTTGGGGGAAGCACACAGATCCGGTCGCCTTATCGGATACGCCTTCCGAAGCGCAGATGAAAGCGCTTGTGGAAGTCATTTCGCGCTCGCAGCACAATTATCGCGACCTCATCGACAACCTGGATCAAGCCGTTTTCACGCTCTCGCCGAATGGCGAGGTTCTGGTTGCGAATCGCTACCTTTCCGAGATTTTGGGTGTTTCGTTCCCCGATTTGATAGGCCACTCGCTCAGCGAATTTGTCGCGGTCCCTGAATTCGCGGACATAGAATCCCTGATTCCCGGTTTCGTCAACAAAGGCGCTTGGTCGGGCGTCGTTTCACTTCGATTGAAGCGAGACCCCGAATTTCGCTATTTCAATTGCTGGCTTCAGGCCGTGCCGCAAGATGGACGCGGCGTATCGGTGATTGGCTGGGCGCGGGACATTACGGTACAGCATAAGGCCGAGATTCGCTTCTCGGAGCTATTCGAATCCCTTCGCGAAGGAATTTTTTTCACCACTCCCGGAGGCCATATCCTGGATGCAAATCCCGCGCTTGTTCGCATACTGGGATACGACTCGAAAGAGGATTTGCTCTCGCACAATTTTCGAGAGATGTACCACACGCCATCTGATCGTGACGCGATCCTTCGCGGCTTGGAAGAAAAAGGGTTTGTCCGGGATCGCGTCCTAACTCTTCGCCGTAAGGACGGCGTTCAGGTCCATTGTCTTTCTTCCGGTTTCGCCGTTCGCGACGCCTCCGGCCGCATGTCCCGCATCCAAGGGGCGCTGGTGGACATCACGGAACGGCGCGAAATCGAAAACAAGCTTCGTCAGGAACAGGAATTCGTGCGGCGCCTCGTGGCGAGTTTCCCCGATTTGGTCATCGTACTCGACGTGGAAGGCCGATTTACGTACGTCAGCGGGAGCATGAAAGAAATTCTGGGCGTCGCCCCGGAGGAGTTTGTCGGGCAGTCTCTCGGCTGGCGTACGGATCAGGAAGGCCAGGAGAAGCTCGGGGAACTGGTGCGGAAGATCACGTCAGGCCAGCAGATCCACGCCCAGATTGAATTGCGCACCCGGCACGCGGACGGCTCCTGGAGGGTTCTACGCTGCAGCGTGGGGCCTCTGGTGGACGAGACGGGCAAGATCACGGGAATCGTTTCGACCGCTCGCGATATCACCGAATCCAAGGTGGCCGAACAGCAGGTCGCGCAAAAAGAAAAATTTACTGCCATGGGCCAGATGCTGGCGGGCGCCGCTCATGAATTAAATAATCCGCTGACGGCAATCCTCGGAGTGAGCGACCTTCTTCGCGAACGCGTCACCGACGATGCCCTGCGCAGGCATGTCGAGCTTGTCCTGCAGCAGACGCGCCGGGCGGCGGGCATCGTCCAGAATCTCCTTGCGTTCTCGCGGCCGCCGTCCCAGGGTCGCCTGAAGATCCGGCTGGATGAAGTGATTCGCCAGGCGCTGCAAGTCGAGCAGCCCGCCTTGGACCGCAAGAACATCACGGTCAAATTCGAAGAAGAGCCCAATCTTCCGGCGGTCGAGGGAGACACGAAACTGCTCACGCAGGTTTTCCTCAACCTCATCACGAATGCCGAACAGGCCATCGCGTCCACTCGCGATCATGGCACGATTTCGATTTCACTCAGCCGGGCGGCCGAAGCCGTTCGCGCGACGTTTGCCGATGATGGTCCTGGTATCGCTCCCGAGAATCTCGGGAAACTTTTCGATCCCTTTTTCACGACCAAGCGGCCGGGCGGCGGCACCGGACTCGGGCTCACCATCTGCCTCGCCGTCACAAAAGATCATGGCGGCACGATTGAGGTGCATTCCACTCCCGGGACCGGCGCCGCTTTTCACGTGCTCTTGCCTTCTGCTGAAGTTGGCCTTCCGTTGTCGGCTCGCCTGGCGTTTACGGAAGCTGAATCGGACACCTCCCTCCATGGCCATCGAGCTCTCGTTGTGGACGATGAAGAAGGCATTCGCGAGATCGTGCGGGAAGGCTTGATCGCGCGCGGGCTGGATGTCGATTGCGTGGAGAGTGCTGAAGAGGCTCTATCGTATCTCGAAAGCAATCGGTGTGACGTCGTTGTCTGCGATTCGAATCTGCCGGGGATCACGGGGGAGCAGTTGTTCGAACGGCTGCGCGCCGAGCGGGGTGATGCGCACATAGGCTTCGTGCTAATGACGGGCGATCTGGTCGATTCCGCCGCCATCAAACAATTTACGGAAAAAGGCGCGCGTATCTTGCAGAAGCCTTTTCACGTCGCGGCACTCGCTTCGCTGTTGAGCGAGATGTTGCAGCCGCAACCGTCAAAAGTCTCCTGATCTCGCGGGGATTCTCACTTGAGCTTGGGCACGGGCGGCGATGGACTTGCCTCCACGCCGAAGTCCCAGATATAGAGGCTCATGCCCCCCCCCGCTTTTGAAGTTTCAACAATCGCATACTCGCCCGGTTCGAGAGGCTGGAAGAGCGTGAAGCGAAAGACGCCTGGGGCGATCACCCAACGTTGCGGCGCCAAAGTGTCTGCCGTTGCAGCCTGTTGCCCAAGAATTTCGTCGACTTTTTCAATCTCGCGGATCCCCCCGCGAACTTTCGCCCGGACGATATCGATTTCCGGTTCCGTGCCGTCCGATGTGCGCATATAGAACTCAGGCTGCGCGTATCGAATGCGCAGTTTCGCTCGCGGTCCATTCAACGAAACGGTGTGGCGGGAGGGAATGATCGGCACCGGGACCAGCACCCTTTCCACAGCTTTGCGCTTGTCCACTGTCGACGTCATGTCCGCCTGCGCCAGCGCGAGAACCGCTTTTCCGTCGAACGCGAACGGCCCCGGCCCCGGCGGCAGGAAAACACCGGGCGCCACTTCGATGCTGGCGTCAATGTCGAGGACTTGCGCGCCGCGCAGGTCCTCTTGCTTTTTCGCTTGTGCTATCGCGGCGGACACGCGTTGCGCTTCGTCCGCTTCCGCCTTTTTTGTGGCGTCCCAGTCCACTAAGGACGCTGGAATTTCTTCCCAATCCGAGCTGTCAATGCTGTAGTAGCGGACCCGGTCGCTCTGAACTTCGTATTCGCGGACCAGTTGGAAACTTCCGTCTTTCAAGATCAGTTTTTTTCCGCGCGGAAGCGCCGGAACGGACGTGCTGGACGCATTCTGTTGGGGTTGTGAAGAGCCGCTGGCGGATGCGGGCGCCGGATTTTGAGCCGGCAATCTCGGCGAGAGCAGCAGACCGCCGAGAAACGCCAGGACGACCAAATTCTTCGAGTTGTCCATGGGTCGGCAACTCCTCGCGGCGTTTAGATGTCGCCGCAGACCATTGGGGCTGAACACTATTCAGCATAGCGCTGCGCAAGGCGCGCCACAACCAGGGTCACGCGGTCGTCATAGGGGACGCGTCGCTCAGGAAGGACGCCGACGGCTAAGGGAAAGCGAAGATCAATGTCCGCAGGGCGGGTGAATCACGGTGAGAATCATCAAGTCGGTGTGCGTGAACAGAAGCTGGGCTTTGGTTCCCGCAGCCTCGGCAGCGCGCGTCAACCGTCCCAGGTGCTTGTTCTGAACCAGGCCGCGCATGTGGTCGAGGCAAATGCCGGTGATGTTCGCGACTTCATCTTCCGTGAAGAATTTCTGGCTCGACTTAATTCGAACCATCGGCACACCTCGCAAGTTTTGGAATGCTTGCATGACACCGAGCCTTGTTCATTTCCCCGCAAGGCACGTTCCGTTACCAAACGAGCCGGGGCATCTGGTGCTCGGAATTCAAAAGTCCTATTTTTCTGGGGTTTCAAGCGACTTCGGGGCAGTCATATGTGCAGCCCCATTCGATTTCTTTGCGCCAAAATGGAAAACAGAAGTCGCGAGTGGAACGCTTCTACAACTTTGCGGATTTGCCTCGCGCGAAATCTGTGCCGATGTTCGGTCAGCCCCAGTCCAAAAAGAGAAATATCTCGACGGTTTTACACCGTAAATCCGCCAGCCTTCTCGAAAGCGCGCGCTATCCGCAGGACGCGCTCTTCGCGGAAATGAGGACCGAAGATTTGGAGTCCCACTGGCAAACCGGCGCGTGTCTTTCCGCACGGCACGGAGATGCCCGGAACTCCGGCGAGAGATCCTGTAACTGTATATATATCAGCTAGATACATCTGGAGCGGATCAGCGGTTTTCTCGCCGATGCGGAACGCAGGTGTCGGCGACGTGGGCGTGATGATCGCATCGACTTTTTGAAACGCGTCCGAGAAATCGCCCGCAATCAGCGACCGAATTTTCTGCGCCCGGAGGTAATACGCGTCGTAATAGCCTGCGGACAGCACGTAAGTTCCGAGCATGATCCGCCGCTTTACTTCGGGGCCAAAGCCGCGCTCGCGCGTCTTGCGATACATTTCAATCAGCGTTGATCCCGGCACGCGGACGCCATAGCGCACGCCGTCGTACCGAGCCAGATTCGAGCTCGCCTCGGCGGTCGCGATGACGTAATACACAGCGGTGGCATAGTCCGTGTTGGGCATTCGCAGCGGGATACGCTTGCACCCCAAACTTTCAAGCAGAGCGATGCCCGCTTCCACCTTGTCCTTCACTTCCGGGTCGAGACCTTCGCCGAAATAGTCCTGTGGAACGCCAATGCGAAGACCCGCCGCCGGTTTTTCGATTTCCACCGAATAGTTCGGAACGGGAACTGCCGCCGAGGTGGAATCGTGCGGGTCGTGTCCTGCGATGACGGACATCACAGCGGCGGTGTCTGCCACCGTAGTGGTGAATGGGCCAATTTTGTCCAGAGAGGAGGCGAATGCGATCAGGCCGTAGCGCGAGACGCGACCGTAGGTCGGCATCATGGCCGGAATGCCGCACAGGGCTCCCGGCTGCCGAATAGAACCTCCTGTGTCCGTCCCTAGCGATGCGACCGCAAGTCCGGCGGCCACAACCGCCGCAGACCCTCCGCTCGATCCTCCGGGTACCCGATCGGGCGCGACGGGGTTTCGCACCAGCCCGTAAGCCGAATTCTCGTTCGAGCTGCCCATGGCGAATTCGTCGCAGTTTGTCTTGCCGAGGATCACGGCGCCGGCGTTTTCGAGGCGTTCGACGGCCGTTGCGTCGTACGGGGGGACGTAGGTCTCAAGAATTTTGGAGCCGCAGGTGGTGCGCACGCCGCGCGTGCTGATCACGTCCTTGACGGCTATGGGAACGCCGGCCAGCGGCGGCAGGACTTCGCCGCGCGCAATCGAAGCATCCACGCGGTCCGCCTGGGCGTAAGCGCGCTCGGGTGAAAGCGCCAGGTAGGCGTTCAATTCCGGATTGCGCTTATCGATGCGCCGGTAGAATTCGGAAGCGAGTTCGCGCGCTGAAACTTTCTTCTCTTCAAGAGCGGACCGGGCGCCCGCAATCGTCCACGATTCCGCGGCGCTCATCGCTCGATCACCTTGGGGACGCGGAAGAAGGGCGCCGACGCATCGGGGGCCTGGGAGAGTATCGCGCTGGAAACATCCGCGGGGCAAAGCACGTCTTCGCGCAATTCGGGGTGCGCGTCCGCCGCGCCGGTGGTTTCGGGTTGCTTGAACAGGCCCTGCGCCATGGGCTCGACGCTCGATACATCCAGCTCGTTCAGCTTCTCGATGTAGGTGAGAATCCCGTCGAGCTGGCCTTGATAGGTTTCGATTTCTTCGGGCGTCAATTCGAGGTAGGCGAGTTCCGCAACCCTGAGGACGTCCTCTCGGCTGATTTTCATTTGGCCTTCGTTTTGCACCACTATTTGCGGTTATAAAAAACTCAAAGTCTGTACCAATTAGAATTTCGGCTGTCCTGTGTTTTCAGGAAGTTAGCGCGAATTTAGTTCCCTGTCGTGTACCGATTAGAAATGAGAGTCGCGCGCTCAAAATGCGAGGTCCAGCCGCCTTCGATGCACCAAATTCAGCTCGCATTTTCGTCGTCCGCATCCTCCTCGCTCACTCCCATCTTCCTATCTGACATCACGCCGCAGCAAACACGGATTATCTTAAGTAGAGATCGAGTGGAGCGCAAGAGCACGCTTGTGTGGAACCTTTCCGCTCAGGGGATTCCGCAAATCCTTCAAGGGGTTTTAGACAGGCCGGCAGACGAAAGCAGCGCCGATCGAGCAATGAGTTGCCCAATGGCTTCTTCCATAACTATTGAGCAAGCGGTGTCCGATTTTCGATTTCCAATATCGCACGGGAGATGCCTTCGATCGCCGGGACCGGTAGGTGGGAAAGTCGGAATCTTCGGAGACGATCGGCTCGATTCCAAATTCTGATATCCAAGAGAACAGCCGATCGGCCAGTTGAAGATTGCGGCGTTTCGCGAACTCGCGATACCAGTCGGGAAGCAGACGATTATAATCGCCGGGATAATTGTGTATGGGCCATATCGAGGGCGTAAGAACGAGTAATGTTCCCGCCTCGTCCACGCAGGACAGGGCGTTGGAAAGCACGCGGATCGGATCGAAAGTGTGCTCCAGGACGTTGAAGACGCAAACGGTGGAAAAAGTCGGAATGGCGAATTGGTGCTGGAATTCGGAAGGCTCCAGGCCAAAGTCCGCTACGTAATCGACGTCCTTTCCCTTTGCCAGGTCCGCTCCCTTCACGGCTTTCAATCCGGCTCGTTTCGCTAAGGCGCTGATGTTGGGTTGATCTCCGATTCTGGCGGATCCCACGTCGAGAATCGGTTCCTTCACAAGGCCCGCCCTGTGGCAGAGCTGGAAATACTCTTCGTCATTAGGAGTCATTTGTTCGCAGGCTTGGCCGGAGAATCCACGCGCCGCCGCGACGGATAATACCATCCGGTCGATAGCACCCGCATTGTTTTGAACTATTTGCGACCCCAAAAGCGCGGTCGGTGTAGTCGGAGCACCCGCCTGGAGCTGCGCCCTGGCGGTCACGAAAGCAATGTACGGTGCACTTACAAACCCACGAGTACAAGGTCGGTCATAACGTCACTCGGGCATTTGGTGATCCCAGCCATCAGCTATCTGAGTGCCACGCATCGAGACCCCTCGCATATAATCACGCGCTGTAACTTTTCCGCGATGCTTTGAGTCAAAGAGCAAGGAGCAATGGGACAGGAGCAGGCAGCCGGGAGCAAAGCAGCGACAGCAGGCAGCAGGAGACGGACGGAAAATCGAATACAAGAACCCATCCTCGCAAACTGCGCGAGAGTGGGGCACCCGCAAAACCAACTCACGAACGCTGACTCAGGTGGAGGGCGAGAGAAGCGGAGAGACCCGGCGAAAGCAGCGAAGAGTGAAAGTGTCAAAGAGAAAGGGGGCGTGCTGCATGGGGCAGAACCGGCGACAATTTCTGAAGGGGGCGGGGGCGGCGGCTTGCGCCATCGCGGGCGCAGGGGCGGCAGCGGCGCTTGCGGGACAATTGCCCGCAAAGGCCGAAATTGCACCGACTCCAAATCGCCCGCGCGGTATGGCGCGGGGACTGATTCTGATGACGCTGCGCCGCGCAGGCCAGTACCGTCTCGCAGCGAAGACGCCTTGGGGAATTCTCGACGTGGGCGAGGCTGGGAAATTTCTGCGAATGCACGCGCCGGCGACGATGGACGACCTGCTTCAAAATGAGGATGGGCCGAGCGTCAACGCCGTCGTGGAGGCTGCCGGCAAGTCGAAGGCAGCTCAAAAGCTTTTCTTCCGGGAGGACAGGCTCGAATACGGGCCCGTCGTGACGCGGCCGGAAAAGATTCTCTGCCTGGGTTTGAATTACCGGCGCTACGTCACGCAAAGCGGCGCGGCGATTCCCAAGCAGCCGGTGCTCTTCAACAAGTACAACAATTCGCTGAACCACCACTGGGGCACGATCAAGCTGCCCGCGGACGTGAAGAAATTCGATCACGAGGTCGAGCTGGTGATCGTGATGGGGAAAGAAGCGAAGAACGTGAAAGAGGCGGACGCGCTTTCCTGCGTCGCGGGCTACTGCACGGGCAACGACTTCAGCGCTAGAGACCTGCAACTCGAAGCGGACGGCGGGCAGTGGATGATCGGAAAGACGCTCGATCAATTCGCGCCGCTGGGGCCGTATATGGTGACGGCAGACCAGGTGAATCCCGACAACCTGATGATCGAATGCCGCGTGAACGGCGAGACGCGGCAGTCGTCGAACACGCGCGACTTCATCTTCAACAGTCGCCAGATCATCAGCTATATTTCGCATTACATCACCCTCAAGCCGGGCGACATTATTTTCACCGGCACACCCGAAGGCGCGATTCAAAGCAAACCCAAGGACAGGCAGGTGTGGCTCAAGCGCGGGGATAAGGTCGCGTGCAGCGTCGAAAAGCTTTCGGAGCTGCGATTCGAACTCGTCTGAGCAGCCGGAGTCGTTTCGTCAACATTCTGGAGGTTGGAAGTTGGAGGCTGGCGGCCGGAGTGAAGGCCCGCGGAAAAGACGCCGCGAGAGGAAGGGGCTCGCGCCAGCCTTTATGCTGAAGCTCCGACCCCCGAAAGAGGCCGTAGTCCCGTCGCGCGCCCACCAAGGTTGCCGCGACCTGATCGAGAAAGATGTCTGGCTCTGAATCTTGTGAACTCAAATGCGGCCCCGACAACAACGGGTTGGATTGTAAAGGAAAGAAAGGCCCCACCCTCAAAAACCGAGGATGGGGCACCCGGAACAGCAACCTCCAGAATCAAATCCCTAACGAGCGAATAGACGAACAACGCTCTTCTGGAGGTTGAAGTTGGAGGCTGGACGCTGGAGCGAAGCTCGCGGGGACATAGGGTTCCTGACCACAAAACATAGACTCTTTCCTGTATACCTCCGTTTGAACCGGCCTGCTATCACTCGTGGTAGGTGAAATTGCGATTAAGCGCGCAGCGGTGTTGCGAGCAGGTAAACGACTGCCAGCAGGAGGCTGACATATGGCGCAAGTTGTAGTGGGAGTATTTCACACGTATTCGCAGGCTCAAGCGGCTGTGAGAGAACTGGAGATCAGTGGGATCACGGGAGAGCAGGTGGAAGTGATCAGCGGAGCAAATGAAGACGTCCGCGGAATAGAAGCCACGGGTTCGGGCGCGGAGCATTCGCGCGACAGCCTCGGCGAACGAATCGCGCATTTTTTCCGGGCGCTGACCGGCTCCGAACATCAGCGAGTACACGATTACTACGTGGAAGATCAGGAGTTTTATGCGGGAGAGGTACGCCAAGGACGAACGATGCTGATCGTCAGGCCGTTGAGCGAACGGGACGCCGACACCGCGGTCGATGTGATGCGTACCCATGGAGGGGCAGGCGTCACAGGCAAGAAACAACCGAGCGTGACTCGGGAAACCAGCGAACCCGAGACGGCGGCCCCACGCGCAATGGGCAGCACCGCAAGCAGTATCGGCGCTCCGCGCACAACCACCGGAAATTATCAGGACGATCTCGAAGGCCGGGGCAAGCAATTGCGCACCTCAGGACGCGGGGAAGCCGTGCGCGTCTATTCAACCAGTACGCCATTGCGCGAATCCAGCCAAGCACAACCAATTCCCGTTTCGCGAACCACGAACTATGAAGCGGATTACCGCAAGCACTACAGCACCGCATTCGCCGGAACAGGCGCGGCTTACGAAGATTATTCTCCCGCGTATGAGTTCGGAACGCGATTGGCAAGCGAAGAGCGGTACCGCGGCTGGAGTTACGCCGATGCCGAACCGGATTTGCGTCGCGAGTACGAGGCTTCGTATCCCGGCAGCGCCTGGGAGCGGCTCAAGGAGGCCGTTCGATACGGCTGGGACCGCGTGACCGGCAAGCGCGCTAAAAGCGCCGGATTGTAACCAGACATCTGGTGGAATGCCGGCGGCCCAAATTTCTCAGCGGAGTGCGTGGTTTTCAGTGCCGCGAGCAAGGGTGGGCCTGTCAAACAGAAATCAAGAATTTTTAACCTCGCTTTAATGCGTGCCGTTCGGTAGCGATGCATGATTGCTTAGCGCAAGACAATTCGGCCCGCTGGCTCTTCTCCACCCCCTGGGTCAGCGGGTCCTCTTCCCCTCGCACGAGTCCGGGGCAATAAACACTGCAAACAAGGTTGGGAGTGCGCTGCGAAGTCCACCTTAGGAACGGCGGCGGCGAACAAAGGGAGTGTGCTCGTTATCGACTTCCCGCGAGACGCGCTTCGGCCCGGGTTTCGCGGCGACGAACTTCACTTCGCGGATCAGAATTCCACCCCACGCTTCGTTGATGCGGGCACAGAATTCGCGTTTCATGCCTTCGATTTGCTTTTGCCAGGCCTTATTGTCCGCAGAGATCTCGAGACGCCCATTCTCGCACCGGATGGGCCGGGTGTGAGCGGCTAGTGCTTTGCCGACGACGCTGGGCCAGGAACTCGCCAGCCATGCGAGTGCCGCTTCCGGCCGCTCCAGCCGTTTCACAACTCGTCCCAGAAATTCTCCGGCTTTTTGCATCGAGGTTCGGGATTCTAACATCACGCCGGAGGATTTGTCGCAAAGGAAATTTGCGGGCGAGTTTCAGCACTAGGAATGGAATAAGAGGAACTCCGAGGGCTACAGGGTGAGGCTACCAGCATCTCGCTGGACATCCCTTTCACCTTGTTGTAGCCTCTTTGTCTCCCGGACCCCGCAGCAGTACAGGTATGACTCCCGAGGGCTTTAAATGGCTTCACCTGGTCGCGATCTCTTCGGTGAACGGGCTTTACTGATTGTGCTGGCGATTCTGGTCGTCCTGGCGATTGCTGTTCATCTGAAGCTTTGGTGATTGGTCTAGTCGTTGTGTGATTCGCAGCTCCAACAACGTTCGAGTCACAACCACATTCCAGAAGAAAAATCACAACGCGGGCCCCACTCACTGATTGACTTGTGGACGCGGCGGAGTGCCTGACCGTACGGCGACAGCTTTTGTATCGATCGCCGAGAATTCAAACCGCAATAGCCATTCATCCGGAAAATTCTGACCGTCAACGTTCGCCGGGCTGAATTTCCATTGTTGAGCCGCTCGCACAGCCATACCGGCAAAGTACGCGCTTGGCCCCTGCGCATCGAGAGCGGCTTCCTTCACGTTGCCCATTGAGTCGACGCTTACTCGGACGTTGACCCGCACAGTTCCGCGAATCGTGTCTCTAGCCCTTTCCGGAACATCGGGCAGCACTTGACGAATGACTCCGGCTTGAGGAGCGTTATGGACGACGGGATCCACCAAAGGGCTCAATTTCTCAGTGATAGAAGACGGGCGCGCGGCGGGTAAAACTGCTATTTCATTGTTGGCCGCGTTTGCCTTTGCGGGAGGCAGAAACGGATTCGGCACCTGTTCGTGAATTTTCGTTTCGGGTGGATTGTCGCTCGCGGTCAATGCTGAAGCAACTGGTTCGGACTTCGGATCGCGCTTGAGCAGTTTTGTTACCGTGACGGCGGCCACCAAGAGCAGCGCGATGGCCAAGGTTGACACCATATTGCGCCGCTTCGCGGACGTTGATCGAGGAGCCGGCGTTATCTGCTCCAGTGTTTTCTGCTCCGTTATTTGCTCCGGTTGCTGTTCTTCCCGCGACGGCAAGGCTCGCATGCCCAGCGCGATGTCTGAAACGGTCCATCGCCTGCACGGATCTTTTCGCAGGCAATTGCGGGCGATGTCAAAAAACGGTGCGGAGAGTGTTTCAGGAACCGCCGGCTCGGTTTGTCCCGAGCTATCGCAAGCGGGTGCGCTCTGGGTTAAAACTTCGACCAGCAACATTCCCAGCGCCCAAACGTCATTCGCGGGAAACAGTGCGGCAGGAGGTTCGGGTGACGCATGCCGGATCAGTATCGTGGGGGGCTCGCCGGCAGGAGAGAGGGAGTCGATCGAGAGTTTGAGCTGATCGCCATTGGCCATGACATTCGAGGGGCTAATGCGGCCATGTACGAGACCTTCGGCGTGAATGTAAGCCAAAGCTTCGAGAGCGGGCTCGAGTACGCCGCGCGTTTCATCCGGCGTCAGAGCGCGCTGCGGCAGAATTTGCGAAAGATTTTCTTCAGCATACTCGGTCACCACGTAGATCAGGTTCATGCCACCAAGCTGGCAGCGGCCCATGTCGAATATGCGCAGCAAGTTAGGATGGGAAAGACTCGCGGCCATCTCCCAACGGCTCAATTGAAGCTCTGCGCCTTCCGAGTCGGCGGGAATAAGCTTGATGGCGGCCTGTTGCGAATGCTGGTCCCCATAGCCGATTAGAAACACGGCGCTGTGATTGGAGGCGCCAAGGTAGTCGCGGAGACGGAATTCGCCGCTTACGACCTGGCCTTCCCAGTCTTTGGCCATCTCCCCTAGGGGTCGCGCTTCCACCTGAATACTATGATGTTCGCTCATGGTTCCTCGCTTTCGGCAGCGAGCGGCGTATGGCCATCGTCGCCGCAGCCGATGAAAATATGCCGCCGGATCCGAGACCGATTTGCACAACGCTCCGCGAGACTTTGCAGACTCCCGTGCGCGCCTGGTCGTCGGCTATGATCGCCCTCATTTGCGGCGTGACCCATGGTACGCAAAGCCAACCAGAATCTAAGGCTGGCAGGGTACAGCATGGCCAAAGATATAGCTGACCGCTCGTACAGGTGGAACGAACCAGTCTGCGCGGGGCTTTTCGAGGCGAAACGGTTGGTCCGGGTTTCGACAGCGGGCAAGTCCGCGAAGCGACGGTCGCGGAATTTCCGATCGTGACGATCGTTGTGCGGAAACGGCTTGTCCAAAAGTGGCCGCAACGTCGCATTGATGTCCCCTAAAACACCATCCGTGGCCAGCTCAGTTAATTGAGACGATACGCCGCCGGTCGCATCTAATCAACTTAGGGCCAATCCAAATGCGGAAACGGTTACCTGTCTTTCTTGGGATCGTCCAATCCATCCTTTTTGCGTCGCACTGGTTCGTGTACGAGACTTGGACCGCTTTCCGGGCAGCGCCTGACCCTCCCGGAGTTTCAGGACTGGCGATGGTTTTTGCGATTTTGTCGCTCACTTTTCCTACGGCGGCTCTGCTCGCATGGCGCTATTCAAACGTGTTTGTGAGGGCTTATTACAAAGTGGCAGCGGTCTGGCTCGGATTTTTCAGCTTCTTGTTCCTCGCGGCGATTTCGTCTTGGATTTTCTACGCGGTCGTTCGATTATCCGGATCCTCATGGGACCGGCAATCGATCGCACTGGCTCTGTTGGGCGTTGCCATCCTCGCGAGCCTGTACGGGGTGATGAATTCCGCGATGGTCCGCGTGAAGCGTGTGACCGTCAATTTGCCGAATCTGCCGGTCGCGTGGCGCGGACGAGTTGCCGCACTCGTCACAGACATGCACCTCGGGCACGTCCGCGGAAAAGGCCTCGCAAAGCGCATCGTGAAAATACTCGGCCGATACCACCCTGATATCGTCCTGATCGCCGGCGATATGTACGATGGCACCGCTGCGGATGTGGACGATCTGGCCGAGCCACTGGGAGGCCTCTCGGCGCCGCTGGGAACGTACTTCATCGCCGGAAACCACGAGGAATTCTCGGACCACAAGAAATATCTGAATGCCGTGAAAAAATCCGGCGTGCGGATATTGAACAACGAAAAAGTGATTGTGGATGGTTTGCAGATCGTGGGCGTTCATTACCGCGATTCGGTGAATCCCGAGCGTTTCCGGGGAATCTTACGAAGAGCGGATCTGGACGCTGACACGGCCAGTATTCTGCTCACTCACGCGCCAAACCAGTTATCGATCGCGGCCGAAGCAAAGATCGGATTGCAACTTTCAGGTCACACCCACGGCGGTCAATTCTTCCCATATACATGGATCACGTCCCGGATCTACGGTCCGTTCGTATATGGACTGCAGCGGCTCGGCAATCTGCTCGTGTACACCTCCTGCGGAGCGGGAACCTGGGGACCGCCGATGCGCGTCGGCACGCGGCCCGAGATTGTCCTCATTCGCTTCGAATGCTAGCCAAACTATCCGTCCAGCCTTCCGTTTCTCCTGAATAGCTTCCACCGCGCGGAACCTTGCCCGGCTCCGATTACCGTCTCTGATAATTTCGCGATCAACCCAATTCCTGAACGTGTCAGATTCGATACACGCGTGCCGCTGCAATTCTCTGTTCGGCCGGTATCCTTACTACGATGGAAGAGAGCAGGCGTGCTCAAATCGGGGAATAATTGACCACTCAAAAAGCAACCGAGCGGCTGGGATGGTGGCTATCGTCTTCCGCCGTCGTCCTAAGTCTCCTTCTCACAGTCGGGCTGTTTACATCGATTCGCCTGTTCATAGGGTCCGGGCCGGATCAGCAGGTGTCTTCTCCTTTACGGATAACAATTCTGGCCTTGTACGCGCTGTTGGTACTGTTCGACATTGTCGTCGCCTACCAGCACTTTCAGATCAAAAAAATCCGGCATCGCTTTGCTGAAAGAGAAGACCTGTTCCGGCTCATAGGGGAACACGCGGCAGACATGATCGCGGTCATCGATGCCAAAGGCAACCGGCTGTATAACAGCCCCGCCTACGAAAGAATTCTCGGCTACAACCCCGAGGAACTGAAAAAAACTCCGGCTTTCGAGCAAATACATCCCGACGACCGCGCGCGAGTTCAGAAAATAGCGGCCCAGACGGTCAAGACGGGACGCGGCCAACAGGTCGAATACCGTATGAAACACAAGAGCGGAGCGTGGGTGGAACTCGAATCGACGGCAAGCGCCGTGCTCGATGCCGAGGGCAAGGTGGACAAGCTCGTGATCGTGAATCGTAATGTGACCGAGCGCAACCGCCTGCAGACGCAAGTCCAGCAAGCGCAGAAAATGTCGTCCCTTGGCCGAATGTCCGGCGGCATCGCTCACGACTTCAACAACGTGCTCGGCGTTATCATCGGTTACGGGGAACACTTGAAGGAAATCATAGGCGATGTATCTCCCGCGCGAAACAGCGTTGACGAATTGCTCAAAGCGGGAAAACGCGGAGCGCTGCTGACGAATCAATTGGTCGCTTTCAGCCGGTTGCAGGTTTTCAACCCGGGGCCGATTATTCTGAATGAGATCGTCTCGCGCTTGCGATACATGCTCGAGCGCGTGATGGGAAGCACCGTCAAGCTCGTCATGCATTTGAACCCGGACCTCGGAACGATCTATGCGGACCAGGGCCAGATGGAACAGATGATTTTGAATCTGGCTATGAATGCCCGCGACGCGATGACAATCGCGGGCGAACTTGCCATCTCTACGGATAACGTTCAGATCGATCAGACATTCGCCCGGAACTTTTCAAGCTCTGTTGCGCCCGGCCCGTACGTCGTTCTAACCGTAAAGGATTCGGGCGAAGGAATGCCGCCGGAAGTCAGAAGCCGCGTTTTTGAGCCGTTCTTTACAACAAAAAAGTCCAGTGATGCCGTAGGACTCGGCCTTTCGATGGTGGAAGGCGTGGTGAAGCAAAGCGGCGGTCATATCGAAGTCCTGAGTGAAGTGGGACACGGAACGGAATTTCAGATTTACCTGCCGCGAACGTCGGACAAGGTTGACTACAAGAATTCTCCTTCCGAATCGCATGGACCGGAAGCGCAGGGGCGGGATAAGACGATTCTGCTCGTTCACGGAGAAGCCGCGCTGCGCAACCTCGCGGCATCGACTCTGGAGCAGAGCGGCTACAAGGTGTTGGTGGCGCACAGCGGCGCTGCGGGCATCGACCTGAGCAAAAAATTCTCCGGGAAAATCGATTTGCTGCTCACCGATCTGGTGCTGGAGGGAACGAGCGGCCGGGAGCTTGCGAAAAGACTGGCGCTTGATCGGCCAAGCATTCAGGTGATGTATATGTCGGGCTTCGCGGATAAGAACGTTGAAAAATTACCGGCTCTGCCCGGCAGCCTGTTTATACAGAAGCCATTTACGCGCGAGGCTTTAGCTGAAAAGATTCACGAAGCGTTGTCCAACCCCAAGGAGCTTCAGCGCGCGTGACGCGCGGGGCTGCACCCAGTTCGGTTTGCAATCCGAGGGATGGAAGATGAAACCCGGCCAATAGCGCCAACCTCGCCCCCGGGGACCGCTGGTTTTTTATTTGGTCCGTTTCATCTGAATTTCAGAATCGAGAGTTAAAGTAGGCTCAACTAATCACGAGGCCTCGCTCCACCCGATCAATCCTATACCCGGCGGGGCCTCTTTTTATCCTGGGGCAGGAGCGCCTTCCCGCGTTAAATTTTCCTCTGCGCCACGATGTAAAAGGCAAATTTCAGCCCGTCGCGCAGGCTGCCGCCCGCAAACGAAGGTGTAACGATTCCATAGTGCGATTGTTTCAGGGTGAAATGGCCGATGGCGCGCAGCGTGTCGGGGCCCACCACGACCTGGCATTCGAACGAATGGGTTTTCGTGATGCCGTGCAAGCTTAAGTTGCCTGTCACGGAAGCGCGGTAACGGTTCTCGCTCACTTTTTTCGTGGTTACCTGAGTACTTTCGAACCAGATTTCCGGAAATATGCTTGTTTCCAGAACGTCTTGGAAGAGCAGGCGCTCGATTTCTCGCCGATTTCGGCTGTCGATTTCGTCCATGATTTCAAGGGAGGAAGTCTTGATGTGCATGCGAACGGATGCGCTTTCCAGGCTTCCCGGCATGAAAGACGCCTCGCCCGAAAAGTCCCGAATGGCGAATTTCGGGCTGTGGGCGACGACGGAAACGATCCCCTTGGCCAGCGCGTGCACGGTGAATTGACTCGCCTTAGCGTCAAACGCGTAGCGAACGAGAGCAGACATTTGCGATATCCCGGAAACCGAGGTAGGCATGGGCTTCCTATACTGAGGCAGGAGCCGACTCAAAAGCCTTCCGTGGACGCCCTGCTTGGTTTTACGAGCATTGACGGGACAGATCTAATGTGGGTAAGAGTCCTGATTTGAGGGACTTAGTCTCCCCTAATTCTCGAAACCTTCGATTCGTGTCCGATTAAGCACGTTCCGTGAATTTTGCACTCGCTGCCGGCTAGGTAGCGAGCAGGAAAATGAAAAGAAAAATCCAAACGGTGTCCATGAAGTGCCAGTACAGGCCGATCATGTCGACGGCTATTTGAGAAGGGATGCGGCCCGGCTTGCGGAAAACCACGAGCAGCAGTGCGAACAGGCCCACGGATATGTGGAGAGCGTGCGCGGCCGTTAGGGTATAGAAAAAGCTGCCGGCGGGATTTGTTGCGAGGTAGATCCCGGAAGAGGCGAGTTGCCGCCACGCGATCAGTTGTCCGACGACGAAGAAACCGCCCAATATGGCTGTAAGTCTCCACCAATGGCGGAACTCGTCGACATCGCGCTGGAGGAAACGGTTCCTGGCGCGCGCCAGACTAAAGCTGCTTGCCAGCAGGATCGCCGTGTTGAGCCACAAGATGTGCGGAACGCTCAACGGCCGCCAGTCGCCGCTCGGAGAGCCTTTGCGTACCACGCTAGCGCTTATAAACGCCGTGAAAAACATCGAAATACCCGCGAGCACCAGCAGCATGGCCGTGTTGTAGGCGCGCCGCGGCACATCCGATCTGCTTGGAAGACCGCTATCTCCGCCACCGAAGGGAACGCCTCCCCCGGCGCTTCCCGATCTCTTTAGTTCAGTTTCCGCTATCACTATATCGCTATGCATAAGAGTGTTTTTAATCAGCGGAATGCGCTTCTACGACCCGGGTTTTATCGCCGGGTTTCCGTCCAGGGGAACACGTGTTCCGCTTTCGATACGCCATTACGGCGATCCCCGCGCTGATAAGAATGGGGGGGAAAAGCAGGATGAGAATGCCGTCCTTGAGGGCCTGAATGAAATGGCCTCCGGAAGCGGCTGCGCTTTGGTAACAGAGTGCGCAGCTCTGAGCCTGAAGTGCCAAGGGATGTAAAAGAAGAGGTGCGATTCCAGCGATGCTTGCGGCGATTCGAAGTATTACGTTCTTTATTTCGTTCTTCATTTTCCTACGCGCTCTGGCCGCGGCCTCCTAGAGTGATCAGCCGTTCGTCGACACGGCACGATCGGGTGAATTCTGCATCAGGTAGTCGGTGGACGAACCCCCGACGCCATACTCTTCCGGACCACGATACACCACCGGCGATTCTCCTCCGAAATTGTCGATTGGCGGAGGAGAAGCGATCGACCACTCGAGCGTGGTGGCATCCCAAGGATTTGCCGACGCGAGCGGTCCCCGAAAACGGCTCCAGATCAAATTAAATAAAAAGATGAATTGAACCACGCCGGTGAATAGAGCGGCGACCGTGATGAACTTGTGCAACGGTATTAAAGGAATCAAATAATCGTCCGTGAATTCTGAATACCGCCGGATGTTGCCCGCGAAACCGAGAAAATACATGGGCATAAAGGTACAGTAAACGCCGACGAAACTAAGCCAGAAATGCCATTTACCGAGGGTTTCGTTCATCATCCGGCCGAACATTTTGGGGAACCAGAAATAGGTTCCCGCAAATATCCCAAAGACGGCGGCGACGCCCATCACGAGGTGAAAATGCCCGACGACGAAATAGGTGGCGTGCAGGTAGGTGTCAATCGAAGGCTGCGCCAGAAAAAAACCACCGATGCCGCCGCTGATGAACACGGAAATGAAACCAACGGAAAAAAGCGCCGGAGTGGTGAAGCGGAGCTTTGCGCCATAAATCGTCCCGATCCAAAGCAGCGCAACGATGGTTGATGGAATTGTGATGATCATCGTGGGCAAAGAGAAAACGATGGCGGAAAACGGGTTCATTCCGCTGACGAACATGTGATGTCCCCACACCACCGAACTCAGAAATCCGATCGCTATCAAGCAACCGATCACGATGCGGGACCCGAGAATCGGCTTGCGGGCAAATGCCGGCAGTATCAGAGAGACGATGCCGAACGACGGCAAAATGGCGATGTACACTTCCGGATGGCCGAAAAACCAGAAGAGGTGCTGCCACAAGAGCGGGGAACCACCCGCGTGGGGCTGTAGCCGGTCGCTGATCAGAAGGCCCGCGGGCACGAAGAAGCTTGTTCCGGCGAGCCGGTCAAGGATCAGAAGGATGCAAGCGGGCAACAAGACGGCGAACGAGATCAGAATCATTACCGAAGTGATGAGCCAAGCCCACACGGTGATAGGCATGCGGGCAAGAGTCATGCCGGTGGTTCGCAGATCGAGCGTGGTGGTGATGAAGTTGAGCGACCCGCAAAGTTGCCCAATACAAAAAATGGAAATCGAGATCGCCCACAATGTCTGGCCGAGGCCCTCGCCGGGGCCGGCGTCTTTGCCGACGGCGCTGAGAGGGGGATAGGCGGTCCAACCGGAAATCGGAGGGCCATCCGCGACAAAAAATGCGGAGATCAAAACCAGAAACGAGACGACGGTGATCCAAAAAGACAGCATATTGAAGCGCGGGAATGCCATATCTTTCGCGCCAATTTGGATAGGAAGAAAATAGTTCGCGAAGGCGCCAATGGGAGCGGTCGTCAGAACAAAGAACACCATGATCGTCGCGTGCATCGTCATCAGGGAGAGGTAATACTCGGGAGTGATGATTCCGGCGGGCGCGCCATTGGGTGAAAGTTTATCGAGACCGATCACGCCGATTTTCGGCCACGCCAGATGGAACCGCATCAGCCACGAAAGAATCATCCCTACAACGACAGCGACGAGACTTAAACCGTAATACTGCTTGCCGATCACTTTGTGATCGAGGCTGAATACATACTTTCGCAGAAAACCCCGCGGAGGTGCGGCGCGCTGAATCGCGGATTGGCCCGCAGCGTCAGGCATCCGGGCACACCAATGTCGCCTGCGCGTGGCCGGCAAGCGCCCGGCGACTCATTGCGCCGTCGCCTGCGCTCTCAGCCACTGGTCGAACTGATTTTGAGGCATGACTTCCAGATAAGCTCGCATGCTGGAATGTCCGAGGCCGCACAATTGCGTGCACACGATCTCATATTTTCCCGTTTGCGTGGCCGTGAAATGGAGGGGAATGATGAGGCCGGGCACGAAGTCCTGCTGAATGCGGAGTTCGCGCACGAAAAAGGAGTGGCCGACGTCGCGCGAGTGGAGCGTGAGCGAAATGGGCCGGTCAACCGGAATCACCAAAGAAGCGGCCACGATGTCGTCTGCCGCCGCTGGATCATTCCGAGGGTCCAGGCCGAAGAAATTTCCACTGGAATCGTCCATCAACTCCGGATGAATCGCGCCGAACCTGCCGTCAGGACCTGGATACCGGAAATGAAAAGCGAATTGCTGCGCCTGAACGTCTATTTTCAGAGCGCTGGGAACTGCGGGAGTCATGTAAATGTCGGCCCATACTTTGGAACCCATGAACGTCAGCGCCAGAATTTCTGCGCCGACTACGATGACGGCGAGCACAACCATCGGCATAGCGCCGCCCGGGAATAGCGTGACTTTGCGCCCATCTCCGGTGTCCGCGAATTTCCAGACAAAAATTCCGATAAGCGCCTGCGCGAGAACGAACAGAATTCCCGACACGAGCATTGTGTGCGAGATTTGCCGGTCGATCGCCGGGCCGTCGGAGGAGATGTCCACCGGCATCCACCAAATATGCTCAAAAAAAACGGCTACCGACGCGAGCGTAAAGATCGCGAGGACCACCGCAAACAATTTGCCCATTCGATTACTTGCTCCGTCGACTTCGGCGCGCGCGCCGTCGTTGAGCTTTTTCCCCTGGAGTGCCATGCGACGCCACGTTGCATTGGCCGCAAGGACACAAGCGCAAGGTGCATTCTCAACCTCTAACTGCGCAGTTGCAACTCAGACTTTGACCGTGCGGCGGCGGGATTCACTTCGCCTTATTTCCAAAGGCCTGACGCACGCCCATCCGTTTCTGCGCCCTTTTGTAGCCGCTCGTCAAATCGTTTACGATAAACGGCCGCGCGTCGCATTGGACACTATTTCCGGGAATGTCAGTCTAAAGTTAAGTGGAAACCAACCTTCGGACGGACGCGGTAAAATGAGAGTAAAATATTCATAACGCGAATTTAACAGGCTCGGGCGAGCGAGTTTCAGCATGCAATGTTAGTATCTTCCTCTCTAGGGGAAGGAAACGGATGGGAAACCGCAAGATACAGCTGTTCCTTGCCACAAACTTATTGTTTCTATTGGGCGCGATTGGCTGCGGCCAGAAGGGGGCCGGCCAATCTTCGGAATCAACTTCCGAGCAGGGAGCCGAGCCCAAAGGGCCGGTGCTTACGCTCGATCCGGCAACTACCGGAACGATCACCGGCGCAGTTACGCTCGAAGGCGCTCCTCCGACGATTGGCCCCGTCGACATGGGCGCTGCGCCTCCGTGCTTGAAATTGAATGAGACGCGTGTCGTTCCACCGGTCGTGGTCACGGGACCTGGCGGTTCGCTGGCGAATGTTGTGGTGTATTTGAAGAGCGGGCTCGGCAATTACAAATTCGAGACGCCGAAAGACCCGGTGTCGCTCGAACAGCACGGTTGCATGTATGTGCCTCGCGTGATTGCCTTGATGACCAACCAACCCCTTGAAGTTCAGAACAACGACCCCGTGCTTCACAACGTACGCCCGGTGTTAAAGAACAATAAATCGTGGAATCAATCGCAGATGGTGGGAGGGCCGCCGATTATGGCATCCTTCTCTAAACCGGAATTCGCCGCTCACGTCCTGTGCAATGTCCATCCCTGGATGCGATCGTATTTGTTCGTGTTCAACAATCCCTATTACGCCGTCACCTCGACGACGGGGACTTTCGAACTGAAAAATGTTCCGCCTGGAACGTACACGATCGAAGCGTGGCAGGAAAAATATGGAACACAGGACCAGACGGTCACGGTGGGTCCCAAAGAATCGAAATCCGTCTCCTTTGAATTTAAAGCCGACTCCTCGGGCGCCTGAGATTTTCTCAAGAACCTAGCGTACGTATCCGTTTGGCGGAAGTTTTTCGACGCACGGCCGCGAGCCCGAGCGCTTACATTTTCGGTGTGCGCCTAGGCTTTCAAGGTCAGAAGCGGGGCTCGGGCGGATTTTCGGGCTGCGGCGGACCGGGCACGTCAGGGTGTGGCGGCTGAGGCGGTATGTGCGGCTGCGGGGGCAGATCCGGCTGAGGGGGCTCTGGCAGCGGCCCCGGCGGCGTTGGCGGAATTGCGGGATCGTTTGGCAATGAAACCTCCTGAACCTAACAGCACTCCCAAAATTGGAACCGACAAACATCACACCTCATAATCGTGGGAACGCCCCGCTTGATGGAATACAGGGAACTCTTGATTGACCCTTTCCAAAATATCCCGACAGCGTTCAATTGTCTGCTGTGCAGCGCCCGTGTTCTCGAGCACTCACAGAGACGGTGTGTAAGGGCTGGCTGTCTCAGTATCGGAGGGTTCTGATGACGCGGATAAACAAATTTGCGATGTTTGCGGCCATGACGTTATTGTTCCTGGGCGGCGTGGCGCTGAACGGCATAGCCACCGCCGAAATACAAACCGACGATAACCGCCTGATCGATGTGCAATCGGCGTCGGGGAAAATCACCGCAGTCCGAGGAAACACATTCAGTATTGAAATCGAACACGTGAAGCCGCCGGGTGTAGGATTCCGGTAGGACGAGCACAAGGCTTCCATGGCATTTCCGGTGAACTCCAAGCACCAAGATCCAGGGAAAGTGGAAATCGGTGCAAATGCCGATGTTGTTTATCGGATACCGGGCAGGAATTGCTCCTAACGCGCCCTGCTTTAGACACGATTTGTCACCGTTAAGTTGTCGCAAATTCGAAATTTGTTGTTCCTCGCAAAGTCGACAATCCCGAGACTAACGCAGTTTACCTTTTAGATGAAAATTCCCTTCCGTTGAGTCTCTGTCGAAGCAAATTGCAGATTGTCTCCATTGACTTTAGAGCCCCGTGATTTGGTAAACCACTCGCAATGACTCCCGTGAACGAATTCTGCAACGGGCAAGGGAAGCTGGGCTCTGAAAGGGCAAAAAATGACTACGGGATTTCGTCGGTTCTTGCTGTTGGCAGTAGCGCTGATCGTGTTCTGTGTCCCCTATTCGAAGGCCAATACAATCGATTCAATGCAGCTTACGAGCGCGGGTTCCAATACCGATTACGGCGTATATATCGGTCCCTATACGGCGACCATCAATGGAGTTTCCACCGCGGTGATCTGTGACGACTTTTCCGATGCGACCTATATCGGCGAGACTTGGTCCGCGACCTTGTCGAGTTACCCGAGTCTCAGCAACGTTAAATTTGACACGGGATCGGGAAATACGACAGCCCGCACGAACGGCTACGACGAAATTGCATCGCTTGCGATTCAGTTGCTGGGCTCGAAGAACACCGCAGAAACCGATGCAATTCAATTCGCTATCTGGTCCGTATTCGATGAGAGCAGGGTTACTGGTTTTCTGGATAGCAAGGGCGGCAACGCTTTCGATACAAATTCGTCGAATGTCGATGGCGTACAGTACTGGCTGAATCAGGCCGCCGGGCAGACGGACACTGCCGGCGAATTTTCGAACGTGACCGTCTACACCCCAAACACAAATTACCCAATGTCATGTAACAACAATCGCCATGAGTCCTGCCCGCCGCAGGAATTCATAACGGTCACGACTCCGCCTGTTTCGACCCCGGAACCGGGAACCCTGGTGCTTTTGGGTTTCGGATTGTTGGCGCTCTTCGTTGCGGTTAAGCGCCGCGCAACCGTCGAAATGAACGTAGCATAAGGTCCGTTAAAGCCGCACGCTCTTTTGGGGCTACGATAAAATTGACCGTTACGGTCTTTGTTGCGTAGTCCCTTTCCCTATCCGCTCCTGCCCCACAAGCTACAAAAGAACCTCCTGGATACTACCGCGAGAGAATCTCCGCAGAATCGTCACGCTGAAGCCAGTGCACTCGCGCCTCGGAACGGTAAAAGCGGAGTCGCGAAAGTTATTACGATTACAGATCAACAATGGCCGATAAGATCTCGGGCATTAGGGCGCGCAAACCACGGAAGAGCCCAGTGGCGACGAAAGTCCTATTTTGATAGGCTTCTAAAATCGGCCGGCTTCGTCGTGATGAACTATGAAGGTAGGTGAAAGCGACGGTAAAAGATGCAACGGCTTTCACGACCTATTGCGCTGATTTGTTCTTCCTCGGGATAATCCTTCTGACAAGGCCGTATAGAAACGAGAGAGAAAGGCAGGAATAGACGCGCAGCGATGAACCGTGTACCAATGATCGGAACAGCGACGACTCGAACAGCAATGATCCGAGTTAGTCTACTAGCGATAACTCTGCTCCTGCTTATTTCTCCCATAACCGCATGGGCTTGCAAGTGCGCAGAGGCTCCCACGGGTTTGTGCGCGGATCTGCTGAAAGATAATGTCGTCTTTATGGGAACCGTGGACGATGTGGAAAAGCTCTCGGCGATCTCGACGGCAACCGGCGCGGGTGACGCGAGTGCAAAGTCAGCGGATGCCGACGCAAACGCGGGTTTTGCTGCGCCGGCTAGTTTAGCTCCAGTGACCCGCTACCATTTCCACATCGATGAGAGTTTCGCGGGAGCCGATTTTGGGGACGTGGATATTTTTTCGGGCGGGGAGGATGGCGACTGCGGATACAGGTTTGAAAAAGGCCGGCAGTACGTTGTCTTCACCCGGAAGAAAGACGACGGTCGGTTTTTCGCGACGATCTGCACCGGAACAAAGCCCGCGAGTGAAGCGCAGGCGCTGATTCCTCAATTGCGCGCGATTCGAGACGGCAAGCGGGTCGCTTCGGTATTCGGCATTCTACGCCGCGTAAACCCGCCTTTGCTCGCTCCTCCCGATGCGTCCGAGGATGCTTTAGCGAATGTTGCCGTAAAGGTGCGTTCGCTTGATGACCGGTTCTCGACGAGCACCGGAGCAGACGGAGTGTTCTCCATTTACGACGTTCACGCGGGAGAATATCAATTCAGCGCGGATTTGCCCGGCAACATGGAACTAGGCGAGAAGGCACAGCAGACTTTCACCATTCCGAACGGCGCATGCTATGAATACGATGTCAGCGCAGTACCCACTGGACGTATTCGGGGAAGCGTAATCGGTCCGGATGGAAAACCGCTGCAGCTTGCGTCGGTGGAACTTTATCGTCTAGGGCAATACCAGAATTTGCGCTCCGGGCTTTGGAGGTCGCAAGGCGCTAGTGGATTTTTCGATTTCGCCAATGTGGGGCCCGGAGAATATATTCTTGTGTTCAACCGCGCGAATCGCCCGAATTATCCGTTTCCGCGGTCGTTCTATCCAGGCGTCGCTGACGCCGGCCAAGCCGAGCCAATCGAGCTTGAGGACGGCCAGCAACTTTTGAATGTGAATATCCGCGTCGGCAACGCCGGCCTTTCGGATTTCCGTCCCGCGGCTGATAATTCGCGGGTTGCAGGCGATCGGCGCAACTGAGTTGGCCTCGAATCACCGGTGATGGCGACGCAATGTCGGATTCTTTGCCCGATCATCCAGGTGCTTCTCTCCATGGCTCGCCGCAAAGCAGCAAAGTATCGAGTTGGGCTGCAGCCTGCGATTCTGAAACGATTGGAGGCAGTTATGCGCTTTGGATTTTTTCTGGCACTGGCAATCGTTTTGATGTTCGCGTGGGTGGGCGCGTTCCTGGTGTTTCACATTGCCGGCGCTCTGATCCATTTGTTGCTGCTGATCGCGCTCATTTCATTGGTTATTCATTTGTTCAAGGGCGGCCCGAGGGCTGTGTGACGGGAACAATTTGGTACGAAACGCCGCAATTCGCGAATGTCCCGTAGGGATGCGCCACACGGGACGCGAAGGCCAGGTTTCCGATTCGAGGCAATCCCGAAAAGCACAACAGAGGGACATTGCGAACTTCAAGCTATAATAATGACGGCCATGCCGGGGTTCCTCAGCAACATGCTCCAAGTGCTGCGCGAAAGGCGCGGCACGGACATGAATTTCCTTTGCCGTCACCTGCTTTCAGAACGGGGGGAAGCTTCCCAGACAGCCCTCGCCGAAGAAATAATCAATACCTATCAGGCGATGAACCCGGCACAGCGGCGCGGCTTTTTCGAATTGCTCTGTCGTGACTTTGCGCCGGATCAAGCCGTCATCCAGCGGGCGGTGACCGAATACGAACGGCAACCTGGAACCGCGAGTCTCGCCGTGCTTTCCGAGGCAGTAGAACCCCCCCGCCAGGAACTTCTGCGACGGATCAATACGGCGCGTCATGGCACAGCGACTTTGGTCGCCATGAGAGAACACCTCCTCGATTCTCCCGACAGCGCGAACTTTGCCCCGCTCGATGCCGATTTGAAGCATTTGTTCAGATCGTGGTTCAACCGCGGTTTCTTGCGCCTCGAAAGAATCAGCTGGCAAACATCGGCGATCATCCTGGAAAAACTGATTCGCTACGAGTCGGTGCACGAAATTAACGGCTGGCCGGACTTGCGCAGGCGCCTGGAGGCCGACCGGCGATGTTTTGCGTTCTTTCACCCCGCGCTGGCCGATGAGCCAGTCATCTTCGTGGAAGTGGCCCTTTCGGACGGATTGACCGGCGATCTGGAACCGCTTCTCGACGTAAAGGCGCCGTTGCTCCAAACCGAAAAGGCCAACACCGCGATTTTTTATTCCATCAATAATTGCCTGAAAGGTCTGCGCGGAATTCCGTTCGGCAATTTTCTTATCAAACAAGTGGTAACCGAGCTTGCCGCCGAACTTCCAAGGATCAAGATATACGCGACGCTTTCGCCGCTCCCGAATTTCTCGAAAGCGCTCGTGGACGATCGGAATGAACACGGATTTACGCGCGAGCGGCTGGTCCGTCTGCTCGAGGATTACGCTCCGAAGTTGACGCGCGCGTCCGGTCGCAGCGATCCGGCCGATGCGCTATTCCACCTGCTCAAACAGCCGCTTTCACACCGCTCCGTTTTGGCTCCCGTGCTGGAGCGCGTGGCCCTGGCTTATCTTACCCAAGCGCGCCTCGGCGCCAAGTTGTACGATCCGGTGGCGACATTTCACTTTTCGAATGGCGCGCGCCTGGAAGGAATCAACGCATTCGGAAACCTGCGGTCTTATGGAATGGAAGCTTCTTTCGGCGTTACCGTAAATTACCGGTATCTTCCCGCTGAACTCGAAGAGAATCACGAGCGATTCGTTCGAAGCGGACAAATCCGTGTCTCAAGTGAGATGTTCCGGGAACAAAAGTTCGTGGACGCGGCTTGGAAGGGAATTGAACCGACTCGAAAAATCAAAAGCGTTCGCTGAATCGCACGAACGCGAGGCAGTGCGGCCCTACCAGATATTGTAGTAACCATCCCGACGGGAAATCGAAACGGGAAATCCGAACAGGGACGACATTCGCTCTTCGACAAGAAGATCTTGTTTTCGGCCGTCTGCTGCCACCCGGCCCTCGCTCATGAGAACGACGCGTTCAATCTCCGGGATGATGTCCGCCGCGTGATGGGTCACTAAAACAATTCCGACTCCGGCTTGCGCCAACTCGCGCATGGTTTCGCGCAAGTTGTGCTGCATGAGCACATCCAGACTATTGCTTGGTTCGTCGAACACAAGCGCGCGAGGGTTGTGCACCAGGGCTCGCGCAATCAGAATCCTCTGGGCTTCGCCTGAAGACATCTCCGCCAAGGGGCGGTCCGCGAGATGCAGCACTTTCAACCGATCGAGCACGGCATCGGCCTGGCTGACTTGTTCGGGTCTCACGTGGTGATTATCAAATATCTTCGTACTGCTGAAAAAACCGGAAAGCACGATGTCTCGGCCGGTGGCGTCTCCTTTGCATCGCTCCATGAGGTCGTTGGATACGATTCCGAGCAGCAGTCGAAGCTCGAAGACATTCCATCGCTCGTTCCCCAGAATGGTGATTCTCGAATTCTTTCGCGCGACAGGATAGCACTCCCGGGTGATCGTCTTAATCAGAGTCGATTTACCGCATCCGTTGGGACCGATGATCGCCACGTGCTCGCTTGGCGCAATCCGCAGCGTGAAATCATCCAGGGCGAATTTATCTCCGCGCATCACGCGAATGTTCTGAAAATCAATCAGGGCTGCCGTCAAGGACGTTCCTCCATTCATTCGATGAGACCAAAGATGAGAGCCGGCAAAAAGATAAATGCGCCGGCGATTATTTCGACGGCTTTGGCGACTGCATCGCCCACCGGATCGATCGTACACATTGCAAGAGCAGGTAAGGACCGGTTGCCACCACCCAAGGGAACGGACTGTGCACTTCCACGAGTCCTTCGAGAAAGTCCAGATACCCAGGCCACGGGTACTGGACGGGAAATATGAAGAGGAGAATGATCCAGGGCAAAACGACAAGGCCAATAAACAGGCAAATGA
>Ga0182024_10005506_pt1 | contig 28395 bp, 29 predicted proteins | sample P32metaG_FD_120480 | JGI IMG/M metagenome (GOLD analysis project Ga0182024, IMG submission 120480) | Permafrost microbial communities from Stordalen Mire, Sweden - P3-2 metaG (Illumina Assembly) | ecosystem: Environmental > Terrestrial > Soil > Wetlands > Permafrost | place: Sweden: Stordalen...
CCGAACGAGGCGTTCAGATTCTGCCCACACCCCGAACCGGAGGGTGGCGGTGAGCTTCCGCCTTGTCCTGAACCCGATCACCTGCGTCGCGCACGGCATGTGCGCCGAACTGTTCCCCGAACGCATCACCCTCGACGACTGGGGCTACCCCATCATCGACAACAAGCCGATACCACCGAGCCTCGAGGACCACGCCCGCCGAGCATGCGCAGCATGTCCGACCCTCGCGCTCGTGCTCGAACCGACGGCGGACAAAGCACAGACGCGCGCGTAAGCCCGGGTCGGTTCCGAACACCTATTCGGATGCGCAGGAATCATCGAGTCTCGGGCGTCTCAGGACCCGCGCCGACGCCACGGCTCGACAGCTTCGGCGACGCCCACTCGTCAAGGACACAGCGCGGAGCACACAGCCGACGTGACGCGTCGTACGTCTGACTCGCTTTCGGGCATCAGGCAGGTCATCGGGTGGTGGGATGGGTCGGTGTGGTGCCATCGGGGAGCAGCAGATCGAATCCGTCAGGGATGTTGAGCTGATCGGCTCCGGTTCCCGGGTTGTCGGTCTGGCCGTACTGCCAGACGATCGCATCGGTTGAAGGGTCGATCAGTACGACACGATCTCGGTAGTCGTCGTTGACTCCGATCAGTCCGTTCGGGAGGCGTTCGGCCAGACTCGGATGGTCCAACATGCCCGATCCGCTCAGGGGTCGGTAGGTCCAGAGGATCTGTCCTTCGCGATTGAACTCCAAGATCCCGCCTGGCTTGGTGTAATCGGCGACGAGATACAAGTCCGGTCCGAGCTGTTGCGGATCCGACGGATATGCGATCGGAAGGTGCACGGTCCATACCAGCGCACCGGTCTTGGTGTACTCGGAGATCCACGAACCGTCGATCTCGGAGACGAGGACGTTGCCGTCCGCGAGGGGCGTGTCTCCGTTCGGATAGCCGATCCCATTCGGTGGGTCGTGCACGCAGTCGCCGGTGGTGCCGATCTGCGAGAGCGGCCGCTCCTGCGGGCTGATGAACAACACGCGGCAATTCTTGGCGTCCGCGACCATGACCACACCGTTACGTAGAAGGAACGCGTCGTCGGGCTGGTTGAGAAAGCCGGCTTGCGACCCCGCCATACGCGGGTGTCCGTAACTCCAAAGCAAGGCGCCTGACGGGAAGCCAATCTGTACGACGGTATTGTTGTCCTCCTCGTTCGAGATGATCGCGTGTCCGTGATCAGCGAAGAAGCCGTCGTCGGGATAGTAGAAGCCGCCCGCCGGCCCTGGCCGCGATGCTGATGGGTACACCCACAACACGTGCTTGTTTGCGTCGACGACGATCAATCGGTTGTCGCCTCGATCGGCGATCAACATGCGCCCGACGAACGGTCGTTGTTCGACCGCCGCGAGCGCATCCGCCGGCGCGGTCGTCTGGCTGATGACGACGACACCCGAGACAGGACCGGTCGTCTCGCCGCCGACCAGATACGCGGTGGCGCCGATCGTGACGATCGCACCGTTGGCCACTGGCGACGGAAGATCACCGGCCGCCGAGAACCGCATCGTGTTCGGCTCGAACCGCAGAATCCCGGCGGTGGCAACGCCCCGCGACCTACCCCCGACCACATATACGGATCCGCCGATCGTGACGGCGACGGCGTCGGTCCGCGGCGCGGGAAGGTGCCCGGCGACACTGGACCGACCGGTTCGCGTGTCGATCACCTGCACCGCGTCCGATTCGGTCCCTGCCCATTCGCCGCCGAACACGTACAACCTGTGCCCGACCGCGGTGACCGCCGGATAGCGCACACCGATCGGCAGCTGAGCAACGACACGGAACGTTGTCCCGTTGCTCGTTGCGAGCACGTCGCGCGTCGGGGCCGTGCCGTCGTAGCCTCCGACGAGATACACCGTCGCTCCGATCCTTGCGGACGCGAGGTCAGAGCGCGGTTGCGGGAGGTGCGCGACCACACCAGCCCGTCCGTCGGGACCGACCGACTGCACGGTATCGACGCTCAGCTGTTCGCCGCCGCCGAAGACGAAGTATCGCTGGCCGATCACGGCTCCGGCCGCGTCGTGCGTCGCGAGCGCGAGCGACCCGGTCGAAACGATGGCCCCCGTCGTCGGGTCGACCCGAAAGACGCCGGCAGCCGAGGACTGGCCTTCGTCGAGGCCACCGAGAATGACGATGTCACGACCGTCGGACAAGACGACCTCCCGCGAAACGGGCGCCGGCAGCTGCCATACCGCAGCTGTCGCCTCGAGACGCGTGACCGGTTTGTTGCGCGGACTGGTCGTCGGCGTCCCGCGCGACGCGGATCGTTTCGCCGACGAATGCGACGTCGTCACGCCGACCACGGCGACGGCAACCACCGCGATCACCAAGATCACGAACGCGCGTCGACGTCGCACCCGCGCGGAGGGCCGACGTCGCGAGTCGCGCTCGCGAGCTCCGGGCGTCACGGCCGCGATGCTGCGCCGCGCTGCGGTCGCCCGGCGTCGTTCAGACCTCGCCGGTGGTGCCCAGATTCCGCGACGTGGACAAGCCCCAGACGCCGGGGTGACCCCAACCGGAACAGACCGCGCTCGTGGTGCGTCCGGGCTGCCCACACGCGGCTCATCCCGTGAGCGCGTCGGTCGCGACAACTGAGCAGCCGACGAGTACACGGGTCGCGCCCGCGACCCTCCTGAGGCCTACATCGCCCACTTGAAGCGCAATCTTGTTCGATGAACGCCAGTCGGGTGGCGATATGGGCCGATTGCCGCCTCGACAGGCGGGCAGGACACCAGCGTTCCCAAAGAATCAGGCAACGTCGCGCGTCCGAGCTCAACGGATGCTTCGCCAGTGGTGCACCCAACCGATCGACACGGCACCGAGCGCTAATGCGACCGCGCAAGTGACGAGCAGGAGCGCGATTCGGGCGGTCGCTCCCGGAACCTGCTGCCGCGCCGCGCTCCGCAGATCGGCCACGGCCAGCGCCGGCGTCTCGAGCGCGTGTCCTAACACATGGATGGTCATCGCGCCGAACCACAACACGAAACTGGCTTTGTGCGCGAACAGGAGCCATCGGTTGCGCCGGTCGGTCAGCAGCGCGCCGATACCAGTCGCAAGAAGCGCGACTGTGGTCGCGACGACGACGGGTCCGAGCATCGCAACAACAACGGTGGCGGGCCCTTGTCGGTATAGGCGGCGCGGCCGCCGTAGTAGCGCACGAACCGATACCCGGTGCTCGCTATCTTGACGACGACGAACGGCACCAACAGCATGCCGACGAAGACGTGCATTGAGATGAGCGACCCGACACGCAGAACCGTCAGGCCCTCGAGAAACAGCAAGACGAAGATGACCGCGCCGAAAGTCCCGGTAATCCGCGCGTTACCGATGACGCCCGGCGCAGCTTCGGGCGGTTTCACTGTGTGAGAGACGTCATCCGACTCGATCACTTCGTTGACTCCTGCCGGCCCGACCGCACGGCACCGCAACGTCGCGGGCGCGCGACCGTAACCAGCCGAAAGCTCGACATTCGATCATCCTTCACCAGCCGATTGAGAGCCGATCCAGAACTCCGTAAAGAATCGCTCAACATCTCCGCGACGTGTCCATGCGCACGTTAAGGATTCTTGAAGAAATTCAGCGAGATTGCGCTGTCGCCGCAAGTTTCTTACTTCCGTCTGGTTTTCGTGTCGCTTAGTGAACGCTCACACCGCGATGAGACGAGCTGGATTGCTGCGACAAACGGCTGGCAGCGAAGCGACAGACGCCGCTTCGCCTCGCGCCCCGACCGACGCAGACCCGCAGCCGAGCACCCGGCCGCGAAGGACGCGCCGGCGCCGACGCTGGAGTCGTCGGACACGCGGCATCGCGTTGGTCATGACGCTCGGGGTCGTCGGGATCCCGGGATGGTCGCTGGGCCGAGTGCTCGCGGCCAACACGACGGATCCGCTCAGCGTACGCGTCGTCGAATGGGCACGCGACCACCACTTGGGAGGGATGGTGGGTACGATCGAACAGAGTTGGTATGCACATCACCAACCGCCCAAGGGCGGGACACCAAAAGGTGGGATCCCGCACGCTCCGGTCACTGCCGTGCAACCGCAACCGCGGCCGGTGCGAGTCGTGACGGCGCAGTTCAGACCGTCGGACATCCCACCGTTGGTCGCCGATCCGCTGCCCAACGAAGGGGTCTGGCAGCCGAGCGGACGACTGCGAAACGGGCGACCGGTCCTATGGATCACCTACTTGCGGCCCGACGCGGTACACACGAGCCTTTTGGCCGGCGTCGCGTACTTCGACATGTCTCACCTGACCGCGACACTGCACGCGGGAACCGACGTCCCCGGCGGCGGCCCGTGGACGAACGGCGCACAAATCGCGAGCACCAACTACCCCTCGGTGGTCGCCGCGTTCAACAGTGCATTCCGGCTCGACAACAGCGGCGGCGGCTACTACGCGGAAGGCCGGACGGTGAGACCACTCATCGCCGGACGCGCTTCGTTCGTCTCCTACGCGAACGGCCACGTGGATGTGGGCCTTTGGGGCCGGGACGACGTCTCGACCACGGGCGTGACAGCGGTGCGCCAGAATCTCGGCTTGATCGTCGACCGCGGATCCCTGGTCCCTGGTCTCGCCGACGCGAACAGCTCCCAGTGGGGCGGAACAGTCGGAAATCAAATCTACGTGTGGCGCTCCGGCCTTGGCGTCGATGCACGGGGTGACCTCATCTACGCGGCCGGACCCGGACTCAATGTGTCGACCCTCGCACGGATCTTGCAGCGCGCCGGCTGCGTGCGCGCGATGGAGCTCGACATCAACACCTGGTGGGTGTCGTTCACCGAATACACACGCGACGGCCACGGTGGCCTGCAAGCCAACAACCTTCTCCCGTCCATGGCTCGATCCCCAAGCCGATACTTGAGCGACAGCACACGCGACTTCATCGAGATCGACACACGCCGATGATCTGCGACGCGAGCTCGTGAAATCGCAACCGAAGTTCACGGCGCATACCCCAGGCGCGTCAGCTCTGCACGACGCTCGTGTCGCGTCCGATGTTGATGGTCATCGGGCACGTATCCGAGTCGACTCGCAGGAGCTAAATGCGATGGTCGAACGATGCGGTGATCGCAAGCGGCCTGTTCGGGCGATCATCGTGGTCGCCGTTGTGGTCGCGTTGACCGGCATTTCCGCGTGTGGTGGGACCTCCAGCGGTATACCGATCGCGGCTACCAAGGTCGCGACCGGGGGCAAGATCAGCGTCGGGGCATACGATCTCTTTTTTGACGTCGGCACCATTGAGACATCACCGGGTCCGCTCAGTGTGACACTTGTGAATCACGGCGCCGTCGAGCACACCCTCAAGATTGAGGGAACGTCACTCGATCTAGCCGCATTTCCTGGCGGGACCGCGACCGCGACGGTGACCCTCAGAAAGGGCACCTACCTCTTCGAGTGCACCATCCCGGGGCACAGCGGAATGAGAGGCAAGGTACAAGTCAGCTGAAGATGACCGTGCCGAACGCAGGCCCGGTCTAATGACCTTGGATCTCGCGTTCGCGTGAGCGGCGAGGTCAACGCCTGCTCTGTGTAGTTCGGGTCCGACAAGACGACCGCCGGAGTCCGACCTCCTCGAACAGTATTCGCGGCGGGACTGGTCGTGATTGTCGTGGCGCGCGTGCCCTTGCTTGCTCTGCGGGCAATACCAGCCACGCGCCACATGCCGCCGCCGCGACTATCAACATGACACGGCATAGCCCGCCGCATTGGGAACACGCGCCGCTGGCCGGCAGATCGGTTGATGGTCCTCACCGCGGAACGGGTGCCTGCGCGAAGCGCCGAGGACCCTGCACGATATGGACACGCTCCCACGTCGCCTTCGCGCCGCTATCGCCGATTTGGAAGAGACGCACGTTCGTGGCGACTGCGACGCCGACCGTCACGACGATCACGCACGCCCGAAAAAACGGCCCCATTGCCGGTGACGTGCCACGGCCCGCGAACGGCCAGGCGCCGCGTCTTCGCCGATCGACCAGCATCACGCCCAGCGCGACGAGGAACAGCAACAAGATCAAAGGACGGATGGTCCCTGCGATGTGCACATGCCGTCGCAGTGCCGCGGACTGGGGAACGCTGTGACGCAACGCTTGGCCGCTGGCAACTGCGAACTGTGTGCTTACCCCCGCAACCATGCCGACGCCGAGCACCAACCAGCCGTAGCGGTCGCGCACCCGAGCCGAGCACGCCATACCGATCGCCCCGATACCAGTCAAAGGAATCAGCACGACCGGCACGTGCACGAACAATGGATGCGCGGGCAACCCGAAGATCTTTGAGATGGTCACATCGAACCTCGGCACGAGTCCCGTGCTCACGCCGACCGTACGCGAGTACGACAACCGAGCACGACGTCAGTAGTAAAGGATCAGGTAAGAACAGGGTGGATCCGGGACCAGGAGCGACCGCCGGGTTGGACAGTCATCACGTCGGTCGTCGCGTTGACGTTGACGCCGCTCGTGGTTCCGTCCACTGATATCGAACGTCTCCTGCGAGGAACTCGTCTGCATCGACGTTCGGATCGATATGTCCGGCTTGATCGGGTGATGCAACGCACAACCGATCGCGTCGGATCGATATCGAACCGGCAAATCGTATGACCGACAGGGTCCGGTGCGCGGCGAGGGTGAGCCTGGCACTTCGCTACGTCGGTGATCGAGGCGCCGGCACGGTAGCGGGGTAGAAACCTGGCGCGGGCGTGGCGTCGAACAGCCGCCGCATTGTTCGACGGCGTTGCTCGCATTGCCGAATGCGTGCTGGCCGGTATCGACTAGCGGCTGGAAGGTCTCGAACGCTGTGGGCGGGCGCAACGTCGATGCGTTCATCACGGACCCGCGCCAAGGGTCGGGGCCAACAGGTGGGGTAGTTGACGCCAATCCGCTACTGCCCACCCGCGGGCGTTCCTCTGGCGCCTCGGGCCCTGTGCTTGCGCGGGACCTCGTGACACACACGGACGTTGTCGCAGCAAGTCTTCAGGGTTCGATGTCGACTGGTGTGCCGAGCGGGAGTATGCCGGCAAGCCGCGTAATTTCGGTGTTGTCGATGCGTATGCATCCATGGGTGATGCTTTCTCCGAGCACTGACGGGTCGTCGTTGCCGTGGATGCCGATCTCGGCGTCTCCGCCGTCAAATGACGTGAGTGTGTCCGAGTGGCTGGACAGGCCGTAGGCGTACGGGCCGTACACAGTGTTCGGGTTGGGCGCTTTGATCAGCGCTCGGATGTAGTACTGGCCGACCGGGGTGGGCGTGCTCGGCGCACCGTCCGCGACCGGACCGCGGTACACGACCGTCCCGCGGTCGAACACGGTGAGTCGGTGGGCTGCGAGTTGGACGCGTAATTTGAAGGTGACCGGGCTCAACGTGACGTCGGTGGCGCGCACCCAGCCGGAACTTCCATTCGGCCGAACGGGCAGGAGGATTCGCACCCATCCGTCACGCTGGCGTGCTTCGACGAGGAAGACTTGCGGCACCGCCGTGGCGGGTTGCGATGGGTCGACCAGCCACGGGTTGTCGAGGACGCGTGCCGTTGTCCGCGTGTTCGGTCCGCTGAATACGGATAGGCGCGGCACGATTGCTTGCGCCGTGACCGAGTCGTATGCCGGCAATGTTGTGGTTGTCGTCGTGTCCGGCGCAGATCGTGTCGATACGGGTGCGGTCGTCGGTGACGTTTCGTTCTTCCTGGCGGCTGCGTGGGTGCCGCCGCACGCGCCGAACGCAACGACAGCCACACACGCCATGATGGCTGCGCGTCGGGACACGACGATGGATACGGGGTGCGAGTCGACTGCGGCGGTCGTGCTATCCGGTCAAGGTTGGTGTGGCCGTCACCGCCGTCGCCGCTTTCGCAAGCACGGTCAGCGTGCCCGTCATGTGTTCATGAATCTCGCATTGGTATGTGTACGTGCCAGCGTTCGAGAACGTGAACGAATAGCCCCTGGCGAACGGGGATGGGGGATTACTGATCAGGCCCGACGACGCGACGGTCACGGGACTAGCGATCACGGTCGACCCCACAGGCGCGGGATCCACGTGGGTCTCCAACTTTGACGGATCGCCCCCACACGCCGTCGCTGACGGCGGCCCGTTGTAGAGCACGTCGGGAGTGCCTTCGCAGTAACTCGGAACTGGATTGGTCAACGGGTTGTTGCCCTGGGGGAACGTCACGGTATGGATTTCTTTTATCGTCCTTGTCACCCATCGAACGGTGTCGCCCGCCGTGATCGTCTCGGCGCTCGGCAGCATCTCGACCACCTCGACATGGTTGGTTGCGGTGCCCGCGGTCAGGGTCACGGTGTGGGTCCCGTCTGCGTTGGTGCTCACCTGCGGGGTCGACGCCGCGGCCTCCGCGGCGAGCGCACCGCTGGTGTCAGCTGACGCCTGCGACGCAGTCGCGGACGCCAACGCAGACGGTGTGCTGGCGGCAGTGCCCGCCCCGACGACGTCGAAGGATCCGGTCATGCCCGGGTGGACCAGGCACACGACGTTCACGGTCGTGCCGGCCGGCACGTTCACCTTCACAAAAAAGTGTGACACACCGTCGGAGCCGTTCGCGCCTGAGTTCAGCTCGGCGGAGCCGTTGTACACGCACGGCTTCGCCGCGCTGCCGCACGCGCCCGGTGCGCCACTCCCCGCCGACGGGAAGGTGGGATTGGTAATCGAAGGATTCAACTGCAGCTGCGACGGACCGTCGTCGGCGTCCGGCACGGCCAGAGGGTGCGCGGCCCACGCCTGTGCAGGTGTCTCGCCGGTCTTCAACAATGTTGCGGTGTGGAAACCGTCGGGGGACGACGCCCAGCCGAAGTCGATCACATCACCGGAATGGATCTTGACACCCGAACGTGGGAAGAAGTCGACGTACTCGAAATCGTGACCCGATGGTGGCGAGTGGTCGACTGCGATCGCTACCGTCTGAACCGCCGCGTGCGCGACATCCGTCATCGCAGGGACCATGAGCACACCACTCACGAGCACGACCGACGCGAGCACTGCAACACGACCACGACCAAGAGACCTCACGGTGCGTCCTTCTCCTTCGGCCACCAGACAACGGAACGACAGATTTTTAACACGTATCACGAAATCGGACCACGCACCGCTCAGTCGTCCCCGGGGACAAGCATCCGTCCGCTCCCGGCGCTACCACGCACCGCGTATTCCCGTCTCGCACGAGCCGCACGTACGCGCATGAAGTGCCCGAGCTGTGCCATAACGCGCGAACAGGTGGAACTCCCCTCGGATCGTGGAGGGTTCGGTTTACGGGGAGTGCCGCGTTTGGTGTTGAGTTTCTCGTACGTAGTAGGGCGCGCCAGCGGCAGTGACTGTGACGCCGATTCCGGTTGTAGCGGTCACGCCAACGGATCAGGCGTTGCCTCGTGCCGGCCTTGATGGGGAGCACGACCCGGTAGATCAGCCCGGTTTTGAGCGTCGCGACTAGACGGCGAGTCTCTCGACGCGCGCGTAGATGCCATCGTCGGAAATCAACGGATGCCCGGGCGGAGCGCGGTGGCAGCGATCCATCGGTCGTTTTCGTGGATCTTGTTGCCAAGTGCATGACCCTCGAACTCGCAGCGTGCTCGTACTCGGCGCACACGCACACCAACTCATCGTCAGGCTGAACGACGACGAGTTGCGCGAGGTCGCGCTCGCGTGCACGCTGACGTAGTTCGCCCCAAACGGACCTTCAGTGCGTCGTAGCGCAGCTCGGCGACGGTGATGAAGGACACGACGATTGGTCTCGCGCCGATCACGATGTCGACTCCTCTTCCGGGCACCTGTCTCGCGTGGATGCCGACTGCACGACGATCCACTGCGCCAGCCACACCATGTCGCGGATGTCCGAAAGATCAGCCCGCATATCAGGGGATCTGAGACTGTCACCCGATCACGGAGGGCGCGCTGGGTATGGGGGATACCGGTCGGTGGTGGCGCGTGACAGGGTGGGTGGTCGTCATGTCGGACGGGTGTTTCCGGTGGCGGTGATGTTGCGGAGTGGTATCCCGATTTCGTGTCGATGCCAGCGTCTGGCTTCGGTGTGTCCTCGCCGTAGTTGTGATGGGTTGGCGTTGGGGAGGTAGAGGGAGTCGATGAAGCGGTCGGCGTCTTCGTTGGTGTCGATCCGGTACGTGTAGCGGCGTGCTTCGTCGTGGGTGATGGTGAATCCGGCTTGGGTGAACTCGTGCTGTGCATGACGGTCGAGTGGGCTCGCCGGGAACTGGGGTGTTGTGTGTAGGGCGAATGCGAGTCTCCCGAACCGGATGCGGTCGTTCCATGTGAGTGGTTGATGGGTGGGTGTGAGTGCGTGCAGTGTGCCGCCTGGTCGTAGGACTCGAGAGATCTCGCGCAACGCGTCTGAGAGTGGCGCGATAAGCATGAGCGCCATCGCGCAGACGACGATGTCGAATGCTTTGTCGGCGACCGGCAGTTGGAGGGCGTCGGCAAGGACAACGTTGCGGGCACCGCGGTATTGGGCGTCGGTCAGTTCTGCTCGGGATCGGTCGATGCCGACCCATCGGGTTGCAAGCCGGGGTCGGGTGGGGGCATTTCCGCACGCGACATCGAGAATCTTGGCGGCGGGGTCGATGTCGTCGAAGAGCCATTGGTAGGGGTTTTGGTCGTTGTGACGGCATCGGGTGAGGACGGCTTCGGTGATGCCGGGTCGTTGCGCGTGGAAGGTTGTGAGGTAGTGAGTCCAGTCGATAGCTGTGCGTCGCGCGGCGGTCATGGGTGGTGTTGGGCGTCGATCCAGTCGTCGACGTTCTGCCAGGTGGCGTCGAGCCATTCGATGCGATCTGCCGGGTCGGCTGGGACCTTGGTGTGGGGGATCCGACAGGCGGTGACGCGGACGGGCGCTGTGAGTGGACAGTGCCGGGCGAGAGTCTTGAAGTCGGGGTAGGCGTCGAGACCCGTGTGGGCGATGACCACGATGTCGGCGTCGGGAGCAGCGTCGAGCAACGCGCTGACGCCGCCGGGACGGATCGGGAGGATGTGGCGAAGGCCAGCGAGGCGTGACGCGCGGTCAGGATCGGACTCGCTGAGCTTGGTTTGGAGCCTTGTGAGGAGTTCGGGCCGGTAGAGGCGGCCTTCGGGGAAGATGACCGCGACGGTGGACCGGTCAAGTGTCCTGCCGAGCTCGGCGACGGCGCTGCGTGCGTAGGGACTGTTGTCTCGTGGGATGAAGATGGATCCGAGTCGTCGGTAGAGCAGGTCGAAACCGGGGTCGGCGAGGAGCTCGGCCATGATCACGCTGCGGACGTGATAGCCGCGCGGTTGGTACAGCAAAGCGGGCAGTGACGCGTCGAGCAGGTTGACGTGGCGGCACATGACGATCGCGGGTGCGGGTTCGAGGACGTCAGCGACCTTGTCGTCGGTTTCGATACGGACGCCGAGGAGTTGTGCAGCGCGGCGTGCAAGCAGGTCGATGGACCAGGACTGGATGCGTTCATGTCTGCGGATCGAGGCGGGCGAGTCGAGACGGGTCCCGAACCCTGCGAGCAGCCAATACCAGGGTGAGATCAGGATCTCGGCGCTGTCGTTGATCGCGTACTGGGTGACGAACAGGTACACCCGCACAGTCGGGAACTGCCACCGGCCCCGAACGACGTCAGCGACGGCGAACGCGAGAAGCATGACCGGCAGACCGGCGACCGCAACGACGGTCGCGGCGAGCATCGTCGGGATCGTGACCGCACGCCGTTTCCAGCGCACCGAGAGCGGCTCGATCATGCGTTCGTCGAGATGCTCATGTGCCGCCGTCGGTGACCCGGGCGGGTGCGATTGTCGTTTGGCGGGCGTATTGGTCAGTCATGGTTGGTCGTTCATGATCGGTACGGTGGTGGAGTGAATCGCGATGACACGACGCGACGAACCGGAATGATGCGTCGTCTGGTTGGGGTGTATAACGCGAACGGCACGTTTGGTGGGGAGTTGGCGTACTTCGTAGGTGCTCGATTTGGGCGTACGCACTGCGCATTGTGCGACATCACCCATGGTCTCGCGCGTCAGCGACCCCAATGGAAAACGTGCCGCGCGAACCTGGCGGTGCCGTTCAATATGTACCATCTGAACGACCAGCCCGACACGGTACGGGCAGCCTACGACGGCGTCGCGCCGGTCGTCCTCGCCGAAACCGACACAGACCTGTTCGTGCTGCTCGGACCGGACGAACTACGAGCATGTCAGGGCTCGGTGGAACACTTCGCGCATGCCGTCTCCGCCGCCGTCGCGGCTCGCGGGCTGAGCTGGCCCAGCTGACTCGCGGTGGGCTCTGCGGTATCGGGAGGGGGTCGGCGCAGCCGCCGACCTGACGTGCCGCGTCAGGTCGCGTCGACGAGGAGCGCTTGGACGGACAATGGAAGCGCGTCGACGCAACAAGAAGCGGCGGGATCGCGGGAGTCGGTATGCCCGACATGGGCGAAGACCCCGATCGATTCTTGTGCCGCGACCGCGATCACCGCCTCGACGATCTGTGCGTCCCACTGACTGCCGGCGTGTTCGCGCAAAATGGCGACGGTACGGTTCCAGCCGAGTCCCTCGCGGTAGTGGCGGGCGTTGGCCATCGCGTCGTAGGCGTCGCACACCGCAATGATGCGAGCTTCGAGCGGGATCGCGTCGCCGGCGAGTCGATCGGGATACCCACGCCCGTCGGGACGTTCATGATGGGCCCGCACGATGGGTGCGATCGGGACCAGGTTCTCGTCGGTGCGGAGCAGTTCGTCGCCGATGAGGGTGTGACGCTGGATCTCGGTGTACTCGTCGTCGGTCAGTCTGCCTGGTTTGGTGAGGACGTCGTCGCCGATCCCGAGCTTGCCGATGTCGTGCAAGAGCGCGCCGAGCATCACCTGACGCAGACGGATGATCGGCAGGTGCAGTGCCTCCCCCGTACGGCCAGCGAGTTCGGCGACGCGGACGACGTGGTCGCGGGTGATCTGATCCTTGCCCTCGAGCGCTGCGATGAACTCGTGCACGACCGGCGTGAGGCCGATCTCGAACCCGGCAAGTGGATCTCGCACCAGAACCGGCTCGAGCACCTCGAGCACGACCGCACGAAGGCGGGGCGCAAACCACAGACCACCGAGCACGCCGAACACACCACACACATCGAACAGGTGCACCGTCCACCAGCCGATCGTGAACGGATCACGCCCCATCCATACCGTTGACGTCAACGCGATGGACAACACCGCGACCGAGGCACCCAGGAACGCCCGATACTGGGACACCCGATACAGCCGAAGCTGACGCCACGACAGTGAGACCATCGCGCTATAGCACACCACCATGACCGTGATCGGTACTGCACTGCGCGACGCCGGAGCGGCAATCAGGTCAGGTCGCACCAGCAATGTTGTCGCGAGCAGCGACGCGGCGGCGATGCACGCGTTTGTCCATCGACGCCAATTACGAGCGAGGAACCGACCGAGGACCGAGCGGGGTGCCAGCAACGGCAGGCAGGTCATGACCGCGATCGGACTCGCGAACAAGACCGATGTCACGACCGCCGCGTTCGGGCCGTACAACACACCTGGCGCGGTGAGACCGTGCACGAGCGGCAACACTGACAGACCGAACATTGCCGCACCCAGAATTCCGACCTCGGCGCAGTCGGTCCGGTAGGCGCGAACGAGGACCGGAATCGCAGCAACCGCACACAACGACGCCGCGATCGTCACGAACACAAACAACGTGATCGGTGACGTCCACGTGTACCGAGACAGCGGCCCGAGCAATAACCAAGCCTCGATGCCGGTCCCGCCACCCAGCACCCCAACCCAAAGGGCCAGCCCCGGACGCTTCCCAGACCTCATCCTGGACCTATCGGAACAGCTCCTCCTGCCCTTAAGACGCACACCCGACCAGACCGGTCGACGGACCCAGCCAACCGGAACAACCGCCAGACGGATCGCCGCTCGCAGCCCTCAAACGCGCCAATCGGTCGGCCCCCGCGAATGACGCGACCCGAACAGAACGGGCGCCCCCAGGCGCGTCAGAGAAGGCGCAAGGCATCACGGATGCACCAAACGACCACAACCACGAACGTCCCGGTGGCCATGGACATGGGATACGCCTTCGGCGGGGTTCAGGCGCGCGTTCGAGGATCGTCACCCATCGCGTCGCCAACTGCATCGTCGGCAGTTCGTGCATATCGCACGCCGAACCAGCAAAATGGACGACGTGGAGATCGCCTGCGCTGGCTTCGGATGCGAGTTGAAGATGGCGTCGTGCTGGTCGGTTGCGGCGACCCGGACTTCTGCTCCCGCGACCTCCCCATCGGGAGCGAACCTCGGGTGGAGGCTCTGCGTCGCCTACTTCTTGGCCGTCATCGGACCATATGTCCCACCGCTGTGGTTACCACGGACGCGGAAACTGCCGGTGTCGGACGACAGTGCGGCTGCCGGTCCGACTGCTGGTGCAAACGTGCAGGCCTGCGAGTGTTCCGATGGATCGCACCTATGAAGCATCGCTCGCTCGATCCGGACGAGAAGGGAGCGAGGGCTCACACATGGCGGACGTGAAATGTTCGTGCTGCGAAGAGGCGGTCGATCGTTGGGTGACGCTGTGGTCCCACAAGGACGTCATCATTTGCTATGGCTGCCTCGACTACCTCAACAGTCGCAGAGAGAAGCAGATCGCGATTCACGGTGGCTTGAAACCACTCGCGGGGTATGACCCTGTCTTCAGCGTGCTCGACGTCGAACGAGCGGTTGACCACTACCAACGACTCGGGTTCACGACCGAGTGCCACGACGAGACCTATGCCTTCGCGCACTGGGGCAACCTCGTCATCCATCTGGCACGCGACGACCGCCCCGAAGCGCACATGACCAGCACGATCTTCATCCACGTTGACGACGCCGACGAACTCGCGGGCGACTGGCGCAAAGCAGGCATGGAAATCGTCGGGCCGGAGAACCAGGACTACGGCAAACGCGAAGGCAGCCACGTCGACCCAGACGGCAACCTCATCCGGTTCGGCGGTCCGCCGCGCTGACGTCGAGAACTCCTGCCGATCGGTTGTCATCGAAGCACGGTTCCGAGCACGATCGTGTCCATCACGTGCGGCGCAAACACCGGCTCGGTTATCCGCGACGTCTGATCGCCTGCGTTCGCGAACGCCGCATTGCCTCAAGCGAACCGCGATACCCGCCAGCCCGGACGTCGGGCCGCCCGTTTGACCTTGGGCGACACTGCGGGGAGGGGTCGAGCGCCGGGCTTGACATCCACCATTCATAAGTCAAGACTTATCGTTGGTGCAGGCTTCCCGAGCTGACGATGTGTGGGACGCGATGGGCGATCGGACGAGACGCGCCATCATCGAGCGGTTGGCCGAACGGCCGCTGGCGGTGCGTGACCTTGCCAATGTGCTGCCGGTCAGCCAGCCGGCGGTCTCGCAGCACCTGAAGGTGCTGAAGGCAGCGGGGCTGGTCGCGGACCGTGCGGCCGGAACTCGCCGGATCTATCGGCTCAACCCGATCGGCGTCGCAGCGCTGCGTGACCAGCTCGACATGTTCTGGAACCGGGCGTTGGAGGGATTCAAGGACATCGTCGAACAACCTACTGAGGTGAGGTCATGACCAAGCAAGCCGCAGCTGTGGTGCGCAGGCAGATCGTCGTCGAGGCACCGATCGAGCGGGCCTTTACCGTGTTCACCGAGCGGTTCGGCGACTTCAAACCGGCGGAGCACAATCTGCTCGGAGCACCGATCGCCGAGACCGTGTTCGAGCCGCGAGTCGGGGGCCACATCTACGACCGAGCGGTCGACGGCAGCGAGTGCCGTTGGGCTCGAGTCCTCGTCTACGAACCACCTGAGCGCGTGGTGTTCAGCTGGGACATCAGCCCGCAGTGGCAGATCGAGAACGACCCGGACAACACGAGCGAGGTCGAGGTCCGCTTCATCGCCGAGACCACACAACGCACCCGGGTGGAACTGGAGCACCGCAACATCGACCGACACGGCCCAGGGTGGCAAGCAGTCGGCGACGGCGTCGCAGGCGACGCGGGGTGGCCGTTGTACCTGAACCGGTACGCGGCCCTGTTCGCGGAGAGCAGCTAGGTGTCGCCGATCACCGCGACCGCCCACGTGAACCGGTCCGCGACGGACGTATTCGCCTACGCCACGGACCCGACCCGCTTCTCGGAATGGCAAAAAGGCGTCGTCGACGGCCGCATGGACGAACAGGGCGACCCAAACGTGGGGGCGAGGTGTCTGACTACCCGACGTATCGGCTTCGCCAACCGGCCGGTAACTGCCGAAGTTACACACATCGACCCGCCAAGAACTTGGGGCGTTCGCGGCATCGACGGGCCCATCCGTGCTGTCGTCGACCTCACCGTGGAATACGTCGCCGACAACCGATCCCGACTTACAGTTTCGGTCGACTTCCAGGGTCACGGCATCGGCAAGCTTCTCGTCCCACTCGTCGTCCGCCGCGAGGCTCGAAAGGAGATGCCAGCCAATCTCGCGACTCTGAAAGCGCGACTCGAACGACCAACGCAAACTTAGAGGAGACCGCTCGACCCCTGAGCGACCACCGCAACCGCGCGGTCCATGGGTTCTCGTAGCCCCCGGCCCGGGTTGCGGACCGCCGGGGAGTCGAACTTTCGTGAGTATCGGTCGCACGCGGTACTCGTTCGACGAGCGTTGTGCGATCGCGTCGACGACGGCGAGGATGCGGTGGGTGCAATTGTCTTCGCCCTTCTCGAAGTCGTCGCCATGTGTAGCCATGGTGTTGCTCACGTGTGCGACGCACACAACATTGCGTTGGCGTGCGGTGGCGTAGGCATACAGAGCGGCTGCTTCATCTCGACCGCGTAAATCCCGGCGGCTTCGGCCGCCGCTATCGCGGTTGCGGCCTCGCGCAGGGGGGCGCGCCGGCCGCAACCGGTCTCGGCGAAACACTTGCGCTCTTCGAGCATCATCTCCCGGCTAGCGAGATGCCGGTGCTCGTTGCCGACGAGTTGTGGGAAGTCCTCCCCGCAGATCCACGACGGCTGCGCCTTATACGCGGCGACGAAGAGACGGCGTAGGCATTACGCGATCAGCATCGGTGGAAACCACACCGTCGGCTTGCGTGACGTCGTTCTTGCCTCGATTGAGCCCATCATGGGTTCGCCGGACGCTTCGCGCTGTCAAGGTTGCGGTCAGGTCATGCCATATGAGAGACATATTGCGCGCCGACCGCTGACAGCTAGCCCACAGCTAGCCCGCTCACCTGTGGTATTTGCGTCGCAGATGATCGAGCCGCAGCGCCCGCCGAACCGGTTTTCCTGAACGCCACCCAGGGAACTTCCAAGCGCGACGCTGAAATGTGGAAACAGCAGTGCGCTTACCCCGCGGCTCAACCAGACTGTTGCGAGGAGGTTGCGCTGACCACAAACTGCACCGCGGTCGGCACATACATCTTGTCGCCGTCGAACGGCTCAAACCAAGAGATCACCGACGCGCTCGTCGAACATTGGGACGGCACACACTGGTCGATCATCACGACACCCATACCTGACCCGTCCAACCCGCTCCCCGACTACGGCAGCCTGACCGGCGTGTCATGCCCGACCCCGACAAGTTGCATGGCAGTCGGGATCTACTACACGTACTGTGCGTTGCTACCGACCTTCTCGTTCGCGGAACAGTGGAACGGCAGCACATGGTCGATCGTCCCGACCGCCAAGCCCACCAACACGCAACTGAACTCCGTGTCATGCTCGAGCGCGACGTACTGTCTCGCGGTCGGAAGCACCTCCGGGAACAAGCCGGCCGTCGAACGCTGGAACGGCTCTCAGTGGTCAAACGTCGCGACGCCAACTCCGACCGCGACGTCGTACGGTCCACTGAACGGCGTGTCTTGCCTTTCGGCGACGAACTGCACCGCCGTCGGTGCCTAGACCGACACGTCAGTCTCGAACCTGACGCAACTCTCTTTGGTCGAGCGATGGAACGGGACGAGTTGGTCGATCCTGCCCAGCCCCAACCCTCCCGGACCGACCAGAGCCGACCTCCTCAGCGTCGCATGCACAAGCCTGACCAACTGCGACGCCGTCGGTGGCTACCAAATCATCACCAACGGCCGTACCGACACGCCCGACACCACACTCGCCGAACACTGGAACGGCACCAGCTGGTCGATCATCCCCACCCCCAACCCAACCGACACGACCGCCGCCGACCTCAACGGCATCGCATGCCCGACCCCAACAACTTGCACCGCCACCGGCAACTACTTCACAAACGACAGCTCGTACACACTCACCGAACAAGGCACCTGACCATTCCCGAAGACAAACAACGACTGAACTCGGGTGGGCTGGTGTGCGTTCGTTTGTCGGGTGTGTCCCGCGACAAATCGGCCCTTTGTTCCGCGCGGATTTGGGTCCACACTTGTGAGCGTCGTGCACGTGCGGACCGGGTCGCATGCGCAGCTCTGGAGGCACCGTGAGCAACCGGCTCGGGCATCGGTCGGTTGCGAAGTCGCATCGGTCGGTCCGGGCGGTGGCTGCCGTCGCGGCGTTCGCCTGTGCAGTCGTACCAGCGGTCGTGTGGGGAGCGCCCGCGGGGAGCGTGCCGCAGCATGCGATTGTCGCGACGTCGACGCCGAATGGCGAGGCGAACACCACGCTGAGCAGTGTGTCGTGTGTGACCGCGACGACATGTTTCGCGGTCGGCGCCAGCGGCGACGTTGGCAGCGGTAACGTTGCGAACGGTGGGACCATCGCGAACCTGCTAACGACAACGTTCGCGGGACGCTGGAACGGCAAGACCTTCACGACCTTGCCCACTCCGAACCCGCTCGGTGCGACGAGCCCTGTGATGGTTGGGGTGTCGTGTACGAGCGCGACCAACTGTTTCGCGGTCGGTGACTCCCTGCCCAACCTATACACCGCGCTGGTGGAGCGATGGAACGGCAAGACCTGGTCGATCGTCCCAAGTCCGAAGCCCGATGACGTCACGTTGAATGGCGTGTCGTGCACCAGCACGACGTTTTGCCTCGCGGTCGGCACAGCGGTGGAACAGTGGAACGGCAACACCTGGTCGATCATTGCGAGTCCGAGTCCTCCGGGCCAGCCCTACGAACTCGAGGGTGTCTCGTGTGCGAGCAGATCCGACTGCGCTGCCGTCGGGTACTTCAGCTCTCCGATTGACGGCGAGTGGCTCCCGTGGTTCGAAAACTGGAACGGCAAGCGCTGGTCGAGCGTCGACATCCCAGATCCGGCGGGACCCGACCCGCAGCTGAGTGACGTGTCGTGCCCGTCCCGAACAACGTGCCTCGCGCTCGGCAATGCCGACACTGGTGTCCTCAGCAGCACCGTCCCGTGGACCGCGCGTTGGAACCACAACACGTGGTCGCTTGTCAGTCCCGCCGATTTCAGCGCACGATCCGCTGCGCTGGACACGCTGTCGTGTACCAGTCCGGCGAACTGCTTTGCTGTGGGTTCGTTCGACAGTCCGACGAGCGACACCCACCCACTGGTCGAACGCTGGAACGGCAAGACGTGGTCCGTCGTAGCCGCAGCCGCGAGTGCCTCCGCCACAAGCGGCTTGTTCAACGGCGTGTCCTGCACGACCTCGACAAACTGCCTCGCCGTGGGCGCGTCCGTGACCATCAACGAAATCAACCAAACACCATTAGTCGAACATTGGAACGGCAAGAACTGGGCGACCGTCCCGAGCTAATCCCGGGAAGACATTCGGAACTACTCCCGCCACACCGACACACCACTCGAACGAGCCGAGACTGCGGTACCGTCGTGGCCCACTTCGAGCCACCACTGCTGTAAGCGTCGGTCCGTCAGCTCGGTACCACGCTCGGAGGATACGGATCACGAGTCGTCGTTGTGGGGACTCCGTTGCAGGCGCTCGTTCTCCGGACGACCGGAACCTTGGCTACGGAGATGCTCCGGCCGGCGGCGTTGGTGTGACCGTCGCCGCAGACGTCGCGTTCGGCGAACTCCTGTCTTCCTTCGCTTTGTTCGCCGCGACGAAGTGCTCGAAGTCGGCGAGGTTCTGCTTGGCGTAGCCGGCCGCGAACGACGTCACCGCCCGATCGAACACGTCGTTCTTGCCGAGGTACGCGGCAATTGCGATCGCGTCACCCGAGCGGGCGTGGGCGCGGGCGAGCGTCGCGCCGCATAGGCGAGCAAAACGTTCGAGGTCGTCGGGCTCAGCGAACTCGATGCGGCCCGAACCTTTCCAGTCGCGGAGTTGTCGCCAGTAGAAATCCGGCATTTGTTCGGCACTGCTCCAACCCAAGAAGATGTCGCTTGCGGCTTGCATCAGGCGCTGACCTTCCACGACGCGTCGACCCTGGTTGTCGTAGCGGCTCGGATCGAGGTGCTCCTCGAGCACGGATCGGCCGGCTTCTTTCACCTGTAACAAGAGCGGATCGCCGGAATCGCGTCCTTGGAGGAGCACGACGAGACAGCGCGTTCCGACACTTCCGACCCCGACGACCTTGATCGCGATGTCGACCGGTTCGAACCGATCCAGAAGATGCTGCCGGTCGTCGCTGAGGCTTCGCTTGAACTCCTCGAAGTTGGCCCGCGCCTGAGCCTCGAGCTCATCAGGATCGTTCTCGGTGCTCAACTCTCGTAGGGGAACCAGTAGTGGCGGGTCGCTCCGGATCCGGTATCGGCCGTCAACGCGTTCCGTGAGCTTGTTGAACGCTTGGAGGTTGTCACGTGATCGCGCTTCGCGGCCGTAACGGTCGATGGTGCGACGAACCCGCTTGTTGTTCGCGATCTCCGCGAGCTCGTATACCTGCTCGGACGTGACGTGGGAGTACCAGACCTCCAGCGTTCCCATCGCGGCCAGCCGCTGCATCGCAAGACGGTACGACTCTGCGGTGCGGAGTGTGATCGTGTCGCACGACGGGTCATCGAAGGCGTGATGCTGCGCGTCGATCATGACACTCGTGGCCAGGCGTTTGAGATCCCACTCCCATGGCCCGGCAATCGTCTCGTCGAAGTCGTTGATGTCGAAGACGAGTTGACGCTCCGGTGATGCGTACACCCCGAAGTTGGCGAGGTGTGCGTCACCGCAGACCTGCACCATGAGCCCGGTGCGCGGTGTCGATGCCAGGTCGGCTGCCATGACCGCCGCCGCGCCCCGGTAGAACGCGAACGGTGACGCCGACATGCGTTCGCGCCGGACCGGGACGAGCCAGGAGAGTCGAGTCGTGTTCTGGCGTTCGAGGAGCACGTTCGCGCTCGGCCGGTCGGGACCCGGCCTCCAGTCGCCGTGAGACGTCCGCGGTGTGCGAGTGCGTGCCGCCTTACCGAGACGCATCCGATCTTCCGGGCGCTGACGTTGCTCCTCCACACTCGCATCATGCCGCGGCGCACCGGTCATCGAGCCATGTCAGGTTTGGCCAACGGCCCACTGCGCGTCGCGAAACCCGCACGCAGCCCCACGGAGCCGCCGAAACCCGGCGTCCGCGGAGCAGCAGCAAGTCCGACGGGAAGGCGGCAATTCGTGCGATCCGGCCCCCGACACGAGACGTTGGTTCAAGTCCGCCGCCTCCATCGGTCGGAGGCGTTGCCGCGAAACGCCGCATCCAGGCCCGCAGCCCGACTTCTTCGTCAGCGGGGACTGGCGGGTCCGGCGGCTTCGGTGGAGCGACGCTGACGACAACGTTGCACCCTCGTCGTTGGGAGACCCGAATCGTCGGAGCAACACGCTTCCCGCGTCGCGCCGAGGTTCGGCCACACCGCGGCTCTTTCAAACCCTCTGGGGTTAGCGGCGGGTTAGCGGGCGCTCTTCGGTCAGCGATGCGCTGACATTTGGCGTCGTTGGCTCGATGTCGGCGTCAGCGGCCCTCGGCGCCGAGTTGGCGAAGGACGCTGCGCGTGTCCGTCTGGATCCACTCCTCGGCGAGTCGACCCTCGTCGTTGTAGCAGAAGATATTGGTGAGCTCGAACGTCACGCGCTGCCCGTTGGGGGGAAGCATCCCTACCGGGGATTGCGTGAACTGTCGGACGAAGGTTCCGGTGATCGTGGTCTGGCATGCGACGTAGTTGCCTTCGACGATGATGATGCCTCGCGTGATGGTTCGGTCATCGAATGCGGCGCGTAAGGACGCGAAGTACGCCTGCAGACCGTCGTAGTCCAGCTCGCGTCCATCCGATCTGTGGAATGCGAAACCCGGCGCGAAGTAATCCTCGACGACCGCCTGATCGTCACCCGTGATCTGCAACTCGCCGATACGAACTAGCCCGCTCACGAGTTCCTCCCGGTCGAGCGCTGCGACCATGCGTCGCTCCTTTCACCACCACCTCATGTGTGATCCGCTGGGTGCACACGCAGCTTGTTCCAGACTCTTGCGAACGGTTGGACGGGCCTACGCGTCGGGTGACGCGCCCGGCTCGGTGTCGCGTGGACTCTCGGTTGGCGTTGGAATCTTCGAACGAGGTAACTCGGAGGTCTGATCTGCACGGCGCTGCACCGCAGCAGCCTGCGCTTGCAGAATCGTTTCGGAGGCCGCAAGCCTCAGGCTCTCGGGTCGGGGACCGTCCCAATCGAGGTACCAATGACGGGTCAGCGAAGCCAACCAAGCGTCGCCGAGTTGGGTCAAACCGAACCGCGAGATCGTTCGTTGCCGGCCGACTTGATCGGAATAGAGCAACTCCACCGTGATGTCGCCGCCGGTCTCGATCGCTTCGACGACGGCCGCCCGTGCTGCGTCGTCGGGGTGGCGCAGCGCTCCCTGCCACATGCCGATGTCGCCAGCGGGTATGTAGAGGTCCCTGGACTGCAGCCGGAACTCGTCCAAGGACTGGTGTGTCGCGTAATTCGTCGTTGCGCCGGCGCCGGACCTCACGGCCCAGCCCTGGCAGACAGCGATGCCACTCCCGACGTTGCGAAGACTGATGGCGAGGTACACGACGCCATCGACGTGTTCCACTGCAGCGCGTCCGCCCGTTGCACGCACCCAGTGTCCCTCGAGGAACATGATTTTCTGCATGGGATCCTCGAGCCGCGAAGGTGCGAGGAGCGGTCTGCGCTGTTCCTGTAGCGCGACCTCGGCGATCCGCGCCGATCGGTTCGAAGACCGCACCGCGACGAACGTGGCGACCGCCAGGACGAGCGTGCCACCCGCGGTCGCAAGCGAGGAGATCGTCGCCCAGTCAACTGCGATGAGCCCCATCACGACAGTTTCGCAGCCCAGCGTCGCCGGACACTGCGGCAGGAATTGCATGCCATGGGCCAAGTCTTCTGGACGACTCGCCGAAGCGAACTGATCAGGTCGACGACGACCGCTTCCACGAAGGAGCCGCCGATATCGATCGGGCACGTGCGAGGTCGTTTACGCCCAAGTTCGCGAAACCGGGTAACTAGAGTGACTAGAAAATTCATGTTACTCTAATGGTCTCGACGGGGAGTTGCCATGACTGAGATCCGAATCGTTCGGGACTACCCACATCCGCCCACCAGGGTCTGGCGTGCCGTGACCGACCCGGATCTGGTCGCCCGGTGGACGGTCATCGGACGGGGTGGGCGACCCGTCGGGTTCACCCCCGTCGTGGGGAGCAGATTCCGGCTGGTCGGTAGGCCCGTCCCCGGCTGGCGAGGCATCGTCTATTGCGAGGTCCTCGAAGTCGACGAGCCACGAGGTCTTCGGTACACGTGGCGAGGCGAGGAAAACGACAAGCCCACCATCGTGAGCTACAGAGTCGAACCGTGCATCGAAGGCGCCCGGTTCACGTTCGAGCACACCGGCTTCTCCGGTGTCGGGGGCTTTTTCATGGCCAGGCTCCTGGGAGCGGTTCGGCGGAAGATGCTCAGCGTGAGCCTTCCCGCAGTGCTCGACGATCTCGCCAAAGGCGCACCAGATGCCTTACCTGACGGCCCGCGCTGACCGAGCAACCCTTCGTCCAACGTGACGCAGGTAACCGGGCGGTCGGCCGCCGATCAAACCGACAAATCCACTGGTGGATTGCGGGAACGCAAAAAGCGAATCATGCGCCAGCGGTTGTCGGATACGGCGACTCGTCTCTTCGTCGAGCACGGTTTCGACGCGGTGCGCGTGGCAGATGTCGCCGAGGAGTGCGGAGTTTCGGAAGCGACTGTCTACAACTACTTCCAGACGAAGGAGGCCCTCGTCCTCGATCGACTCGAGACGACCATGGCAACGCTGCCGGCCGCCTTCGACTCGCCGGGCCTGACCCCCATAGAAGCCGCCCTGCGCATGCTGGCGCAGGAACTGGCGCAGATGACGGACGAGCTCGCGTCGCGAGACGACCCGCGCAGCGCGGCCAAAGCAGTGCTTCGCTTCGGGGACTTGATCCGTGCCACGCCGTCGCTGCGGGCCTATCAGAGCGACATGATGGACCAGTTTGTTTCTGTCGCCGCCGACATCTTGGCCGCCCGCGTCGGGCTCAGTCCCGACGATCCCGAACCTCATATCGCGGCCAGAGCACTTCTCGGTCTCTGGCACGTGCAAGCGCAGAGTCTGCGCAAACATCTTGCTGCCACGCAACTGGACCGCGTACGCCAGGAGGTGACCGCCGACGTCCGTCGCGCTGCCCATCTCATTGGCGTAGGTTTGGATTCCCTCGGCACATGATGTGAAGTCTTTGACGCCGATCGCCGAGGAATTCGACGATCGGTATTGCGGGGCGCGTGGGACCAGAACTCTCCACCCGCGTGGAAATGGTCGACGGGCCGATCGTCATCGACGTCGCCGACGGAATCGAGCTCGCGAGATGCGAACGCTCCGTGACGTGATTGAACCGCACCTCGGCCCGAAGCGTGCTCGACTTCGAGGGAGTGCACGTCAGCGACTCGTCCATGCTGCACGTCGTTGTTCAAGCTCGCGGCGCACGTTCGACGTCGCCGACCTTCGAGACCAGCTCGACGAAGACGCTCGAAACCACGAAGGCTGTGACTGAAGTCCATGGCGCGTCCGAGCCGAACGAAACGCGCGTGCCGCACGGGGCTCGGTCGAGAGCTGCAGGTTCACCGTCCACGAACGGTCGAGGGATCCGACGACCACCAACCTCATCCGACAGACGTCCCTTCGGCACCGAAGTCGCCCTCGAGCTCGACCGCGTCTCCGTCACTTCCGCGTGAGCTGCTGACAGCGTCCACCATCTAGTAGGAGGCAGTAGATCGTTTGCATCGCGCGTGGTGCCGTGAACCTGCCGTTCGCTCCGGCAGCACGCGGGATAAGACGACACGCGAGGTCACGAGCGCCCGGCGATTGTCTGTCAATGTGCTCGGGAGTACCTCACCGAGTACGCCAACGACCCCAAGTCTCATAGCAAGTGGGCCAACAACCGGGACCCGTCAAACACCTGACCGATGGAGTTCGAGAGCCAGCAACCGCGGCCGTCTGGCGTGGCTGCCATGCCGACGACTGTGCCGAACCTTGGGCCGCCGCCGGATCCGTAGACCTTGGCGTCACCAAAGGCGTGGTCATTTCGGTGTGAGTCCAGGCACTATGTTCGTCTGACTGTGGGACCTCCACCGACGACGGGAAATCCTCCGGGTGGTGCCACAGTCGAGAAGAAGGTGTCTTCCATCGAGCGCATTCAGCGGCTGGAGCGGCTGGAGCACGAGCGTCTGGAGGAGAAGGCTCGTCGGGAGGAACAACGGCTTGAGACCATTGCTGGGGTCAAACCGACCGGCGGGCGCCACGACCTCGTGGATCGGATCGAGCGGGTCACGAAGTATCCGATGGCCGTCCTGGGGATCGCGTGGCTTGTCATCGCCGTGATCGTCCTTTCGACTGACGTGAACGGTTCACCATCGTTATTCCTGGTGAGCACACTGTTCGTGCTCTGGGTGACGCTGTTGGTGGAGTACCTCGTGCGGCTCGTCGTCACCCCCGACCGTCGTGGTTATCTGAAACGACGGTGGGTCGAGCCGGCGACCGTATTGGTGCCGCCCTTCCAGGGCTGGCACGTCATCGGGATCGAGAAGATGAGCCTCCTCTTTTACGAGGGGGAGCTGCGCGTCGAGGCCATACTCAGACATCACAGCCTCTTCCGGGTTCTCATCGCCGCGGCCGCCACCCTTGTCCTCGGGGCCTGGCTGGTGCTGCTCTTCGACGAGAACGCCGAAGGCTCCAACATCCACAACTATCCCGACGCGCTGTGGTGGGCGATCGTCACGGTGACCACCGTGGGTTACGGCGACCGCTATCCGGTCTCGATGGGTGGCCGGGTCGTCGCCACGATGCTCATGTTGGTAGGAATCGGACTGATCGGCGTGTTAACCGCAACTGTTGCGTCGGTGTTCATCAAGGAACACACCGACGCCAACAAGGAGGAGTTCAAGAAGGGCCACGCCGACCTCGGTCAGCTGCTCTCGGTGATCAGCGACCGGCTCGCCGACGTCGAGCGCCGCCTCGGTGCCAGCCAGGCCGACATAGTTGCGGTCGATGCGACCGCAGACGCACATGCCGCGACGGACGGGCCGGTCGATCCCGATCAGGGAGCATCGACCTCGTGAGCGTGAGATCATCAGCTCTATGAAAGGGACCCTCACCCAAGACGGCAAAGCGACCGACGCCACCCAGCAAGGGATTGAACAAGCAGCAGCCGGTGGCGCCTTTTTCTGGCTCGATCTCGACGTCCACGACCCCGGCCCCGACGACGACGTCAAAGGGCTGTTGATCAACACATTCCACTTCCATCCGGTGGCAGTCGACGCGGCCGACCAGTTCGGCCAACGTCCCCGCATCGACGACTACGACGACTTCGTCCACATCGTCACCTTCGGCATGGCCGGCGACGGAAAAAACGTTGCCGAAGTGCACTGCTTCATTACCGACAAGTTCATCGTCAGCATCCACCAGGGCAACTGCCCCGCGCTCGCAACAGTGCGCGACCGCATCGGGAGCCACCACTCCACAGACGTCGTCCCTGCGCAGGTTGGTGTCTTCTACCTGACCATGGACAGCCTCATCGACTCGTTCTTCCCGGTGCTGTCCGACTTCGACGATGCGATCGACGACCTCGAGGGCGCCATTCTCAAGAACCCGACCGAAGAACAGCTCGGCACCCTCTTCGACATGAAGCGACAGATCATGACCATCCGCAAGGTCATCACACCCCAGCGGGACATGATCTCAAGCCTCAACGCCGGCATGGTGGCAATACCCGGGAACACCGACCAAGGCTCGGCCTACTTTCGTAACCTCTACGATCACCTGATCCGCATCAGCGACCTGGTGGACGCATACCGAGACCTCATCGGTGGCGCCATGGACACGCATCTCTCCATGGTGTCCAACCGACTCAACGTCGTCATGAAACAACTGGCCATCATCGCGACCATCTTCTTGCCGCTCGGCTTCCTCACCGGATTCTTTGGACAGAACTTCGCCTGGCCGATTGCGCACTTGCAGATGGGCTTCAAATATTTTCTGTTTCTCGGCATCGGTTCCGAGTTGGTTGCGATCGCGCTGCTCCTCGTCCTTTTCCGACGGCGCGGCTGGCTCGGAAGCGGTCCCACAGCCTGAGCGGCCATCACCGATCACGCGTCGCTCAGACCGACGTGAATGCCTGGACAATTCGTGTGAAGGGCCGACCACAAGTGCTGCAGCGCATCCCGGACTACGCGATGCCCGGAGTGGATGCGAACACGGGAGCAGTGCAATGACGACATCGGCATCAGATGTTGTGGTCTAGGCCTTCGTAGTCTTCGGCCAGCTCGCCGACAGCAGCCACAGCCATCACCAAGTCCTGTCGGCTTGTTGCACACGCGGGCGAAATGCACTGCGCCTGTTCGGCCGAACACGAACCCAGCATCCGTACCGCGGCCAGGTGCGAGTGGCCGAGCCGACGCAGGATCTCTCCATGTCTGGTTCCGCTCACCGTCCGTTTCCTGCCGAGCAACACGTTGCGGCGCCACACCACGAACAGCAGCACCCAGTTCGCCACGACCAATCCGCTCAAGAAGAGCATCGCGTTCACCGCAGCACACCTTTCCCGGACCACCGGTTACGTTTCGCGACCGCCTGGCGTGGTGTAGACACCGAGATGGTCGCCGTGCACACCGATTTATACGACACGATCCACCGCGTTGGGTGGCAAGTCAGGACGACGAAATCCCGAAGGCTCCCGCGTGACCCCGTCCGCCGAGGCTATGAGCGCGGCGGTCGGAACCCGAAGACGCACAGCAAGTGCCGACGCGGCCGTGTGAAGGTGGGTGTCCATGCTCGTCTCAGCCCGGGTACCGAGGGACGCGAGGACATCGTCACACTTCGCCGCCACAATGCGATCGTCGCCGCGCGCCGGCGACGACGATCAGGAGATGTCGAACGGTTTCGTGGTCACGAAGGTAAGCCCGTTGATCGACAGCCGTCCGTGCGTTTTCGGCGGGAGCTTGTTTCGACATGCCTGATGGATCTCGGCACCGGTCGG